>Ga0224555_1001710_pt1 | contig 29101 bp, 16 predicted proteins | sample 714S23034metaG_FD_180687 | JGI IMG/M metagenome (GOLD analysis project Ga0224555, IMG submission 180687) | Peat soil microbial communities from Stordalen Mire, Sweden - 717 S2 30-34 | ecosystem: Environmental > Terrestrial > Soil > Wetlands > Peat | place: Sweden: Norrbotten County, Stordalen...
CGCCAGCAGATAGGGTTTGTGGTTTTTCATTGAGTCTCCGCGATCTTGTAACCCAGCACTGGAAGCATTTTCTCCGCATAACGCCTTCCGAGCTCTCTGTAGCCCGCCGGAGTGAAATGCAGATGGTCTGGGCGGCCCGCGCAACCTTTTGAAGAAATGGCATAGGAATTGGGAATCGTCTTGGGCAGATCATCTATGATGGCATTCATGCTCGCGCAAGCGCCATGTTGATCGGCATTCACAACTTCGCCCGCCAGCAGAGGCACGTCTTGGGCCTTGAGATTCAAGTCCTTGATCAGATTGTCGTAGATGCCCTTGACTTTGTTCGGCCAATCCTTGTCATTTGTGTTGGATTCTCCCTGATGCAACAGAATTCCCTTGATGACACCGTCTTTCTGGGCCAGTTTGCCCATCTCGACAAGGCGGGCATAAGGACTTCCGCCGTAGGTGTTGATGATGTTGGTCATCCACGGGGCCGCCGTGGACGCGTAGGACTGGTAATTAGTCTTGTCGAACAGTTCAATTTTGCAGCCGGCGACGGCCACGTTGACTATGCCCACCCTGATGTTTGGCGGAAGGTTGGAAACCATTGTTCTGCCAAAAAAATCGGCCGGGCAAAGACCGGTGGAACCCCGGCACAACGGAGGGACGGCAGGATACCAATTTCCCTTTGTTCTGCCCAGACTTGGAAAATCAACTGCCGCCAAAACCCGAAAGCGATCATCCACCGCCGTCTTGTCTTGTTGTTCGACTCCGGGAAAGCCCTCCATGTTGGACTGTCCAAAGCAGAGGAAAATGAAAAAATTCGTATCCTGCGAAAAAGCGCTCACATTCAAAGAGAGCAATCCCGCCAATATAAACACGCCTGTTTTGAGTTTCATAAATAATGGAATAATGTCGAAGGTTTAGGGCACATGACAAAAATCTTTACCTTCCTGGCAGGGCAGAGCTGCCGCTCTGCCCTGAATTCTTGGGCGGCGCAGCAACGCCGCCCTACCGACGATGTGAAGATCTTTGCCATGCATCCGAAGGTTCATTGTTGAGCCGTGGCTGCGCGAATGACCGCCTCAAAGGCCGGCTTGGGTTTATCGTTGGCATCGAACAGGAGCGGCCGGCCTTGCGCGCGCCATGAGACCCCGTCATTCACACCCCAGAACGTGACCACTTTCACGAATTTGTCATGCTTTACGAACGCCCGGAAAAGTCCCGCGTAGGCGTCGGCCAGCCGCTTGTCGGCGTCGCTTACCAGGCCGCCCTGGGTGGTCGCCGCGTTGTTGGCGACGTCCGCCCCGGTACCGCGCTGGCCGCTCTGCGCGCTGTTGACGTCGAATTCGGTGATGTGAATGGGCAGGCCGAGTGTCTCGATTTCCGTCAGCGCCTTGTCTTCCTGTTCAAAGCTCGGCGACGAAACGCTGACGTGGGTTTGTGAGCCGATGGCCATGACCGGAACATGTTGTTCCTGAAGTGATTTGATCAATTTGATGAGTTTCTGGCGCTTGCCCGGATTCTCCAACGAATAATCGTTGTAACGCAGGATCGCATCCGGGTCCGCTTCGTGGGCGTATTCAAAGGCCTTGGCGATGAAATCCGGCCCGATGATTTGCGTCCAGAGCGAGTCCCGCAGGGTGTTCGTGCCGCCATCGGCGAGGGCCTCGTTGACGACGTCCCAGACCTTGATCTTGCCCTTGTAACGGCCAACCACGGTCTGAATGTGATCGTGCATCCGCTGAAGCAACTCCTCGCGGGAAGCGCGCGGGCCGCTGAAACCGCCTCGACCGAAACCGCGGCCGCCTCTGCGACCGCCGGGCCCATTCGTCCCGGCCGCGTTGGTGGTGGTGTCGGGCGCCGGTGTCGCAACGTTCGTCGTCCCGGGCGGCAAATTGGTCCCTTGGAAGACCCAGTTGGGCGTCTGGCCGTGCCAGACGAGCGTGTGACCCACGATATACATGTGGTTGCTCATGCCGAAGTTCACGAAGGCGTCGGCCGCGGCGAAATCATAACCGTCGGGGCCTTCCCGCGGCTGGGTGAGCGCCCACTTAAGATCATTCTCCGGGACAATCTGGTTGAACTGTTCCTTGACCAGCGCCGTGTCTTTTTCGACCTGTCCGATGGCCCGGTTGACGTTGTCGGCCCTCACGGCGGCGCCAGTCTCAATGGTGCGGTTGATGGCCACGCCAACATAGAAATGATCTTTGTAGGCGTCCTTGAGGGTGGGCATGTCGGCGGACCGCGCCGTTGCACCCGCGGCAAGCAGCGCCGCCGCGACCAGGAAGATGGGTGTGTTGAGGATCGAGCTATGATTTTTCATAATGAATTAAGTTCAGGAGGTTTAACATGCAACCGATTCCCGCGCAAGTGAGGACTCTGTGTTTGGCAAATCCTGGGTGTGCGACAGAATCCTTCGGAACTCGACCTCACCCCGGCCCTCTCCTTCCGCCGTCGCCTGGCGGCTATGGCGGGACAGGCCAGGAGAGGGAGAAACATTCACCGTCCCACCGCAAAAGCACGCGACTGGATTTGTCGGACGCTCGTTCGCAAAACCAGAGCCGTGCGCCTGCTTTTCCTTCTCCCTGGGGGAGAAGTTCAGGATGAGGGCTATCCCCGAAAAATTGAAAATCGAGCTTCTAGGAAACATGGGGTCGAATCATTTGGAGGCGAATGCCCTATACGAGTGGGGCGGCACGGTAAAGGCAAACGATGTGCGTGGCGGCGGGGCGGCTGGGCCGCGACCGCCAAATCCACCGAACCCGCCAAATCCCCGCCCGCCTGCCGGCGCGGGGGTGATGTCCTTGCCGCTCTGAAGGTCGTGGATTTGCGCCGCGGCGCCCTCGACGGAAACCGTGACCTCCGCCGCCGTGGGCAGGTAGTTCTGCACGATAAAGGCACCATTGTCGTAACGGAAGAAGGCGACCTGCGAAGGAGCGCTGTCGATGCGAACAGGCTCAACAGTTCCCAGCGCGGCGCGAATGACCGAAAGAACGGCGGGAGGGAGGGAGTAGAGATCGGCGGGATCATTGGGAACGGTCAGGACGTAGAATTTGCCCTTGGAGTAATCACAGGACAGCACGACGGGATAGGTGGTGCCACCGGGAGAAACGCCCACGGCGTCGCCCCACGCATCGTGGGTCAGGACATTGAGGTACTTGATCTCGGGAATGAGGATGTCGCGGGGAGCTTCAAAGGGATCGGCAACCGGAGGCGCCCCGGCCGGTTGAGCCGCGCCAGCCCCGCGTCCGAATCCACGGCCGCGCATCGGCGCGCCGGGGCCGCCGGCGAAGGCAAAGCGCCGCACCGGCACGCTCGCGCCGGTGGCTTCAATTTCGCAGATGTCTTCAATGCCCCTGCCTTTCATGGCGCGCACGAAGCCGGAGGTGACGCAGACCGCTTTGCCAGCTTGGAGCTGAACCCGTATCTTGTGAATGATGTCCGGATCGGATTTGGCCTGCTCCGTCAGCAAGACCATGCCGGCTTCGCCGGGGAATTGCGGGAAGATGTCCATCGGCAGGCCGATCATGCCCAAGTAATCATGGAGGAACTCCTCACCGGTGGCATGATAGGGTGTGTAGCATTTGATGCCTGCGGGTTTGCCCATGTTGACGAGCACCCTGTCGGCTTCGCCGAGGGTGTAGCCGGCGATGTCGGCGAAGGTCGGATTGTTGTCGTCGGCGCCAAGGGTTTTCAGAACTTCGGCCATGTCGAGGCTGGTGTGCTGACCAGCCCACGCGCGGTTGGTGACGGCGTTGGATCGGATGGGGAAGAGCATGCCGGAGAAGTTGAAGCAACACATCTCGGGGCAGCGCGAAAAGACGGTGTCCAGCAACTGCTCAGAGTAGCGATCGATGGGATTGGCTCCGCCCTGGTCAACCCAGCCCCCTTTGTTCACGCCGGGTTTGAGGTTGTCCATGAATCGCATGATGTCGTAGCTGAGATAGGGTTGGAGATGCTGTTCCTGGCCAACCCAAAGACGGGATTCGGTGCCGGAGAACATGCCGTCGGCAATGAGCGGGACTTTTTCAGTGTCGTTGCCCATGCCGGCGTATTGGTCGTACCAGTTGGCCATCTTGATGATGACTTTGCAATTCGGATTGACCGCTTTGGCGGGCTTGACGATGAGGTTCTCCGTCACTTCGCGCATGGTCTCGAGCCGGTACTGTGTCCAGGATTTTTCGCCTTTGGCCTTGATGTCGTAGTCGGTCTTGCGGTCGAAGAAATAGTAATCGTCGAGCAGGATTTCATCGAAGTGGCGCGCGGCGAGTTCGACGGCTTTCTTGGCGAATTCGCGGTTTTCCGGGTCCGCGTAGTCGAAGCCCTGGTAGCCGTTGGCTTCGCTGACGCTGTAGGCCAGGCCGCCGCAGACCCGCGCGCCCTGGTCCTGGTAGAACTTCTTGAGCTTCTCCAGGCCGTCTTCGTTGACCAGCGTGTGGTTGCGCATGACCTCGATATAGATTTTGTCAATCTTGAGGTTGCGAGTCAGGTTGGACCAGGACCCGGCGGGGTCGGTATCGCCGCTCATGAGGTCCTGCACGGTCCGCTGCGTCACGTACGTGGAGACGGTGAAGCTCTTGTAATGGCCTTGGGCGTGAACGGGGAGGACAAGCGTTGCGAACGCCAGAACAGCGGCCAGTGTGAAGATGTGTTTTTTCATTCGACGATTTTCCACCTGAACTCAGCGCCGCCCTTGCGGGCGGGGCTTGGGCCGGTGGCTGTCGCGGTGACCGGTCCTGGCGCGTTCGGTTTGGAGGCCAAATAACGATGGTTGACAAGTGACATGAGCATGGTGTCGCCGCGCATCAGGTTGATCCATTGGAACGACTCCGCGTCACCCGGCGCTTTGCCCGCAAGGTCCTTCAATGTGACTCCGTCTTCAGCGGCGGAGACGAACCTGTCGTTGGCAGCTTTCAAAGCAACGCGCCCCTTGCCAAGATCAACAACCCGGAAACGCACATCGGGTGTCGTTGCCTGGGTTGAATCCGCCGCGACGTTCACCAAGACATTGCTTTGGGTGCTGGCGGCCAGGAAGCTTCCGTCGGCGCCGCTGGTGAGCGTGATCGTTTTGCCCGAGGGAATCTCGCGTTCAACGCCCCGCGCGCGCGGCTCGTCAACGGTGTAATTGTCAAAGTCGGCGTAACCGCCAGGCTGGCCGGCGGTGTTGAAATTGAACAGGGAAGGACGCACGCCCTGAAAGGTCGTCAACTGGAAGGTCATGGTGAACGGATTTCCCAGCGGCGCAAACTGCCTGCCATCGGCGCTCCAACTCAAGATGGCCTTGTCCGTGTCGAAGTTGCAAGCGACGCGCAACCACAGGTGGCTGGGGGGATTGGTCGATCCCAGGGCGGGCGCACTGCCCGAAGCAGCAGCCCCGCCACGGCGCCCGCCGCCGCCTGAGCCTTGAAACATTTCCAGCGTGGCGCCATCGGCGGTTTTCACCACGCCAATCCAGGCGTAGGGAGTGCTCAACAGGCCCAAACCCGCCGTGTCGCCGGCCATCATGCCGGTCGTGTCCATTTCGACGGTCATGATGGACTCAGGCCCCGGCGGCCGCTGGCAAAGGCTGTTGCGCGCGGACCAGAAGTTGCTGGCCGGCAACGAATGCAGGCGAAGCACGCCGGCCTTCTCGGTGAGGGACCACTTGCTGTCATCGGGAACATGATTCCACTGCCAAAGCGGATTGAGCTTGCCGCTGTCGAAATTGTCGTCATGGACAAAGGCCGGCTTGGGTTCCTGGGAATAGCCGGTGTTGGGTTTGATCCAGGTATTGGGCGCCTTGCGCAAATTGCCCGGCAGGCCAATGAGCGGGAAACCATTGTCCCAAGTGACGGGAACCAACGAAACCATGCGGCCCGCGCTGCCGTGGTCCGACATGATGATGCACCACAATTCGCCCGACGGGGTGTCAACCATGCCGCCCTGATGCAGCCAGAGTCCGCGGTCATTGGGTTGGGCGCGGGCGGGCGTCACGGACGTTACGCCAAGGGACTCACCTTGAACCATGTGCTCAACCTTCCACGGACCGTCAATCGAATCCGCAACGGCGACCATTTGATCCACCGCTCCGCCCGGCATCGCGGACACGTCCACATACTTGCCGTTGATTTTGTAGAGGTGGTGGCCTTCGCCCATCCTGCCGGCCAATTGATGGTGGGCGTCGGGGATGAAGGACTTGAGGTCCGGCGCCAGTTCATCAATGGGATAGGGGCTGTTGGCGCCGGAGATGATGTAGATTTTGCCATCATCATCGAAGAGCACTGACATGTCATGTCTGCCCGGCAACTGGTTCCACTCCCAAGGACCCTGAATCGACTTGGAACGGTAAACCATCAGGCCCGCCCCATTGACGTTGGCGAGAACGTAAAACATGCCGTCGTGATGGCGGATGCAGGGCGCCCAGATGCCCCGGCCATAGATATTACCGCCTTCCAGGCGATATTCCGGGCCGAGATCCAGCTTGTTGGTGCAATAACCGGCCAGTTCCCAGTTCACCAGGTCCTTGGAGTGCATAAGGATCACCGCCGGGTTCATGTGCATGGTGGTGCTGGCAAGGTAGTAATCGTCGCCAACGCGGATGGGGTCCGGGTCCTCAAACTCCTCGTAGAACAGGGGGTTGGAGTAGGTGCCGTTCCCGTTGTCGGCGGCCCAGTTCCTGGACGCGTCCGCGGAAGGGGCCGCCGGGATTGAAACAACACCGCCAAGGAGCAGCAGTGAAATCGTGACAAGAGTCAATACTAATTTTACCACTGATTGCGATTGATTGGAACCGGTCTGCCCCGCGATGCGCGGTTGCCGGCTGCCGAATCCCTGGCGGTGCGAGTGCATGTGATCAGTTCCTTTCTACTTGGCCGGGAACTTGTAAATGATCGTGTTGCTGTAGGTTTCACCCGGCCGGAGTGTGGTCGAGGGAAAATCCGGGTGATTGGGCGAATCCGGGTAATGCTGCGGCTCCATGGCGAAGCCGCCGTGGCGCTCATAGGCCTGCCCCTTGCCGTGAATCGTGCCGTCCAGAAAATTGCCGGAGTAAAATTGCAGGGCCGGTTCGGTTGACCACACCTCCAGCACACGCCCCGTGACAGGATCCGTCACCCGCGCCATCAGCCCCAACTGTCCCGCCGGTTTGTTGATGATCCAATTGTGATCGTAACCGGGGCCAAGCTTGAGCTGGTCATCCGGCTGGTCAATGCGCGCGCCGATGGCCGTCGCCTTGCGGAAATCGAAGGGCGTGCCCTCAACGGACTTCAACTCACCGGTCGGGATCAGGCCCGCGTCCACCGGCGTCATCTTGTCCGAATTGATATACACATCGTGCCCGAGAATGTCGCCCTTGCCGGCCAGATTGAAGTAGCTGTGCTGCGTCAAATTAACGATCGTTGGCTTGTCAGTCGTCGCTGTAAACTGCAATTGCAGCGCATTATCCTCGCTCAGAGTATAGACCGCCTTGACGTTCAGATTGCCCGGATAGCCTTCTTCGCCGTCCTTGCTCAAGTAAGTCAGCTCCACCGACGGCCCGGAGGGGTCCTTGCCCTCCTTGCCGGTCCAGACCACCTTGTCGAATCCCTTCCTTCCGCCGTGGAGGGTGTTGCCGTTGTTGTTCGGCGCCAGAGTGTAGGCGACTCCGTCCAGCGTGAATTTCGCCTTGCCAATCCGGTTCCCGTAACGCCCGATCAGCGCCCCAAAATACGGGCTGTTGTTGCGCACGTAACTCGCCAGATCGTCGTGACCCAGCACCACGTCGCCCAACCTGCCGTCCCGGTCGGGCACCTTGAGCGATACCAGGATGCCGCCGTAGGTCATGATGCGCGCCTCGGCGCCTTTGCTGTTGCGCAGGGTGTAGATGTCTATCGTGGTTCCGTCCGCCAGCTTGCCGAAGGCTTCCTTGGTCACGCCGGCCGACGCGCCCCGCGCGGCCACGCCGGCCAGCAGGACCGCCGCCGCCACGAGCGGCAGGGTGAAGAAACGTTTCATGTGATGCTTCATAATATGTGTGTATTTGATGGTTGGAGTTTTCGTTTTCATTGGTGAGTTTTTCGTTTATAGGCGCCGAATGTCATGGACGTTGTTTGATTCTAAGGCTGGACCCGGTAGAAACCCGCGCCGTGGGAATTAATGGCCTGCGTGAGCTGGCCCGTCACTACGCCGAGGTCTTTGTGATTCCAAAGATCACGGACCTTGGCGGGGCCGCCCAGACCGATGTCCGCCAGGGAAACCGAAACATCCCGGGGGCCGGTCGCTTGCGGGTCCGCGGGCGGCGTGTTGGTTGAGGACGGGGCTGCCGCACCCGGCCCACCGATGGCGCTTCCGCGCCGGCCGCCAGGAACCGCCGCGGGCGAAGCATTGAAAAGCGCGACGTATTTGTCCTTCGAACCCGGCACGTCGGCAACCCACGCAACCAGGTTATTGGTGTTAAAGAGTTGGCGGTTGCTCACGGAATTCTGATTTGCCGCGAGCACTTCATCGTTGGTGAGAAGCGCAAGAGTGAACTCATCGTTCTTGGGCAGGTTGCCACCCAGGATCAATGGCGAGCGGGCGACGCACCAGAGAGTCATCAGCGTAAACTGCTCGTCCTTCGTAAAGTGCGTCCAGTTGTCACTGGTCTGCCAGGCCCGGATGTTGCCGAGCGGAAGCATGTCCGCATCGGGCCAGTGACCGGGACCGCGGTAGGGCGTCCATCTTTCCAACCGCGCGAACTGGCTGTAGAGCGCGCGCCAGTTGTCCCAGAAGTCGTTGCTAATCCGCCAGAGGTTCGCGTGTGCCTCGACGTGGCCGCCCTGGTTCACGGGCGTGTCACCCGGCGAGGTCGAGAGGACAATCGGCCTGCCGGAACGGTCAATCGCCTTGCGGATGGCTTCGATTTCGTCCTTGTGGTAGGGCGCGGAGAGATCGTCCACTTTCACGTAGTCCAAACCCCAAGATGCCATCAGTGCGAACACGGAATCATAATACTCCTGCGCGCCGGGCTTGGTCATGTCCACGCCATACATGTCGGTGTTCCAGCGGCAGGTGGAGTTCGTGTTGGCGATGTCAGCGGCCCGGTAGGGGGTTCCGAGAATTGGCGAATTGTCCCGATTCACAGCCTGCCGGGCAATGCCGCGCATCAGGTGCAGGCCAAATCTAAGGCCTTTTGCGTGCAGATAGTCCGCGATGGGCTTGAAAGAGCGGGTTGCCGCCGTCATGGGGAACCGATTCGTGGCCGGAAGCAGCCGTCCGTTGGCATCCATCTCCAGCACGGCGCCGCTGCGATAAGAGGAGCCATGCGCCCGCGGCTCGTACCACTGGATGTCGATGGTGACAATGTCCCAGCCATGAGGCTTGAGAAACTCCGCCATGTAGTCCGCGTTGGCGATCACGTTGGATTCCACAACGGCTGCGCCGAAGCAGTCCCACGAATTCCATCCCATCGGCGGAGTGTTTGCCCAGGACCAGAAGGCTGGCTCGGCGGCGGTCGCAGCCGCGCAACCCATGATCCCGCCAACTATGGCGAGTTTGAGCTTCAGATCGAAGATCGCTTTCATATCTCTTGTGTCAAAACGGCGTTTGGCCGGCGGGTTGCGCCGGGGTGTTCTCTGCACGCGCTCAGGCTTCTCATGGTCCAGACAAACGCACGGCATCACCGGTGTAATGGACCACGGCATCCGGCCTCTCGGTGGAAGAAACTCCGCTGCCGTGATTCTTCGAGACCCAGACGATGTTGAAGGTGCGCTCTTTCAACATGCCGGGAAAATTGCCCGCGCGCTTTCCAATTTTCAAAGTGTGCCTGGCATCGTTCCAAGAAATGGGAATGGTGGCATATTTCCCTTTTTCGTAATTGTAATTGTCGCCCTCATCGTCATAGAGCGTGAACTCACCACTCGCGCCGCGGTAAACGCGAAGCTCAATCGGATCAGACTTTTCCATCGCGTACTCGATTCTCGGACCATAAGGGATGATGGAACCGGCTCGCACGAACAACGGCATGGATTCAATCGGGGCGGCCGCGTCAATTCTTTGGCCGCCCGGGTCGGTTTCTCCGGTCCGGAAATCAAACCACTTGGTCCCGGCGGGGAGGTAAACGGCGCGCGTGGTCACATTGGATTGCGTCACCGGGCAAACCAGTATGGCCTGGCCGAAGAGATATTCATCAGCCAGGTCGAAGACGTTTGTATCCGTTTGAAAATCCATAACCAGCGGACGCATCATCGTGTAGCCGTTGCTGGTGACCCGCCATGCTGTCGAGTAAATGTAAGGCATCAGGTGGTAGCGCAGTTCGTCGCAGGCGATGAGAATTTTCTGCGTCGCGGGGTCAAAGCGCCAGACTTCCTTGGCGCGCCCCGATCCGTGGACGCGAAACATCGGGCAGAACGCGCTCCATTGAAACCAGCGCGTGAATAATTCGACGTAAGCCGGGCTTGTCACGGGGTCGCTGAAGAACCCGCCCGTGTCGGTGTTCCAATAGGGAATGCCGCTGACGGAAAAATTCAAGCCCGCGGGGATTTGTCGCCGAAACACCTGCCAGGTGCCCTGGATGTCGCCGCTCCAGGTCACGGCGGAGTTGCGTTGCTGGCCGGCATAGGCCGCACGCGTCAAGATGAAGACGCGTTTGTCCGAAGTGTCCTGGCGCTGGCCTTCATAAAGCGCCGAGGTGTGCAGGAGCGGGTAGGCGTTGAACACTTTGACGCCGGGACCCGCGGCGGTCTTGAAATCCCTGAACTCGCCCCATTTGCCGCTGAATTCCGCCTCGCTGGCATCCAGCCACCAGCCGTCCAAACCGTCGGCAAAAAGCTCACGCGAGATTTGCCGCCAGTAAATCTGACGGGCCGTGGGATTGAACGCGTCATACCATTGCCCTTTGCCGGGCGGGTACACATAAGGAATCACCTGCGGATAAAGCGCGCCGGCCTGGCGAAGCTCGTTGGCGTTGGGACTATCCACGTCGAATTTCGGCCAGACGGAAATCAGCGCGTGGACGTTTTCCGCGTGCAATTGTTCCATCATTTTTTTGGGGTCGGGATAACGATTGGTGTCGAACTCGTGCGATCCCCATGGATTAGGCGTCCAGTATTGCCAATCCTGAATGACGCCGTCCAGCGGCACATGATTCGCACGATACCAGCCGGCCACATCGAGAAGTTCCTGCTGCGATTGGTAACGCTCCTTGCATTGCCAGTAGCCCCAGCCCCATTTGCCCAACATCGGCGCCGCGCCGGTCAACTGCCGATACGACGCCACCACGCCGTCCAATTTCGGGCCGAACATGAAGTAGAAATCGATTGCATCGGCGGCTTCCGAATCCCAGGAAAGAATTCGCGGGTCCGCCCTGCCGGCGTCCACATAGGTGATGGCCGGATTGTCCCAGAAAACTCCGTAGCCGCGGCTGGAAACCAGAACCGGAATGGCGCTCTCGGTGGGGTTGCGTTGCTGCAATAGAATTCTCCCGCCGTGGTAATTCATCGCGCCGCCGCCATGCTGGCCAAGGCCGTAAATCGCCTCCTCCGGCGCCAGGGCAAACTCACAGCGGCCGCGCAACGTGTCAATGCCGCCGACGTGATTTGGCTTCAGCGATTTTCCCCCGTCGGGATTCTCGGCGAGAATGGGCGCGCCCGATTTGTCAAAAAATGAAACCGCGCCAGTCGCGCGATTGACGCGCGCCTGGATGACTGTGGTGCGCAGGATGATTTCGCCGCCCGTCTCGCTCAAATGCCATTTCGCCCGCTCCGGTTTGCCGATGACCGCGAAGCTGGTTGTGTCAGGCAATTTGTCCTGCGCCGCGTAAGTCACGCGAATGACGCGCGGCGAAAAAACTTCCAACCGCATCACGCCCGGATTCATTTGCAGCGCGATGCCGTCGGAATTCTTTTTTACGCTGACAACGGGAATTGCCGCGCCGAACATGGGCGCGGTTGAAAGAACAATGGCGCAAATTAAAAATGTTTTAAGATAATGTTTCGTAAATACAGGATGCTGTCATCATGGCTGTTCCAGCCCGCCGGCGGCATGGGCGTCCAGTTAAACCAAGGCGGCTCCGGGTTTGGCGGAGCCGCCACAAGGCAAATTGGAATACCGAGCGGCGCCGGGGCGGCGAATTACAGGCTTGGGATTGCCTTCTGGCACATGCGCTCGCGACAAGTCAACGGCGATTAGGGCTGCGGAATGATTTCAATCGCGTTGATTTCCGGATTCTCGATGTTGCTTGTGAAAGTAATGGTGAACTTCCCATTCGTTACTTCCACAGGCACGGTTTCGATGTAGGCGCGGTTGGACCCGCCGGCCTTGACAAAAACATCAAAATCCTTGAACTCATGCTGGCCTTGCACGTTGAAGGAAAAAACGCGCTGGCCCGAGCCGGACACGCCTTCGAAGGTCTCGGCGAAGTGAAGTTTGGCCACGTACTTGCCGTTGGGAACAGTGGCGGAAAAGGAACTCATCCCATAATGTTCCGTCAGGTATAGCGCGGAGTCCTTGGTGTTGGCGATCGTCGTGCTCGCGTCGCGCTCAACGACATCACCGCCGTCAAACCCCTGATCGGGTTGCCACACGTTGCCGCTGGAATCGGTGAACGCCGTTGACAAGCCGGCTTTAATGCGCACCACGGAAGCCCCTGGTTTTGGAGCGGAGGCCACTGGATCTGTTGCGACTGGCGCGGGAGTTGCCGCGGCCGGCGCGGGTTTCACCTCAGGCTGCGTGGAGCCTTTATCGTTGGTCTGACAGCCGCTGACAAAGGTCAAAATGCAAGCTGTTGCACAGACAGACATAGTTCGAATAATAATGTTTCGCATAGTATTTTGTTGTTGTTGTTATTGATGTTTTCTCGTCTCACTGGGCGGTGATGGTCATGGGTAGTTTCAGCCGGATGTCGTCTGAGGCCGCTCCAATGAGAAATTCATAGTCACCCGGCTCAACCACGTATTGCTTGTTCTGCGTGTCCCAATAACGCAGGCGTGTGGCCGGGACTTCAACCGTGACGCGGCTTGTTTCGCCGTGCTTCAAATGCACCCGGGTAAAACCGCACAGGGCGAGTTTCGGCTGGGGGACGCTGGAATTGACGTGGCGGAAGTAAACCTGCGCCACCTCATCACCATCGAGCTTGCCGGTGTTCTTCACCGCGAACGTCACTTTGGCCGCGCCGTTGGCGGCGATCTTCTTCGACGCCAGCTTGGCGCGCTTGAAATCGAACTTCGTGTAGCTCAAGCCGTGGCCGAACGCGAACTGGGGAGTCCCGCTGAAGTAGCGGTAGGTGCGATTGGCCATGTCGTAATTCGTGAACGCCGGCAGGTCCGCGGTGGCCCGGTAGAATGTCAACGGGAGGTGGCCGGAGGGATTGACATCGCCAAAGAGAACCTCGCCAACCGCGCGCCCGCCTTCCTCACCCGGATAGAAAGCCTGAAGAATCGCCGGCAGATGCTCGGCTTCCCACGGCAGCGCAACGGCGGAACCGCTGCAATTGACCATGATGAGCGGCTTGCCCGTCGCCTGCAGCGCGCGCACCAGATCCTCCTGCACGTCGGGCAGCTCAATGCTGGTCCGGTCGTGTTGCTCGCCTTCCATCTCGGGTCTGATTCCGCCGACATAAATGACGAGGTCGGCGGCGACCGCGTTGCTGAGGGCTTCCGCACGAAGTTCCGGAACGGGACGAGCCACCGTGGCGGTGGCCCCCCGGCCGCCAAAACCCCGGCCACGACCGACATTGGTGGTCAGCGGACTGCCCTGAGCGTAAGTCACTTCAATGTTCGTCCCGGCCAAGTCCTTGATGCCGTTCAAAATCTTCACCGGATGCGACGCCGAGCCGTTGTAATTGCCCTGAAGCACACCCACCGAATCGGCATTGGGGCCGATGACGGCGATTCGCTTGAGGTTGGCCCGGTTGAGCGGGAGGATGCCGTCGTTCTTCAGCAGCACCAAAGCCTGCCGCGCGATCTGCAAGGCAAGCTGCCGATGTTCGGGCGTGTCATTCTGTTCAATGCCGATCTTGGAATACTGGCATTTTTCGGGTGGATCAAACAATCCGAGCCGGAAGCGGGTCCACAAGGTGTAATACAACGCCTGATCAATTTCCTTCTCCGTGATCAATCCCTTTTGCACAGCCTTCACCAACGGGTTGTACTCTCCGCCGCAACAAAGATTGCAGCCGGCCTTGACCGCAACGGCGGCGGCCTCTTCCTCCGTTTTCACGTAATGATGCGCGCCCCAAATGTCGTGGATCGCATCGCAATCCGAGACAACGTAACCCTCAAACCCCCATTGCGTGCGCAACAGGTCGGTGAGCAGGAAAGTACTCGCGCAGTCAGGCACGCCATTGAGCGCGCTGTAGGCGCCCATGACGCCGCCGACGTGCCCCTCGCGCACCACCCGCTCAAATTGCGGCAGATACGTTTCATACAAATCGCGGTCCGACGGCGTGGCATTGAATCGGTGGCGCTCCGCCTCCGGGCCGCTGTGGACCGCGTAATGTTTGGCGCAAGCCATCGAAAGCATATAATTGGGGTCGTCGCCCTGGACTCCTTTGACGAACTCCACGCCGATGACGCCCGTCAGATACGGATCCTCGCCGTAGGTTTCCTGGCCGCGGCCCCAGCGCGGATCGCGGAAAATGTTGATGTTCGGCGTCCAGAACGTCAGACCCGTCCACCACTTGGAGTCGCCATTATGTTTGTTGGCGTAGTCGTTGTACTTGGCGCGGCCTTCAAGGCCCACGACGTATCCTTCCTGATGAAGCAACTCTGGATTCCAAGTGGAAGCCATGCCGACCGGTTCCGGGAACACGGTGGCGATGCCGTTGTTGGCGACGCCATGCAACGCTTCGTTCCAGTAATTGTATGCCGGAAGACCAATGTTCGTAATGCCCGGCGCGCCGTTCTGCAACTGCGCAACCTTTTGGGCCAGCGACATCCGCCGGATCAAATCATTTGCGCGCGCCTTCAACGTCTGCGACGGGTCGTGCCAGATCGGAGGGTCGCTGATTTCCGGTACGTGCCTGGCGGCGGCTGAAAAAGCGTCCGCCAGTTCTGAAGCGTTGAACGCGATGACCGAGCCGCCCGATGCGTTCTTTATCTCAAACGTGTTGAATTTCGCGTCGCCCTTGCTCGCCGCGAAAGAAATCGTCAGCGGCCCCTTCATCGAATCGTCCTCATGCTCAACGGCGCCAGTGATGGAAGTGACTTTTCGCGCGCCGCCCGCCGCGGCAATGATGTCGAAGTTTTTCGCCAGCGCAACGTCGCCGGAAGTCACATCGAACACTCTGTCGCCGGCCGCGTCCTCCGATGTTTCCACCTCGCCGATGGAGATCGTGTACTTGCCCGCGGGCAATTGCGTGATGCTGACGCTGAAACTTTTTCCGTTGATTTCCTCGCGAAATGCCGCCGCATTGTCGCCGGCGCCTTCGATGGTGACTGACTCGCCAGCCTTGTGATGCGCAAAATCCCCGGTGACGCTCACCTGCAGCCCGCAACTGGAGCAGATTTCGTCAGCCGCGAAGGCAGCCGGAACACCCAGCCACAAACAGGCCAGCGACGCCAGGGTTGCCAGCGCCAGCGACCCGGAAAAACCTCGAAAGCCCGGCAATCGGGTTGCAACGGTTGTCCGCGCGCGGATTTTAGGTTCGCGGCGAATGGAGGGCGCCTCCGTTCGGTCCAACGGCGGATTCGTGAGTGGAATGTTCATTTTCTTGAAGTGGATCATGTCATTACTTGGATTGAAGTTCGTATAGGTTCACACTAAAGGGCAGGAGAGTGAATGAATCAGGCACGGCATCAATCGGTGAATTGCTGATGCTGGGTTTCATGGGGTTTGCAACAGCCGTCCCGCAACGGCGACCTTCAAGTTGAGCGCCAAGATCGGTTTCATGGGGCCATGCGAGTCAAGTCAGCGTGAAAATGCCCGGGTTTCCGCGATGCTAAAATGTGCTTCCGAAGCCAATGCCAAGGGAACGCTGCTCATGTTCGTCTGAGAGACGTTTGTTCCGATGGAGTCAAATTGCATTTGTCGAGAATAACGGCTGCAAGCGATACCGCTATATGACGTATATCATATTTGGCCGGTTATCGCGCTGCCGGCGACGTTGTCCGTTTGCTCAATACCTCGGCATAGTGCAGGGCGGTTGGCTCCTTGGGGTCGCGCCGAAGAACATCCTCAAATTGCTTGAGGGCGTCTTCAAACTTCGCCTGTTTGTATAAGGCGATGCCCAAGTCCACACCCGCATCAATTAAATTGGGATCCAGTCGCAAAGCTTGCCGAAACTCCTGCTCGGCCGCAGCGGTCTTCTCAAGCCGGCCCAGTTCAAAACCCAGTTGCATGTGGGGTTGCGCCTGGTCGGGCGCCAGTTCGACAGCCGTCTGATACTGTCGCACTGCCTCGTCATGCTGGCCGAACGCTTCCAGCGCCCGTCCGGCTTGCATGCGCAAGAGGGGATCCGACGGGCTAAGCTCAATGGCGGCGGCAAAGTTGGTGACGGCCGGCCCAAACCAGCGGCGGCCGACGCAAAAGCGCGCCAGCGCGGCCAGATCGTCCGCTTGGTTGACAGGATTGGTCAACGCCGTTTTGTAGCATTGCTCCGCGTCGTTGGTGCGCCCCATTTTTTCATAGAGTTGACCCAGCGCCAGCCAGCCCGTGCCATAATCCGGTTTCAGGGCTACGGTGCGTTTAAACTCGACGAGAGCCTCGTCGCGGCGGCCCAGTTTCTCCAGGCACATGGCGCAGTTGATCCGGCCCCAAACGGCTTGCGGATTGAGCGCAAACACCCGCTTAAAGGCCGCGGCCGCATCCTCGTGTTTCTCTTCCTGCGCCAGCAGAGTGCCGTAAAGCAACCAGCAATCGGCGCTGCTGGGCACATTGTCAATCGAACGTTGAGCCGCGGCAACCGCCCCGGCATAATCTCCCTCCGCCTGCTTGATTTCGCCCAATTGTTCCCACAACGCCGCATCGTCGGGCCACCGCGCGAGCGCGGCCTCGGCGGCGTATTGAGCCTCGCGAAGCGCCGGCGCCGAACTGGCCGGCGGCAATTCGCGCGCGGCTTCGGTCAGGCGCCGCATCTGTTCATCGTGGTTGGCTTGAAAAGTGAAGGGTTCGCCCTCAAGCCGCCCGAACAGGACTGACAGGGCCAGTTGCGTGTCGCGCGGCGTGTGCCCTAGTCGTTGCGCGCATTGGGCAATGTCCGGCCAGGGCCCGCTTTCGGGAAGCCTTGATGCTTCCTCCACTTTTCCCGCAATGGCGCGGGCAAGGACATAGTTGCCTTGGAAGGTGAGATGGACATGTTCATAGAGTAATTCCGCGCCGGGAATGCCCGCTGGACTCGCCTGCGCCAGCGCCCGTTCACCGTCGGCCAGCGCGACATCGCCCACCGCCTGCCGCCGGATGATGTCATTGAGGCGGCTGTCGCAACGAAAACGCAAGGCATCCAGATCGCGCGCAGCGGAAAATTCCTTTTGGGCCGCCCCGGCATCCTGCAACGCCAGCGCGCACTGGCCGCGGCGGAACCGCAACTCCGCGAAGCTCTCGTCAGTTTGTTCCGCCTGATCATAGTCAGTTGCCGCCTGCCGAAAGTCCCCGCTCTCCTGGGCTTTTGCGCCGGCATCGAAGAAGCGTTGCCACTCATTGAGCCGGGATTCCGATAGATCGGGGCGGTGCAGTGACGCGAATGGGGCGCAATCCTTCAAGTTCACCGCCACCGTGCTTAACACGATTTTCGCGCCGCTGTTTTGGCCGGCGGCGATGATGTCCTTGAGATTCCGCCCGAAATTCTCATAGACCGCGCCGAGCCGCGGGTCGGAACCCGCCAGTTTATATTTGACGAACATCCCCATGCCACTCCATTCCCCGCTCCCGGCGGCGGTTTTCCGCGCCGATTCCCGCAGGGCGTCGAGCCATTCGCCTGTCCGTGTCGCTTTCAGCGCGAGTCCCGCGCGGATCAATGGCAGCGGCATCGTTTGACTGCCAAAGACCGTCCCGGCGCCGAACGGGCCGACGACTTCATTGTTCCCCATGTAAATCACCCAAATGTCCCCGCGGGCCTCCTCGCTGTCGCGGGCCAGGGGCAGGATGACGTGCGAATTGATGCCGGTCATCGCGGCGTTGACCACCTCAAACTTTTTGTCGGGATGACGCAAGCCAAGCATGGCCCCCAACATGCGGGGCAGCCCGAAGCGCGGTTGCGGATCGCCATAAGCGGCCGACTCGCCAAAGACAAAAATCCGAACCGTGCCGGGCGGCTTCTCGCGCGGGATGGAAATGGCGTCCGGCTGGCGCGCCGCGCGCGGACCAAAAAATCGCCAGCCAAACTGGTCGTTCTGCACGAATGTATCTTTGCCGTGGTTGGATGATTTCAGCAGAAATGCCGTTGGGTATCCAAAACCGGCCAGCCGGAGACCCAATTCCAGCAGGCCCAGGCAAAGCAGCGGCACTCCCATCAGGGCCATCAGCCGGAAATACCGCAGTTTTCGCCCGGACAATGCCGGGACAGGCTCCTTGGTCGGGTTTCTCTTTGGTTTGCGCCGGCTCATAACGTTTAAAACATGCTGTCAAGTGCACCATCTTGTCTCGCCGGCTCCCAGAATGTCGGCTTGTCCCGCGGTGCTTTAAGATCGAGAAGATCCTTCCCCATCAGACGCAGGACGCATCCGAACGGAGTCACGATCACAAAAAAGAGCGCCGCCAGGACAACCCGGCCCAAAACTTGAATGATATGAAATCCCAGCCGGGTCGTGAACCGGTAGTAACCCCGGAACCACCGGGGCCGCACCCACGCGCATGGCGCCGCCAGCGCGATCAACGCCAGCGCCGCGGCCAGACAGGACGTGGAAACGACGCCGCGCCAGCGCAAAATGCCGGCGATTACCGCCGGACCGATCAGGCCAAGCAGCGCCGCCTTGCGCCATTCCCTCGGGTCTTCTTTGAAGTGGAGTCTCATTTAGTCCGCCTGCGGCGCAATGCGCCGGTCAACCGCGTCGCGTGGCTGGGCCAGGCGCTCGATGACGAAATTGCCAATGATCAAGTAATCCATCTCGGTGTTCATAAAACAGCGGTAGGCGTCGTCTGGCGTGCAGACTATCGGCTCCCCGCGCACGTTAAAAGACGTATTGATAAGAACGCCACAGCCGGTGGTTTGCTCAAAACGCAGGAGCAATTCATACAGGCGCGGATTGACCTCGCGCGTGACGGTTTGCACCCGGGCGGAATAATCCACATGGGTAACGGCGGGAATGGTCGAGCGCCCGCCTTTGAGCAGGTCGAAGCCGCTCCTTCCGGCGGGCAATGGCTGGCGCAGCCCGGCTTGCACGGGCGCGACCAGCAGCATGTAGGGCGAATCTTCATCCAACTCGAAATAATCCAGCACCCGTTCACGGCGCACTATCGGCGCGAACGGACGAAACGATTCGCGGAATTTCACCTTGAGATTCATCACCGATTGCATCCGCGGCGACCGGGCGTCGCCGAGTATCGAGCGATTGCCCAGCGCGCGCGGGCCAAATTCCATCCGTCCCTGGAACCAGCCCACCACTTTCTCATTCGACAGCATCCTCGCGGTGGTGTCAAGCAATCCGTCGTCGGAACAGCGCTTGTAAACAGCATGGTGTCCTTTCAGCGCGGCTTCAATTTCGCTCTCCGAATACTCCGGTCCCAACAGCGCGCCGCGCATGGAGTCATGGCCGTCCGGCGTTCGTTCCTCCTTGCTGTGCCACGCCGCCAGGGCCGCGCCGAGCGCTCCGCCCGCGTCACCCGCCGCGGGTTGAATCCAGAGCCGCCGGAAAATCTTTTCGCGCAGGATGCGTCCGTTGGCCACGCAATTGAGCGCGACCCCGCCCGCCAGGCAAAGATTGTCGATCCCGGTCAATTCCCGCGCGCGGCGGGCCAGCCGCAGCATCATCTCCTCGCAAACCAATTGGATGGAGCGGGCCGCATCCATGTGCCGTTGCTCAATAGGCTCCTCCCAGCCGCGCGGCGGGCCGCCAAACAAGCGGTGAAATCGCTCGTTGCTCATGGTCGTGCCGCCGAGAAAATCGAAATAGTCCATGTTCAGCCGGAACGAGCCATCCGATTTTATGTCAACCAAATTCGAGCGGATCGCCTCGGCGTATTTCGGCTCGCCGTAGGGCGCCAACCCCATCAATTTGTATTCGCCGGAATTGATGCGAAATCCGCAATAATCCGTGAACGCCGAATAAAGCAGCCCAAGCGAATGCGGAAAACGCACCTCCTCAAGCATTTGGATTTTCGAGCCGTGGCCGGCTCCAATCGTGGTCGTCGCCCATTCGCCGACGCCATCAACGGTGAGGATGGCCGCCTCGGCGAAGGGGGACGGGTAAAACGCGCTGGCGGCGTGGGCCTGGTGATGTTCCGTGAATAAAATGGCGCAATCCGCGCGCAGTTCCGGGAGTTCCTTCCGAATGGCGCCGCGCAGATCCAGTTTCTCCCCGAGCCAGTTCGACATCACGGTCGGAAAAGTCCGCCAGCCGCGCGGTGCGACGGCCAGATACGTCTCCAGCACGCGGGCAAATTTGAGTATCGGCTTGTCGTAGAAAACGACCGCGTCCAATTGCTGGCAAGTCAGGCCCGCCTGGCTCAGGCAGGCGGCGATGGCGTGGCGCGGGAACTCCGAATCGTTCTTCTTTCGCGTGAAACGCTCCTCCTGCGCGGCGGCGGCGATCCGGCCATCGCGGACCAGCGCCGCGGCCGCATCATGGTAAAAAGCGGAAATCCCCAGGATGTTGCGCCACGACGGCATGGCTTAAAAAAGGGGATAGAGGGACCAGACGATACCCGAACTGGAGGCGAAAATGAGGACCACGGCAAGCACGAGCAAGAGAACCACCAATGGCAGCAACCACCACTTCTTCTCGCGGGCGCAGAACCGGAAAAACTCTCGGAAAACGGTCCACATTTATCCACATATCATAATGGCAGGGCGGGTTTCGGTCGAGGACTATTTCGTCCCTCCTAAACAAGACCACCGAACAACGGCAAAAAAAGAGGCAGAGGTGAAAACCTCTGCCTCTCTGATTCAGATCTTAATTACAGGCTTCTGCCTTACGGGTTACTCAGTTTGAAGTACTCGTTCGCACCACCGATGATGTTCGTGTAAGGCGATGTTGCATTCGTGAGATGTATCCACGAAGTCGCCAGATTCGTTGATTCCCACAACGAGCCGGTGCTCCATGATATCACAAATTCGCCGCCAACCTTGGAACCACCGGCGCCTGGGATGACCTGGACGTTGTTTGTCAGGTTAAACACCGGCACTGAGGGCGCCAACGGCGGCTCCTGCGTCATGAGGTCGCCAATTTGGTTTGTGGTGAGTTCAGCGTCGAAGATTTGCACGCCGTAGATTTCACCCGTGAAGTAGTTTCCAAAGGAGTCACCACCACTGTCTTTGGCGCCAATCATAAGGAACGAGGTCGGGGACCCGCTTAATGGCCCCTGGCCTGTCTGCGAAACGACCATCAGCCCGTCCACATACAGGAGGCGGTTACTCGTCACCGGGCTGTAAGTGCCGGCATAGAAGTGCCAGAAGCCGTCAGAGGTGGAACCGGACTCGTTCATATCCTCGTTGCCACCCGTGCCGCGAATGGTCCAAGTGGGCTGCTCAGGATTGGCAGCGTTAACACGGAGCTGCCAGCCATGACCGTTTTCACCATACTTGGACACCCACGGATTCCATCCGCCCGGGTAACCCTTCGCCCAGCATGTGACTGTCATTCCGTTTGTGTTGATAATGTCATCAAACGTGTTCACGTAGCCCTTGGCCAGCGTGGATGAGTTGGAGACTATGAGGCCGGCGTTCTTGAAATACAGCGAGGAAGCGCCAGCCGGGGCGATGGGCGGCACATCACTGGTCCAGTAGGTGGTGCCACTTTGCACTGAAGCGTCGTGTGCGCCCATCGGCGAATAGCCAGAGGTGTCGGCCAGAGTCGCCGCTCCCGTAAGCCATGCGCCCACGAGATTCGTCGTCGGCACGGTTGCAATGGGCAAAACACCAACGGTGAGGGTTGTACCGGCGCTGGCTGTCCCGCCAAACGCGTTCGAGGTGGCGAAGGTATAGACACCCTGGTTGTTCGTCGTCACATCGGCGATCGTCAGGACGCTTGTGGCTGAGCCACTGATGATGGCGCCGAGGTAGGGGCCGTCCACCAAAGGGGTTCCGTTGAACTGCCACTGATTGGTAATGGTCGGGCTGCCACCGCTAACGGCGGCAATCTGCACATTTACGCCCTCACAAACGGTGGTGATGGCGGCTGCCGGCTGCTGGGTTATCTGTGCCGGCGTCCCAGCCGGAATGGCGAGCAATTGCTGAACGTCATTGGAACTGATGGCATAGTTATAAATGCGCACATCGTAGATCGAGCTCGTCTCGAAGCCGTCATAGCCAATGCTCTGTTGTTGGCCACCGATGATGAGGTGTTCAGCCGGAGCCAGATTATATGGCGCGTCCCCGGCCTGATAAGCCACCAGCGCACCATCATAATAGGTGCAGCGGATGCCCGTCGCAGCGTTATAAGTGCCGGCATAGTGGTGCCAGCCGGTGAGGACAGGATAGGGTGGGGATTCCAGAATCCCATTTCCCCAAAGGCCATCCCCTATGTTGCCGGGGTAGGAGATCCCACCAGCATCGATACCATTCATGGAGAAGTTCAAATATTGAGACCACGCCTCAATACCAATGCTCCATCCGCCACTATCATAGGTGCCGTCATTATTATAGCCATCCTTGGACACCCACTGAACCCAATTCGCCCCTCCGGGCCCAACGCCGTTCGCCCAGAACGCGACGCTGAAAGCGCCGCTGATGCCGGCGTCGTACGTGTTCGTGTATGCCCCGTCCGTCGTGGCCGAGTTAGTGATGGCGATAGCCGTGGTACCGCCGAGGGAGAGCGATTGGCCGAGCCTGTAGGGCGGCACATTGGTCGTGAAGGCATAGGTGCCGCCTGGACCGGCTGAGGTGACGGCGAAACCGTCGTGTGTGTTTGTCGGCGTATAGCCTGAAATATCGTTAAGATTGGTATCTCCGTTAAACCATTCACCCACCACACTCGGATACACAATGGAAACGAGCGCATTGCTGCTGACGTTCGTGCCGTATTGGTTCCAGACAATCACCGAATACTCACCCGCATCGCCAGGCGTCACACCGGTAATAGTCAATATGTTCGAATTGACGCCAGAGTAATTCGCATTGTTCGCCAAACTGACGCCGTTCAATTGCCACTGATACTCGATGGGCAGGGTGCCGCCGGCAGCGACACTTAACTGTTTCGTCGTGTTCGTAAAGGCGGCAAGGGGTTGCGGCTGCCCGTTTACCACGGCGGGAAGCTGCCCATAGTATTTCGCAATATCAGACTGCGAGAGCGGGTAGTTATAGATGCGCACATCGAAGATCTCGATGGAGCTGAAGTTGGTAATGCTGTTGCCCGGCGGGCTGTCTTTGGCGTTGATGCAAAGGTGTTCAGCCGTAGCCAAGGGATATGGAATGTTGCCGTTAGTCTCGCCAGCAACCAGTTTGGCATCCACATACAGGTAGCGAATGCCCGTCCCGGCGTCGAAAACGCCGGTATAGAGATGCCAACTGGCATCCTGGCTGGCATAGGTTGTCGTGGACATATCGTCCCATGGAGCTTCCCCATTGGTTGACGTCCCCGGGATGCAGAACTGCGAGCCGCCGCCATTGTCGCGAACGGTGAAACACGCATAAGGCCCACCGCCGTACGGGCGGAGCTGCCATCCGGTTTCGGGCGAGTCTTCGCCAAACTTGGAGACCCACGGATTCCAACTGCCCGGAAAGCCTCTCGACCAGCATTGGACGGTGAACGCGTTGTCGATGACATTATCGAACGTGCTGTCGTAGTTCGTGTCCGTTAGGGAGCTGCCTGGGCTCGTGATGTTTAAGGTCGAGGTATTGCTGATGGCGATGCCCGTATCATTGCTGGGGAAGTAGATCGAATAGCCGCTGGAAACGCCAGGCGGCAAATCATTCGTGAACACATAGTTGCCATTGCCGACCAGGTAACCGTCGTGCCTGCCCGGCGGCGAATAGCCTGAAAGATCAGCAAAACTTTGATTTGTAAGCCATTCACCGATCAATTTCGCAGACTGAATGGTAAGGACGGCATTGCTGCTGTCGGTGATGCCGTAGGCGTTCGTGATAACCAACTGATACGTGCCCGCCGCATTGGCCGCCGTCGCACCGGTAATAGTCAATATGTTCGAGTTGACGCCCGAGAACGTAGCGTTGCCCGTCAATTTGGTGCTGTTTAACATCCACTGATATGCAAAGGGCGTGTTGCCGCCGATGCCAGTGGCGCTTAACTGTGTGTTTGCTCCAGAAGCGACGTATATGGAAGCCGGCTGCACCGTGATCGATGGCTTGAACCCGCTCTGGCCGAGGCCCGCGGCGAATAATGACATCACCTGGTTGGCCGTAAGAGCCTTGTTAAACACGGCCGCATCGGAAATAATGCCGGAGAATTCGTTGTTGGCCGCTGTGACCGTATTCTGGTTCACATCGGAGCCGAGGTAAAACCCTCCAACCTGGAAGTTCTCGACGGTGTGGGCAACCGTATTGACGGCGTAATTCAGTTGCGGATTCCCGTCCGAATCCAGGTAGTACATGTAGATGGTCGCCGAAGTTGGTTGGATCACCAAGACCACAAAACTCCAGACGCCGATCTGCGGATACAGCTGGGAATTGAAGTTGTAGGTATTGCCGTTGTTGTCGTTCCAAGTGTAACCCAGCGCGGGCATTCCGCTGCTGTTATCGTTGCCTCCAAACCCAAAGCCAGCCGCGTCACCTCCGGCGGTCCGGTTCATGAGCAATCCCGCATAGTTGATCGGATTTTCCTGGGGATTGATCCACATGGCGATGGTCACCGTGTTGGTTTCCAAATTCAAAGGCGGAAGCGAAACCGATGAAATTGGATCGTTGGAGGTGCATTGCAACGCACCTTGGTTGAGCGCAAATCCAGGGTATGAAGGGGGTGTGGCCGAAGGCTGAGGCCCATAAATGAGAAAATATCCATTGAGAGCATCTCCGCCATAAGTCCCGTTGAATCCGTTCCCGGTGTAATCGTAAGCCTGCAAGAATGGGGCGGTGGTGGTCACCTGATTGGTTTCGTTCAATTGCCAGAACGCAACGGGATCAAGGGCCAATACTGCCGCCCCGAAACTGCCGGAGGTTGGAGCGGGGCCGTCCTGCCCGTCTGGGGCGGGTTGGGAGCGGGCCGTTTGACATAAAAACGCGAGTCCAAGAGCCAATCCGGCAACAAACAGGCGCCGCCGGGTCTTTGATTCTTGGGGTGATGGGACGAGTGAGGGATTAGTCGAGGTCATAATGCAATATATTTTATCATTTCCAAACTGCTTGCGCTGAACTTGGAATGCTGGGGCATTCGAAACATCGGAAAGCATCTGGATTCCTTTCCAGCAGACTATCGGAAACGCGGAATGATGGGAATATGACGTACGTCATATGTCGGATTCGCCCCATTACCCGGTCGCATATCGGCAAATCGGTCGCCTTTGGCGAAGAGAGGTTCGGCCAAGTTTTATCATTTTGATTATCAAGAACATACAAATGGGCGCTTTGAAGCTTTTCTCGAGGGCTTGATCTGCGGCGCGGGTGTCCAATACCTCCCGCGGCGCCGATTTCCAAGTCTGCACGCCGCGCAACGTCATCGGTTGAGGACCATTTTGTCCCGTGGGGATAAGAGGGCGCCTCCCAGGTTTGTCGAGCTTTTCTGTGTTTGAAAGCGGCGCTGGCGCGCCGCACTCCAAGACCTGTCGGCGGAACGGAAGCGTACCCTGAACGCAAAGCGTCTTGGAGTGCGGGCGTGACAGCGTTGCTTTGGCCCCCAATACATGACAAGCTCGACAAAGGTGGGATGCGACCGGGACAAGACCACCGAACAACGGCAAAAAAAGAGGCAGAGGTGAAAACCTCTGCCTCTCTGATTCAGATCTTAATTACAGGCTTCTGCCTTACGGGTTACTCAGTTTGAAGTACTCGTTCGCACCACCGATGATGTTCGTGTAAGGCGATGTTGCGTTCGTGAGATGTATCCACGAAGTCGCCAGATTCGTTGATTCCCACAACGAGCCGGTGCTCCATGATATCACAAACTCGCCGCCAACCTTGGAACCACCGGCGCCTGGGATGACCTGGACGTTGTTTGTCAGGTTAAACACCGGCACTTGCGGAGCCGTCGGCTCCCACATCAGGAAGCTGTTGATTTGGGCTTGGGTAAGTGCGGTGTTGTAGATCCGCACGCCGTAGATCACGCCGGTGAAGTAGTTGCCAAAGTTGGCCACTGCGGGTGCCGTAGCCGGACTGTCTTTGGCGCCGATCGCGAGGTGCTCAGTCTTGGCCATGTTATACTCCAGGTTGCCTGTCTCCGACGCGGCCAGCACGCCATCCACATACAGGAAGCGGTTGCCCGATGTCAGGTCATAAGTGCCGGCATAGAGGTGCCACAAGCCGTCAGTGGGGCCAATGTTCCCTTGCATATCATCAGCGCCACCCGTGCCGAGAACGGTCCAAGTCGCATCGACTCCGCCGTTGACGCGCAACTGCCATCCGGGACCCTCACCATACTTGGACACCCACGGATTCCATCCACCCGGCAAACCTCTCGCCCAGCACATGACGGTCATGGCGTTGGTGAGGCCTTCATCGAACGTGTTGACGTAGCCCGCGTCCGAGGTGGCCGTGTTACTGATGGCGATTCCGGTGGTGCCGGCGTCGAGCCAAAGCGACTGACCGGTCGCACCAGCATACGGCGGCAGATCATTCGTAAACACATAACCGGAGGAGGCTATGTTGTTGCCTTTGACGCCGTAACCGTCATGTGTGCCGGCCGGCGAATAGCCCGATGTGTCGGCCAATGTCGCCGCTCCCGTAATCCATGATCCCACGAGATTCCCCGCCGGTGGAGGCGCAGTGGCCCCAACAACGGTGAGGGTTGCAGGGATGCTGGTTTGCGTGCCATTCGTGTTCGAGAGAACGAAGTCATAGACACCCTGGAAGTTCGTCGTCAAATTGCCGATCGTGAGGGTGGTTGTCCGTGAGCCACTGACTACAACGCCGCCATAGGTGCCGTCCACCAAATTGACGTGGTTGAACTGCCACTGATTGGTAAGGGTGCCCGTGCCGCTGACACTCACACTGAACGTTGCCGTTTCGCCAAGATAGTTGCTGACGGAATTCGGCTGCGCGAGTATCGCTGGATTGGGAAGTGCGGCCAATGCGGCAACCTGGTTGGACGTGAGGTCGTAGTTATAGACGCGCACGTCGTAGAACTTGCCGGTGAAGTAGCCGGTGAAGCTGTTGCCCGGCGAGTGGTCGATCTCACCAATGCAGACATGTGCGTACGGGGCCAGGTTATATTGCGAGTTGCCGGTCGAATAGGCGCTTATCACACCATCGACAAACAAAGCGCGGACGCCCGTCCCTGCGTTGTAAGTGCCGGCATAGTGATGCCACTTGCCATCATTTCCAAACGTGTTTGTGCCAGCCGTATCCTCCCCGTTGCCGTAAACAGCCGTGCCCAATTTGACACTGCCACCGGCGCCTCGTATGGTCCAACACGGACTCAGGGCGCTTCCTTGACCGTCATTGCGAAGATCCCATCCGGCATTCGGACTGCCACTATCACCGTTCTTCGACACAAACGGACTCCATCCGCCCGGCCAGCCCTTTGCCCAGAACGCGACGGTCATGGTGTTGGCCATGGGTTGATCGAACGTGTTGGTGTAACCCACGTCATTTGTGGACGAGTTGCCGATCGCGATGCCCGTGCTTCCGGAGGTGAGGAAAAGCGATTCCCCCGTCTTGCCGGGCGGCACGTCAAGCGAGAACGCAAAGGCGCCATTGCCTGCGCTGTCGTAACCGTCGTGTGTGTTCGTCGGCGAATAGCCTGAAACATCGTTCAAATTGGTGTCTCCAATAAACCATTCACCCAACAGGCTCCGTATCGCAATGGAAACGACCGCGTTGCTGCTGACCGCGCCGCCGAATTTGTTCGTAACAGTCAAGATATATGTACCCGCGTCGGCCCCCGTCACGTTGAGAATAGTCAACGCGCTCGTATTTGTGCCGGTGAAGTTGGTGCTGTCCGCCAACAAACTGACAGCGGTGCCGTTCAACTGCCACTGATACGTAATGGGCGGGGTGCCGGCGACAACGGCCGACAAGGTTGCCTTTGAACCCGCAAAGGTGACGGTGGATTTCGGCTGCCCGTTTACCACTGCCGCATTCGTGCCATAAATTGCCGAAATTTGGGCTTGGCTGAGCGCGTAGTTATACATGCGCGCGTCGTAGATCTCGATGGTGGAGAAATTGCCAAAGCTGTTGCCCCCCACGGCGTCTTTGGCGGCGATGCAAAGGTGAGCGGCCGGCGCCAAGGTGTAGGGAACATTGCCGGCATTTTCGTAAGCAGCCACTTGAGCATCCACAAACAGGGTGCGCTCGCCCGTCCCGGTGTTGAAGACGCCGGCATAGAGATGCCATTGGCCGTCATTGCTGGGAATGTTTGTGCTGGACATATCGTCCCAAGGCGCTTCTCCAAAGGTTGACCCCGAAATGAGGTTCGACGCCCCGCCGCCACCATCGCGAACGGTGAAACACGAATAATCGGTGCCGCCGGCCTGGCGGAGCTGCCATCCCGATTCAGTTTCGCCAAACTTGGACACCCATGGACTCCAGGAGGTCGGCCAGCCCTTCGACCAGAGTATGACCGTGAAAGCGCTGTCGATGACGTTATCGAACGTGTTGTCGTAGTTCGTGTCCAGTGTGGAGGAGTTATTGATGGCGATACCCGTGTCACCGGCGGGGAAGGAGATCGATTGACCGGCTTTGCCCGACGGCACATCAGTGGTGAACACATAGTTGAGAGCGCCGACAGGAACACCGGCGTGTTGGTTCGTCGGCGCATAGCCTGAAACATCGGCCAAACTGTTATTTGTAAACCATTGACCCACCAAGGACGGAGTCTGAGTGATGACGACCGCATTGCTGCTGTAGTTCGAGCCGTAATTGTTCGTGACTCACGAGTGGTACGTTCTCCCGCTGAGAACGGGCTTCACGGGGTCATTTTTCCAATTCCAATCGGGCCAGTTGGAGGGCTGAACCGACCCATTGATCAGTCAAGCGGCGGAAGCG
>Ga0224555_1001711_pt1 | contig 29072 bp, 26 predicted proteins | sample 714S23034metaG_FD_180687 | JGI IMG/M metagenome (GOLD analysis project Ga0224555, IMG submission 180687) | Peat soil microbial communities from Stordalen Mire, Sweden - 717 S2 30-34 | ecosystem: Environmental > Terrestrial > Soil > Wetlands > Peat | place: Sweden: Norrbotten County, Stordalen...
ATAGCCTTGGCCCAGCACCGCCTCAACCACCGGCCAAGAAAATGCCTGGGCTACAAAACACCTCACCAAGTCTTCTGGGAACAGTTACACTCTAACCAACCCGCTGCACTTCGTTGTTGAATCCGCCCTTTTTATAGTTTTCCCTACTCCCTATTCCCTAATCCCTATTCCCTGCTTCTCAGCACTTGCGAAGCCAGCGAGCAGAGCCCCTGGCGGAAGACCTCGCTCACCGCCTCCGGGGTCCATGCGGCGGCGTGCGGCCCGCCGTGCAACTTGAGCAGCGCGGCCGTCTCGGCGGCGTTGAAGCCGGCCACCGCGCGCAGAGCGAAAACAGTCCGCATCCACGTCGGCAAACTTGCCAGCCATTCCCGCATCCGCTCGCGCTCCGTCCCGCTGATCATGCGTTCCAGCTCCCCGGTCGAAATGCCCGCCGAGGCCAGGTCGTCGCCCTCAATACAGCTTGTCGCCGGCGTTAGTCCCTCTGGCGCGTCCAGGCAGCCGGGGCAGCGCGCGGCCAGCAGCTTCAAGGCCGAGACGGCGAGCGCCCTCCGGCTGCACCGGCGCGCATTTTGCGGATCGGCGCAGGGAGATACCTGCGCTGAAGCGATCGCCTCCTCCACCAGCCGCGCGCTATCCTCGCCTTCGCCCACCAGCATCGACGCCAGGCTGTAGAGTCCGGCGGCAACCAGCTCGAATATCTCCTCCATGCCTTCAAGATTCGGTTCTTGTATCAGGCCGTTAAAGGGATTGGCGGGTTCATGGGCCATGGAAGCGGCTCCTTCTGAGCGAGCGTAGCTGATCGAAGAACCTGCGTCTCTTCGATAAAGCAAGCTGCTCTCTTCTTATCCTCAACCAGCCGGGCCACGTGGGTCAATGCGGAGCTGAAGCGAGACACGACTGAAGATTTCGCAGCAGTATGCCCGTTGCTGCTTACTCCTCAATCGACTCCACCAGCCGCTCCATTCTTTCTTCCTGCGCTTCGATGGATTCGACCAGCTTGAACTGTGTCCGGCAGCGGTCCAGGTTATGTCCCTCGCGATGCACCTTGAAGTACGTATCGCCCGCCAGATAATCCGTGAGGAAGCGGATGCCGATCTCGAAGGTGATCAACTTGCCGGAGAAAGCCAGCATTTGCTTCTCCGCTTTTGTCAGGAATCCCCCAGCCGATTGCAGGTAGCCGCGCACCAGCGCCTCGAACATGGGAAACTGCATCGTCACCTTGCTCAGATCCTGCTCGTCTTCCAGCGCCGGACTCGTCGTGGTGCGCACCATGTCGCCGAAATCGTAAAGCGCCAACCCCGGCATCACCGTGTCCAGGTCAATCACGCAAATGCCTTCGCCAGTGGCGTCATCCAGCAGCACGTTGTTGAATTTGGTGTCGTTATGCGTCACGCGCTCCGGCAGATTTGCATCCAGCAGAACGCCGGTGATGGACTTTCGCGCCAGTGCGAATTCAATCTCCCGGCTGGCCAGCTTTGCGCGGCCAACCGCGTCCGCGGCTATGGCCTGCTCTAGCGCCAGGAACCGCTTCGGCGTGTGGTGGAAGTCTGGAATCGTATCGTGCAGCCGCGGCGCGGGAAGGTCCGCGCACAGTTTCTGAAATTGCCCGAATGCTTTGGCCGCCTGATAGGCCTGCTCCGTACTCTCAACCGCATCAAACGAGCTTGCATGCTCGATCATGCTGTAGGCGCGCCAATAATTGCCCTCCGCATCCACGTGCCAGAACTGCCCGTCCCGCGCGCTAATCAGTTGGAGTACGCGACGGTCGCCGTCCGGCGCGCCCGCCACCTTCGCGGCCAAATGCGCCGTCACACGCTGCACGTTTTCCATTAGAGCAACTGGATTCTTGAAGATGTTGCAATTGACGTGCTGCAAGATGAAGCGCGCCGGCGCGCCGGCCTGCTGGAAGACGGCGCAGTAGGTGTCGTTGATGTGGCCGCTTCCGTAGTGCGTAGCGGAGATGAATTTTCCGTCAATCTGAAACTGAAGCGCTATCGCGCCGGCGTCATACCCCATGCTCATGACCACAATCTTTCTGGATAAGCGCCGCCCTGAATCAGCCGGTTGATGTTTTCCACCACATGCGGCCGGTCCTCGCGATAGGTCACGCCAAACCATGAATCTCCGGTGCGCAAAACCTTCACCCTCGCCTGTCCAGCCGCCACCAGGTCATTCACCACGCGGGGAATGTAGCACTCCGACTTCTCTTCCGTGCCATGCGCTTCTAGAAAACTCTTAAAATGTTCTTCCAGTTGCGGGAAGATGCGCGGCGTAAATCCCCACATATTCATCGAGACCGCCTCGCTGCCCTCCAGCCTGGTCGTCGCGCCGCTCTCCTCGGTGTTTTTCGCGTGCTCCCCGTCGCGGGCAATCTTCATCATTTCCACCACGCTCTCCAGGTAGCCGTCGCCGCTCACCCGGCACACGCCGCGCGCCACCGTCCCAAACTCCGACAGCGTATTGCTTAACACAAATCCGGCCATGGCATACTCCTCCGCGCCGGACTGCAAATGCTGCGCCAGCACGCGATAGCCCTCGGCTCCGTAGAAGTCGTCCGCATTGATCACCGCAAACGGCTCCGCAATCGCGTCGGCAGCCAGCAAGATGGCCTGTGTCGTGCCCCACGGCTTCGTTCTCCCAGCCGGCACGGAAAATCCCGCCGGCAGCATCTCCAGCTCCTGAAGAACGTATTCCACCGCGGCGCGCTTTTCAAATCGCCGCCCCACAATCTCCTTAAATTGCTGCTCAATCTCCTTGCGGATGACGAACACAAGCTTGCCGAACCCGGCGCGCAGCGCGTCGTAGATCGAGTAATCGATGATGGTTTCGCCATTCGGTCCAACCGGATCAATTTGCTTCAGGCCGCCGTAACGGCTGCCCATGCCGGCAGCCATAATCAGAAGTGTCGGTTTCATTGCAGAAGTCATATCTCCTCATCGCCGCTACCCGTCCCTTCCGGGTTGCGTTTCAAAATCGTTTGTAATTCCGATGTCCTCATTCTACATCCATCCCAAAAACTCCCACAATTGCGCAATGTGAACCGCGGAGAATTGCTCCGCGTTATCATGGACGTGTATGGCCTTTCCCATTAGAACCTGCGTCGTCTGCGCGGAAGAGTTCGAGCTCCGCCCAGGCAAGCCCGGCTTCGCCAATCGCTGCCCCGCGTGCAGCGAGCCGGAGTCCGCCGAACCCGCCGCCCAAGCCGGCCTTGCCTCAGGCGACCTCAAGGCCGACCGCGAACTGAACGAAGCCCGCCGTCGCACCATCCGCGACATGCTCTACCGCAAGGAAAGCTGACCGGCTCACGCCGGCAAAGCCGGCCTACGTTCTCTCTCGCAAATTCTCTAATGTCTTGAGTCAGCAATACACAGCCAATCATTGCTGTCATCCTGAGCGAACGGGACCCCGGGCGTACTCTTCAGCCTGAGGGTGGTGAGTCGAAGGATCTGCGGTTGTTCTTCAGTAAACTTCCGACTCACCGCACTAGCGCCCGTCTGCTATGGGTTCTGCGGCGCAATCTGCGTCGCCAGCGGACCGGGCTTGATGTAAGCCGGATCGAGAACCGCGCGCGCGGCCTTGTCAAAATCGGCGAAGGGGCAAATCTCTCCGCCGCGGCAGCCGGGAGGCGTAAGCGAAACCTCGGCGGGCGGGTCGGCCAGCGTCAGCTTCTGGCCGGAGCGCAACTGATCCAGAGTCTGCGCGCGATAGATCATGCGCACGCTGTATTGCTTCGACTTCGCGCTCTGCCACAATTCAAAAACAATCTGCGAATCCGGCGGCGTGTCGTCGCCGATGCCGTCCACGCTCCAATGCAGTCCGAATAAGCCGCCGATGTAGCTCAAGTCGCTGTCGTGGCCGCCCAGGTAAACCAGGCGCGCGCCCACGGGGCCGAACGCTCCCAGATCCGTATGGGGAACCGCCTGGCCGGGCTGCGTTTGCGCCTGTTGCGCGGCCTGCTCCAGAGAGTCCAGAATGTGCGCCGTCAGGTTGGAGCCTTGCGTGCGCGCCCTCAAGGTCGTGCGCGTCAACAGATCAAATCCCTTCACATACAGCGGCATCAGGCGGTGCAGCGCGGCTGCGTCCACGCGCCCCCAGCCAACCTCCTGCATCGGCTTGCCGTCGGTATATTCCAGCAGAAAATCCTCAATCAGCGAAGACGTCGCGGCCAGCGGCCGGGGATCGTCGAGGATAGGCTTCTTGGCGGGATGCGCCGGGTCCGGCGCCAGCACATAAGCGAGTTCCTTCAGCTCCGGGTTCCTCGCCAGCGAAAAATAGGCTTCCGGATCATTGCCCAGCGTGGCTTGCCGGTCAGCCGCAACGGCCGCATCGGACGGCGGCGGAAAGCTGCCGGGGATCGGCGAGAAGATCGGGTCCGCAACGCCGGCAGCCGCGGCTACTATATGCACGGGCGGCGGATCGCAACCCGGCTCCAGCCCGGCGAAGGTGTTCCGCGTGCTTAGGATGGTTCGCTGATCGGTATCGGCGTAAAGATAAATTTCGTTGCTCTCGGGGCAGCCGGCCGCCGGCAACAATCCCTTGCGGACAAGGTCCATGCGCATGTACGCGCCCATCTGGCGGATCGCCATGGCGCCGTGCGGCGTCAGGAATCCCAGCGGAACCTCCCACTCCGGCCACGCGTCGGCGGAACGAACTCCAAGCACCGAAGCGGTTGCCAAAGGCGGACGGACGCCGTGGCGTGACAAAATCAGCGTGAAGCGCAACTTATCCTGACTCTGTTTTTTGGATGCATGGGTTTGTGCCGGAGCCACAGTAGCCGCTATCAGGAGGACCGCAATCATCAGCTTTTGCATATAGAACCATTGTAAAAGGAAGCCACGCAGGCCCCGCCTATTGCCGCAGGAGCACTGGCCTTCAGCCTGATAAAAGCCATGCGAGCGAATAGCGAGCGATTGGCCCCACCGCAGGTGGCGCAGGTGTTTATTGCTGCAACACTACCTGGCCGCCTTCCTTCAGCCCGCTCAGGATTTCCGTTACCGAGCCATTGGATAGCCCCACCTTCACTGCCACCTTGCGCGTGCCGTCCTTCTTGCTTTTATCCGGGACATCGACCGTAGCATTCTTATCTTTGTCGTAGCTCACCGCGTTTTCCGGCACGCTCAGCACGCCCTTGTGCTCATCGAGCATGATCTCGGCATTCGCGGTCATCTGCGCCTTCAGTTCCCCGCTGGCATTGTTGATGGAGACCCGCACCTCGAAGGTGGTTACGTTGTCCTTCTCCACACCCATGGGCGAAATCTTGGTCACCTTTCCGTAGAACAGCCGGTCGCGGAAGCTCTCCACCTTGATGCGCGCCGGCTGGCCCATGTAGACGTGGGCAATGTCCGCCTCGTCCACCTTGCCCTGCACATAAACCTCGCTGGTGTCGCCCTCGGTCATCACCAGCGTGGCTGTCGAGCCGAGCACCAGAATCGAGCTGACGGCGGCGCCGATCTCCACATCCCGCGACAGGATTTCCCCATCCATGGGCGCCACAATCGTGGTGTAACTGAGCTGCTCCTCCAGTTGCTTCAGGCTGGCATCGGCCTGCAACACCTGCGCCCGCGCCTGTTTCAGCCGAGCCGCGTCCACGCCGATCTGCGCCTTGGACGAATCTCTCCGGGTGAGCGCCGCCAGGTAGTCCTTGTTGGCGTCGTCCAGCGCCTGATGGCTCACGATGCCCGCCTTCTGCATCTCCAGATTGCGATCCAGTGTGGCCTTGTACATGGGCAGATCAGGGGCCGCCGCGTTCACCTTATCCTGCTCGATATTGGCCTCGTAGGTGGCCACATTGGCCTCGGCGGCGCCCAATTGCGCCCGCTGAGCGTTCACCTGCGCAAGTATCTCCACCTGGTCCAGTTGCGCCAGCGGCTGGCCCTTCTTCACCCGGTCGTTAATGTCCACATAGAGCTTTTCCACAATTCCGGAAGCCTTGCTCTTCACCTCGACCTTGGTGATGGGCTGAATCTTCCCCGTGGCCACCACCGACCGCGCCACATCGCCGCGTGTGACTTTGGCTAGTTTGTTGGGATCGATGGACGGCCCCTTGGCCATCCGCACCAGCGCAAACCCCAACAGCAGCACCACCACGGCTGCTCCGCTGCCCAGCCAAATCCAGAAACGCTTACTCTTTCGCGATGCAGCCACAAAAATCCTCCCAAAGGAATCTCTACTTAAGTCGTCGGTTTGAAAGGGCACGACTTTAGTCGTGCCATAAAGGCAGCAAAATGAACGCGGGCTTTAATGATCCCTGCAAACGAAATGTCCATGCGCCGTCCCTACGGGACTCCGGAGTGAATCTGTGGAATCCGCTTTCCCCGCGCTAAAGCGCGGGGATAACAAACACTGCGCCTCCGGCGCGCTTATCACGACATTACATATGCAGCTATCAATAGCCCGTACATCAAAGTCACAAAATCATCTGGGCTTTAGTCCCTGAGGGAAAGTTTATTCAAACTGACCCTCTACCCATATCTGACGGCGGCAGCGCAACACTGTCACCCACTTCTGAATCTTACGCAAGAGCCCACTCATTGGTTCCAGTCGTTCCGATATTATTAGGGAACCGCAAGCCCAGCCGCCGCGTATCACTTACCAACACCCGCTTGCGGTGTCTAAACGCCATGCAGAGTTTCACAGACACGCTCGGCCAGGTCTTGAGAGCCATCCTGGCCAACAAACTGCGCAGCTTCCTGACCATGTTCGGGATCGCCTGGGGCGTTGGTTCGCTGCTGGTCCTCGTCGGCCTGGGCGAGGGTTTCCGCTCCGGCCAGCACAAAAACCTCGCCAACTTCGGCAACGACATGGTCTGGATGGGCAACGGAACCATTCCGGCCGTCGCCAACCAGCACACCGGAATGCGGCCCTACCAGCTCAACCTAGGCGACGTGGCCGCCCTGCGCGCCCAGCCTGAAATTCGCGCCGTCACCGCCAACCTGGGCCGCAGCGATCTCTACGAAGTCAGCGCCTGGGCCAATAGTTCCGGCACCGTTCTTGGCGTCGAGCCCAACTTTTCCGCCATTCGCTTTGTTCCCATCGCCGAAGGCCGCTTCTTTGACGACTCCGACCTGGCGGAACGCCGCCGCGTTGTCGTGCTGGGCTCCAAGAGCGCCCAGATTCTATTTCCCGGCCGGCCCATGCTGGGAGAAACCATCATCATTAACGACGTCAGCTTCACCGTGATTGGACGCGTCCAGCTTATCGGCCACGGCAACAACGACTACGACAACCAAAAGATCTATATGCCGCTGACCACCATGCAGGAACTCTTCGCCATGAAGGGCGACAACGTGGCCCGCGACGCCCTCAGCTACATCCAATACCAGCCCACCAACAGGAACGACGCCACCGCCGCCGTGGCCGCCGCGCATCGCGTCGTAGCCCAGCGCCATGGCTTCGATCCCTCCATGCTCGACGCCTGGAATGAGTGGGACACCATCAAGGAAGAGAAGATGATCGGTGCCATCTTCAGCGCCATGGATGTCTTTCTCGGCGGCGTGGGCATCGTCACCCTCGGCCTGGGCGCGGTAGGCATCATCAACATCATGCTGGTCTCCGTCTCTGAACGCACCCGCGAAATCGGCGTCCTCAAGGCCATCGGAGCCACCAAACGCAGCATCCTCACGCAGTTTTTCTGGGAGGGGTTGCTGCTGACAGGCATCAGCGGCGTGATCGGCATCCTGGTCTCCGCGGGCTTTATGTGGCTTTTACAGCAAGTGCTCACCGGAAAAATGCCCGGCTGGGATCCGCCCAGGCTCGTTCCCTGGTCAGCCGCGCTGGCTCTCGGTTCGCTGGTTCTGTGCGGCGTCGCCGCCGGCCTCTACCCAGCAAGCAAAGCCGCCGCAATGGACCCCATCGAGGCTTTGCGAAGAGAGTGAAGACAGGGATCAGAGATCAGGGATCAGGGATCAGGGATCAGAGATCAGAGATCAGAGATCAGAGATCAGAGATCAGAGATCAGAGATCAGGGATCAGGGATCAGGGATCAGAGATCAGAGATCAGAGATCAGAGATCAGGGATCAGAGATCAGGGATCAGGGATCAGGGATCAGAGATCAGAGATCAGAGATCAGGGATCAGGGATCAGAGATCAGGGATCAGAGATCAGAGATCAGAGATCAGGGATCAGAGATCAGGGATCAGGGATCAGAGATCGGGGAATTCTTTAGTACGCTTTTCGGAATGTCAAACAAATTCTTTAAGGGGCTGTAACCGTTCGTTCTACCGGGATGAAACTGATCTCTGATCCCTGACCCCTGACCCCTGCAAGGAGCGTAGCGACATGCTGAAAGACATTCTCGCCCAAGCCTGGGAAGCGATGCTCTACAACCGCCGCCGCACCGCCATCACCATGGTCGGCATGGCCTGGGGCATCGCCACCGTCGTAATTCTGCTGGCCTACGGCGCTGGATTCAGCCGCGCCGTCGAGAATATCTTTGCCCAGTGGGGCACCAACATGATCGGCGTCTTTCCCGGCCGCACCAGCGAGCAGGCCGGCGGAGACAAGGCCGGCGCCAAGGTCCGCTTCACCCTGGACGACGTGGACCGCATCGCCAACAGCGTGCCCGGCATCTTCCTCATCTCGCCTGAAGTCGATCAGCAAGTCCCCGTGCAGAACGATCTGCATACTTACACGTGGGGCGTTGTCGGAGTCCGCACCCAGTTTCAGGACATCTGGAAGCTGGACCTGGATCAGGGCCGCTTCTTCAACGGCGCCGAAGACCAGCAGAGAGCCCACGTTTGCGTCATCGGGTCTGAATCCAAAACGAAGCTCTTCAGCGGCGGCTATGCGCTGGGCGAGACCATCCGCCTCAACGGCGTCCTCTTCACCATCATCGGCGTACTCACCCCCAAGATGCAGTCGGGCGACGACGACCGCAACCGCACCATCTACGTGCCCTTCAACACCATGAGCGACCTCAAGGACACAAAATACCTCGACGGAATCTGGTTCAACTATCGCGGCGACAACGAACTGGCCGAAAAAGGCCTGCGCCAGACCCTGGCCGCGACGCACCACTTCCGCCCCACCGACAAGCGCGCCATCTTCGTAGCCAACATCCTCACCCAACTCAAGCAGTTCCAGATGCTGTCCATCGCCTTGCAGGTGCTGCTCTCCCTGGTCGGCGCGCTCACCCTGGGCATCGCCGGCATCGGCCTGATGAACATCATGCTGGTGGCTGTGCAGCAGCGCACCCGCGAAATCGGCGTGGAAAAAGCTCTCGGCGCGCGCAGGTGGCACATCCTCACGCAATTTCTCGCCGAGGCCTTCGCCATCACCGCCATTGGAGGCATGGCCGGCATCGCTCTCGCCTACCTGATCTCCGCGCTGGTGGGCCGCATCACCTTCTACAGCGCCTTGGCCAAAAACGCTGAAGCCGCCGACATCCGCCTCATCATTTCGCCCGCTTCGGTCATCATCGCCACCGTGATTCTCGCCCTCACCGGCCTCATCAGCGGAATGATTCCCGCCATCCGCGCCGCCAACCTCGACCCCATCGAGGCCCTGCGCTACGAGTAGCAGGCCAGAAAGTGAGATCAACAGTTGGAGAATTCGCCGCAAGAAACACGGCGAGGGCTTGACACCCGGCCATGGACTGTACGCGGGAGTGGAAATAACGATAATCCGACCCATCAAGAGCCGGAACTGGGCATCGCTATCCGTTGGCCTTGATAGGACGGCAACGCTGGAGCATCGGGTACCCCCACCCCTACTTTGGACGCAAAGTCGTTGTTTTGTTGAGGTTACAGACGGGGTTGCGCTGTAAAATCGTCAAAACAAAGGAGTTCCCTGCAAAGTCGTCCAGGATAAGGAGTTACGGGACGTTTTGGCCTCTGTTGGGCAGCTATCGGCTGACAGGCGGCGCAAAATGGACGTGCCGGACGATGATTGGAAAGAAGACTTCTGGGATCATTGTGCAACGAAGTGGGGAAATAATCTGCAACCACCTGCGGTGGGGCCAGAGGCTCGCTTGTCGCTCGCATGAGGTTCGTGGAATCCCAGATCCCTAAATGCGAGGGATACTTCGACTTCGCTCAGTACAGGCTCTGGGGCACCCGGCTTTATGCTCGCGTGGTCCATGTTCCCTGTTCCCTACTCCCTATTCCCTGTTTTCCCAAAACGGCGTAGACTTCCAACTACAGCACACGGAACGGATTAGATGGCACGAACCTCCCCAAAACAGAAGCTTTTCAACGGCCGCGACCACTCCTGGATGCAATTCAACCGTCGTGTGCTCGAAGAGGCCGAAGACCCCTCCAACCCGCTGCTGGAGCGGGTCAAGTTCCTGGCGATTACCGGCTCCAACCTCGACGAGTACGTCGAAGTCCGCCAGGCCGGCCTCATGCAGCGCATTGAAGACGGCTATCGCGAGCCGGGTTACGACGGCCTGCGCCCCGACGAATCGTTGCCCATGCTGACTGCCGAGATTCACAGCTTTGTGGATGCGCAGTACAAGTGCTGGAACGGCCAATTATTGCCCGAACTGAGTCAGCAGCGGGTTCGCCTGCTGGAGTGGCGTGAGCTGGACGAGGAGGCTAAGGCCTTTGCCCAGAGCTACTTCCAGCGCGAGGTTGACCCGCTGCTGACCCCCATCAGCATTGACCCGGCCCACCCCTTTCCCCGCGTGCTCAACAAAGCTCTCTGCCTAGCGTTGTTGCTCCGGCGCAAGCGCAAAAGCTCCGGCCCTCAAGTTTTAGGCGTCGTCACCGTGCCCCGCGCCCTGTCCCGTTTCATCCGCCTGCCCTCAGCCGAGGGAGCATACGATTACCTGCTGCTTCAGGACCTGATCGCGCAGAACCTGGTCGGCATGTACCGCGGCTACGAGGTGCTCTCCAGGGCCTCCTTCCGCGTGACCCGCAATTCAAACTTGTATTTCGAGGAGGAGGAAGCCCGCTCGCTGCTGGAAACCATCCGCGTGGAACTCCACAACCGCCGCAAGGGGGACGCCGTCCGCCTGGAGATTGAGACCGGAGCCCACGAGGAGATCATCGAGCGGCTCAGGGTCAACTTCGAACTGGATGAGGATCAGGTCTTCCGCTGCGACGGCCCGGTGAACCTTTCGCGGCTGTTTTTCTTCTATTCCGACGTGCGGCGGCCTGACCTGAAGTTTCCACACTTTACGCCCAAAGCCTTCAACCTAAGCCGCAAGTCCAGCAACATCTTCGACGAATTGCGCCGCCACGACGTACTGCTCCACCACCCTTACGACTCCTATGACCCGGTGGTGGATTTCATTCAACAGGGCGCCGCGGACCCGGCCGTGGTCAGCATGAAGCAGACCCTCTATCGCACCAGCGACGACTCGCCGATGTTCCAGGCGCTCACCGAGGCCTCCGCCAACAAGGAGACCACGCTGGTCGTCGAGCTGATGGCGCGTTTTGACGAAGCCTCGAACATTCGTTGGGCGCGCAGCATGGAGGATGCCGGAGTGCAGGTCTTCCACGGCGTCGTCGGTCTCAAAACTCATTGCAAGCTGGCCATGCTCGTGCGCCGCGACGAGGACGGCGTAACACGCCGCTACTGCCATCTGGGCACGGGCAACTACAACCCCGATACTGCCCGCTTCTACACAGACCTGAGCCTGCTGACCAGCGATCCGCAGTTCACCGAGCGGGTCCACATGGTCTTCAACTACCTGACCGCCCACGCGGAGATCGACGACTATCTACCACTTTTAGTGGCGCCGCTGACTATGGCCGAGAGCTTCCTGGGCCTCATCCGCCGCGAACAGGAGCACGCCCAGGCAGGGCGCCCCGCCCACATCGTCGCCAAGATGAACGCCCTGCTCGAGCCCTCGATCATCGAGGCGCTTTATGCGGCCTCGCAGGCTGGAGTCGAAATCGACCTGATCGTTCGCGGGCTCAGTATCCTGCGTCCCGGAGTGAAGGGATTGTCGGACAGAATCCGTGTCCGCTCCATCGTGGGCCGCTTCCTGGAGCATTCGCGCATCTTCCACTTCGGCAACGGCGGCAATGACGAAATCTACATCGGCTCGGCTGACTGGATGCCGCGCAACCTCTTCGAGCGCTGCGAGGTGGTCTTCCCCGTCCGTGACCCGGTGGCTCTGGCCCGCATCCACGACGAGATCCTGCCCGCCTATCTGGCCGACACGCTCAAGGCCCGCCTGCAGCAGTCGGACGGCAGCTACTTGAGAGCCAGCAAACTGCTCAAGGACGTGAAGCCCTTTTCTGCCCAGGACTTCCTCATGCAGGTGGCTGAAGGCAAGACGGACCTGGAGGCGATTCCCAAGCCGCAAGCCGCAAAACCCCTGACAAAAACCTCCGTTAAAAAAGCACACGCAGCCGACTGAACTTGGGGGAGCAATCATGGAATATTCGCATGGAATTGCAAGAGCCAAACCGAAGAAGCTGAGTCTCAAATTCAAATTGTTCGTTTATGTTGGCTGGAACGTTGCCACCTTCCTGTGGCGGCAATAGATTTCATCCAAGGCTATCCTGCAAAGGCCACCTTCACCGCGCTCACCTATCTCAGCAACGTGGCGATCATGAATTTCATCTTTTGGTATAGTTTTCGAGCCAGAGACCGCAGCGCCCGTGATTCTTGAGATCCACAGATTCCCAAGTCTCGATTTTGAGACCAGGGAAAGGAAAACCCTCAGTCGGCGTTGTCTTCATCGATCTTCGCAAAAAGCTCCGGCAGCGAAAGATAGATCGGCGAGCTTGCCACCTCCAACCGTTCCTTGCGCACCCAGTTTCCATCGCTCAAATCCCAGCCCGAACGCGTCTCCGGGTCCACGACCCAGAGGTTCGGCACCCCGAAGCTGCGGAAGTTGCTCATCCTCGCCTCAATGCGGGAATGCCGGTCTTCGGGAGACAAAACCTCGATGGCAATCAACTGGGGTCTGGTAAAAACCTGCTCGATAGGCACATCTCGGGAAAAGACGCAGACATCGGGAATGCGAACCCTGGTGGAAGCGACTCTGGTTCTCTGTTCCTGGATCGACCGAATGCGCCACTCCTTGCCGTGCAGATAAAACCAGATCTGAATCGCCTGCTGAACAACATTGTGATCGTATTCGCCCACGTTCCGATCCTCCAGCATCCCATCGACGTAATCCACGTCCGGCTCATAGGAAGTGGTCAGATAGGTTTCCAGTGAAATCTGCGTCGCAGTGGCCATCTTCCCTCCCTTTTGCTCCTCTTTTGCCTTGCCCTGATTCTACTCTTAGTCCAAATTCTGACGCCAAGGAAAGCGCGAATGCCGAGTGCCGGGCATCCCAGGGTCTCGCCTCTGAGACCTGGATTACCGCTGGTACGAGCAAAGACCGGCTGCCAAGACTGCCGCAAATACAGCCTGGCTCCTGGGATTCTCCGGATTCTGAAGGCTTCTCAATCCGCGCGCCGGCGTCTAAGTCTTTGCCGAGGAATCTTGGCAATTTTAGGCAGGAGGCTTGCAGGGAAGCTATCTCATCATGGTTGCCATACCCGTGGGTGAAGAACCGGCGTACACGCGCAAAAAGACTAAATGTATAAGTGAAGGCTTTTTGCGCAAAATTGGGTTTTTGGAGAAGCGAAAACACCGCGACGATTGACTGTTTTCCGTGTTACGATAAGCGTTAAGCATGATTCGCTCGTTTGCTGACGAAGAAACCGAACAGGTGTTCCATCGCCGCCATAGCCGGCGATCTGCGGCGTTTGAGCGGGTGGCGTTGCGCAAATTGCGACAGATTCATAGCGTTTCGCGGGTTGAAGAACTCTTTGAGCCGCCTGGTAATCGGTTGGAGAGGATGAAGGGTGATCGCGAAGGGCTCTGGAGTCTGCGCATCAATGATCAATGGCGAGTTTGCTTTGAGTGGAGGGATGGGGATGCATACGAGGTCCAGATTGTTGACTACCACTAATCTTGAAGGCGCGGGGCTGGAAGAGGGCGCCCGGACGGCTCCGTTGCATCCCGGAGAAATGCTGCGCGAGGAGTTCATGAAGCCGCTGGGGCTGTCGTCGAATGCGCTGGCCATGGAGTTGCGCGTGCCGGTGACGCGGATTTCAGAGATTGTGCGGGAGCGGCGCGGTGTTACGGCGGATACGGCGCTCCGGCTGGCGCGCTACTTCAATATGTCGGCAGAGTTCTGGATGCGTTTGCAAATGGATTACGATCTGGAGTCTGCCGCGGATGCAGAGGAAAGTGCAATTCACGAGGGGATTCGACCGCGCGCATCCCACGCTACTGTAGAAGATGCTGAGCAGCGAGTGGTTGCCTGATCGAGTTGCGGTAGAAATTTGTGATTTTCCGGTTCTCGGAAATTGGAAAACAAAGATTAGCACGTAACGAGGAAACGAGTCCAAACAGACTATGGCCACGACCCAGAACAAGGATTATTACGGCACGCTCGGCGTGAAGAAGACGGCGACGTCGGAGGAGATACGCAAGGCCTTTCGCAAGGCTGCACGGCGCTATCACCCGGATGTAAACCCCGGCGACAAGCGGGCCGAGGAGAAGTTCAAGGAGATCTCCGAGGCCAACGACGTGCTGAGCGACGAGAAAAAGCGCAAGGTCTACGACCAGTTGGGCTTCTACTCCGACCAAATCGACCCAGCGCAGGCCGAGGCTTATGCGCGGCAGAGCGCGGGGCACGGCGCGCCGGTGGACTTTGGCGGCTTCGATTTCACCGGCTTCCAGGGCGGGCCGGGACAGCACCGGGGCCAGCATACAGGGGCAGATTCGGCGGCAGATGCGGCTTCGTGGGGCAGCTTCAAGGACATCTTTTCCGGCATCTTCAGCGGGGCGCAGCAGCCGCAGCAGGCGCGCGGTCCGCAGCCAGGAACGGATCTGGAATATCAGGCTACGGTGGACTTTTGGACGGCTATTCGCGGCGGACAGGCGCGGCTCGAGGTGCGTCGCCAGGAGGTTTGCCCCTCCTGCCACGGCCAAAGCTCGGCCGGCGGGCAGATGCAGTGCCCGGAGTGCGACGGCACCGGCCAGGTGACGCAGATGGGCGGACGGATGAAGTTCAACATTCCCTGCCCCAAGTGCGGCGGGCAAGGCCGCATTTCCAATACTTGTTCTACCTGCCACGGCGAGGGCGTGGTGAGCCGCAGCGAGCCAATCGAGTTTCGCATCAAGGCGGGCACGCGCGACGGGCAGCGCATCCGCCTGCAAGGCAAGGGCAACGCCGGGGCGAACGGCGGCCCGGCCGGCGACCTCTACCTCATCGTGCGCACCGAGACGCACCCGGTCTTCAGTCGCGAGGGCGACGACATACATCTGACGGTTCCGGTGACCGTGCCCGAGGCCTCGCTGGGAGCTAAGGTGGAAGTGCCGACGATTGACGGGCGCGCGCAGTTGAAGATTCCTCCCGGCACACAGAGCGGGCAAAAGCTGCGCATGAGGGAGCGCGGAGTGGAGAATGCGCAGCGCCCGGAGCAGCGCGGCGACCAGATTGTGACCGTCGAGGTGCAGGTGCCCACGCTCGGCGACGAGCGCAGCCGCGAGATTATGCGCGAACTGGCCAAGCTGAACAACCAGGACCCGCGCGCGGCGCTATTTGAAAAGCTGTGAGCAAGTTGACCGAGGCTTGAGAAAGGACGCGCCATGGTCCAGTTTGGGGACTTTGAATGGGACCCTGATAAAGCCGAGGTTAATTTCAAAAAGCACAGAGTGAGTTTTTTCGAGGGGGCTACGGTTTTTCAGGATCCCGACGTCGTGATTGAGCCCGATCCGGTCCATTCGGATGAGGAATGGCGAGCCATCGCAATTGGATTCTCGGCATCCAGCAGAGTATTGTTGGTAGTGCATACGGAGCGTCAGAAGCGTATTCGGCTGATCAGCGCCCGCAACGCAACGCGTGAGGAAAGGAGGAGGTATGACACTCAATTTGAATGAATCGAACGCCGGAGATCGACAGAACGGCGCGCCACCGATTGCGGCGCAATCTCCCATCCTGCGCGGGGCTTTTGTGCACCGGATGGGCGAGAACCCAGAAGACGAACGTCTGGCTGCGCGGTTTTGGAAGGCGCGCGGTTTTGCGGTCGAGAACCTGGAAGATCCCGCGGAGCGCTTCTCCCGGCGTCCCGATCTGCTCTTGTCGCAGGACGGCAAACCCTGGGCCTACTGTGAAGTCAAAACGGTTTGGCGTCATTTCTGGAAAGTTCACATCCTGCACGAAGATCACGAAGAGGTGCGTACGGAGCAGAGCGGAAAATCCGTGGAGGAACGGATCGGCGGCGATCTGGTCACGGCCGGGCGCCAATTGCACGCCGATAACCCCAATCACTCGCTCCCGAATTTCGTGGTGCTGGTGAACCGGGATTCCGAGGCGTCGTTTGAGATCCTTGGCCGGATCTTCACCACGCCGCCGCCCCAAACGAAGCGCGGCCTGAAAGCTCGCCGCGATTTAATGGAGTACAAAGAAATCCAGCAATTTCGCCGCAACGTCGATCTTTGTCTCTGGGCGAATCCCGGGGCCAACGGAGAGCTCCTGATCGAAGGATGTGTTTTATTCAATCCCTGCCTCCGCTCTTTAGCGGAAGAGATTGCCGGACTGCGCGGGAGCAAGCTGATTCCCTTGGAACCCGCTGCGTAGCGTATCGAGTAGAGGAATGAGTACGGCGAAGCAGCCGAGCGCGAGCTAGCCAAGCTGAATAGCCAGGATCCGCGCGCGGCGCTGTTTGAAAAAGGCAGGGAGTGGGGAACAAGGAACAGGTGGCTGCCATGAACAGGTCGATAGTGGCCAAGGCCGGAGTGCTCCTATGGATGGTCTTTGGTTTGTCTGTGCGTCCCGTTCCAACTGCGGCGCAACAGCATCCTACCCATCTAGCTTCAAAGTCATTTCCGGCAGCTTGTTTTTTCTTCGAGCCGAACAAGGACGATGATCCCAGTAATCACGAGGAATCGGCGAAAGCACGCGACTACAGCAAAAGTATCGCTGAAGTCTATCGTCTCTGGTGCAAGCCGAATGCCAGCAGCGCCCAGGCGAAGATGAAAGCGGCAGATACAATGGCCGCTGCCTGGAAGCTGTTTTGGGACGATGACGACCCGTACGATGCCGTATTTCATGAATCCGGGGCGATAGACCTGCTTGCTCTGATGGGGATCACCCGCCAAATTCCCGCGCCTATGGTGAGCGATCCGAAGTTCGCGCGGATGTGGATGGATGCGTGCAACGATTCTTGTTTTACAATCAACAACGATATGGAAATTCCCGCAGGTCGACATTTCATCATTATGCAACTTCGCTTGCGCAACGACGTGCTTGATAATCTGAAGAAAGAACCTGCATCCGAGCCGGTTATCCAAATGCTTCAGAACGCACGATTCAGGTTGGTGGATTGATGGCGGCAAAACGCAAATCGAAGGGCGCGTACATGATCTCGGCGGTGGCCGAGATGTACGAGATTCATCCGCAGACACTGCGCCTCTATGAGCGCGAGGGTTTGCTGCTGCCATCGCGCACCGAAGGCAATACGCGCCTGTACACCGACGAAGACCTGGAGCGGCTGGAGTTCATCCTGAGCCTGGCGCGCGACCTGGGCGTGAACATCGCCGGCATGGCCATCATCCTGCAAATGCGGGAGCGCATGGAAGAGATGAACCGGCAGATGCAGAGCTTTGTGGAGTACGTGCGCACGGAGATGCTCTCGCGTTTCCAGCAGGCCGCGCCGGGCGCTGGAGCTATGGTGCCGCTGCGCAAGACGGCTGCCGTGACCAAGTCCAGCAGCGCGGGACGCAAGAGCTAAGGAAGCTCTGAAATTTGTTCCGCATTCCCTCAGGGGCTAAAGCCCCCGGTTTTATTGGACATTTTGCGGCACGACTGAAGTCGTGCCCTGATACAAAGCAGGTTTATGAAACAAGCTCTACAACCTAACTGCGATTGCCCTGTCTAAACCCCTTCCCGTCTGATTTGACTGCTATGCATCGGTAGAGTGTATGGTGTATTTCGGGTCGAAATGAGCCCGGAGACCGGATTGAAAAGGGCACTTGCCAGGAGGCCGGAAGAACCGGGCCGGGCGGCGCCTGCAAACTGCCCGGCACAGGGGATGATGTACCGATGACCGAGAAGGAAACCAACTCACTGCCAAAAAATGCCTACCTGCCGCTGAAAGCCGGCGAATCTTACCAGCCCATCATTCCCGCGCAGGCCAAAGAGGCGGAAATCACGTTTCGCTCGGTCGTCTGGGGCGTATTGCTTTGCGTGATCTTCTCCGTCGCTTCGGCCTACTCCGGGCTGAAGGTGGGGCAGGGGATGGAGGCCGCGATTCCTATCTCGATTCTGGCCATCGGGTTGGCGCGCGTGTACAAGCGGCGAACCTCGCTGCTGGAAAATATGATCATCACCGGCATTGGAGCGGCATCCGGCAGCGTGGTGGCGGGCGCCATCTTCACCATTCCCGCGCTGTACACGCTGCACCTGGATCCGCACCCGGTGCAGACCATTTTCATCTGCCTCGCCGGGGGCTGCCTGGGCGTGCTGTTTCTGATTCCGCTGCGGCGCTACTTTGCGCGTGAGATGCACGGCCAGTTGCCCTTCCCCGAGGCGACGGCGATCACCGAGGTGCTGGTGACCGGCGAGAAGGGCGGCTCGCAGGCCAAGCTGCTCTTGCAGGCCACCGCGATCGCCGCGGTTTACGACTTTTTTGTCTCCACATTCCACGTCTGGCAGGAGCATCTCGACTTTCAGTTCGTGCCGGCGATCCGTTCCCTGGCCGAGCGCGGCCGCATGGTTTTCAAATTCGACGCCATCAGCTTCATCATGGGCCTGGGCTACGTTATGGGCCTGCGCAGCTCCCTGATTTTTTGCGCCGGAAGCGTGCTGACCAGCTTCGTGCTGGTTCCGGTGATCTGGTACTTCGGCAGCCACATCGACGCCGCCGTCTATCCGGGAACCATTCCCATTGCGCAGATGAGTGCGGCGCAGATTGTGCGCAATTATGTGAGATTTATCGGCGTGGGCGCCATCGCCACGGCAGGCATTATCGGCATTCTCAAATCGCTGCGCGTGGTGGCCGGATCGTTCGGCATCGCGCTGCGCACCTTCCGCCACGGCGAGGCCGCCGCACCGGAGCGCACCGATCGCGATATTTCCATCATCTCGATTCTTCTCGGCGTGGTGATAAGCTCGCTGGCGGTGGCGATTTTCTTTGGACGCTTGCAGGTCTCCTGGACGGTGCTTGCGCTTGGGCTGGCGTTGACGCTGCTGTTTTCGTTCTTCTTCACCTCGGTGGCGGCTAACGCAATTGCCACCACGGCCAACAATCCGGCCTCGGGCATGACCATGCTGACCATCATCATCTCCGCGGTGGTACTGCTGAGCTTTGGCCTTTCCGGAACCACGGGAATGTTCTTTGTGATGGCCATTGCCGGAATGGTATGCACGGCGCTGTGCGTCTCGGGGCAGTTTATTACCGACTTGAAGGCCGGCTACTGGCTGGGCTCGACGCCGGCGGCGCAGGAGAAAGTGAAGTTCATCGGCGTGATCGCCGCGGCCATTACCGCCGGGTTGACCATCATTCTGCTGGCTCACGTTTATCAATTCGGCGAGGCCGCGCCGGGAGATACACGGCAGATTCTGGCTGCACCACAGGCCTCCATCATGAAGGCCCTGGTGGTGGGATTCATGAACAACCAGCCGGTAGCCTATATGCTGTTTGGCATCGGCGCGATTATTACGCTGATTTTGGAGATGTTGGGCAAGTCCTCGATGGTCTTTGCGCTGGGAATCTACCTGCCACTGGAGTTGACCGCGCCGGTGCTGGCGGGTGGATTCCTGTCGCACCTGATTAACAAGAAGTCGGAAAAGATTGGCGGCGAACAGGGGAACGGGATTCGCGAGCGCGGGGTGATTCTGGCCTCGGGGCTGATGGCGGGCGGCGCGCTGGGAGGCGTGCTGGGCGCTGCGCTGCATCTGTTTCCATGGTATCGCGAGGATCTGATCCAGACCCCGTTCTACTTGAACGACCCCGTCTCGCAATCGGTTTCCGCGCTGCTGTTCGTTGGGCTTTGTTTGTATGTGTGGATTTATTCCGTGAAGAAGGAAAAGGTGTAAGCGATGAATCAAGCGGACAAGTATATTGCTGATGCGGTTTTAGGCATTGACACGCTTTGGGGCGGGGACGTGATGTGTCCCTCGGGGACGGGGCGCTTCATCGCCGATTCGTGGTTTTCCGATTTTCCGCTGCCCGAGGCGTATACGCATCCGGCGGCGGCGAAGCTGCGCGCGGCTGGCGGCGTGTCCGTCAAGAATCGCGAGGCAGTGGAGGAGTATATGCGCGCGATGGATGTGCCGCAGGCTATTGCCGGAGTGCGCGAAGAAGCGGGCAAGATGGAGGCACTGCGCAAGGCCTACCTGATCAGCATGGCGGATTCGCTGGATGTGATGTGGGAGTTGGCCATGGAGGTGGCCGGCAAAGGCGATGCGGTGCCGTATGCGCGCTGCGTGTATGCGGCGACGGCCGGGCAGCCGGAAGCCTCGCAGCCGGAGAAGAAGCGCGAGCGCGTGGCGGAATTGCTGGGGCGCGCGGGGTACAAGGGCGAATTGCTGGAGGCCGTGGATGCATGGCGGCGGGAGCGCGTGGCTCCCATGGCGTCGGTGCGCGCTCTGAGCGCGGCGGTGATTGCCCATTACGACAACCTGAGCGCAAAACATTTACTGCCGCATCTTCCGGCGGAATTGGCGCGGGTGCCGCGGGCCAACATTGATTTTCAGCCCATCAAGGACGCGTGGTTCTCCGGGTCGATGAACTATATTGGGCGTGCGCGCAACAAGGACGACTCGCCTCAGTACGAGGCCAGCTATGAGATCAATGCCTCGCTGCAGATCTCGTATCCGGAGTTTGAACAGCTCATCAGCCACGAGGTGGTGCCGGGTCACGTGACCACATTCGCCTACCTGCAGGACTTGTACGTGCGCGGAAAGGCGGGCTTCGAGGCGACGATTCTCACCATGAACACGCGCGCGGCGACGCTGTTTGAGGGCATCGCCAACAACGCGATTCTGATTGCGCATGGGGTGACGGAGATCGAGCAATTGCCCGACGAAGAGACGCAGATCGGCGTGCTGCTGGCGCTGTTACAGGATGATGCCAAGAACCAGTCGTCGTATCTGACCTGGGGCGAGGGCAAGCCGCAGGCGGAGGTGGCCGCGACGCTGCGGCGCGACTTCCTGGTCACGGAGGAGCGCGCCGATAAGCTGTCTGGCGCCTGGGGACGCCATCCGCTGCTGGGCCGGATGTATCTGCCCGCGTATCGCTGCGGCACGGAAAAGGTGGCCCAGTTGAGGCGAGCCTATCCCGCAGGCAAGGTGCTGCCGGTACTTTACGGTTGCCGCGGATTAGTCGACATCCAGACCATCGACCAGGTTTTGGGTTAACGCATTTTTCAGATGTGTAGGGTGCGGCGTGGACCAGGAGGTCCACGCTACAGCCGGTCAACCACCCCAACGAGCATAGACCGCTCGTTGGGGACCCCGGCCAGGAGGCCGGCGCTACAGAATCGCGACCCATCGGCACTGTACACGCAATCGGAAATCGACTCTACACCAATAGGCAAAATGCTCAAACGCATACGGTGAGATCTTCGCCAAGGTGGATTTTTGGATCAGAACAAGATATTTCAGTTCAAGAGCCGGTTCTGGAGGGTTGCAACTTCCCCGTATAGGGGATGTCAACATTGCCAGATGGGTTCTAGTCCGTGATGCATTTTCCAGGCGGAAGACGGGTTGAAAGAGGGGGTAGTAGTGAGTGCTTGCTGACAGTTACTAGCGAGAGGTTGGAACCGATCATCAGGGTAAACTTAAGATTTACACAGAATTCAAAAAATACTATTGCATTTTTGGCGAATGCTGTTATATGCTTTTTACTAACCGGGGAGGATAGTTGAAACCCCAGAGGAGGTTGTAAATGGATAACGTAATCGTGAGCAACATGGAAACCAGGAAAGAATGGGCTGCTCCTGAACTGAAGAAGGTCGACATTGAGCAGATCACCGCGGCTAGCACGTCGGGTTCAACGTTCGATGGTGATAAGGGCGTGGAAGTAAGCTAGCCATACTGTTGCAATGTGGGCTTGCAGCGATTCTTGGCGGAGCGGTAGTTGCAGGGACTGTTGACGCTTGGGGTTGGACTGTGTCTAATCGAGCCATCAAGTCATTGAGCTCAATCTGAAATATGCAGTCTGCGTTACGGGGAAAGAACTGGCTTGATCGACACCGGTACTGGCAACTTAACTTCTACTAACTATTGTCGGAGCGGACTTCGGCGGCGAGGATGCTCCTGCGGTACCGGAGCCGACCAGCTTCTTGCTCCTTGGGACCGGATTGGCTGGGCTGGCTGGCATGATCAAGCACAAAATGATGGCATGATGGCTTCATTGTAGATCTGATCTGAAAACGGGGCAGGCTTGATTCAAGCCTGCCCCGTTTTTTTATGCAAATAAAGCACGATACGAGTGTATCGAGTCGGAAATTCATTGAAGAACAGCCGCAGATCCCCATTCGACTACGCTCAGGGCAGGCTTTCGACTCACCACCCCCAAGCTGAAGAGTACGCTGGGGGCCCCGTTCGCTCAGGATGACAGCAGCTTTTGTGCTGCATATTCAGGATGACAGCAGCTTTTGTGCTGCGTATTCAGGATGACAGCAGCTTTTGTACTGCGTATTTCTGACTCAGGACATTAACGGTGAATTACTTGCCGCGTTGCATTATCCGCTCGCTGGCCCGCGACGCAGCACTCGGCGCCAAACCCAAAGAAAGGGACGCAGAGGTGTATAGGCCCAGTAGAAACGATCCGGCAGGCGGAGCACTTGGAAATCCTCACGACGATAGGCTAGCTCCGCCAAAAGGTCGCGACCTGTTTTTTGCGGCACAGCCAGCCGTTCGTAGCGAATCATGCGAAAGTTCTCCCGGGCCGTAGCCAGAGCGCCAAACGCTGAACGCTCTCTAGCAACCTTGAGGTCGTGAAGTGGGCGAGTGATCAGAAAGGATGGCAGATTCTTCCACGGATTTCCCGGAAGATCCGGCAGGGCCAGCCCGTACACAACTTGCAAGAGGCGCAGGCATGCCAGCAAAGCACTTTCCTGGCCTGTTCTCGAGGCCTGGTCAAGCGCGGCCTGCCAATCCATTCGTCCATCGGCATGGATGCGCGCCAGATCCCCCAGCCACTTGGCGCGAAACCATCCATGTATGCCCCCATGACTGCAGAGATAGAGCACCTGGTCGATGGAGTTCATGGCTTGGTGGGAGCACCCTTGCCAGACTCCGGGGACGCTGCCGGCCCATCTGGCCTTAGTTTGGTCCCAAAGTTCCCATCGGGCACGCCAGTGAAGCTCCAGAAGGCTGTCCCAGTGGGGGTGCACGAAAAGAAGGTCGTACTCATGCCGCAGAAAGTTTTCCCATTGACGGGGACTCAAAGGAAACCAGGCTGCATCCTGACGCCAGCCCATTTTCTCCATGCAGGCTTGCGCCCTGGCAAGGTCCTGCGGCTTGACCATCAGATCCAGGTCATGGCACTGGCGGAGCCCCACGTCTCCATAGAGTTCTAAAGAAAGAATCGGCCCTTTCATGGTCATCGCGGGGATTCCGGCGGAATGGAAGCCTTTCAGCACCCCCAGCAACTTCAAGGAATTCCTGACAGCCTGCATCCGGCAGGCATCGTTGCGCTTCTGCAATTCCCGCTTTGCGGCCGCCGGAATCTGCAATCCCGGCACTCGACTGAGTGCTGCCCAACTGAGGGCCGGAGTGCGGTGACGGTCTATCAGGCGGATGTATTCCATCCAGTCGATGCCGGAAGCGAGGGCCTCCCGAATCGCTTCCTCCTGCTTATCCTGGCCTGAGGCCGGGGCCAGCCAAGAGGTGGCGATCATCAGGCGGAAGGCGGGACTGGCGCTTTGCAGCCACGAAGCCTCAGGCATGGGCGATCTCCCTCATTTGAGCAGCCCAGGAGGTGGCATAGGCTCCGCCCAGGGCCACAAGCTCCGCGTGGGTTCCCGATTCCACCACCCGCCCCTTGTCCAGAACATGAATGATGTCGGCGTGCATGGCGGTGGTGAAGCGGTGGGTGATCATGAGCGCCGTTCTGCCCTCGGTGAGGGCGCGAAAACGGCCCAGCCAGTCCTGCTCCGCCCAGGAATCCATGGAGCTGGTAGGCTCGTCCAGGATGACCAGTGAGGCCTGCCGGAAGAAAGCGCGGGCCAGGGCAATGCGCTGCCATTCGCCCCCGCTCAGCTCCGCGCCTCCAAACCACTTGCCCAGCAGCGCATCAAATCCGCCGGGCAGGCGTTCAATTGGCTCCAGGGCGCCCGCGTCGCGCGCGGCCTCCCACACCCGCGCCTGGTCGGAAAGCCCATCCAGATCCCCAAAGGCAATATTCTCCCGCACCGAAGCATGATAGCGAACCGGGTCCTGGAAGAGGACGGCGATCCGTTTCCGCAGAGCGAGATGGTCCAGAAAGCGCAGGTCCACCCCATCGAGGAGAATGCGCCCATTATCGGGGTCGTAGAAGCGGCACAGCAGCTTGATGAGGGTGCTCTTGCCTGCCCCGTTGTGGCCCACCAAGGCTACCACCTTCCCTTTCGGTATCACGAGATCGAAATCGTCCAGGGCTCGGTGGAATCCTCCGGGGTAGGTGAAGCTGACGCTCTCAAAACGAATCGAGTTCTGCACGGGCAGCCCCTGATCGCCAGAGAGGCCGGGGAGAATTGCCGGCTCCAGCCGCAGGAACTCATCGAGATTATCCACGAAGAGCAGGCTGCGGTAGATTGTTCCCGCGCCTTGAAGGAGGGACCGCAGCAGCATCTGGCATTGCTGGAAGGCCTGGAAGCAGAGCAGGAGGTCGCCCAGCCCGGCCTTTCCGGCAAGAGTCCGGTGCAACATCCAGCCCAGTCCCACCAGGCTGCCGCCCCAGGCCAGGAGCCCGGCTCCCAGCTCGGTTACAGCTCCCTGACGCACCAGTCGCAACCGCCCTTCCCGGAGGCTCTCGCGCAATTTTTCGAAGGCCTTGCGGTGGTAGGTTCCCAGATCGAAGAGGCGCAACTCGGCGGCGGCGCTTCGATCCGTGATTAACCAGTCCAGGTACCGGGTTCGCCGCTCCTGGCTGGTGTGCGCCAACTGCCAGTGGTGTTCCTTCAGAATATGACGAGCCACCAGCAGCAGGCCGGGAATAGCGGTGCAAACCAGCAGCAGAGGCAACCATCCGGCATAGGTCCAGAGGATTCCGGCCAGCACCAGAAAGCCCAAGCCGTTCTGGACCATCGAACCGAGGCTCTCCAGCAGCGCCAGAGGTTGGGAGATGGCGTCAACCCGCGCCCGGTGCAACTGGTCGTAGGATTCAGGATGGTCATAGAAAGCCAGGTCCAGGCGAAGGGCCTGCAAATGGATCAGGCGATGGACCTCGTCCTGGACCCGCTGCGCCTGCACCTCCCGAACCCAGGCCAGAGCGCTGGAAAGAAGCTGCGCGGCGATCCACAGGCCGGCGATCCCCAGTGCTGGAGGAGCAACGGAGGCCCACTGATGGGAGGCCACCAGACGGTTTACCAAGGCTCTCAGCAGCAGTGCCAGTCCCGCGGGGATCAACCCCTGGCTCACCAGCAGCACGCCCCAAGCCACAGTCCACCATCCCGCCGCCCCCCAAACCAGGACCAGGGCGCGACGGCCCGCGGGCAACTGGCGAACGAATTGTTTGATCTGGCTGAGCAGCATGGATGGTATGAACCTCACGAACGAGAATCAGCCAGATGGCGAAGGAAGAGTCCCACTCCCAACCCGCGGAGAAGTATAATCCCCGCCCTCGCGGTGGTGTCGGGATCGACCTTTACGACCAGGTCCTCAAGGCAGCGGTGGAGGAGCGGCATGTCCAGCATTTCCTGGGCCTCGGGCAGCGAATCCAGAGAGTTCAGTGAAGCCCGGATTGCAGGCAGTTCGCGAAGAATCCGATGGCCCACATCCGCAGCCTGGAGCCCTTTCCGCTCTCCATTCAGCACCGGCGCGGGAAGGCGATTTCGGAAGGCCCGCCGAAACAGCCAGCTGCTTTGGCCCCCATGACGGAATTGGTCGTCTGGAACCCGCAAAAGGAACTCCACCATGGATTGATTGAAAGTTGGATCCAGGCTGGAAATAGAATGCCTAGCCGCTATCTCCTGCCAAATACCGATGCTCCAGGCAGGCCAGAAGAAACGGAGGCGAATATCTTCCAGGGGAGAGAAGGTAAATGTTGGATCATACCCTTCCGCCCGCATCCGGCCATCCAAATCCAACTCCGAGGCCATGTGAATATTGAGTGCTGAATAGTCCTGCCAAGGCCTGCCGCGAGGAGTTTTGAAGCGTTGAAAAGCACGCAGCCCCGGCGTCAACAATGGCTTCAATACCTGCCGCTTCAGGGTGCGCCAGGGATTCGGCTCGGCATGAAGAAACAGCCGTAAAGCCGTAGCCGGATATCCCTGAAGAAGCGCCAGGAGCGCCGATCCGTTCCCGGTCCAGGAGACCGCGGCATTGCCCATTTGCCCGGTCAGTACCACCCCAGCCCCGCCCCGGGCAGCGGCTTCCGTGACAGCCTGAAGCCAGTAGTGGTTGCCTGCCGCATGACTTGGACCATCATGAGCGTCGAGAACGTATTCGATGCCCTGGATGACTCCATAGTTCGCCGCGTCGATGGGGAGGTGCTGAACATTGGCGCCTGCCATTACGGCCGTAGCGTGGGCCATCTCCCATTCGTTGCCAAGCTTCCGTTCACCGGCTCCGTCCGGAGGCAGGCAAGGCACGGAAGTGTAGGCTGTCAGGCCACGTCCCTGACGGGCAAGAAGCGGCGCCGCCATGGCTACCACGGAGCCGGAATCCCGGCCACCGGAGAGCGTCGCGGCCACTGGCCTTTGGGTCCGCAGGCAACTCTGAACCGCCCGTGTGTAATATTCCAGAAATTCTTCCGCGTACTCCTCGTCCCGTCTATAGGTGAGCAGATCGCGACCTTCTGGTGACCAATGGCGCCAGGTGCGGGTATGGCCATCGGGACCGACGGACATAGCATGAGCCCACAACAGGCGCCGGAAGCCCTTGTAGGCGGTCAGTTCGGCATTGTGTTGCCAGGAAACCAGCACCTGAGCAAGGCGGAGCCGATCCGGTTCCTTAACCACGCCGGGAAGCGCCAGCAGAGCCTTGAGACTGGATGCAAAAGCTATGAAACCTTTGCCCTCGTAGTAATAGAGATTGGCACTTCCGCATGCATCCCGGGCCAACAAAAGACGGTGTTCACGAGCATCCCAGGCAGCCAGCGCCCAATCTCCCTGGAGGTGTGAGCAGAGTTCCTCACCCCAGCGATCGAAGGCCAAACTAACCAGATGCCCGTCCGAGAGCCGGGAAGCCTCCGATGCAGAAATGTTGAATGCCTCCAGCAGAGCCGCCCGATTGTCCAGACGGGCAGCACTCACCACCTGACCGCGCGCTCCTTTCACCGGCTGGTTCTCAAAAGCATCTTCCGGGTTGACCTCCAGAAGCAGATGCCCCAGTCCCACCGAATCCTCAACCTTGCAGCCTCCGCCGTGGGGGCCATAATAGGCCATGGCCTCCCTCATTTGTTCCAGCCACTGGGAGGGCGCCGGAGCACCATCATATCGATAAATGCCGTATATGCCGCTCATGGCCGTCTCCGGGCGAAGGCTGTAAAGGCTTTGAAACGCTGATGGCCCGGCCCGCCAGTCACCACAAAGGAACCCAAGCGCAGCCACGCGTGGGCGTCGAATCCTGCTGATTCACTTTTGGATGCGCCAAAATATACGGTTCCTTCCAGGCCACGGCGGCGCAGCATCCCCATGGCAGCCAGCGCTTGTGCAAGGCAACGCCCATCCCAAGGCACCCGACGCGCCACAACTCCCACCGCCCAGCTTACTTCTTGCGCCGTGCAAATCTCCTCGGCCGTCGCCGTGGCCGAGCTCTCAGTGCCGGGTGTTCCCAGCCAGGCGGCAATACGCCGAAAAGGCAGGAAAGCCATAGCACACCGCGCGATCATCAGAGCGATCAGCGCTTCCCAGAGGAGCCGTCTCCTGCTGCCAGGAATTCGCGCAGCACGTTTCAGATCATTCCACACGCAGGAGGCCTTCCCGTTCCATCTCCGCCAGAAATCCTTTCAAGTCCGCAGCGCAGACCTCAGGCGTAATCCGATATTCCTTGACCAGCAGGTCGACGAGGTCCGAAAAGGTCATAGGGATTTCCAATTTTTCCCAAATGCTTTGGGCAGGTCCTTTCAGCCCATAGTATGCTCCAGCATCGATGCTCATCAGAATCGTTTCCTGGTCGATCTCCGTGGAGAGTATCTCCTGGGCGCGGGATAACTTATCTTCGGGCCTGAAACTACGCATCTATTCCATCTCCTTCGAAGAGTATGCGGCAAAGCGTTCCGCCCATGCCGATTCAAGGAAGCCGACCAATCCCTCGATCGCTTCTGGATCTCGCCGCCGGTTCACTGCGACGATGGTAGCCGTTTGTGCAATCAGGCCCGCCATCCGCATCAGATCGCTTTGCGTGCCTTGACCCTTCAGGTAATGAGGACGATACAGATTCTCCAGAAGACGTTGTACGCGGTCAAAGCCACGAAGCACCTCGAATACTGGAGTGCTGCTGTCGTGGTCAACGAGAATATGAATCGCCCTCAGCGACACCGGGTGAGGACAGTAACCTTCTCCCATGGGCACCACATACTTATCTACGTCGAAGCGAACGCCCGGCGTGGTTCCAAGACGCTCGTAAGCATCGGCGCATAGCCGGAACTGGGCCAGGGCAGGAAGAATCTGCAATCCCTCCGGCAGGGCTGCCACGGCGCAAACATCATCCGAGAGCAGGCGGTATCCCTTGTGATGAAACTGCGCAGCCAGCGTGGACTTGCCCGCGCCCTGGACTCCAACAAAGATCATCGCGCCCCAGGGCGTCTCTATCGCGCTTCCATGAAGCGGAAACAATCCACGCTGGTAAAGAAGCGCGCCCATGGCCGAACCTAACAAAAACAAACGTAACTTTTCAGCCGGAACATCCGGCAGCGGGGCTATGAAGATGCGACGCCCTTCTTCAACACGGTACATTGCCACTCCCGGAACTGCCAGACGAAAGACTCCTGGATGAACTTCATAATAGCCATTCTCCAGG
>Ga0224555_1001712_pt1 | contig 29058 bp, 27 predicted proteins | sample 714S23034metaG_FD_180687 | JGI IMG/M metagenome (GOLD analysis project Ga0224555, IMG submission 180687) | Peat soil microbial communities from Stordalen Mire, Sweden - 717 S2 30-34 | ecosystem: Environmental > Terrestrial > Soil > Wetlands > Peat | place: Sweden: Norrbotten County, Stordalen...
CCCTTACGACCAAACTTCTCGAAACTCGCCTGTGACGCCAATGTTTGCTGCCGCATCGCCCTTACCCTCTACTTATCATTTTATCCAAAAAGAATGCAGGATCGGGACTTGTGCAGAGGTTCCCTAGGTTGGTCCGGACGATCGTGCCAGCTTCTCGTCGGAGTCACTAGGAACGCGGCATGCGCTTTCATAGCGGTTCACGAGATTGAACCAACTCAGCATCAGAATCAGTTTCCGCGTGTTACAGACACCCCAGCGCTCGATGGCTGCTTCCAGCAAGTCCACTCCGAGGTTTGCGCGGTCCGCGATGTCGTCCGCCATCCGCGCAATCAAAACGATGCCCGGATCTATTCCGGCTACTGGGCCGTCAGCGGTGAGCGCCTCCACCTCAGTTTTTGAAAGCCCACTATTGAGCGCTATACGAGTGGAAGCATGCACAGCATAAATACAGTTCAAACGCACGGCAGTTCGCAATATCATTGCTTCCCGCAACCTGGCGTTGGCAGCGGGGCAGGCGAAGACCGCCCTCATGAGCGCAATAGCTGGGCCTGCGAGATCGCCCGCCGCTGCCAGCGCGATTGCCCCATTGAGCGTGTTGTCGAGATTGAAATCGATTCCGAAAGCGGCTCGCGCCTCTTCGGCGGTTGGCATCGGCAAACAGATATCGGTCATTGCTCTCCTTGGTGGATTACACATTGTACCTTTCTATCATATTTATAAAATGATGGTTACATCCAATAACTTGGTTCCAAGGTCCTCGATTCGCGCCAAATCCTGGTGAACTCGTCAATGCCAACCCTGAGTCAGGCAGGGCTCCGTAAGTCAACAGGCCTGTTATCGTAAACCCAGAATCCCGCGGAAGCTGATCGGCGCAGCCTTGGCTACTTATCATTACCGACTCATGTGCCGGGCTGCCAAAATCTAGGGGCGGCATGGAGGCCAGGAGCAGGCCACCCGCCCGCGTTCTATATCTGTCGTGGAACCGTTTCGTAAGTCTGGAAGCAATATCTGAGGTCATCAATCATCGGATCACCGAGGATTGGCACTCTTGGTTTCAGTGACGGAAAGAACGCTCCCATCCCCGCAGGAGAAGGACTATCGTTGTCGCCGTAGTAGAACGCGAAATTTGTAATCAGAACTGCGCTCTCTGGCGTAGGCTCAGTGGCAGCGTTCCAAATCTCAAGAAGACGGTCACGAATCTCCTTCATCCAAGGAACAGTATCGACTGGAATATCCGAGTATGACGGCAGTCCCTTCTCTGGGCTATCGGGGACATTCGGGTCAATGAAAATCAGGAACGGTATTTCACCCTCGGGCGCTTGCTGTATCGCTTTATCGTAGAGGTCAAAGACATCGCCCTTGAGATGTGTTTCAGGCGTGACCGTGCCGGGGAAATTTATCGGTCCTGGCCGTCTGCGGCTCTTGGCCTCGACGCCGACTTTCTTACCCGTGCGCTTGTGGGTTGCGATGAACTCCGGGTGTTTTTCGGATGCTTTCGTGTCATCAATCCACTCAATCTCGAAGCCTGCCCGCGTAAAGACAGCAGCGACTAGAATTTCGTATCGCGCTCCTTGGAACCTATGAAACTCCTTCAACCTATCGATGAGTGACCCAGGTAGCCGGTGGACCAATTGAAGCCAATACAGATCGTAGCCAAAACAAAGATAGGCTTTCGTGGGTCCGGTAAGAGTGTGCCCGGTGCTTATGTCGTCGTCTGCGTTCCCAGGTCGCCGTAGTAGCTCCAACATGGCGGCGCGCCATCTCACGATCACGTTCTGATTCTTGACTGGGAGAAGTAATTGCTGCTCGAACCACTCTCTTGTCAGAGTCTTCACGACCAAGCCATCAAGGAATTGATGGAACGTTTGATCCTGCGGGCTTTGCCAAAGTTCATTCCACACGAACCGGAACCGGGTATCGTCCCTGACCATGCTTGACTGAATCTGCGATAGAGCACCCGGCACCATTCTTGGCGACGTTCCCCGCAGCATCTCGTTTCCAAGAGCGTGTATGCCTTTATCTTTGCAGCAGTCACCGTATGACTTCCCGTGGAGACCGCATGGACAAGGCTTCGCCGGGTCAAATGATGGTGTCGGCGGCATAGCGAGAGTGCCTCGCGCGACCGGGTGCAGACGAAGGACAAACGCGAGGTCGCAACCGAACCTTTCTCGCACTCCTGGCCCTTGAAGAATGTTTTCAATGACAGCCTCGGTTCCCATGCTCCTGTCGCGTCCAGGTTTCGCGTCTCCAATTTCCCAAACCGTATTGCGTGGGCCATTGTCCTCACCTGAGAGCGTAAGCTGTCCGTCACCGCCAATGACGAAGTAGCGATTCTTGACTAGCCTCTGCTCCGGGTCAACCAGTTCCGCGCCGGAAAATCGATAGCCTTCAGCCTGCGAGTCCTTCCGGAACTTCAATGCCTCTGGACGGCCCGCGAACGTCACGGGGTCCGGCGTCCGTTCCTTCGCTCGACCCGTCAAGGCCGTTGCCGTCCACTTCCGTCCAGCGCGTCCGGCTTCGAGTCCAATGGTGTAGTCCATCTTCTTCATGGAGTTCTCCGTACGTGGTCAAGTATAGAGCGGGTAGGCATCAAGCGGATCTGCCGAATGTATCGCGCAGAGGAAAAGAATATCTCCCTGAGTGCTTTCCGCCGTGTGCGCCGAGGTCAAGCGGAGATTTCACAGAAGGCTGCCGGGATCGGAAACGAAATACGCCCTAGTAACCAGAATGGATTCTGGAATGTTGCCAAATCGCCTTCTTACCTACAGGCCGTAGGGCAGGAATCAAATTATTGGCCGGCTATCTCCGCCTTACCACTCGGGTAGCGTCTCAGAAGAATGTTGTGGACGTCGCTACTCCTTGGTCTTGAGTTTGCTGTCGTTTTCGCGGATGAACGCCTCGATCTCAGGGGCGCTGGCAAGAATGCGGAGCCACTGCTCCTTGTAGAGGGTGACGGGGAAACGTCCCATTCCGTAAAGGGATACGGCGCCTTTCTCGCTGACCTTGAGACTCAATCCTGCTGAATCCTTGCTCTTGAGCTTTGCGTTTTCTGCCCGCAGGCGCTCCAACTCTGCTTTCATTTCCGCTTCGTTCATGCCGTCTCTCCCATTCTGTTTTTCGCTTCAACCGTCTCGCTGCACACTGGTTGCGCCAAGGCACAAGACTCCGCCGCACCGGCCAAAAGCGCCTCGATCCGCTCGACTTCGAACCGCCTGAGTTTCGCGGTGCTGGACCACTGCTTCATCCGTTCAGCATCCGTGGAGAACTCGGCGGAGATTTCCATCCACCTGTTCTCGTTCTCACGGGCCACCCGCAGCGTGGCCTGAAGCGTCTCGATTTGCTGATCCTTTGATGAATTCATTCAGGAATCAGTTTATATTGTCGTCGCTGTTCCGCCCCAAAGCGGCCAGCACGGCAATCCAACGCATTCCCAAATAGATGGCCGATCTGGCTTTTTTCACGTCCGAACCAGTATTCCGCCTGAGGTAAACCCAAATGAAACCATCCAAGCTTTACGAGGCGCTTCATGCGCTGATCGGCGAACGTGTGCCTCTGCATATCTGGGGCGCGTGCGGCGTCGGCAAATCGCAAATCGTCGCTCAGGTTGCAGACGATCTCGACCTTGAGTTCCTGGACGTTCGAGCTGTGCAACTCGATCCGGTCGATCTCCGGGGATTGCCCAGGATCAAAGCGGATCAGACCGAATGGGTGCCACCCAAGTTTCTTCCCTCTACCGGGAAGGGCATCCTCTTTCTCGATGAACTGACGTCGGCTCCGCAGATGACGCAGGCCGGCTGCTACCAATTGGTACTTGATCGCAAACTCGGAGAATATGTGTTACCAGACGGCTGGGTTGTCATCGCCGCCGGCAACCCGGCCTCCGAGCGGGGCGTGCATTTCTCGATGCCGCGGCCGTTGCGCAACCGATTCGTTCATCTCGAACTCGAAGCGGACCTCAATGACTGGTGCAAATGGGCCGTGGAAGCTGGTGTGCGTCCTGAGATCATCGCGTTCCTGCGCTTCAAGCCGGACCTGCTGCACACGGCCGATGCCACCTCGGACGCCAACGCCTGGCCCACTCCCCGCTCCTGGGAGATGGCCTCGAATGTTCTGCGCGGGATCGCTCGCCGGCAGAAGACCACTTTCCTTTCAGGCGCGAGCGAGTTTGAGGCGCAGTTGCTCGACGGCACGGTGGGGCCTGCAGCCGCTGCGGAGCTGATTGCATTCCTTCGGCTATTTCGTCAGTTGCCTTCGATCGACGAGATTCTGCTCAACCCGGAGACGGCTCCGCTGCCCGCGGAGACCTCGGCGCAGATCGCAATTGCCACGGCGCTTGGGCGGGCCATGACCGACAACTCGGTGGCCAGGGGACTCAAGTATCTGGACCGTATGCCCACCGAGATGCGCGTCATGGCGATGCGCGACGCGGCGGCGCGGGATACCGCCATCACCCACACACCGGAGTTTGTTCGCTTCGGCGTGGAACACTCGGAGGCAGTCCAATGATTACAGAACGCGCAATGCTCGCCGCCGTCCACATCAGCATCTGGACGGCCGTCAAACACGACCGCAGGATCAGTCGCGACGTTGCAAACCAGCATGGAGCGCACCAGGGCGCCGGCCGGTACAACAAGCAACTGCTGCGCGGAGCCGACAAACTGGATGAACTGCGCTCGCTGGCTGGCCAGGTGCGGCAATACTTCTACCAAATCACATTGCCATGGTCTGATGAGGGATTCCGCCTGCTTCCATCGAACCTCTACTTCGATTTGACGACCCGGATGCGCGAGTTTGAGGCCAGCTTCGAGCAGGGAGTGGAGAGCTTCCTTCAGGTCTATCCACAGTACATTGAGCAGGTTAGGCCAGAGTTGAACGGCCTGTTTCGAGAGGAAGACTACCCCGCGGCAGAAAAGCTGCGCAGAAAGTTCGGGGTCAAGTTGGATATCCTGCCCATCCCGACTGGCAACGACTTCCGTGTGCAGATGTCGGCCGAGGAGCAGGCGCGCGTTGCCCGCGAGATCGACGCCAATGTCCGCCAGTCATTGACGCGCGGCACCGAAGACCTCTGGAAGCGGCTCAGGGAGGTGGTCTCGCACATGGTGGATCGGCTGAATGATCCGGAGTCGCGTTTCCATGCCACGCTGGTCACGAACGTCTTCGACCTGGTGGAACTGCTGCCTCGCCTGAACGTCAATAATGATGCCGACCTAAACCGTTTCGCAGATCAGATCAGGCAGCGACTATGCGGATTCACGGCTCAGGACCTCAAGAAGCACGATTTGTTGCGTGTGGCAACGGCAACCGATGCCGCTGAGATCGTAGCCGAGATTGACGGCGTTCTGCGCAACCGCGAAACCAGTGCGCCGGAAGAAACCCCAGACGCACCAACGGTCGACAGCATCCTTGCTCGAATGTCTGCGTACATGGAGGCGCCCGCGGCAGCATGAGAAACGGGACACCAGCGACGATTCGCATTCAGAAGGCGCGCACCACGCTTCTGTTGGACCATCCGTTCTTTGGCTCGCTCCTATTTCGCTTGAAGGGACGCGAGAGCCGGTCGATTCCTACCATGGCGACCGATGGCGTGTCGCTCTACTACAACCCCGAGTTCGTCGATACGCTGAACTCGGCCACATTGGCCGGGGTCTTGGCTCACGAGGTTATGCACCCCGCCCTCCAGCATCATTTGCGCCGTTCCAAGCGCGATCAAGGACGTTGGAACGAGGCGTGTGATTACGCCATCAACCCGCTTCTGCTTGATGCCGGCCTCAGTCTTCCCGATGGAGTGCTTGTCGATCACCGCTTCCGTGGCATGAGCGCCGAACAAATCTACAATCTGCGCGATGAGGAAAGCCAACCACAATCCGGCGGCCAGAACAGTGCAAGAGACGGTGCCGGAGCTGGCCCAGGCGAAGCGCCCGAAAAGCAAGACAACGCAGGTGAGCCAACTGTTCCAATGACGGAGGGCGGCATCGGCCAGGTTCTCGACGCACCTCTGCCGAACGACGAGACGCCAAGTGTTGAGGAACAGACGCGGGATTGGAGTGTTGCTGTCAACCAGGCGGCCACTCTCTCGAAGCAAGCCGGCGAGGCTCCTGCGGGCCTCGCACGGACACTCGAAGGAGCGGCGGAGGCAGCGGTCGATTGGCGCGAATTGCTTCGCAGGCTCTGGTCGGACACCATTCCGGCCGATTCGAATTGGATGCGGCCGAACAGACGCCACATCTGGAACGGACTTTATCTGCCTGGTGTCGTGCGGGAAGGCGTCGGAGAGATTGCCATCGCCGTCGATTGTTCAGGCTCGGTCAATGGTCGGCAATTGCGCCTGTTTGAGGCTGAGGTTTGCTCGATTCTCGAAGGCCAACGACCGCAGTGCGTCCACGTTCTGTACTTTGACACCGAGGTACACAAAGTGGAAACCTACCAAGCCGGAGAGCCGGTTCATCTCAATCCCGTTGGCGGTGGAGGGACGGACTTCGGTCCGTGCTTCGACTGGCTGGCGGAACATGGCATTCAGCCGCAGACTCTGGTTTTTCTGACTGATCTATGCGGTACATTCCCAGAGACTCAGCCAGCGTATCCAGTGATCTGGGCATCTACCGAGCGTCGGCATGCTCCATTCGGCAGCGTCATTCCCATGCACGCGGCATAGCTTGAGTGGTCCATCTTCGTGGGCGCAAATGAAAGAGTTTATGGAGACATATCACATCTTTACGGACGGCTCCGCCATCGGAAACCCAGGGCCAGGAGGATGGGCGGCGGTATTGATGACCGGCGGCAAGAGACGGGAGATCTCCGGCGCGAGTGCATGGACGACCATCTCGGAGATGGAACTGCTGGCAGCGGTCGAGGCATTGCGCTCGATCCCGGCTGGGTCTCATGTCCAGCTTTGCTCGGACTCCGAATTGCTGATCAGTGGAATGCGTTTTCACGTCACGCGTTGGCAGAGCCAGGGCTGGCGCAACAGCCGCGGTGCTCCGTTGCAGCATCAGGAGCTATGGAGAGAACTGCTTGCAATGAACGAGCGCATGAACATGCACTGGCAATGGATCAGGGGCCACAGCCGGCATCCATTCCAGACCCGTGCCGACGCTCTCGCCTATCAGGTCGCGCGCACCCAATGGTGCGGCCTGCAAATGGCCGCATAACCATTCTCCGCCGCATGGCTCCCAGGTCGTGCTGCCAGCCAGTCAATCTTTTGGAGAGACCGCAATGAGCGAGTCCAATACGCTGTTCGAGATCGACCGGGAACTCGATTCGCTTCTAGACCAGATTGAAGAGGAAGCCGAAGAAACCGGCACCGCGTCGCCGGAATTGCTGGAAAGGTTCCAGCAGTTCTGTCAGGCCGAAAGCGAAAAGGTGGACCGGATCGGACGATTCCTGACCTTGATGGACAGCCGACTGAAATACTGCCGCCAGCAGGCAGAACACTTCCAGAAACGGGCTCGCTCAACAGATGCGAAGGTCGTGAGCACGAAGAATATGGTGCTCTACTTCCTTGCCGCACGAGGACTCAAGAAGATCGAAGGCAAGGAATTCACGTTGCGATTCCAAAAGAATAGCCAGGATTCGGTCGAGATCACCGATGAGAGCCAGGTCCCGATAAATTACCGTGAGCTGGAACTTCACATTCCAGGGCGTGTCTGGCAAGCGGTCCTTGAGCTCCTTCCGGAGGAAACGTCCAAGGTTTTGGCAAGCTGCATCCGAGAAGACAGACCAAGCAATGATGCGATCAAGGAGGCCACGAGCCGTTGTGAGCAGGTGCCAGGCGCACGGATAAAACGAGGCGCCCATCTGCGAGTAGCCTAACCGTTCACATGAAAGACTGGGTGGAGCACGGATTTGTTCCTAGCCAGCCCGCACAATCGGCGCTGTTTCCCGCTTTCATCCGCCGGTTTCAACTTCGAAGTGCAAAGAATTTCGAGTAGTATTTCACGAAGTCGAAGTCTGGAAAGAACAGTTCTGCGGGGCATTTCATCCCAGCGATTTTCTTGGTCTTGCGTTGAGCAGCCAGGCGAATTTGTCGAGTTCTTCCTGCGAATGCATGCTGAGGTCTTCGCCTTTGGGCAGGAACAGGCGGAAGAGTCCGTTGGTCGCATCCCCGCCAGCGACCTCCATACATCAGAAACAGCGAAGGTTCCGAACATGACCGGCAGACCTTTCCCATGTTCGCAGGGCGTCTGCATGTTCTCAGGCTTCCCGGCGATCACAACGACTATTGCCACTACCCTGAAAGTCATAGCGTCGTTCACGGGTTCCGGAATGAATCCCTCCGGGCCTGGGAATGTCTCATCGCCTACAGGGTGGGGCGGCGTCGTAATGGCGTACGTCGGCGGAACTCTATCGATTCTTGCGAACCCGTACCAGACCACGGCGCAAGCATCCTAGCTAAGCCGCTTGTGCCACATCGTCAACGGTGCCACGGATTCCGTAATGAAGTTCATAGCATTCGTTTAATACGTTGAGCGACGCCCGCAGGATGCGATTGTCGCGGGATATGTCCATTTCGCCGCCCGAGTATTTCCCGCCGTGAAACAAACTATTCCGCACGCATTTCAACGTATCAATTGTCGAAGCTACAGGTAAATCAGACGGGGTCAGTTCTTCCCAATTTACGGTGCCGGCCCTGACCACTTGACGACGTACGTTGCACTCCAGAAGCTCGGTTGCTGCTTCGCGGAACGACGGTGAATCCCAAGCTCGTAGATCTCCCTCAAGAGCCTCTTTAAACTGCTTCCAACTCGGGTCTGGGGCTCCAGTCCTCGGATTCACGTGTCTGAACTGCGGATCAGCTATCAGAGCGGCCTCAAGCGCAGCAAAGCGCCAGAAGAAAGTGAATACGAGATCTCGGTCGACCATAGGCGTCGGCTCCGGGAATGGCATTGGCATCCTCTCCTATCAACGGTTCAATCGCCCACAATGCGATGGTGAATGGCTGCTTGTTAATCACGAAGTCTTCTGGATCAACCAGCCAACAAGTCCTGACTCGACGACTAGCTCAGCTAGCTCTGCTGGTCCAAGAATGCTAACCCTGTCGTCTCCAGGGTCGGCAACATTGCCGGTGTGGAAGACGTAGAACATGCGGCTGTAGGAATCGAAGTCGTCGAGCTTCTCTATGTAACTGGCGAGTTGCTTGGAGTTCGTTGTCGATTTCACCTGAACAAATGCTTTTTCCCCGGTGCTGGGGAGGATTAAATCGAGGTCTAAGGTCTTCTGCGTCTTTCCAACTGCGCCGACCCGACGCCAGCCACTCGACGTAAACACCAAATCCACAAGAAGCTCGAAGTCGCGTGGACCCAGCAGTTGCATCAGGCCCACTGAGACATCGACCATTTCTTTCCGCGCCGCTACAGCGCGCTCCACCTGTGGGGTCTTCTGGCCATTGATTCGGCGAACCAGGTAGTTCTCCTGCGCATGTACGCTGCAGGATGTTCCCCGGTATCCGGCAATCATTGTCAGGGCTCCCGACAATCTGCTCTTTGTCAGCGGTTCGCCGTTCGCATCTGTGTTTCGCCAACCATTCTTAACCCGTCGCCATATTCCATGCCCATCAGCGTGTTTCACCGGGGCGTCGTCAGTTAAGAATCCCCACCAGAGATCTTCTCCCTTGAAGGTAAACCAGAGGGTCGAGCCGTCATCTTCGAAGAACTTCTGGCTTTCGTTCGTAAACCGTGTAGCCGTCCCCTGGTTCTTTCCCTCCGCAAGGAATAGGCGAGTAAGTTCATCCCAGGCTCCACGAACGCATACGTCAAACTTCGTATCGTCATTGGTGCCGAATCCAAAGCGGATGATTCCATTGTCGATGCACTCTCGTTCCCAGCGCCCTGCATCACCGAGCTTGATGTAGCGTACGAGCTTAGGTTGGATTGCAGTGACTCCTTTGTCGCTCACGAGTTCCCTCCGTTGCCCTCCTTGAATGCAGAGTCTTTGCATGGCTGGAGAACCGAGTTGCCGCATGGTCACAGCCAATGGCAGCCTACCCCGCCTTACTCAAGCCCTTGAGCACGGTGCGGAAGCTGGCGAGGCCGGATTCGAGGTTTTCGATTATGTCCGCGGCAAGAATATCGGGCTCCGGCAAGTTGTCGAGGTCGGTCAGGCTCTTGTCTTTGAGCCAGAAAAGATCAAGGCTGGTCTTGTCGCGCGCGGTCAGTTCGCCATAGGTGAACTTGCGCCAACGGCCTTCGGGATTCTTTTCTGCGTCCCACGTTGCCTTGCGTTTGTGCCGATTCTTCGGGTTGTAGCACTCGATGAACTCGGCCAGATGCTCGAAGCACAGGGGCTTTTGTTTCAGGGTGTGGTGGATGTTGGTGCGGTAATCGTAATACCAAACATCCTTCGTCCATGCAGTTTTGCTGGCCTCGTGGTTGTCAAAAAACAACACGTTTGCCTTCACGCCTTGGGCGTAGAAGATGCCAGTCGGCAAGCGCAGAATGGTGTGAAGCTCCGTGGTCTTGAGAAGATTCTGCCGCACCGTTTCGCCGGCACCACCCTCGAAGAGCACGTTGTCCGGCACGACGACGGCGGCGCGACCCGTGGTCTTAAGCATGGTGCGAATATGCTGGACGAAATTCAGCTGTTTGTTCGATGTCGTCGCCCAAAAGTCCTGACGGTTATAGGTCAGGTCGTCCGTCTCTTCCTCCCCTTCCTCATTCGTGAAGGTCATGGAACTCTTTTTGCCGAAGGGCGGATTTGTCAGCACGAAGTCACAAGACTGGCTAGGCGTCGCAACAAGGGAGTCATTGGGTGAAATGAGCACGTCGCCGTCAATCTCGCCGATGTTGTGCAGGAACATATTCATCAGGCATAGACGCCGCGTGTTAGCGACGATTTCGTTACCGTAGAATGTCTTGTATTTGAGCGCAGCTTTCTGCGCTTTGTCCAGTTCGTAATTACTGGAGTTGGCTAGAAAGTCGTAACAGGCAAGAAAGAAACCGCCGGTGCCGCACGCGGGGTCGGCGATGGTCTTGCCAGGCTCGGGGCGCATACATTCCACCATGGCGCGAATGAGCGCACGCGGCGTGAAGTATTGGCCCGCACCTGATTTGGTATCTTCGGCGTTCTTTTCAAGCAGACCCTCGTAGATGTCGCCTTTGACATCCGCGCCCATCATCACCCATTGCACCTCGTCGATCATGTCGATGAGGCGGTAGAGCTTAGCCGGGTCCTGAATCTTGTTCTGCGACTTGGTGAATATCTGCCCCAACACGTCCTTGCGCTTGCCGAGTTCACGCAGGAGTTCGATGTAATGACCTTCCAGCTCCGCGCCGCGCTTGGCCTTCAACGTCGCCCAGGTGTATTTGGCGGGGATTCCAACGTCGCGCTTGTACGGCGGCTTGGCATACTCATCCGCCATTTTAAGGAAGATGAGATAGGTCAACTGTTCCAGATAGTCGCCATAGCTCACGCCGTCATCGCGGAGCGTGTTGCAAAAGGCCCAGACTTTGGAAACGATGGATTCGGTCATCATGCGGCGTTCTTCTTTCCGTTTTTACGTTGGCCGTTCTTTCCGTTGCGGGTTCTCTTCGCTGGCGCGCCGTTGCGCTCGGCACGGATACGTTCCAACAATGCGGAGGCCAGTTCATCCGTCGGGTCCTGCGCGACAAGGCGGCCGGAGAAGGCTTTCTTTAGGATGGATTGGCGAAGGGCTTCCGCCTGGGCCAAACGAGATTCAACCTCGGCCTCCAGTCGAACTAGGCCGGATAACTGGTCCTCGACAATCTCGTTGATCGCCTTCTGCTCTTCGACTGAACAGATTGGCACCGGCATTGCTTTCAAGTCAGCGCCCGAAATCCCCGCCTGACCTGCTGTGGTGCGGATGCGGCTTTCAATGAAAGCGCGGCTTGCACCGCAGTTAACGGCCTTCTCAATGTATCCTGCGTCAATCAGCGGTAACAGCACATCACAACGAATCAGCTTGTCGGGATAAACAAACTCTTCGTCACTACGATACAGCGCGGCAACACCAACGTAATTGCGAGAGCCGTTATAGCGCGTAAAAACAATATCTCCATGTTGAAGCCGATAGTCGTGATACTCTGCGTCGTCATCTAAGTGCCGGAAGTCGGACATATCGAATGCCATTGGGCGCACAGCGCTTATGCGGAAGATTCTCAGCGATCCCGTTTCGTTCGGCTTTTTAGAGATTCCGTTTCTAATTGAGTATGCAAGTTCGCTGAAAGGGACATAAGCCCATCCCTGCGGAAGCGACGGCAGAGAACGGAAGTCAGGTAGCTCACGCTCGCCGTAGGATGTTGGCGTTGGGGGTTTTGGCCCCTTCTTGCTGTTGGCCTCCCAAACGCGAATAGACTTCTCAAAACGTGCCTTTGCCGCGGCTCGAATGCAGGCAAGGCGCTCAGCGGGTGCCAAAGCTTTCTCTGGGTGACGCGAGCGCCAACTTTCTGTGAGCTTCCCCTCGAAGGCGTGTTTGAGGACAGATTGGCGGTAGGCTTTGAGCTGTTCGCGGGCGGTGCTCAGGGCCTCGACGCCTTTATCCAACTCGGAAAACAGTTCCTCAATCTTGTCGACAATCCGCCGTTGCTCAGCCAGTGGCGCCAATAAAAATGGATAATCCTTCAGCACAGACTGGCTTATGTTGAGTTGTGTGGCCCCCTTGCTCAAACGTGCAAGCGATGACCGCTGTAACAGTAGGTAAAAGTAGAGGAATTTCGTATGGACCGGGTTTGAGTTCGTGAACGCGATGGCTTGATTTGTTGTGAGCCTACGGCCCGCAATTCCCAACTTTCCTATCGAGCCGTACATAGCTATGAGAACTGAGCCAGTATCTACCCATTTGGCCGCACTATTATTGAGCCCTTCCTCAGTTATCGTGCTCTCCGTCTCGGTGATTAAGCCCTCATTCAGATCCCCGATCACTGCCCACGGTATAGTCCCGCCAAAGTATGACGGCGTGGTACGGAGAGGTGTGCCTCCGCTAGACCACCTGAAGCACTCTCCGAGAGTAGTTCGCGTCCATCCATTAGGAACCGAAGCATCCGTCATGCCGCCAGAGCCCCATTCATTTCATTCAGCACGGTGTCTATGCGCTCGCCAAATAGTTGATACATTTTCCCGAGTCCGCCCTTGGCGTCGAAGGGCGCCATGTCGAGGTCGTCGCGCTGAATATGGATTGAACTGGCAATGTGGTCGCGGATCATGCGGAGCCATTCCATCTGTTCGTCGTCGAATTTGTGCCCCGCGCCGCTGTGGCGCTTGAGAATCCATGTCTGGAAGTTGCGGCGCACGGTTTCGGCATAAGGCGCGATCTTGTCATCAAGCCCGCAAACGCGGCGAATGAGGGCGACAAGAGCGGTTAGCTCGTTGGCCGGGTCGGTGCCTTTGTATTCGTCCAATAGCGCATAAGCGCGCCAGACGCGGATGGGGGCGAGTTTCGGGCGGTCTGTCTTGAGCGCGTCGAATAGACTCTGAATCATCGCGAAGGTAACCTCGGAGCGCCGAGCGGGCTGGCTAAAGAAAATCGTCAGCGCCTCGATCCTGTCGCGGTGTTCCTCAAGGTAATCCGCGAAATCTTTGGTCAGGCTCTGCGCGTTTTGCTTCGCGTCGCCGTCCCATCCGGCCTGTAACACGGTGTCGAGGTTTTCGTGATCGATGGTCTGTTCTTTCTCGCGGCGGATGCTGTCGATGAGATTGATGAGCGGGCCGGTGAAGACGTTGGCGGCCTGGCCCACGAGCTTGTCTCGCGCCTGGGTGCGCTGTTGGTCCGTCGGCTCCTGGCCGTTGTTTGCTTCTGTCGCGGCCTGCTCGATCAGATCGGGGTCGATGGCGTTCAGCAACCCGCTGACAATATCGGAGAGCTTCTGACCGCCCGCGAGTTCGCTGATGCGGGCGCGGTCATTATCGTCCAGCTCCCTATCCAGCCGCGCAAGGCGGCCAACGAGGGAGCTGACGGTATCTTCATCCCGCACGCCCATCATGACGCCCATGGCAAGGTCTTTGAGCGGAACATTCGGTTTGGTAATGAGCGGCTGGCTTGCCGTCTTAAGCGACTTGGTGACGCCTACAGCGTCCACAATGACATAGTGCGTTTTGGCGATTGCCGAGGGCGTGACCTTCTTGAGGTCGTCGGCATTCAGCACGCGGGTGCCGCGGCCCTTCATCTGCTCAAAGTAATTGCTACTCCTCACGTCGCGCATGAAGAGCAGGCATTCAAGCGGCTTGACGTCCGTGCCGGTGGCGATCATATCCACCGTTACGGCAATGCGTGGATAGTAATTGTTGCGGAACTGCGCAAGGACGGATTTCGGGTCGTCGGCTTGGCATGTGACCTTCTTGCAGAAGTCGTTGCTCTCGCCGAACTCCTCGCGAACGATCTGGATGATGTCGTCTGCATGGCTGTCGGTCTTCGCGAAGATTAGCGTTTTGGGCACTTCGCTGCGACCGGGGAATATCTCGGGCAGTTTGTCGCGGAAGGTGCAGATGACCGTACGAATCTGGTCGGGGTTGACGACATCACGGTCAAGCTGGCTGGCGGCGTACTGCTCGTCCGCGTCCTGGTTCTCCCAACGCTTCTTGCGGGTCAGGCGCTCGCGTTTTTCAATCTGTTGTTCGGCTCTGAGTCGCGCGCCCTGCCTCGTCACCTGGGTTTCGATGGAGTAGACCTCGTTGCCAACGTTCACGCCATCGGCCACCGCTTTTTCGTGGCTGTATTCACTCACCACGTTTTTCTTGAAGAAGCCGAACGTGCGCGCGTCCGGCGTGGCAGTGAGGCCGATGAGATAGGCATCGAAGTACTCGATGACCTGGCGCCAGACGTTGTAAATCGAGCGGTGGCACTCGTCGATGATGATGAAGTCGAAGAATTCGGGCGGAACCTTCCCGCTGTAGACGACAGGGAGCGGCTCTTTTGGGCGCACCATGTCCTCTGGATTCACTTCCTCAGCGGCTTCGTCAAGGGGCTCGTCCTTGAGGATCGAATACATCCGCTGGATCGTGCTGATGCAGACCTGGTTGCTAGGCGCAATGAACGGCGACTTAAGCCGCTGGACGTTGTAAAGCTCGGTGAATTTGCGGTTGTCGTCGTTCGGCAGGTAGGACATGAACTCCTGCTCTGCCTGCTCGCCAAGGTTCTTCGTGTCTACCAAAAACAAGATTCGTTTCGCGTCGGCAAACTTGAGAAGGCGGTACACGGAAGTGATCGCCGTGAAAGTCTTGCCCGCTCCAGTGGCCATTTGGATCAAGGCGCGGGGCTTGTCGGCCTTGAAGGACTCTTCGAGCTTTTCGATAGCCTTAACTTGGCAATCGCGGAAACCCTCGGGATTGAGAGACGGGATGTCATGCAGGCGCGCGCGGAGCGATTTGGGCTTGGATAACCATTCGACTATGGTCTCGGGCCGGTGAAACGTGAACACCTCACGTGAGCGGGGTTTGGGGTCCCGCCCATCGGTAAAGCGCGTGATGACGCCGGTGCTCTCGTAAATGAAGGGCAAACGCTCACTGTTCTTGACCCATTTGAGCTTGGCAGCGGCGTACCCCCCCGACTGCTCCTCAACGGTCGTAATCTTGTAACCCCAATCCTCCGGTTTCGCTTCAATGACGCCGACGGCCCTGCGATCCACGAAGAGCACATAGTCGGCGGGGCCGATGTCGGTCTGGTACTCGCGCACAGCAATGCCCCGCCCGGCATTGAAGTTGATTTTCTCTTTGCCCTGCACACACCAACCCGCATCCGCGAGCTTCGCGTCAATTTGGTCGCGGGCGATCTGTTCAGGGTTCTGGTTCTTGGGTCCCAATGGCATGGTTACAACGTCGATCCGTCCCTGCGTGTGGTTGGTGTCTGCAAGTATTATGCACGAGACCAGAGGCTATTCGCGTCAGCCGCGCCCCCTGGGGAAGCGGCCATCCCGCCTTGCGCTGCATGACCCTTTACGATTGAGCGGAAAAGGCTATGCCCCAGAGAAGGGAGTAAAACCAGCACTAAATAGATCCAAGGGACGGCACTTGGTTGTGATTTTTGACAGTCCGGACGTTTCCAAGTCGCTCTGAATAGAGTTGAGCGATTCAGGTGCGAGATTCAGAAAATCAACAAGTCTCTGCTGAAGGGCGATCCAGTCTCCAGCAGGTGCAACGAATTTGGCTGGTCCTCCACTGATGCCTGGTAGGGCTGCGGTTGCCAGTACGCTTTTTGGTGCGATTTCGCCGCATGTGCTAAAGAAAAGTTCAAACTGATACACCTTCTGTTCGTCGAGCAAACCAATACCTCTTCATTTTCTCTGCGTTGAACGACCTCCAAATTATAGACCTAGCGGGTGGCCGCAGATGGGAGGGATACCATGGCTCCAGAAACAGCGCGGCCACCCCGAAGGGTGGCCTCTTTCTTGCCGGTGGCTGTGGCTGTTTTTGCCGGGTGGCAGACTCTGGCTGTTCTTCCCGTATCGTTTTTCTATTCCAGTGCGGCCACTCGGTTCCGCTAAGAAGCCTATGAGCCTGCCTGTAGTTGGGCCAGAGTCAAGCTGCAAACCATAATGACAGCAGTTCTTGGCAGGCTCTGTCCAGGGTCTTTTTGTCAGGGAAACCCCGCTTGGGTCCGGCGATTCTCGAACCACTTGTTGTCTGCAGGCATTCGACCCCAGTGGACTTTACCGGAAGCCCTTTGAGATGCGCGGCCTCATAGAGTGTCTGGAGCATCACACTGCACATGCCCCCGCCAAAATCATCCTTACCCAAGTTGAGCTTGATGAGGACAAGGTTGCCATCCTCCTCGGCAACCAAATCAGGATGCGCACTCACTGCCAGATCATGGTAGACGTAGTAAAGATGCGTCCCAGACATGATTTTTAGCGGACGATTGCCAAAAGCCTTCAAGTAATCAATGATGGCTCGATGATTGTTGAGCAGCTTCGCCTTTTTACGCGTGTCTGTTTCAGTTGCGGCTTCGGCCAGGAGGCCGCTCAGAATTGTCGCTACAACGTCAGTTTGTCCTCTGTGATGCCTCTTGATTGCACTGAGAGCTTTTACGTAGTAGTTTGATCTCCCAACACTTTCGTCTGACTTGGGAGTCCGGTACTTCTTCAGTTTGCTGAGTTTTTGGCTTGGCTTCGCGGAAACTACTTCCGCGAGCCCCCGCATTGGAATCTTGATCGTTTCCATGTAGCGTTCTCCGGTTGACGGATTACTAAAGATGTACTCCGTCCGCTGTACGACATTTCGCCGTACCAGGGGAGTGATGCTACGATGAACCTCGCGTCAGTTCCCACTGGCCAATAGAAACTGAACGGGTCGCAGATGCCGTCGGAAGCGAAGCGACCCTTCAGCCCTACCCGAGACAAATTTCCGCCACGAGCAGTTGAAAAGGTACCACTATCTGTGGTGTGGAACAATCCATAACCACAAGGATTCGTCTACCTGCTCATATTATCCCGTATCGCTTTACGAGATGCAGCCCGCAAATGTGGAAAACCCGGAAAAAGTGGCAATTAAATTGCCTAGCGCAGAAAGAGCGAACATGGAGTGAGCTAATCTGAAAATACTGCAGCCACCCTCTCGGGTGGCCCAGACTGCTGACGAACCCCATCATTTTTGGTGGGGTTTGTTTTTTGATTTGGATTTCGAGTTCAGTCGCTGTTTTCATTTGCAAGCAACTGGTAGCCGTGCAGTAGGGCGGTATGGGCTGATAAGAGAGCCTGGAGCAGTGAAAAGGGCATATTTGGCCCTGTCCTGCTTAACAGCAGGGCGATTTTCTTGATGTTTTGCGCCGTAGCCGCGAGCAGGCACTGCTGCTGCACTTTGTTCAAGCCGCGCATTCTGGCGTAGCGGTGGCCGTGCAACTGTTTGACGTCGGCGAAGCTGCGCTCCACCGTCTCCTTCCTTCGCTTGTAGATGCGCTTGCCTACCCGGTTGAGCCGGTGCTGGTCCATCCGTTCGCGGCTTGCCTCCCACAGCCGCACCTCCCTTCACCTTCCCCCTTCCTTCTCTTCATCTGGAGTTCTCCCCATGCAAACCCCAACGCTTTCATTGGCCGCGCGGTCCCCCGACCTCGAAGAGCTGATCGAGAAGGCCCGATCCTACATTCACGCCGCCAAATCCCCCGCCACCCTGCGCGCCTACCGGACCGACTTCGAGGACTTCACCCGATTCTGCGAGGAACACGACTTGCCCTACCTGCCGGCGACTCCCACGACGGTCGCCCTCTACATAACCGATCGTGCTGGCTACCTTCGCTCGGCCACCATCACCCGCCGCCTTACCTCGATCACCAAGGCCCACCAGTCGGCAGGATTTGAAGAGTCGCCCTCGTCAAGCCACCATTTTGTCGTGAGCGAGACCCTCAAGGGCATCCGCCGCACGATCGGCATCGCCCAAGAGGGTAAGGCTCCGCTCCTGACCGGCGACATTCGCCGGATCGTTGCCTGCTGCCCAGAGACGCTTTCAGGCCTCCGCGACCGGGCATTGATTCTTGTCGGTTACGCCGGCGCCTTCCGCCGCTCGGAACTTGCCGCGATCGACTGCGCCCACCTCTCCTTCACCAAGGACGGCCTGGTCATCGATCTGCACCGCTCGAAGACCGACCAGGAGGCAACCGGCCGCAAGGTCGGCATTCCCTTTGGGAAAGACGAAGCAACCTGCCCGGTCCGCGCGCTGCGATGCTGGCTCGCCAAATCGGGCATCACCACCGGTGCTGTCTTTCGCGGGGTCAACCGCCATGGCAGGCCCTCCCGCCGCGGGCTCCACAAGGACTGCGTCGGCTGGATTTTGAAGCGGGCCGCCCGGCGCGCCGGTCTGAAGCCGGAACCCGTGGGCGGCCACAGCCTGCGCGCCGGCCACGTTACCCAGGCCGCCATGAACGGCGTCAGCGAGCGTGACATCATGCGCCAGACCGGCCACAAATCGGCCGAGATGCTCGCCCGATACATCCGTATTGGAACGATGTTCACCCGCAACACCGCCGCCGGGCTGGGGATCTAGCCTCTGAGAAAAAAGGCTTCTCAGAGCTTTCCAACGGCTGAAGCAGGCGATCTCGTCTCCTGCCCATCCAGTCGCACCATGGCACCCAAGCCAATCAGGAGAACATCATCAGACGCCACCGGAATCAACCTTGTCCGATCTACTACTTCATCTTCTGCCGCGGAAAAGAGCAAGTTCCAAAGGAACAGCACCAGCGCGAGATGGGCGTCAGGCGGGGCGAAGACTCACACCATCCCCGGGGATACGGGAAACTACCTTCCAACGGCGAAAACTTCTCGACCGGAAGATTGTTGCCCAGAAGGGCGTCTGTGCACTCTGCAAAGAGAAGTTCACCGATTACGCCGATGTCGTCCCCGACCACATCAGTCCTCGCGGCATTAGCGGTGTCCGGCGGGACAGCCACCCGGACAATATTCAGACTGTCCACTGGTGGTGCAGTGGCGAAATGGGATCGTCTGGAATGTGATCAATGCGGGGGATAGAAGCCGGATAATCCGCCGGGGTGTGGTTGATTATCGTCCTGATTCACGCCATCCAAACCCACCGATGCCACCTTCATTGCATTCTCATCCGATGCTCTTCAATCCATGCCGACTTCTTCTAATAATTCGTCGTCGTCTGTTTGGCTTGCTGCGTAAGCTTCCCGCTCTCGTTTATCCCGGCGGACCATAAGTAGTTGCGTGCCGATCGTGTGTTTAGGCACAAAGCAATAGTTGTAGAAAGCCTCGAACAGCGCCACGTTGGGAATCTTTTTCTGCGTGAGTAAATCATTGAGATGGTGCGAATAGAGAGTTCGAAATGCTTCTGGGGTAATGACGTAGCTTGATCGCTTGCCATGAACGCGAACTGTCGCCTCCAGCCACCCTTTCTCGATCCAGGAATGGATCTCCGTTTTGCGCACATGCAGGATCCTTGCCAGCGAGTTGATCGACATCCAATCGCAGCGAATCTCCCGAACTTTCAAGTCATTCCGGTGAAGAGCACAACGGACAGACTTCACGCTTCGTCCCAGCACCCTTGCGGTCTCCTCGACAGTATGCGTGGCAAGATGTTCGCGCGCCGTCTCGATCTCGGTTTCGGTCCAGCGCCGGTGTTCGTCGCGAATCTTTAGTCCTGTTTGCAGAACAAACCGCCAGCATGATTCTCTGGAACGCCCGCTGTGCCTTTGCAGACGGCGAACAAGCTGATCGATCTTGTCACCAGATAACACGCGGGCTTGAACGGCCATGGCTCTGGCCTCGTCGCTCCATGTATTGGCCGCATTCCGATTTTGCGCAGCATTCATCGGGCACCTCTGGGAGATGGAGATGCAGAAAAACACTTCTACATATAGAGCTGTCGAGAAGCGAAAAAACGAACAGAGACGCGTAATTTTCCACAAACTGCTCGTTTTGACATACAATGTCTTTACAAACCACGCATTGCCTTGGTTCGCGTGGGCTACTAGCGTTCGTTCGGCATTACAGTTTGGCTCCTCACTCAAGACTGGAGCCTGCTGCGCAAGTCCGCTCAAAGCACAAGAGACCAACAAATATATATGCGGCGTTCGATCTCTGAGATGCTTTGTTCGGATTGCTTTGGGAGATACGTCGGAAAGCTCGGCTGCTGTTTACGCCTGGGCTTTGATTTGTGACCTATCCGGCATCCGCTCCTTCCGGTATCTGGTTCAGGATGACGGAAATCCTTGCTGAAAGATGGTCGAGATGCAATTGCCTACTCCCTCTGATCTTTGCTGGAACGCAAAGTTTTCGCCTGAGCAGGAATGGATTGAACAAACCCTGCACGTCGCCATCGGGAACATATCGCGACGCGCGTATCATGTCGCTCACTCTCAGTTGGACGATGAATCTTTGGCGCCGGAGATCATGGAGGTTGCGATTGAAGGGGCCGTTCGCCGCCTCCAAACTGGCCCTCCGCAAGGCCCTGAAGAGGTAGCGCTATTGCTGGAACGTATGTTCTTGCAAGAGGTTAGGCGCAGGCGGAAAGCAATCAGCCGCATGGTTTATCTCGGCTCAGACCAGGAACTGCTCACCGGTTCCGCTCAAAATCCACATACGCTGGTTGATTCCGCGATAGACTTGGATAGAATCTTGCACGACATACCGCCTGACGTTCGTATCGCCCTTTTGCTACGATATAGCCGATCTCGATGGAGTGAAGTTGCCGCGGTTCTGGGAACCACGGAGGCGGCCGTACGTCTCCGGTGCAAGAGGGCGCTCGACAGAATTCGTCAGAAAATGGAGGGTGAAATTCATGAGACTTAATTGTTGCAATGTTGAGCATAGTTGGAAAGGAAGCCGTGGCTGAGAATCAATCATTGCCCCTCGACGACGACAACGACACACTTCTGTTTGAGAAACTTCGGGAGCACGTTCTCGCTCACTACTCCAACCCAGAGCGAAAGGGATGTCCAGATCCAGCCGTCTTGAAGAGTTTGATCGACGATCCCGGCAATGTAATGCTAGCCGCTCTCAACGATCTGCATATTTTCAAGTGCGCGGAATGCACGCGCCTGCTGATGGAACTGAGGCAAAAGAAGAAACAGCACGAAGCCTCAGAGTAGAAGCCATCTTGTCGATATTCAGAATCGATCCTCCCCCTCTATTACTACAGTGTTAAAAAATGTTAAGTCGCTAAGGATCAGCATGTTGCGCCGAATCTGGAGAGTTAACAGAAATGGTACGTCACATGCTGCAAACCGCGAAAACATTGGCGAAAATCACAACCTCCCGGTCAGACTTCAGTTTTGTAACACTGTAGTACCATTGTCCTGTCTCAAAAATGCTATTCATGTTCTCAGCGGCAATCTGCTGAACGGAGTTGGAGCTTTCGGAGTTTGAAAGACGCAGAACTGTCTCCAGAGCGGGCTATTCGCTATGTGCGCGATTCGTTCTGGGCGGCGCGTACGTTCACCACGCTGGAGGAGTGCAACCGCCAGGCGCTCAAGTGGCGCGACGAGGTTGCGCATCAACGGCCGTGGCCGGACAATTGCAATCGCACCGTCGTCGAGGCCTTTGCTGAAGAGCGGCCGCGCCTGTTGGAACTGCCGCTTCACGAGTTCAACACCGAGCGCGTGGTTGCGGTGCGTGCAGGCAAAACCATCTATGCGCGCTTCGACAGCAACGACTACTCAATCCCGCCCGAAGCCGTGGGCCGTGAACTGACGCTGGCGGCCTCCGTGACCGAGGTACGCATCCTCGACCGCGCGCGGGAGCTGGCCCGCCATCGCCGCAGCTACCTGCACGGCTTGAGGCGCGGCCTTGGTAGCTGCTTCGGCATACAGGCTGGCGCGGTCGCGGCTGATGATCTCCGCGCCGGGATGGGCGCGCAGCCATTGCTCTGTGCTTTCGGCGCTGCGCTCGGGCAACAGATCAATTACGTTGCCGCGTTCCAGATCGCAGAGAATCGTGCCATAGCGATGCCCTTTGCGCCACGCCCAATCGTCGATGCCCACTACGCGCGGCGCTCGGGCTGAATCGGCCACGGCTCTGCGCCGCAACTGCCGCAGCAGGGTCGAGTCGCTTGCCAGGAATCCCAGTTGTTCGACCAAACGCGAGCCCGCAGCTCCGCCCAGCGCCAAGGCGATCTATTCCAGAGCCGCACTCTGCCGCCGGGTACGGCGCGCATACCACGGAGCCGTTTCCGCCAGCCGTTCGGTGAAGATCTTTTGTCCGCACTCGTCGTTGTCGCAGAAGAACCGGCGTACCCGCAGCTCGATCCGAACCGGAATTCCCTCCCAGGGAAGATCGCTCAGTCGCCGCTGGTACCAGCTATGCACGCGGCGGGAGGTTCGCCTGCACGCCGGACAGACGCTCTCCTCCCGCGCCGGCCGCAACCGCATGATGAGCCGGCCTCACCCTTGAGCCGCGAGTTCCTCCAGAACGACTTCCCCAGCATCGGGAACCAACGTCCGCTGTCCCATGGCCGTTGCGGAGAGTCGCCAGGGCTTGGTTCCAAGCTATCCCTGATCACCCGCCGGAAAAGTACCAGCTATGGTTCACCAAATTGGAGGAAGAACCAAATTTCAACCGGCGTTGACATATGGGTAGACTGACCTTGCCCCCGCAAAACGTATGCATTATGAGAGGGCGCCAGTGCTTCAGAAGGAAGGTTTGGTCGCCGGCGCAGCCTGCGGGTGCTTTGCCCCCGCGCCCCCAGGATTTGGCGCTTTAGTGCCTCTCCCGATGTTGGGCTTTTGCCAGCAGACAGCTGATAGGGGATGGATCAATGCCCTGGTTGGGGCGCGACTACTCCCCTTGGGCACACTTGGTTGCTGGAAGTTCTGCTAGAAAAGACGGCACGTGAAGAAGGACATCGGTGACTCAGCATTAGAGTCTTGCTCAAACGTATGTCCATGATCTCACCTAGGTGTACAATGCACCTAGGTGATACTTACGGCTATGAATAAAGCACGTCTAGTGCCGGGCGGTACGTGTTGTCGACATAAGCACGAGTATCCCTGCACCTGCGCGATGGGCCACCTGTACCGGTTCGTGGAACCCGTGGTGCTGCTGATGCTCAAGGAGAAGGGGCATGCCTGCGGGTACGAACTCTCCGGCGACCTCGACCGATATGCATTTACGGATTCGGAAATCGAGCGGGCGGCCTTGTACCGGACTCTCCGACGACTGGAAGAACACGGTTATGTAAGTTCGGAGTGGGATGTTGGCGAGCTGGGACCGGCGCGCAGGATATACGCACTCACCGCACAGGGCAAGCGGCATCTGCAGGAATGGGCACAAGTATTGGAAAAGGTTGCCAGCTCAATGAATGCATTCGTGCACCGGGTCGATTCCCTGAGGAATAGGCAGGGTGCGTTAGCCGGCGGTAAGCGCGCGGAGATTGGCAGCGGCACAGTACCCAATTCTCTGAAGCAAGATTCTACGGAGAGGTTTATGTCATGGATGAAAAATGCACCAAGGCTAGCGAAGCGGTTGCGTACTCTGAAATCGGATGCGAGGCATGCCATCTTGGTCAAAGCTTTTCTGTTTTCGGCGGCCATGCTGGGACAACTGGAGGCAGAGGTTCAAGATATGCTGCGCAGCGTGGAGGCAAACGGAAGACTTTCTTCGGAGGAGGCCTCCAAGGCGCTGGCGCTGGCGGAGGCCGAGAAGGATAAATCCTATGCGTTAGAGGAACAGAATGCCCCTCGGGAGAAATGGGTGAAGCCGATGTCCGAGGCGTGCCTTCTACAGGCGATGGTGACCGCCTTCGGGCCGGATTGCGAAGACGATGCGGCAGCGGTATACGAACTTTTGGACACTCAGGATCACGGATCGAAATTGACTGGATTTATTGAATCCGAGATCACCGCGGCTGTTTTGGAGTAGGCGAGAGTGGCAGTCGAGCCCGCTGGGCTGGTCGACGCCCACTCCCCTGACACCCAACCCTTGACACTGGGAGATGAAGATGCAGAAACTGACGAACACCCTTGACACGGCGTCCTCCGCCTACCTGCGCTCCGCGATGCACCAACCTATTCACTGGCAACAATGGAGCGAAGATACCTTCACTCGCGCCAAAGAAGGGAATCTGCCGCTGCTGCTCGATATCGGTGCGAGCTGGTGCCAGGGAAGCCCTGAGATGGATCAAGAGTTTTATCAGTCAGATGAAATCGCGGCCATCATCAACGAGCATTACATTGCCGTGAAGCTGGACGGTGACGAGCGTCCCGATGTGGCCGCGCGTTATCAAGCGGCGGTCACTGCGGTCGGTAAGCAGGGCGGATGGCCCTTGACCATGTTTCTGACGCCGGACGGCAAGCCATTCTATGGAGCTTGTTTCTCTCTCCGAACCGCTGATAGGCAGGCCAGTTTTCGCGAGACTCTGCTGGCCATGGCCAAGATCTACCGCGAACAAAACGACGAGGTGGAACAGGAAGCAGTCAAGCTGTTGAATCTGCTTACGCACACCGAGAGCTATCGTGGAAAGAGCGCCCCATTCACGGCAGATGCTGTGGAAGCGATCGTGCGGGCTGGGCTGAATTCATTCGACCCCAAGAACGGCGGCTTCGGGAAGGCTCCCAAGCTTTTTTGGCCAGCCATGCTCGATCTGCTCCTCCACTGGTACGCGCAGACAGGCGAGAAGCAGGCGGGCGCCGTGGCAACTGCCACGCTGGAGAAGTTAGCGCGCAGCGGAGTTTATGACCAAGTCGCCGGCGGCTTCCATCACTCCGCGATAGACGATGCCTGGCAAGTGCCGCACTTCGAGAAACTAGCCTGCGAAAACGCGGAGCTGCTGAAGACCTATGTGCACGCCTGGCAAGTTACCGGCAACATCTTCTTCGCCGATGTTGCGCGGGACATCATGCGCTGGATGGATGCATCTCTGAGCGACCGCGAACGTGGCGGCTTTTTCGCGTCGCAACGCGGCAGACTTGGCCCGGATGATAACGGCGGCCACTTTACCTGGACACGCGACGAGGCACACTCCGTTCTCACCGAGGAAGAGTTCGAGGCAGCGCTGCTGCACTGGAATCTTGACAGCCCCGGAAAGAACGTACTTTGGGTGCGCGCTTCGATCGAGGAGATTGCCACACGCACCGGACGCGAGCGCGAACCGCTGCAGGCGCTCATCGCATCGGCGCGGAACAAGCTGTACGAGGGCCGCCAGCAGCGGCCGCTTCCTTACATCGATCGTACCCTCTACACCGGCTGGAATGCCCTATGCATCTCAGCATATTTGCAGGCTGCGCGGGCATTTGGCGCCAGCGGGGACAAGGCCGTGCACGAACAGGCGCAACAGTTTGCGCTCTTTTCTCTCGACCGCCTGCTCGCCGAAGCCTGGAACGAAGAGAAAGGAAAGCAAGAAGGGCAAGAAGGGCAACTCAATCACGTGCTGGCCTGCGCCAACGGCGATCCCGGAGGCGGCATTCCTCTGTTAGAGGATTACGCTTTCACCGTGCTTGCCTGCCTGGATGCCTACGAGGCTACGGTCGAGTTGCGTTATCTTGAGCACGCATCCGCGATCGCTGTCCAGATGTTCAAGTACTTCTACGAAGGAATACTGGGCGGCTTTACCGATTACCGCCAGGCGTGTTCGCCCCTGGGCGCTTTGCGTGTAATCCGAAAACCTTTCCGCGACGCGCTCGCCCCGGCTGGAAACCCGGCAGCCGCGATTGCCCTGATGCGAATCTACGCATTCACGGGCAATGATATCTACCAGGATCGCGCGAGGCAGACATTGGAAGTCATCGCTGGAGTCGCCGGGCAGATCGGGATCGAGGCCGGCACCTACGGACTTGCCTCAATGTGGTTATCCGGCCCGCACACTCAGGTTGTCGTGATCGGCGAAGGCGTCAAGGCCGATGAATTGTATGCGGCGGCGTTGCGCCCGTCAGCCTTGACCAAAGCCGTGCTGCGAATCTCTTGCGCCCATTCGAATTCACTCCCGCCCGCGCTGGGAGAGGCGATTGCGAACCTTCCTGATATGAGCGCAAGACATCCCATGGCAGTGGTGTGCAGCAATTTCACCTGTCACCCTCCGGTGACAAGCGCTGCCGAACTGACTGTCCTGCTGGGTAAAGTGTTGCCATAAAGCTAGGGCTGCTCGATCTGCCATTAGTGAAGGGCACTTGAAAAAACGGCGGAAGAGTGGATCAGCCCGGAAATCACGCCGGAAGCGCCCGAATGTTCAACTGCCTGCAACCTTCGCTGCCAGCAACTCGATACGCGGATGTTCCATGGTTGTGATCGAACCAGTATTGATTGGAGTCTCGATTCTTGCATATTGTTTCGTTATATCGTAATATAGAGATGTACTATGCAAACTGAAGTTTCCCCGGCTTGCCGGTGGATGCTCACTCCAGAGGTGTTATGGATGAACATGAGTACGAAGAACTACGCTGAACTTGCAGAAGTTCTCAAAGCCCTGGCTCATCCAGTGCGCCTGTGCATCGTCCGCGGCCTGATTGAAAAGGGTAGTTGTAATGTTGGCCACATACAGGATTGCCTTGGAGCGCCGCAATCAACTATTTCCCAACACCTGCAAAAATTGCGGATGGTCGGCATCATCAGGGGAACGCGCAACGGTCTCGAGGTCAAATATCAGGTCTGTGACCAGCGCGTTGTCAAGTTAATCGGCATGCTATTTTCAACCCGGAAAGAAGGCTGACCCGTATGACAAGAAAGAAAATAGTGATCGTTGGCGGCGTTGCAGGTGGAGCTACAGCGGCAGCAAGATTGCGCCGGCTGGACGAGCAGGCGGAAATCATTCTGCTGGAGCGGGGCGAGTACATCTCATTCGCCAACTGCGGGCTGCCTTATTACATTGGCGAAGTGATTCAGGAACGCGACAAGCTGCTGGTGCAAACGCCGGAAGCCATGCGCGCCCGCTTCGCCATCGATGTCCGCGTGCAGAGCGAAGTCACAGCAGTGCATCCAGATAGAAAGGCGATTACGGTCAACAGCAAGGACCGCGGCCAATACGAGGAGACTTATGACTATCTGATTCTCTCTCCGGGCGCCAAACCGATACGCCCCAACCTGCCTGGTATCAACAGCAGCAGGATATTCACATTGCGCAATGTCCCTGACACAGACCGCATCAAGGCCTTCGTTGATCGCGAGAATAGCCGCCAGGCTGTCGTTGTGGGTGGTGGTTTTATCGGTGTGGAAATAGCAGAGAATCTGAAAGAGCGAGGCCTGGAGGTATCAATTACCGAAGCGGCCCCACATATCCTTCCCCCTTTTGACAGCGACATGGCTGTATTGGTTGAGCACGAACTCGAGGAAAACGGCATACAACTTTTTCTCGGGGACGGCGTAGCCAGTTTCCAGGAACAAGCAGATGGTCTGTCCGTCACCCTGCAGAGTGGTAAGGCATTGGCCGCTGACCTTGTGATACTGGCAATCGGCGTCGCGCCGGAGACGGGATTCCTGTCCGGCAGTGGCATTGCGCTTGGCCGGCGCGGACATATCCTTGTGAATGACCGCCTGGAAACCTCACAAGCCGGTATTTACGCTGTCGGGGATGCTATTGAAGTTATTGACTTTGTCAGCGGCCAGCCCGCTGCCATTCCGCTGGCCGGTCCCGCGAACAAACAGGGCCGGATTGCCGCCGATAACATCGCCGGGCTTTCTAGTCAGTTCAGAGGTTCCCAGGGAACCTCGATTCTGAAGGTCTTCACACTTACAGCGGCTGCTACCGGCAACAACGAACGCACGCTGCGGCGCCTCGGCGTCGCCTGCCATGCAGCGATTGTGCACCCCAACTCCCATGCGGCCTACTACCCCGGCGCTCTGCCCTTGACCATCAAACTGTTGTTTGACGATACCGGGCGTATTCTGGGGGCCCAGGCAATCGGCCTTGACGGCGTTGACAAGCGCATGGATGTCATTGCCACAGTTATACGTCTCAAAGGCACGGTCAGGGATCTGACTGAACTTGAGCTTGCCTATGCGCCCCCCTATTCCTCGGCCAAGGATCCTGTGAACATGATTGGCTTTGTGGCTGAAGATATTCTTTCTGGCCTGAGCGACGTCTTCACATACGAGCAGCTTGCCTCGTTTGACCGCCAGGGAACAATTCTGCTGGACGTGCGGACGGAAATGGAGTTTGAGAATGGCCACCTGCCTGACGCTATCAACATTCCTGTCGACGATTTGCGCCGGCGGCTATCGGATCTGAATAAAGATAAACTGATTCTGACTTACTGCCAGGTCGGTCTGCGCGGCTATATTGCCTCGCGCATTCTGAGTCAGAATGGTTTTCGCGTCAAAAACATGACCGGTGGCTATAAGTCCGCATTGGCGCAACTGGCCAAGCCATCAGCAACACCGTCCGGCATCGTGCTGGATACGGAAACACAAGTCATGCGCCCGGCGCCGGTCAGCCCTGTGGCCCACTGCAGCTTGAACGTCACCGGCATTGCCTGCCCCGGCCCGTTGATGCGCGTGAAAGCCTCGATGGATGAAATGGACGAAGGGCAAGTGCTGGAGATCACGGCCTCCGATCCTGGCTTTTTTGCCGACATCGGGGCCTGGTGCCACCGGACCGGTAACCGCCTGATTGTAGTTACTGATCCGGCATGAAACGACTGCGACTTTATGGCTCTCTATTTCGTCTAAGTTGGTATGGATGCAACAGACGGCAGGAAGCTAGCGGAAGCGGTACTGAACGAGCGGCGTCGCCGCGCGGTGA
>Ga0224555_1001715_pt1 | contig 29038 bp, 20 predicted proteins | sample 714S23034metaG_FD_180687 | JGI IMG/M metagenome (GOLD analysis project Ga0224555, IMG submission 180687) | Peat soil microbial communities from Stordalen Mire, Sweden - 717 S2 30-34 | ecosystem: Environmental > Terrestrial > Soil > Wetlands > Peat | place: Sweden: Norrbotten County, Stordalen...
GAAGACCGGGTCCCCGGCGCCGACGCGGTGGTGGTGATCAGTTACGCCTTCTGGACGCGCAGATTCGCGGCCAGCCGCGGTGCGATCGGCGCAACCGTGGGTCTGAACCAGCGCGGGTACACCATCATAGGGGTGGCTCCCAAGGGTTTTCATGGCCCCAACGCGCTGGTGAGCGCCGACCTGTGGGTTCCCATGGCGATGTACCCGCAGATGTTCTCCATGGCGGACTGGGTCGATCGCCGCAAGGCGCTATTGTTCTCCGTTGTCGGCAGGTTGAAGGACGGCGTCAGCCGGCAACAGGCGGAAAACAATATGCAGACGCTTACCGCCCAACTGGCGCGGGAGTATCCGGCGGACAACCAGGGCCGCGCGATAACTCTGCTGCCGATCGCCGAATCCGTCATTCAGCCGAATTCGCGCGGCGGTTTGGAGATGGTGGGAGGCGTGGCGCTGGGAGCCAGCGGACTGGTGCTGCTGATAGCCTGCGCCAATGTTGCCAACCTGCTGCTGGTGCGCGCGGCAGGCCGGCGCAAGGAAATCGCTCTCCGTCTGGCGCTGGGAGTGGGCCGCGGGCGTTTGATCGGACAACTGATTACCGAGAGCGCGCTGCTGTCGATAGCCGGAGGCGCGGCGGCCCTGGTGCTGGCGCGCTGGGGGCGCAACCTGCTGTGGAGCTATCGGCCGCCCTGGATCTTAAGCGGCGACGCCATGCTCAGTTTCGACGGCCGGGTGTTGGGCTTTACGCTGCTGGTGGCGGTGCTGGCCACGCTGGTCTTCGGATTGGCGCCGGCCATGAGCGCCGCGACCCGCACCGATCTGGCGACGGAGCTGAGGGAACGCCGCAGCCCGTGGACGCGCGCCGGACATCGCGCGCACGCCCGCGGCTTGCTGGTCATGGCGCAAGTGGCGCTCTCCGTGGTGGCGCTCACGGGCGCGGGCCTGTTCCTGCGCAGCCTGCGCAATGCAGAGGCGGTAGATCCTGGATTCGACGCCGCGCACATGGCGACGCTCGCTCTAAACGTGAAGGCGCGCGGTTTCACCGAAGCGCAGGGGCGCGCGTATTACGCACGCGTGATAGAGCGTGCCGCAAGCTTGCCGGGAGTCGCCGCCGCGACCGTGGCTTTCAACCCGCCGTTCACTGTGCAACGGGCGCGCAGCATTTCCGTGGAAGGGCAGGAGACCGGCGCGGGGCCCGGAGCGGTGGCGCCGATCGATCTGGTAGAGCCTGGGTATTTTCAGACCATGCGCATCCCGCTGCTGCGCGGCCGTGCGTTTGCAATCGGGGACGCGCCTGCCGCTCCGCGCGTGGCGGTGGTGAACGAAACCATGGCGCGGCACTTCTGGGGCGGGAAAAATCCCATTGGCGGGCGCTTGCGCTTCTTCGGCGAAAGCGCGCCAGTGGAGATCGTGGGGGTGGCGAAGAACTGCACTTACATTAGTCCGGGAGAGGCGCCCCGGTTGATGGTCTATCTGAGCCTGCGGCAGAACTATGCGCCCGCCGTCACTCTGTGGGTGCGCACCACCGGCGAACCGGAGGCAATGCTGGGCGCAGTGCGGCGCGAGGTACAGAGTCTCGACCGCGATGTGTTGCTGTCGAATCTCGAAACCGCCATGCAAGTGAGCCATGAGTCGCTGTGGGCGCCGCGCCTGGGCGCCATCTTGTTCACGGCTTTCGGCGCACTGGCCGGACTGCTCACCGTGGTGGGCGTCTACGGGGCTATCTCCTACTCCGTGGGACAGCGCACCCGCGAGCTGGGAATCCGCATGGCGTTGGGCGCGGAGCCACGCGCCGTGTTGTGGCAAGTGCTGGCCGAAGGGATGCTTCCGGTGTTCTGGGGATTGGTGCTGGGGCTGCTTGCGACGGTTACGATTGCCGGAGTACTGAATAGTATGCTGTTCGGCGTGCGCGCGCGGGATCCGCTGACGCTCTCGGTGGTGATGGCGGTGCTGTTGGGCACGGCGTTGACGGCCTGTTTGACGCCGGCCCTGCGCGCCACGCGCATCGATCCGATGGTGGCGTTGCGGGATGAGTGAGGTGGGGCGGACCTCCAGGTCTTCGGCCGACGTCCACGTCGGCCCACACGGGCCCGCCCCACGAGGGTCTTCATCACGGCTTGGCGAACTTGGCGTCGTCGATGGGCACGTTCTGCTTGGCTTCCTGGATCTGAATAGTGAAGCGCCCGTTGACCCGCGCCAGCGTCCAGCGGAAGGGCACCTTGACGCCATCCACCTCGCGATAATCGGCGTAGTCGATCTGGGTGGGGTTGCGGCCGATGGGCGTGTCGGCATAGCGCACCTGGCGCAGCAGCAAGCCGGTCGACTGGTCGAAGTAAAGCCGCACCGGCGGCTGGCCCTGCCGCATGCAGTTCAACGTGTAGGCCGGGCTGTCGCCGATCTTATCGGGGCGTCCCACGCGAAAACCGCTGAAGATCTCCTTGATGTGCGTGGCGAAGTAGAAATCGGCGTCGAGCCTGGCGGCCTCGGCTTCCGGACCCGACATGTCGCGCGCCGGGTGCCCCGCGCCGCCGCTGAGCCATCCGCCCTGCCCGTCGAAAGCGGTGATGCTGTCGCCCGACGCCATATGCGTCACGGACACGCGCTTATCCGGGGCTTTGGCGAAGACTTCGATAGGCGTTTCGTGGCCGCCAACTGCGATGCTGCCCTTCGACACACGGCTTGAAATCTTGTGCAGCGCTTCGGCGCCGCCAATCGCAGCGACGTATTTCTCGAGGATCTGATCGGCTGTGGGCGCCGCGGCGGTCGCGGCAGGTGCGGCCTCGGCGTGCTCGGGTGCCGCATCGCTCGACAGCACCGGCGGCGTTCCCACCGGGTCGTGGCTGCCGCGATGGCAGGTGTAGCACGTGACTTCTTTACGGTTGTTGAAGCTGTTCTTGTTGATGGCCAGCGTCATGGCGATCATGCTGCGCGCGGTCTTCTTGGCCGGCTTATCGTCGGCATCGAACTTGCCCTGCACGTGGCAGAAGTCGCATTCCACTCCGAGCGAGGCGGCGATGAATTGCATGGCGGGGAACACCTGATCGGCTGGCGTGCCCTGCAGGGCTTGAATGTTCTTGAACTGCTGCTCGGCGGTCTTGCCGGCGGGGGCGGGTTGGGCGTGGGCCGGCACCGAGAGAGCCAAGGCACACGCAGCAACTGCAATTGGTAAAGCTCGCGATTTGGAGTGCATTTCTTGAGACTACCAGATTGAAACCGCCCCCTGACGGTCGCGGCTCGGTAATGTCGCGGCTCGGTAACAGCCGAGGCGCGGCTCCTGCTAGATTGGAAGTTGTGCATGAGGGTGCGAATCACCGTTGTAACCGTTTTGTCATTCGGCGGCCGGCTAATGGCTCAGTCGCCGGATGTCCCGGCTTCCGAAAACTGGAACCTGTATTATCAGGCAACGTCGATCGGCCAGACTCACGGCACCTTCAATGCCCCTTATACCGGGCCGCTTAGCCTGCAGGATTATCGCGAGGACGACGCCTCCCTGACCACCACGCTGTTCTTCGATGCGCGGCTGGCCAGGAATCTGCAGTTCGTCTTCGATCCGGAGATCGCCGGCGGCAAGGGATTCAGCGGCGTCAATGGATTGGCGAACCCTTCCAACGGCGAGTTGCCGCGGGTGGCTACCGCTACGCCCAAGCCGTATATTGCGCGGCTGTATCTCACTTACGACTTCGGCTTCGGAGCGGAGAAGGAACACGTGGAGAGCGACGACAATCAACTGGCGGGCGACCGGCCCATGGTGCGCTACACCATTACGGCCGGGCGGTTCTCTCTCACGGATTTCTTCGACAACAATGCCTACACGCACGATCCGCGCTCGCAGTTCATGACCTGGGCGGTGATGTATAACGGCGCGTGGGATTATCCGGCGGACACGCGCGGCTACACCTGGGGCTGGGTACACGAGTTGCACACACGCAACTGGTCGTGGCGATATGCCAGCGCCGCCGAGCCCAACGTAGCCAACGGCGGACGCTTCGACCGCCGCCTGCTGGTGGATCTAGGGACCGTCTTCGAGGGCGAGCGGCGCTACACCTTAGGCAAGCATGCGGGAACCATCCGGCTGCTTCAGTATTTCAATCACACGCATTCGGGCAGTTATGCGGATGCCATCAGGCTGGGTGAACAAACCGGAACGACGCCCAATGTGGACGCCGTCAAACACTACGGAACGCTCAAGTACGGAACGGGCGTGAACCTGGAGCAGGAGGTCACGCACGATGCGGGGTTCTTTGTGCGGCTGGGGTGGAACGACGGCAAGACTCAGGATTTCGCCTTCACGGCCATCGATCGGCTGGCCAGCGGCGGCGTCTCGGTGAAGGGCACCAAGTGGAAGCGGAAGGACGATGTGGCCGCCACCTCATTCACGGCCAGCGGCATTTCCGGCGTGCATGCCGTCTACCTGGCGCAAGGCGGGCTCGATTTCCTGATCGGAGACGGGAGGCTCAATTACACGCCGGAATACGTTTGGGAGAGTTACTACAGCGCCCGCCTGTTCCCCGGTTTCTTCGCCACCTTCGATCTGCAGCACGACAACAACCTGGCATTCAACCACGACCGCGGGCCAGTTTGGATCGAGAGCCTGAGGCTGCACATGGAGTTTGGGTTGCGGCCGCGGTCGGCGAAATGACCATCCGCTTGAATCGATGTCTGGCCGCGCTGGCCGTGGCCCTTACGGCCGCTCTGCCCGCTTCGCCCGCCGAACCCGAGTACTTCGTACCCGTCCACCGTTTGCCAGGCATCGGTATCGATCGCCAGGCTTTGACCGGCGAAACGCTGGCGCGGCGAACGGAGGCCATGATCCAATCGCAGACCTTCGGGATCATGCGCGAGCCAATGGCGGCACAGGGCGCAGAGCGCATCTACAGTTCCGGGTTGCAGCGCCTGTTCCGCGATGCCGAACGGAAGAGCGGCTTCCCGGCATCGGTGCTGCAGGCGATGGCCTATCTGGAGAGCTGGGGGGTTTCCAACGCCGAGAGTCCGGCCGGTCCGCGCGGCATCCTGCAGATTGCCGAAGCCACCGGCAGACGCATGGGATTGCGGATTGAGTATGCGACGCGCCATCGCGTGACCAAGACGAAAACCGCGGCGCGGAACAAGCATGGCAAGCTGGTGTATCGCACGGTGCGCCACAAGGAAACCTACACGGCGATGGTGCGGGACGACCGGCTGAAGCCCGACAAAGCCATCCCGGCCGCGGCCCTGTACCTGGCCGGAATGGAGCAACGCTACGGCGGCCGCGACTGGGCCATCTGGGCTTACCACTGCGGCGAGGGCTGCGTGGCCGATTTCCGGGCCATGGCGAAAAGCATCACAGGGCTGGACGACCCTCCCGCCAGCGTGGCCAAGGTCTTCTTCGGCTGCAATCCGGCATGGAATCGCGATCTGTGTGAGGCGATTCACGCGCAGATGGATCGCGACTACTCGCCTACTTACTGGTTCCGCGTGATGCGGGCGGAGCAGTTGCTGCGCATGTATCGGGAGGACCCGGCTGAGTTTCGGGATTTGGCCGCGGAGTACAGGTATCCGGTGTCGCCGGCCCTGAGGGCGCCGGACCGGCTGTCGGTCTGGTTGAAGCCGCAAGATCTCATTCACGACGGCGGCGATCCGATCCGCAACGAGGAGAGGAGCAAGTTGGCGATCGCTCCGGACGACCCGGAGTTTCTCGGTTACCGGGTGGATGCGTACGGGCTGCCACAGGGGGATCGCGCGGACGACAACTGGCGCGTGAAGGCGCGGCCTTCCACCATTGGAACGCTGGCGTATATTGCGTTCGAGACGCGCCGGTTGTATGCGGCGCTGCGCCCGGGCGAGGCATTCGCGCCGCTGGAAGCCACCGCCCTGGTTATTCCCAAGGCCGAGGGCGGTGCGGCGGAAGGCGGGCGAGGCGCGCGGACGATGGACCACGCCAGCGGTCAGGTGTTCGACCTTGCGGTGTCCGGGCTTCCGCCGGGCGAGTGGGAGTGCCTGCAGTTTGTGCTGGACGATCTGGGGTGGAGCGGCGCTTTGGGCTTCGTCGAGGAGCCGCCCGGGAAGCAGACGATGCACATCGGCTGTTCGCCCTCGTCGCGGGATTTCTTCGCGCAGGTTTTCGTGGAAGCGCAAGCGGCGGTGCGCGACCGGCGCGCGGCCCCGGCGGCCCCGGTGGCGCATTGAGGGCGCGGTGGTTTAGAATCGGAGAGTACCCCGCCATTCGGGCGCGTAGCTCAGTTGGTTAGAGCGCCTGCTTCACACGCAGGAGGTCACAGGTTCGAGTCCTGTCGCGCCCACCATTGAAGTGTTCCTGAATCAGCGCTTGGGGTTTCGCCGAATCCAGCCAATCGAGTTTGCGCGCAAAGCCGCCCGCTTGCTCGCAGAGATCGAGAGCAGCTTCGCTGTGGGGCAGGCCATCGTTTTTCGTGGCCTGCCGAGTTCGAGCACGGTGCGCAGACGACAAACAACGATCGTCTGCCCCACGCCGGGCACCGGAACTGTACAGTTAATTCGCGGACATTACACTAGGATTCGATGAGACGAGGAGGCGGCCTGAGAGCCTGCCCCACGCTAGGCGGCGTCGCGCTCCAGCAGCGCGCTGTCGATCTTCGCCACCTTGACGGCCTTGGCCACACCGAAGAACTCCAGAACCCGGATCTGTATCCAGGACATGTCGATCTCGTACCAGGCCAAGCCGTGCCGCGCCGAAGTCGGATGGGCGTGGTGATTGTTGTGCCAGCCTTCGCCGAACGTGATCAGCGCCACCCACCAGGAATTGCGTGAATCGTCGCGCGTATTGAACCGCCTTGATCCCCACATGTGCGTGGCGGAGTTCACCAGCCAGGTGGCGTGCAACCCGACGACAACGCGCAAGGCAACGCCCCACAGCACCATCGACACACCGCCGATCGCAAACAGCAGCCCCGCCAGCAGCACGTTCGGCAGCCAGTGATAGTTATTCAGCCAGACGTAGAACCGATGCTTCGCCAAATCGGGCGCGTATTTCGACATCAGCCGCGTATTGTTGTGCTTGGCTTCGCCCATTAGGATCCAGCCCGCATGCGCCCACCAGCCGCCATCGTGCGGCGAGTGCGGATCGCCCGGCATATCGGATTTCTGGTGGTGGATGCGATGGGTGGCCACCCAGAAAATCGGGCCGCCCTCGAAGGTCAACGCGCCACAGACCGCAAACAGGTATTCCAGGGCCAGCGGCACCTGATACGACCGGTGCGTGTGAAGCCGGTGGTAGCCCATGCTGATCCCCAACCCCGTGGCGAACCACAGGAGGAACAGCAGGACCGCCAGATTGGCCCAACTGAACATGAACAGAGCAGCGACGGCCCCTATGTGCAGCAGCACCAGCACCAGGGTGGTCGACCAGTTCAGGCTTTGCTTCTCCGGGAACTCGAGGAGTTCGATATTGGGCGGTTTTTGGACGGATACTCTGGGTGCCATACTTTCACGCTAGCAGGGAACCCGTCTATCCTTTGTAAGAGTTGTGTAATTTCGGCACGCCGAGGGGCCAGTGCGTCAGCCACACTGGCCCCCAGCGACCCCTGCCCCTACTCGCCAGCGGGCGTTACGTCCACCGGAATCGCCAGTCCGGCTTGCCGTTCTTCCGGAGCGCTTCCGCGCCTGGGCCTGTGCGGCGCGTAATAGAGGACCAGCCCGGCGCTCGACAGCTTCATCTCGCGAATGGTAGCCGGCGCGTTCTCCCGGACCACCATCAAAGCATCGTGGCCGGAGGCCTTCTGGTCGAAACTCTGGGCATAGACGATCGCCACGGGCTTGGTCCCGCGATAGAGATACAGCGAGCCGCCCGGCGCGTGCTCCAACTTAAACGAGTAGTCTCCCGGCCGCAGAGCTGCCGTCCCCCAGCGAGCTTCAAAGGGCAGCGTGAATTTTCCAGTGAGTCCTTGCGCGTTTGCCAGTCCCGTGCCGAAGCAGGGTCCTAGCAGGGCCAGCGCCAAAGAGCTCAGCATCGTAAAACGTATCGATTTCATGACCGAATCTCCTTCACCCTAAATGGCGGAAACGGGCGCTGGAAACTGTCATCGGGCGACGGAGTTTTCTGGCGGGGATGGATGGAACGGGGCGCACAAGGGTCGCGTCGAAGAGTGATAGATTAGGATGTCAAGGTCCTTTTAGGAGCGAAAGGATGGAGCCATCGTCGCACCAGGTAACGCAGTTACTGCAAGCCTGGAGTGCGGGCGAGCAGGGCGCGCTCGACCGGCTCATGCCTCTGGTGTACGGGGAGCTTCACCGTTTGGCGCAAACCTACATGGCCCACGAGCGCCCCGAGCACATCCTGCAAACCACCGCGCTAGTGAACGAGGCCTACCTCCGTCTGGTCGACACGACGCAAGCCAACTGGCGCAATCGCGTCCACTTCTTCGGCGCGTGCTCGCAAGCGATGCGCCGCATTCTAGTGGATTGGGCGCGCAGCCGCCAGGCTTTGAAGCGCGGCGGCGAGGCGCACCCCTTGGAGTTGGAGGAAGCCCTGGTCTCGGCGGAACCAGGTGCGGAGATCGTCGCTCTGGACGATGCGCTGACAGCGTTGGCCGCACTCGATCCCCGCAAAGGCCAGGTCGTCGAGATGCGCTTCTTCGGCGGTCTCAGCGTCGAGGAAACCGCGGAAGTACTGAAGGTTTCACCCGAGACGGTCATGCGCGATTGGAAGTTCGCCAAGAGCTGGCTGCGGCGCGAATTGACCAGGGAGGCCGCCATTGGAGCCGGCACGCTTACATCGGATTGAGGACCTTTTCCACGCCGCGTTGGAGCGGGAAGAAGACCGCCGGATGGCGTTCCTCGAGCAGGCCTGCGCCGGCGATCCCGATCTCCTGCGCGAAGTGGAATCCCTGCTGGCGCAGGAGCATGGAGGCAGCTTCCTCGATAAGCCCGCCATGGAGGTGGCCGCCAGGGCCATGGCCGGCGACCGGCGCGCGGACGATGCGACAGGCCGCGAAACCGGCGTCCTCGGCAAGACCGTCTCACACTACCGTATCCTGGCGAAATTGGGCGGCGGTGGCATGGGGGTGGTCTATAAGGCCGAAGACACTCGCCTGGGCCGGCCAGTGGCGATCAAGTTTCTGCGTGCCGAAGGGCTTGGCTGGGCGCATGGCAGTCCGGGCGGGTCGCCTGGATCCCGCGCCCAGGCGCTGGAACGCTTTCGGCGCGAGGCGCGCGCAGCCTCGGCCTTGAATCATCCCAACATCTGCGCCGTCTATGACGTCGGCGAGCACCAAGGCGAGCCATTCATGGTCATGGAGTTCCTCGAGGGAGGCACTCTGAAGCGCCTGATGGAGGCTGGTCCGCTCAAGACGGCGGCGCTTCTCGACCTGGCGATTGAGATTGCCGACGGGCTGGTGGCCGCGCACGCCAAAGGCATCGTCCACCGCGACATCAAGCCCACCAACATCTTCGTAACCGGACCCGCAAGCGGGCACCCCGGACAGGCCAAGATCCTCGACTTTGGCCTGGCCAAGCCTCCAGCGCATGAGTCTGCCGAACGCGCGAGCGCCGAGAGCCCCTCGCAGGGCAGCACGCTCTCGGCTATCGCCGATGAATCCCTGACCAGCCCCGGAACGACCGTGGGAACCGTTGCCTACATGTCGCCCGAGCAAGCGCGGGGAGAGGATCTCGATGCGCGAACCGACCTGTTCAGCTTTGGCGTGGTGCTGTACCAGATGGCCAGCGGCCGGCATCCCTTCGGCGCAGCCTCGACCGCGGCCACCCTCGCTCGCATCCTGAATGAAGCGCCGCCTCCGCTGGCGCCGTTGAATCCGCAGTTGCCCGGCGAACTGGAGCACATCGTGAACAAGGCGCTGGAGAAGGACCGCGAGCTGCGCTACCAGTCGGCCGCCGAGCTGCGCTCGGATCTGAAGCGCGTCAAGCGCGACAGCAGCTCAGGCAAGACGCCCGCCAGCAGTCACCCGGCGCTCCCCGCGGCGCGTCACGGACGCCTGCCCTGGTGGATCGCCGCAGTGCTTGTGGTCACGGCCGCCGCCCTGGTTGCTGGCTTGGTTTACATGGCGATTCGTCCGCTGCCTCCGCCCACGGTGACTGCGTACAAGCAGATCACCAACGACGGCACCATGAAAGGACTCGGCGGCACCGATGGAGCTCGTCTTTATTTCACCGAAGGCTTGGGCGCCAGCCACTGGACTGCGCAGATGGCCGTCAGCGGGCAAGAACCCGTCCGTATGCCCATGGCCTCTCCATTGTTCAAACTACTCGATGTATCCCCGGACGGATCGAGTCTGCTTGCCGCTGAGACCCTTACCTACGAGGATGGTCCTCTTTGGAGTGTGCCGATTCTGGGTGGTTCTCCGTATCGCATCGGCGACCTGACCGGGTTCGCCGCAGCCTGGTCGCCGGATGGACGGCGATTGACGTACAGCCACCGCGGCGACCTGTTTGTCGCTCAGAGCGACGGCAGCCAGGCCCGCAAGGTTGCCAGTGTGCGTGGCACGGTGCTGAAGCCTGCCTGGTCCCCCGACGGCCGGCGCATTCGCTTTACCGCTGCCGAGGAACAGAGGCGCTCGCAAGCCCTCTGGGAAGTCCCGGTGGAAGAAGGCAAGGCGCACCCGCTCTTCGCTGGCCAACCCGATCCTTCCGACGATTGCTGCGGCACATGGACCTCCGACGGAAAATACTTCATCTTTGCCCGGCTGGGCCAGATCTGGGCCCTGGCGGAGCCGCGCGGGCTGCGGCGCGTCCGCCGGACGCCGGTGCAGTTAACCAGCGGCGCCACTCCATTCGGCGAGGCCATACCCTCCAAGGACGGGCGGCGGCTGTTTGCCGTGGGAATGGTGCAGCGCGGAGAACTGGCCCGCTACGATGGCCGGAGCAAGCAGTTCGAGCCACTTCTGCCTGGAATTTCGGCCGACTTCGCGGCCTATTCGAACGACGGCAAGTGGATGGCCTACGTGACCTACCCGGACGGAGCATTGTGGCGCGGCAAAGCGGACTACAGCGAGCGGCTGCAGCTTACCCAACCGTCGGATTACGCCAATGCCGCGCTGCCGCGCTGGTCGCCGGACGACTCGGAGATCCTCTACACCCTGGCGAGGCCGGGGCAGTTGCCGAAAATCTATCGCGTTGCGGCGCGCGGCGGCCAACCTCAGGTGTTGCTGCCGGAATGGAATCAGGTGAATACCGACGCAAGCTGGTCGCCGGACGGGAAACGGGTCTGTTTCGGCGGAGGCACGGGCACGGCAGGCCGCCTGCCCGGCCCGAACATTCATGTTCTCGACCTGCAGACCCGCGCCGTGGCGGACGTGCCGGAGTCGAACGAATACTTTTCTCCACGGTGGTCGCCGGACGGCCGTTACCTGGCGGCGCTCAGTCTGGATTCGACCCGCGTGGCAATCTACGATTTTCCGGCCGCGAAATGGCGGGATGTGGCCAAAGGAGTGTTCTTTGCTTTTCCCTGCTGGTCGCACGATAGCCGCTATCTGTACTACGTCCGCGGCACCGTCAATCCGGCCGTGATGCGCGTGGGCGTCTCGGCGGGGAAAGCCGTGCCCGTAGTGGATCTCAAGGACGTTCGCACGACGGGATTCTATGGCTTGTCGCTTTCGCTGACGCCGGACGACCAGCCCATCGTGACGCGCGACAACGGCTCCATGGAAATTTTCGCGATCGACTGGCGGGCGCCTTAACGACGATCGCCAGCGGGGTTTCCGCTGGGCAGGTATGAGTGCCAGGTGACAGTGCTCGATCCAACCGGAAGCTCCTGTCGCGCTGGTGCCGTAGGGGCGGCGCTTCGGGCGGGGTGCTTGGTGCTGGGTGCCGGCCAAGCGGCGTTTGGGCATCTTTGTGCGAAATTGTGCAGCCTTGTGCGTTTGGGGCGGCATGCGGATTCTGTCCGAACAAACCCATTTGGCCTTTGAAATCAGTTAGTTGATGTGCAGCGACTACCTGCTCAGGCGATGGCGGAGGGCGGAGCCGGTTGCGGCTAGTCCGGGCAGCGAATCGCGAATAACAGGCGAACAAATGGGGATGGCCGGCGCACCAATGGGGATGGTAATTGGTGCGAGTGTTCGAGCAAGGGCACCATTGGGAAGGGCCGGTTTTCTTCGATTTTTGCGTAACATTCTGTGACATTGTGTTGAGGCGGCGGTGGCCCCTGGAGTGAGGCACCGCCTGTCGGCTGGCCGGTTCGAGGTTTGACGAACAAAGCCCATGATGCTGATAATAAATGGCTTGCGGGTTATGACGGCTGCCTGCGGTGCCGTACAGTTTGGGTGCGTACGGCACGTCCGGCCATTGCCACCGCGGAGTTTTCGGAGGAAACCAAAACGGAGGGCAGTAGGGCGAATCGTGGGGCTAAGGAATTCTAATGTCAATGAACTGGCGGGCTGTCCGGCGGTGCGCGGTGCGGCCGGGTGCGGAAGACCCTTACTCGCTCGATGTGAGGATAGCACGGCGGCGGCGGGGTTTCGACGCTGCGATTGGCGTTGGGCGTTTGTTTTCAGTGGATCTTGTTGCGTCGAGTTGTGTGATCGATAGAGGTTCCTTCAGCTTGCGGCCTGCGGTGTTGCGCCAGCGGACTTCTGTTCATCGCGATTCGCCTTGCAGACTTCGCTCTCCGGGCGGGCGCTGGGCGGCACGGCCAAGATTTAGCCTCGGGCCCCAAGCTGGGTTGTTCGGTTGCTGATTCCTCGAGGTGGACTTTCTGGGCCGCGCCGTTTCCAGATGTCCGCCGTGCGAGTTTTCGCGTCAAAGTGACGTGACCAGCACTTACGGGAGTAATGTCCGCGCGCCCTCCTGAGCGGATTCGCGGAGCCAAGCGCGTTTATCGTTACCAATGCGGCCATCGCTCTCGGGCGTCGGCTGGGAAAGGCTTGAGTCATCCTCTCAGCCAAACAATCCCATGTTATTAGCACCGCATCGCAGGCTAAGGACTAAGAGCTTCCCTTGCTCTGCGCCGTGCTTCTCTGGAGCGCTCCGCCAAGAGACTGCTCATCGTGAATCTGGAGAGTTTTCGCGACGGCAGCTCAATACGCCAGACCGTGCCTTCACCCGAGTTGGTGGGATATCGCCCTTCGGCGAGTTCCCCGAGCGGAAGGAACGCTCCATACTCACCAAACAAACTAACAAGCAGAGCAGGCGGCTCGCCATCCATAATCGCAATGACGTGGTGGTCTTCCTCCGCAATGATTCGAAGCATGCGCTTAGCCGAATCCGTTTCCGGCCAGATGGCACCGGGCAGTTTCACGTCCTCCGGCCTGGAAACGGTCATGTGCCGCCTAAGCATCTCCCCAGTGATGGATCGGCTAAACGTCTCGCCCAAATGCAGGTGTCCCATGGCCAGTGCCACCTTGCTGAAAAACCGAATCACCATGAGATAATCTAATGGTATCTCCTTGAGCACAGACGGATTCTGCGTGAGGGTCACATCCTCTTTGAATAGTTTGTCGAGATCCTCTGGGCGCAGCGTGCTCCCATCTTTCAGCGTTATCCTCTTCCCGAGCTTCATGTGCTTGCGAAGCTTGCCCTCAATGATTTCGCGCACTTTGGCGGGATCGCCCGAGACCTGCCAACGCTCACTTCCGTCAGGGTTTGGCGTCTTCACAATTTTCGGCTCCGCAATCTTCAACTCCTTGCTATCGGCCGAAATCAAGTAGGAAATGGGCACTTCCTCACCCTCTATCCGTCCCCTACCGCCCAAGTCTAAGGTCGGTTCGTTTCCTTTGGCGCTCTTTAGGCCGAGGAAAAAACGTTGGCTCCGCACTGGGAAAAAGTCCATAAACGGGGCATCAACGTCAGAGCCAAGAGCGTTATTTGAACGGTCGCAGGTGCTAATCGTCAGGTCGTCTGAACCGCCGAGACCGTACGGGATGACGTGTTCGACTGAAGTAACAACCGTTTCGTCATCGTGTGTTACTCCGCAGTAGGGACAATACATCGCTTGTCGTTCGTACCTCTCCTGATTCCATTATACCTTCGGCTCTTGATTAGGAAGGGCCTCGCGATAGCTGAGTTGGCCGACACTGTTGCTGAGCTAGAAGCCGTCGGCCAACCTCGCACCGGGCGTACGCGGACACCGAGGCGCCTCGGAGAACGGCAAAGCTTGGGCAAGCTGCTCGTGCCGTTTGCACATCGTTTCCAGAGCATCTTCTGGCAACGAACAAGTTGTCCTGAGGTTACGCCAATCGGCCTAAGGGCTCGTCTGCCAGGCCGCCCCAGCAGAACGCGCCTAGGAGATTCCGACCCGCCCAGCCCGAACTGGTCGGCCACTCGGACTTCCCGGTCCTAATCCGTCCCTATTGTCAGCCGCTTTGACCTTGCGGCGGCGGTCACAGATACAACCGAGTCCTATGCGTCTCCGGGGGCGACGAGGCGACGGATAACTATAGAACCACGACCTTCGGGGCGCTCGGGGACGATGCCGCTTTCAATAGCCGCGAAGCCGCCTGACCTCGCGGCGGTTCGATTCCAATAAGACTGGAACCATTGCGCCTTCCCCAACACGCCGCCAGTATCCTCCATAAGCCGACGGCTGATGAAGTGCACGACGCGGCCGGCGTCATCGTCGAGGACCTGCTTGCCGGGGAGGGCTGGCGTGTCACGATATTCGGCATAACCACGGAGGTAGTGAACGAAGTAGCGTCCGGGCGCATCCTCTTCGAGCCAATCGAGGAAGGGCTGTCCGTACGCCTTTGCGTCTTCATACACCTCCGGGGAGAGCAAGACGAGCGGTCCTTTGGGTCCTTCCGCGCGATCTTTTTCAAGGACAGCGGCCCGGCTGACGGCAGTCCCGTAAACAAATTGGTGACTGTGAAACGCGCCTCCACGCGTCATACTACCGCGCACCAGGACATCATTCTGGAGCAGGTTGCAGGTTAGGGAGCAAACGGAGGCGAGCAGTTCCCACAGTCCGTGCTGACTGCGTTCCGCCGTGACCACGATGGAGTCGGAGCAGTATGTGAATCTCATGTCGATGGCGGGATCGTTGCAGAGCGTTCCCCTCAAGTGGTCAAGAGACTCGGTCAGCCGTTCGCGCGCCTCTTCATTCACTTCGGCGTTCTCGACCAGAGCCCTGAAGCCGAGGAGATCGAGAAAAGCGACATATCGTTCGCGATATTCATTCGCAGCATTGCTGTGTGTCGTATCCAAGGGAAGACTCCTTTTGTCCAGTTTCCTTTGCCGTTAGTCACGGACAGCGTCCAACGCTGTCGGGAGTTTGGGCGGGCGCGGTGGTTGTGACTGACGGCGAAGACCCGTCAAATAAGATTGTCTCCTTTTTGAAGAGCGGCTGCTACAGGCCCTGGGCGCGATTGCGGCAATCTGCAGTGCCGTTTGAGCTGCATCAAGCCGTGTGGGCTTGGGCAAAACCTACGTGGAGCCGGGACCAGGCCTGCTGACCCTTTCCGCGCCGACTGATGAGATCACATCGCACCATTCCAGATTAGTCCCCGCAAGTCGGCCAGCATCCTTTGATGAGATCCCGCTCCGGCCAGCCGAATCCGGATCGGTCCTGGGAACGCCGTTCCGTGAAACTGGGGCGATGCGCTCGGGCAGCAGGCCACATTGACGTATCGACAAACCGGAGAGCCAACCAGCAAAGACATTCTGGCGCGGACGCGCGCTGTCAGGGATGCGCTCCAGTAATCTCAACGCCAATGGCGGACCTGGAGGTCTGCCCCGCGCGCTATCCTGATTGGTCGAGCCCCGCATGCCTGAACGCCTCCATCGCGCCGACTTCCGCTTCCTGGCCGTTTGCCTGCTCCTGCTGGCGGCCACGGTCTGGTTCTCCGCGCGCTATTTCTACCGCGCATTCCCGGAAGCTTCCATCGATTTCCGCGTCACCCGCGAGCAGGCCCGCGCGCAAGGCGAAAGCTTCCTCGCCGCCCAGGGCCTTCACGTGAACGGCTACCGCCAGGCCTCTCGTTTCAGCTACGACGACAATGCCAAGACGTTCCTCGAGCGCGAACTGGGCCTCGCCCGGGCCAATCGCCTGATGGGCAGCCGCGTGCGCCTGTGGCGATGGTCCTGGCGCTGGTTCCGGCCGTTGCAGAAGGAAGAGTTCCGCGTGGACGTAACGCCCACGGGCGAACTGGCGGGCTTCGAGCATGAGATCCCTGAAGCCGCCGCGCGCCCAAGCCTGCCTGCCGACCGGGCCCGCGCAGTCGCCGAGCGCTTCCTGCGCGAGGTGATGCACCGCGATCCCGCCGGCCTCGATTTCGTGGAAGGTTCCAGCGTCACGCGGCCGGCGCGCACCGATCACACCTTCACCTGGAAGGAGCGCGATTTCGATATCGTCAACAAGGATGCCACCTACCGCCTGGAAGTGACCGTGCTCGGTAGCGAAGTGGGCGCCTACCGGGAATACCTGAAGGTGCCCGAAACCTGGCAGCGCGCTTACGAAACACTGCGCTCGCGCAATGCCACCGCATCGACCATCGACGTGGGCTTCATGATGCTGCTGGCCCTGGGCCTGCTGGTCACCATCGTGTTGCGGGTGCGCGGCCACGATGTCCGCTGGCGGCTTGCCGCGGCCGTAGGCGGCATCGGCGCGCTGCTGTACTTTCTGGCGAACTGGAATGCGCAGCCGCTGGCCGAGTTCGGCTATCCGACCACGGATTCCTACGCCAGCTTCATCGCGCAGGAGTTTCTGCGAAACCTGACCGGCGCGTTGGGCGCGGGAGGCCTGCTGTTCATCCTGACCGCCGGCGCGGAGCCGCTTTATCGCGAACGCTACCGCGCGTGCCTGCCGCTGGGCACGCTCTTCAGCGCGCGCGGCCTCGGCAGCAAGCAGTTCTTCCTGGGCACGATCCTGGGCATTACCCTGGCCGGCATCTTCGTCGCCTACCAGACGGCCTTTTACATGGTGGCTTACCGCTTCGGCGCATGGTCGCCTGCCGATGTGCCCTACGACGATCTGCTGAACACGCGCCTGCCCTGGCTTTTCGTGCTGCTCGGCGGATTCCTGCCGGCGGTCTCGGAAGAGTTCATGTTCCGCATGTTCGCCATCCCGTTCCTGTCGAAACTGCTGCGCTATGTCCCGGTCGCGGTGGTGCTGGCGGCCTTTATCTGGGGATTCGGACACGCCGGCTACCCGCAGCAGCCCTTCTGGATTCGCGGCGTGGAAGTGGGCATCGGCGGCGTGGCGCTGGGGCTGATCATGCTGCGTTGGGGCATCCTGCCGACGCTGGTGTGGCATTACTCGGTGGATGCCATGTATACCGCGTTGCTGTTGTTGCGCTCGCACCACCCGTACTTCGTGTTCTCGGGCGCGGCCAGCGCGGGGATTATGGTGCTGCCCGTGCTTGTCGCGGGCATCGCCTACCTGCGCCGCGGAGGCTTCGTGCCGGAGCCTGCGCCCGCACCCGATGTGCCCACCGAGCCTACGGCCCCTGCTCCCGAGCCGCCAGCCGCGCCGGCCGAAAGCCTGCCCTACGCCGCATGGTCGGCTCGCCGCCGTGTGGCCGCGGCGCTGGTGCTCGTCGCGGGCGGGGTTTCGATCGCCACCGTGCACGTCGATGAATTCGGCGGCGAACCCCGGTTTGCGCTGGGACCCACGCGCGCCCGCGCCGCGGCCGGGCAATTCGCGCGCACGCAAGGCTTCGATCCGCAAGGCTACCGCGCCGTGGCCATCCCGGTCACCAACTGGGACGACGCCGGCGCCCGACTCACCGCCAAGTATTTCGTCCAGCGCCGCGATATCGCCTATGTGGCGGGCGCGTTTCACCGGCAAGTTCCGCTGCACGGTTGGACAGTACGCTTTTTCAAGCCGCTGCAGCACGAAGAGGTGCGGGTGTCGGTAGACCCGGAAAACGGCCGCGTTTTTGAATTCGAACACATTCTGCCCGAAGACCAGCCCGGCGCGGATCTGTCCGCCGATGCCGCCCGCGAGTTGGTGTTGCACGCTGCCGGCCTTCCCTTGCTGGCGGGGTTCGAGCTGAAGGAAAGCACCTCGGAGAAGAAGAAGGCGCGGCGCGATTACGCGCTGGTCTGGGAGGCCCGGCCGGGCGACCCGCGCAATCTGGACGAAGCCCGTTTCCGCGTGCGCGTCACGGTAGCGGGAGACCGCGTGGCGTCGTTCAGCTCCTGCTGGAAACTGCCCGAGAGCTTCGAGCGCGCCCGCGAGCGGCGCAACGCGCTCTGGTATGTGCTGCTGGTGCTGCGCATCGGGGTGAGCGCCGGCGTGTTGGTGCTGGGCATCTGGCTGTTGATCGAACGCACGCGCCAGGGATCCCTGCGCTGGGGCCGCGCGTTGTGGGCCGCGCTGCCACTGGGGGCGATCACGCTGGCGGGCATGGCCATGACGTTTCCGTTGCTCTTCGGCCAATACCCCACCACCTTCTCGCTGGAATCGTTCGAGGCAACCTTGGGCGTAGGGCTGTTCATCGGGGCCTTGGTGCTGTTCATCGCCATAGCCTGCGGCGTGGCGCTGATCCTGGCGCTCGCGCCCGACGCCCTGGCCGTATTCCGTCGCGCGAACCGCAAGGTGTCTGGCGTGGATGCGGTTTTCGCGGCGGGTCTGGCCGCGGTGCTGGCGATCGCGCTGGGCCGGCTGCGCTGGCTGGCGATCGACCGCTTCCATCCGCAAGCGCTGCTCTCCGCGGATGCGCGGACCGTCTTCGCTACGATTTCTCCCGCCGCCTCCGGGATCGCCTCCGCCTGCCAGGAGGCGCTGTTCTGGCTGGCGCTTCTGGCCGTTGTCGCGTACCTGGTTCGATACCTGGAACGCTGGCCCGGCGCGGCGGCGCTGGCAGGCCTTGCGGCGGTCGCCGGATTAGTGCCTGCCACGGTGCACACGGCCGGCGAATTCCTGCTGTACTACGCCATCCGGTTGATCTATCTGGCGGCCGCCGTGCTGGTGGTTAAGTACATGGTGCGCCGGAATTACCTGGCGTATCTGCTGATCGCCTGGACGCTTGCGTTGCTCGACAAAGGCGGGGATCTGCTGGCGCAGCCCGCGGCTCCGCTGCGCCTGCAAGGGGGCATCCTGATGGCGCTGCTGGTGGCCACGCTGGCGTGGGCTCTGGCCCCGGTCTTTCGTGCCGCTCGCCGGCCGGCATAGGCCTCCCTTGGCCTCGCCTGCACGGCACTGGCGCACTGCCATCAATTCCTGACGGACAAAGACCGCTCCCTGACGGTCGCGGCTCGGTAAGCCCTGCGAAATCAACGCGACTGTTGCCGAGCCGCGACCGTAAGGGAGCGGTTTCCCCAAAACCGTTAAGCACCCCATCACTGCCATCGCGGCGCTTGACCCCAGCCTCGCCGGTTCGCTATGCTAAGCTCCATCTGCTCGACTTAAGACATCCCCACGTACGCATTTCCCCATGGAGGACGAATGAATCCGCAAGAAGTATTGGAATACGCAAAGAATAACGGCGCCAAGCAGTTGGACCTTCGCTTTACCGATATCCCGAGCCTGCAACATCACGTCTCCTATCCCATCGGCGAGTTGACGGAAAGCAGCTTTGAAGAGGGCTTCGGCATGGACGGCTCCAGCATTCGCGGCTGGGCGGCCATCAACGAAAGCGACATGCTGCTGGTGCCCGACCCCAGCACGGCGCTCATGGATCCGTTCGCTGAAACGGCCACATTAGTGATGCTGGGCGACGTGATCGACCCCATCACCAAGCAGCACTACGAGCGCGATCCCCGCTGGATCGCCAAGAAAGCCGAACTGTTCCTGAAGAATAGCGGCGCGGGCGATACCGCGTTTTTCGGCGCCGAAGCCGAGTTCTTCATCTTCGACAACATCCGCTTCGACCAGAACCAGCACTCCGGCTTCTATTTCATCGACGCCGAAGAGGGCCGCTGGAATTCGGGGCGGGAGAAGGACAATCTGGGGTACCGGCCGCGCTATAAAGAAGGCTACTTTCCGGTGCCGCCCACGGACCACTACCAGGACCTGCGCAGTGAGATGGTGCAGACCATGATCCAGTGCGGTTTGCACATCGAATGCCATCACCACGAAGTGGCCACCGGGGGCCAGTGCGAGATCGACCAGCGCTTCGACACGCTGGTGAAGTCGGCGGACAACATGATGTTGTACAAATACATCATCCGCAACGTAGCCAACCAGTATGGCAAGACGGTGACGTTCATGCCGAAGCCCTTGTTTGCGGATAACGGCAGCGGCATGCATGTGCATCAGAGCATCTGGAAAGAAGGCAAGCCGCTGTTTGCCGGCGACGGCTACGCGGGCTTCAGCCAACTGGGGCTGTGGTACATCGGCGGATTGCTGAAGCACGCGCGGGCGCTGTCGGCGATCATCGCGCCGACGACCAACAGCTACAAGCGGCTGGTACCGGGCTACGAAGCGCCGGTAAACCTGGCGTACTCGCGGCGGAACCGCTCGGCGGCGTGCCGCATTCCGATGTACTCGGCGAATCCGAAGGCCAAGCGGGTGGAGTTCCGGCCGCCCGATCCGGCGGCGAATCCGTACCTGGCGTTCGCGGCGATGCTGATGGCGGGGCTGGACGGTGTCGCCAACAAGACGGACCCGGGCGAACCGCTGGACAAGGATATCTACGATCTGTCGCCGGAGGAGATGCGCAACGTACCGTCGATGCCGGCATCGCTCGAAGAAGCGCTGAGTTGCCTGGAAGACGATCACGGCTTCCTGATGAAGGGCGACGTATTCACCGAGGAATTGATCGAGACCTTCATCGACTACAAACGCAAGAACGAAGCGGATGCCATCCGGTTGCGGCCGCATCCCTACGAGTTCGCGCTGTACTACGACGTGTAAGAGTGTCCAAGAAATAACTGTACAGCAGATTAGCTGTGGGGCAGGCCATCGTTTTTCGTGGCCTGCCGAGTTCGAGCACGGTGCGCAGACGACCAACAACGATCGTCTGCGCCACGCTCAAGATGCCAGCGAGATGATGAGGCCGCCGAGGGCGATGAAGCCGCCGCCGATGAGCACGGCTGTGCTGGGCCTCTGATGGAAGACCAACCAGGAAATCGCCTGCGCGGACAGAAAGAAGAACACCACGTAGAGGCCCAGCAAGCGGCCGAAATCCCATGGGGGCGAATTGACGGCGTAGCCGTACAGGAACAGGACCGCGGCTCCGGCCAGGAACAAGAGCAGCCTGGGCGGCCCGGAAGACCGCAGACCCATACGGACGATGGCGTCGCCGCCGGTTTCCAACAGAGCCGCCAGAACCAGCAGCAGGATTATGAGGCTCTTGCTCATGCGTGCCGGGCCACCAGGAGCAGCAATCCGAAGATGACTACCGGGATGAGCGCCAGCATCGCATAGAACAGGATTCTGCGCATCCACGGAGTGCGCCGCTGCTTCCACTCGCGCAGTTCGGGACGGTCGGCCACGCCGACCTGGTCCTGATGCTGGAGGTCCCAGGCGAATTCGTGGGCGCTGGCATAGCGGCTCTTGGGGTCGCGCTCCAGAACGCGGTAGACGATCTCCTGGAGCGCGGGGGAGATGCTGGGGTCGATTTCACGCGGCGGGACCGGGTTGTTCAGCAGGCGGTCGTTCATGATCAGAAAGGGATTCGCGCCTGAGAACGGCGTCTTGCCCGTGAGCATTTCATAGAGCATGATGCCCAATGCATACAGGTCGCTGCGGGCATCGCCACGCTTCCCTTTCACCTGTTCGGGCGAAATGTATTCGGCCGTTCCCATGACCTGGGAGAGGTTGGTGAAGGTCAGCCGGCGGGCTCCCGACTTAGCGGCGATGCCAAAATCGATGAGCTTGACGCGGTCTTGATCGTCGATCATGATGTTCTCGGGCTTCAGATCGCGGTGTACGATTCCATGTTTGTGAATGTACTCGAGCACCTCGCAGATACGGAGTGCGATGGTCACCGCACGCTCGGCTGGAAGCTTGCCCCGTTCGTGCAGGACTTGCCGGAGCAGGCGGCCGTCCACCCACTCCATCACCATGTAGACCTGGCTGCGGTCGTCGTCGGCGAAGACCTTCATCACACCGGGATGATCCAGCATGATGCCGATCTCTTCCTCGCGGCGAAAGCGATCGAAGAAAAGCGGGTCGCACTCCATTTCGGGATGCGGGATCTTGATGGCCACCGGGCGGCCGGTGCGCAAGTCCGTGCCCCTGAAGATAGATGCCATGCCGCTGCGCGCCACCAGCGAGTCGATGCTGTAATGGTCGAGTTGGTCGCCAATGCGGACTGTATCCATAGTCGGTGAAGGCGGGGAACGTGAGAGGCCGCCGGGTGGCCCGGATTCAGATATTATAGCAAGCTGTTAGCTATCAGCTATCAGCTATCAGCTTCTTCAGCGCAGCTTGTAAGGCCGCCCGCGGTACATGCCTACGCGTTCGACGCTGCGAACACGGATGGCCAGAACGCTGATGTTATCGCTTCCGTCTCTGGCGTTGGCGAGTGCCACCAGGTCCTGAACGGCGAGTTGCAAGTCACAATTCCGCGTGAGGATGCGCGCGAAGTCGGTGGCGTCGACCGCGCCGTGCAGTCCGTCGGAGCAAAGCGCCAGCACGTCTCCGGCAAACACCTGGCAGTCGCCGGTTTCCACATTCACGGACATACTGGTTCCCAAGGAGCGGGTGATGAGGTGCTTGGTCGCCACCGCGGCGGCATCGCGCGTGGATAGTATTCCCATGCGCAACTGCTCGTTGGCCACGGTATGATCCCGTGTCAGCACGCTGGCATGGCCTCTGCGGATGAGATAGCAACGGGAATCGCCGGCATGCGCCATCACCGCGCGATCGAAGCGGAGAGCGCAAGCTACCACGGTGGTGGCCATGTTGACGCCGCCAGGCGCGGCTGTCAGCCCGGCATCCAGAACATCCGCGTTGGCTGTCTGGACCAGGCGGGTCAGCAGGGCGGGCAGCAACTCTCCCGGCGGCGCCTGGCGAAAGCCTGCCAGCATACTCTCTATGGCAGTGCGGGAGGCAACTTCACCGCGCTCCTGCCCACCTACGCCGTCAGCCAGCGCAAACAGCCATCCATGCGAACGGGCCTCAGCCGGCGTGGCGGGGATTACCGAGCCAAGGTAGTCCTCGTTGTGTCCACGCACTCGCCCAGGATCGGAGAAATCGGCGAATTCCACATCCAGCACGGCGCGCCTTCAAAGCCATGGGCGGATCATCCGCTAACCGCCGCGGAACGCGCGCCGACCAGCGTCGTCCGCCCCGAGACTTTACTGGCGCGGATAAAGTAGATTCCGCCATAGACGGCCCAAACCAAAGCGATACCCAACGCCAGCAGCGGCTCCATTTTTGTACCATAGCCCATAAACGGCCCAATCAGGTAGAACGCCATGCACGCCAGGTTGGCAACCAGGCCGAACACAGGAACAAGCAAATGGCGGACGAGGCTGAACTTCGGATGGTTATGATAGGCCACCATACAAATGATGCAACTTAGCCCGTAGAGTAGGAAGGTTCCGAAGTTAGAAGCGAGGGTCATGGTGAGAAGGGAATTGGGCATGGCCGCCATGGCGTCGTGCGAAGTATATCCGAAGCTGGACCAGAAGCCGTGCGGCAGCGCCTTAATGGTCGCGTCGGTAAGGGCGCCCGCGTCGCCAAACGGCATGATCACCGCAACACACCCGATCACCGCGGAAATAGCGGCTAAGATCCAGATGGCGCGATGCGGGCTGAGATTCTTGGCATGCAGCTCGCCGAAGTATCCATGCAGCTCGCGATCCTTCCCCATGGCATAGGTGACACGCGCGCCGGTGTTCATACACGAGAGGGTGGTGCCGATCAGAGCCAGGAATACGGTAAACGCCTCGCATAGCATGAAGATGCGGCCGCCTCCAGGGCCGAAGAGGGCCGTGCCGACCACGATCATCATGTCCCCAAGAGGAGCCGCCGAACCGGCGGCGCTTTGCATCGTATACCCGCTGCTCAAGAAATAGTTAGCGGCAAAGTACTCGAACAAGTAACAGAAGACGCCTTGCACCAGCAGGGATACGAGGACCGCTATAGGAATATCGCGCTTGGCGTTCTTGGCCTCGGCGCCCATGGCCGTTACCGATTCGAATCCGACGAGAATCAGAATGGCGACGGTGGCCTGAATGAATGCCCACGCCAGATTGTGGAATCCGACTACCGAGGAAGCCTTGGCATGGGTCAGGAAGTTACCCTTTTCGTCTTGAGCCGGATAACTGATGTGGTAAGGCACCGGCTTTCCGGCGGCGTCGAGCTTGGGCTTGGGAGCACCGGCTGCGTCGCGCAAAATGTTCTCGGTAGCTTGTCCATTGACGACCGTTTTCTCCGTCGCGAACTCATAGCTGTAGGCTTCGCTGGACGTGGAATCGAACTGGTAGGCGATGCTGCCCGGCGCGTGGTTGATGCGGTAACCCAGAGCCACGACGGAGAACAAGACCAGCGCACTGATCTGAATCACATTGATCGCGATGCTGACCGACGTCGATCCGTTGATGCCCCGATGAGCGATGTAGCCCACCAGGAACGAGAAGGCGATAGCCACCACCATCATGAAAGCGGGACCCGGATTCGAGGCGCTCATGAAGTTCGGCCATAAGGTGCCTACCAGATAGCCGCAGAGGATTCCCATCACGCCGACCATGACGCCTGGATAAACCCAATAGTATACGTGCGAGCCCCAGCCGACGATGAACTTCGAGAGACGCGCATATCGCCAGACTTTCGCGTGATTGAGGAAGGCCTGCTCGGCGAAATAGTAAGAACTGCCTGTGCCGGGATACAGTTTAGCCATTTCGGCATAGCAGACCGCAGTGGCCAGACAGAGTAACAAAGCAACCACAATACCAATCCACATGGAGGGCGCCGTGACGCCGGTGGTAGCCTGGATCTGGAAAGTCAGCCAAAGAAAGGCGCCGGGAGCAATCAGCGCCATCGCATTCATAGTCAAGCCGGTTAGGCCCAGAGTGGACTTCATTTGCACTGGGGCGTTGTCTGCCATATAGTTCTCCTCTTTTGCGGAAGCGATCCCGATGCTGCTATCATAGTCGGAACCTAACCTGTGACAAAGCGGAAAGTTTCTATCGCACGGATAAGGAATTTATATAGCCACCCACCAGTAAAACTTCTGGGGGCGATAAATAATATTGATCGGGCTGCCCGGGAGCGTCCCACATGAAGGTATTGGGTTTCCTTCTCCTGCTGGCTGGGTGGGCGATCGCGTTCGCGGCCGTCGTGCTGTTGAGGACGGAAATCCAAAGAGGCGTGTTTGCGATGGCAGGAATCGCCGTGGAAGCGCTGGGGATGATACTGGTAGTCCGCGCCCATCAGCCTCCAAAGGGACAAAGCGAATGACGCCTGCCTCTGTGGTGTGCCTGTTCTTTGTTTTTCTAGTGCCATTGGCGGCCGCCGGCCTTGCACTGATCAATACCGGGTTGGGGCGGTCGCGCAGCGCGGCCCACGCGATGCTGGCTTCGCTCTTGGCGATGGCGGTCGCGGCAATGGTGTACGCGGCGGAATCCTTGTTCGTACGGGGGCAGCCGCTGGATGGTTCGCCGGCGTCGTTGGCTGTATTGCTCCAGATGCTGGGCGCGGGACTGGCGGCACTGATCCCCTTGAGCAGCGGCGCCGACCGCTGGCGCCTGGGTGCGAGTTGCGCGTCAGCGGCTCTGCTGGCCGGGTGTACCTATCCGCTGTTCGCGCACTGGGTTTGGGGCGGTGGGTGGCTCGCTCAGTTGGGAGCTAATTATGGCTTGGGGCACGGTTTTCTGGATGCGGGAGGAGCGAGTTCGATTCAGGTTGTAGGCGGCCTGACGGCATTGTCTGTCACCTGGATCCTAGGTCCCCGGCGAGGTAAGTACGCCACGCACGGCGCGCCCGCCGCCATTCCTGGCCACGATGCAGTGATCGTTGTGTTTGCCTGCTTTCTGACGTGGCTGGGATGGTTGGGCCTGAATGCCGCGGGCGCGATACTCTTCACTGGCGCCGAAGCGGGACGAGCGGTACCTATAGCGGTCAACACCACGCTGTCGGCATCCGCCGGCCTGCTGGCGACCGCAGCCATCAGCCGCGTTCGTTTCGGCAGGCCGGATGCCTCTCTCTGCGCCAATGGATGGGTGGGCGGGCTGGTAGCGAGCAGTGCGGCATGCGCCTTCGTCACACCTGCGGGCGCGGTGGCGATCGGATTAGCCGCCGGCGTGCTGGTTACTTTCACGGTGGCGTACATTGAATGGCCGCTCGGGATCGACGACCCCGGCGGCGCAATTTCGGTACACGCCGCAAGCGGTTTATGGGGCGTGCTGGCGGTGGGGATTTTTGCGCGCTCCGCGGACGGCGTTTCGGGCCAGTGGCTGGCTCAGCTTGTGGGCATCGCTACGCTGATTGGTCTTGTGCTGCCGCTCACTTATTCGCTGAACTGGCTATTGAATCGGGTTTACTGCCAACGCGTGGCTCCGGAAGGCGAGCGGCAGGGCATGGACCTTTATGAATTGGGCGCCGGGGCTTACCCGGAGTTCGCGACGCATAACGAAGAGTTCACCCAACTGTGAGTCACTGACTCTGCACAAATTTGTGGGGCGACCAATCCTGCCGCCAATCTTGGCCGCAGCCGGCTTCTGGGGAACTCCCCCCGCGAGCCTTGCGATTCAGGTAGTTACGCGGCAGGTTTTTCTTCGATAGGCACCAGTTTGTAACCCAGTTGCTGGGCCTGCCGTTTGAGTTTCGCTTCGAACCGTTTCTCGCGTTCGGCGTCGCGTTGCGCCCACAGGGTTTCGTCGTATTCCACTCGCTTCTTCACCATCGTGTAGAAGATGATGGCGATTTTGTGAGCGGTCGCCACCGTGGCCCCCTCCGGTCCGAGTTTGCTCTTCATCCGCCGCAGATAGTCGCCCAACGGGCTTTGGTCGTGATGCGGAGAATATGCCGCCATGCGGAATAAGTCCCCGGCCCGGTTGTGCACTCTGCGCCTTGCCCGCCACAGCACGCGCCCTCCACTGATGTCGTTATCCGGACACAATGCCAGCCAGGACACAAAGTTTCCCGCCGTCTTCCAGCGCGACATGTCCCGCCCCAGTTCGCTGAACAGCGTCAACACCATCGCCATCAGTCCGGGAATCTGCGTCAGGTCCACCCCGAACGCCTTGTAGGACTCCGTGCGCAGGTCAAAACCCGTTTTCGGATGGGTGCTTTTCTTCTGGCCTCTGCGTCTTCTCTTCTTTCGGTCTGGCGGCAGGGGCTTTTCGTCGGGATCCACGCGTGGCTGGAACGCCACCACCAGCTTCTCGATCTCCACATCGCAAGCGGCGACCTGCTCCTGATAATGTTGGAACATCTGCCGCGATTGCTTCAGCGTGAAGGCGTCTATCTTTCGCCGTGGGACAGCCGCCGGCAGCGAAGGACACATCTACGATTCCGATAGCTATGTGAAAACTCTGCGCACCTACCAGCCCAACACGCCGATTTTTGCCGACGTGGGTTTCCTGCAATACGGAGACATCCGCTGGGTGGGCAACGAAAGCGGCTTCGCCCCGGAAGAAAACTGGAATGTGGTGGACCGCCTGGGTTACCTGCGATGGCGGCCGGCGGAGGTCGACACGCCGCTGCGTGCCGATCATTGGTTCTGGCATCCCAACGACGAGAAGAGCTTGAAGCCGCTGGCGGAACTTCCGGACACGTACCACAAGACCATAGGGCGAGGCGCCCAGCTTATGCTGTGCTTGGCGCCGGACAACCGAGGACTGCTGCCGGAATCCGATGTGGCGCGCCTGAAGGAGTTCGGCGCGGAGATCCGGCGTATCTACGGCTCGGACGCGGGCGGGGATGGCGATGGGCCGGAGGAGTCCTGGTCGTCGCCGGCGCCGCTCGAAATCGCGGCGACGCAGCCGATGACCTTCGACCGCATCGTGGCGATGGAGCGGCTGAGCGGCGGCCAGCGTGTCTTGCGCTACGCCATCGAAGCCTGGGACGGCGCGCGGTGGCGGCCGCTGGCGACCGGCTCCACAATTGGCCATAAGAAAATCGACATCTTTCCGCGCACCACGGCCCGCCGCGTTCGGCTGCGGATGGTCGACGCTTCCGCGCCGCTCATCCGCAGGTTCCGGGTGTACGACGGGGGCGTGCGCTGACGACACGGTAATGGCGGCGTCGATGCGCGGGCCGGAGAGCATTTCACACCGTTTCGGTGCATAATGGTGTAATGAGAACGGCAAACAGGGCGGTACGGCAGAGCGTTACCTTGCCGGCGCACGTCGCTGCTCACGTCCGCAGCTTGGCCAAAGCGCGCAGGCTTAGCGCCAACAGGGTGCTACTGGAACTAATCGAGAAGGGCATGGAGTCTGAGAGGCGCAGGCAACAGGAGTTTTTCGACCTCGCCGAGCGCTTCCGGAGCGCCACCGATCCGGAGGAAGTCACGCGTCTTGGCGATCAGATGGGCCGAATGGTCTTTGGCTGATGCCAAGAATCGAAACGCGGGGAAGTCTGCCGCCCGGTCTCCGCCAGCACTTGTTGCCGGTGGCAACGGGTAAGCCTTGAGACTCCGTGCGAGGCCTTTGAAATCGACCGCTTGCGCGTCCTGTATGTCTGTCTCAAGAATGGGGCCGAATCCGGCTATGCCACTCGGTGTTACACGCGAGCCGGCCGTCGCAATAATTCTGTCTCGAAACCGTGGGTTCTGCCACTCCGAAAGACGTCTCGCGTCTTGAGGATCTGCCTCGCGACATGCGACTGTTTGGCACGAATCGCTATAGTCTAATGAATTGGCTACCCTCCGCGCAATCGGCTATTATTAAGCTACTACTCCGCTGAAAGGCTCGACATGTTGACGCTCGATCCCGGCAAACTTGCCGGCCTGGCGATTCCGATCGGAACCGGCTGGCTTCTCGGCGCGTGCATGGAAACGCGGAAAGCAGGACCTCTGGATCAGGCAAAAGCCTGAAGTCCTGGAGATACTGCGGGAACAGGCGATCGTCCAAAGTGCCGAATCGTCGAATCGAATCGAGGGTGTCACCGTCGCGGCGCATCGGTTGCGCCCTCTTGTGATTCGGCGGGCCAAGCCACGCGACCGCTCGGAGGAAGAACGTGAGCTTTCGGCAAGGCTGCGTAGATAGTCCCAGTTGGCAACTCATCCGAGCTTTTCGGCAATGCTTTCGTCTTTTGTTTGTCTCCTGTAAGGATCGGGAAACGACGAAAGAGTGTACATGAGGA
>Ga0224555_1001716_pt1 | contig 29017 bp, 22 predicted proteins | sample 714S23034metaG_FD_180687 | JGI IMG/M metagenome (GOLD analysis project Ga0224555, IMG submission 180687) | Peat soil microbial communities from Stordalen Mire, Sweden - 717 S2 30-34 | ecosystem: Environmental > Terrestrial > Soil > Wetlands > Peat | place: Sweden: Norrbotten County, Stordalen...
TCCGGATGGTGCATGCGCGAGGGCTTCGGCAACTGATCGATCGTGATCTGATTGTCTTTGAGCCACTGCGCATACGGCTGTCGCGAAGCCAGCCGGTGCTTGATTTCTTTGTCGGGGACGATGCGGCCTTCGACCGTATCCACCAGAAACATCTTCCCGGGCTGCAGGCGGCCTTTCATCTTTACCTGTTCCGGCTCGATGTCGAGCACTCCGGCTTCAGAGGCCATGATGACGAGCTCGTCATGCGTGAACACGTACCGTCCAGGCCGCAAACCGTTGCGGTCGAGGATCGCGCCGATGACTCGCCCGTCGGTGAATGCGATGGCCGCGGGCCCGTCCCACGGTTCCATCAAGCACGCGTGATACTCGTAAAATGCGCGCTTCTCCGGATTCATGTGGGAGTTTCCAGCCCACGCTTCCGGAATCAGCATGGCCATCGCGTGCGGAAGGCTGCGTCCTGCCTGCACTAAAAGTTCCACAGCGTTGTCGAAGTTCGCAGAATCGCTGCCATTGGGCGCAATGATGGGATGGAGCTTCTTCAGGTCTTCTCCGAAGAGCGGAGATTGCAGGAGCGACTGGCGCGCGTGCATCCAGTTGACGTTGCCCTTGAGCGTGTTGATCTCGCCATTGTGCGCGATGTAGCGATAGGGATGCGCTCGTTGCCAACTCGGAAATGTGTTGGTCGAAAAGCGCTGGTGCACCAGACACAGCGCGCTGGTGACGTCAGGATCGGAAAGCTCACGGTAAAAATTGGTGATCTGCGGGGCGAGCAGCAGACCTTTGTAAACGATGGTGCGGCAAGAGAGCGAAGGGATGTGGAACATCTCCGCATCCTTGATGCCGGACGCTGCCATTTCGCTCTCAGCGCGCTTGCGCACTATATAAAGTTTGCGCTCAAAGACGTCTTCATGTGGTGCTCCAGTGTCCGGCGCCCCAGTGCCGGTGAACGCGGCACAGCCTACAAAGATCTGCTGGATGTAGGGCTGGGAAGCTCGCGCCTCGCGGCCAATCGCGGACGCGTAGACTGGCGTGTCCCGCCAGCCGAGTACCGTCAATCCCTCCTCACGGATAATGCGCTCCAGAATTCCTTCGCATTGCAAACGCTCGTGTTTCTCCACCGGCAGAAATGTCATGCCGACGGCATAGGCGCCGGGCTGAGGCAGTTCGAAACCCAACTTGCCGCACTCGCGCACAAAGAACCGGTGCGGGATCTGGAGGAGAATGCCGGCGCCATCGCCGGTTTCGGGATCGCATCCGCAGGCGCCGCGGTGCGTGAGGTTGAGCAACACCTGGATTCCCTTGCTTATGATGTCGTGGCTCTTGACGCCGCGGACGCTGGCCACGAATCCGATCCCGCAGGCATCGTGCTCTTGCGCAGGATGGTAGAGACCCTGGGCGGGCGGGGGCCCATTCGTTTTTTTTCGACGCGTCGTCATGGGCACGTTGGTAGCATTCGCATGGTTGCGGGGTGCTTGGCCGCTTCCGGATCCGTTGTTCTTGAGTTGGGAGTTGGCACTTCGCCGCAAAGGCTGCGGGGGTGTCGCGCACTTCGGCTCAGGAACACACCTCTGTATATTCTTACTTACCGCCAGACGAGCCGGAAAGTACAATTCAGAATTTCGATGCAAAGGATGCAAATTTCAGAGTTTCGTGGTTCCACGGCAAGTTCAGTCTAATTTCCCGCGAGACCTGCAGCGTCCGTTATAATCCCCGCATAAACGCAATGGACTTCGATCAGCTCATCACGTTTCTGGAAGTGGCCAAACAAGGTAGCTTTTCGCGCGCGGGAGAGAAGGTTTTCCGGTCGCAATCGGCAGTCAGCGCCCAGATCCGCCAGTTGGAGCAGGAGTATGGCGACCGGCTGCTCGACCGGTCGGGCAAGACCGTAAGACTGACCCCGGCCGGACAGGTGCTCTATGACTATGCCGAGCGGCTGAAACTGCTGCGCGAGGAATCGCTGATGGCGGTGGCGGACCATAGCCGCACGCCCCGCGGCACGCTTCGCGTCGGCGCCAACGAGGCTACCTGCCTGTACGTTTTGCCGAAAGTGTTCGCGGAATATTGCCGGCGTTACCCGCCGGTGCAGATCAACATTTACCGGAATTTCAGCTACAAGATCACGGAAAAGCTTGAGAACGGCTCCATCGAGGTGGGTTTTCTAACTTTACCCATTCAGTCTCCGAGCCTGGAAATACAAACTATCTTCCGCGACAAGCTGATGTTGATGGTGAGCCCACGAAATCCCCTGGCCAAACATAAGACGGCGGCCGTCCGCGATATTGTCAAGCATCCCCTGCTGCTCCCGAAGACAGGCCACACCCGAAGGCTCCTGGACAAGCTGTTTCGCCCGCATCGCGACGAACTGCAAGTGCGAATGGAACTGCCCAGCATCGGCATGATCAAGAGCTTTGTGGCAGCCGACCTCGGAGTGTCTATCATCAGCTCGTCGTTCGCCCGTGATGAGGTTGCTTCGGGCAGCGTCAAACTGATTGATCTGGAGGATGCAGAACTTTTTCGCGAACTGGGACTGGCCTATCGGCGCGACCGAACCCTTTCCTGCGCGACCACTGCATTCATCGAGGTTTTGCGGCAATTGGCCACGTCAGCGAAAAACGAACACGCTTTGCCAGGCTCCAGTCGCCGGATCATGACACCGGCTGCCCCTAACGGGTCAGGACGCGCCTGATTCCGGCGTGAATCGCGTCGCCGCCCCGGGAGGCCCGTGTCCATTTGCTAACCTCCAGAGACCGCTTTATGTTTTTCCCAGGAGAGAAATTCATGCCCAGGCGGTCGTCGCTGCGCTTGCCACCGCTGATCCTGCCGTTGCTGCTGACGTTTTTTTATTCTCTATTCGCTTCTGCGCAAGCCAAACCGGTCGATGCGGAAGGCCATCAGTGGTGGCAGCACGCCGTGTTTTACGAAATCTATCCCCGCAGTTTTGCCGACAGTAACAACGACGGCATCGGCGATCTCAACGGCATCAGTTCCAAGATGAGTTACCTGCATGAACTGGGCGTCGATGCCATCTGGATCACTCCCTGCTATCCCTCACCGCAGGTCGATTTCGGCTACGACGTTGCCGACTACCGAAACATCGACCCCATGTATGGAGATCTCGGCGACTTCGATCACCTGGTTGCCGCGGGCAGGAAACATCATGTCCGCATCATCCTCGATTTTGTGCCGAACCACACCTCCGACCAGCACCCGTGGTTTCTGGATTCGAAGTCTTCCCGCACCGCGCCGCATCGCGACTGGTACATCTGGCGCGACGGCAAAGCGCCCGGCCAGCCTCCCAACAACTGGGTCTCGCTTTTCGGCGGCTCGGCATGGACGCTCGACTCCACCACCAACCAGTTCTACTATCACTTCTTCTACCCGCAACAGCCGGACCTGAACTGGCGCAATCCCGCGGTCGAAAAAGTGATGCTCGACACCACCCGCTGGTGGTATAAGCACGGCGTTTCCGGCTTTCGCCTCGACGCCGTTGACACCCTGTTTGAAGATCCCGAACTGCACGACAATCCCGTTCTTCCTGGTACTAACAAGCAGGGCGATCCCAATTTGGAGAACAAGAACAACACGAACCTTCCCGAAGTTCACGAGGAGTTGCAGAAGTTGCGGAAAGTGGCTGACGAGTCTGGGGCCGTGCTCATCGGCGAAACCTGGACGTCGAACGTCGCCGAGCTCGACCGGTATTACGGCCCGGGCGGCAATGAACTGCAGATGCCCATGGACTTCATGTTTACCACTGTCGACAAACTTTCCCCAGCCGAATTCCGGCGGCAGATTGCGGCCGTCAATGGCGCCCACGGCTGGCCTGTGTTCGTGATCGGCAATCACGATATCGTCCGGTCCTACAACCGCTACGGAGACGGCAAGAACAACGACGCCATTGCCAAGCTGATGGGGGCCTTCTACCTGACTCTGCGCGGCACGCCCATCATGTATTACGGGGAAGAAATCGGCATGGAGAACAACGACCCCATTCGCAAGGATGACGTGAAAGATCCGATCGGCCGCACGGGATGGCCGCAAGAAAAAGGCCGCGACGGCGAACGCACGCCCATGCAGTGGAACAGCGCGCCCAACGCCGGATTCAGCAAGAAAGATCCGTGGCTTCCGGTGCCCTCCAGCTACCGCACTAACAACGTGGCAACGGAGTCGAAAGATCCCAACTCGGTTCTGAACCTCTATAAGAAAGTTCTCGCGCTGCGCCACACCAACGAAGAGTTACTCGAAGGCAGCTACACCGCTCTCAACGAAGACGACCCCAACGTAATGTTCTACCTGCGCAGCTACAAAGGAAAAGCCGTGCTGGTGGCGCTGAATATGTCGGCCACTCCGCAGAAAGCAGTCTTCAACCTTGCCCCACAGGGATTCGCCGGGGCCACTTTGAAAACCCTGATCGCGTCGCCCGAGGCATCGGTCAAAGGCAAGGAAGTTACCCTGGAGCCCTTCGGACTGCTGATCGCCGAAGTGAATCCATGAAATCAGGACGCGAGGTTCGAGCCACCCCGGCTACACTATCTCGCGGGCAGTACTCGCCAGTTTTCCCTGCGGCGCGGACCTCACTTGGTTCGCGACTTTTACTTCCCAGATTCCGTCGAACTTCACGAAGTAGGGCTCGACGGAAATGCCGGGGAAGTTTGAGGTGAGAAGTTCTCCGGCGCAGAGAAGTTCGCTGCGGTGATGTTCAGCCTCGGCTGCCTCGTCTCCTTTGAAATGAGCCAGGCCGCCATAGGTGGCGCAGTCGGAGTGACTCATGACCATGACGCGTTTGGTCTGGTGCAGGCGGGTGGACATGCGGACCTGTTCGAGGATGAAGTCCTGTTCGAAGTCGTTGCGCGGGGAGGCGAGGGTCTTGGCCCCGCCGGCGACGATGATCATGTCGGCGCGCTCGATGCCTTGTTTCTTCAGGAACTTTCGCACGGCCGTGCTGATGCGGTGATCGAAGCAGCAGAGGACGGCGGCATCGGCCACGTACGGGTCGGCGGACGAGTCGAAATGGAAGACCTTGCGCATAAGAGATCCTCGGTCCGATTCTAGCTTGCCAACAGGTGCGGTCGCTATTTGATGTAATACCCGGAGACTCTCCACTTCCCATCTTTGTCGAGCATGGGAGTAACTGTCTCCACCGCCGACTGCTTGTGCTCGAAGCTACTCTCGTACTGAATCACCACATACTCGCCATCTGGCGCGCCCGGCAGCGTTTTTGCGTAAGTAGCGTTCTTGAGCTTGCGCGACAGAACCTTGCCCAACGGATCGCGGCTCCCCCGCAGCGCGTTTTGCCACTGCTCCTTGGTGACAGCGGCCTTGAAAAACTGGGAGGCTTCCTGCCAACTGTCCGCATATTTTCCGGAGTCGACCACGGTCAGCCAAGTATCCGAAGACTGCTGCGCGAGTTGTTCAGGCTTCTGCTGGGCTTGGGACGCTGAGCAAATGCCCAGCAGCAAGGTGAGTGCAAAAACTCCCGCTACAAAGTTCGATTCAATCTGTCTGAGTCTGACGATCATTGAAGTTCTCCTTGTGTACACTAGTCTGCTTCACCCCTGCATCAACAGTGGCCAAGTGGCCGGGCTGCGCCCGACTGGACAGCCGGGGGCGGCTGTCCCTACGTGGCCAGAGGGGGCGCGGGCGGCTAGGCTCCGCGCTTTGTCTTCAGCTCGGTTAGTAACTGCTCGATTCGGTCTTCTTTTTCCAGGGCGGCGAGGCGGTTTTCTACGTCGTCGGCCAGGATTTGCGACTTGGCTTCGCCCAGGGCTTCTTCGCGGGCTACTTTTCTCTTCATGCGATCGAAGGTGGCGGACTTACTGTTGGCGCTCATGCCGGACTGCGCGTCGGTGGCTCGATTGGCGGCCCGGGCGCGGCGGTGCTGCGCGATCAGCAAATCGGCTTTGGCATTGGCCTCGGCCAACTTCTGATCGAGATTGCGCAGGGCCGATTTCAGATTCTCGACCTGGGCTTTCTGGTCTTCGAGCTGTTGCGCGAAATTCGAGCTCAGGTCGCGATAACTCTCAACGCGGAGCAGAGCGGCGCGGGCCAGGTCATCTTGCTTCTTGTCGACGGCGAGCTCGGCCTTGTGCATCCATTCCTGGATTTTGTCGTCGTTCTCGATTTTCTTTTTTTCCAGCAGATGCTGGTCGGCGATGGCGATGGCGACCTGCGTTTTGACCTGCAAGAGCTGATTGTTCATGTCGAGGATGACTTGCTTGATCATCTTTTCGGGCTCCTCAGCTTTATCGATCAAGTCGTTGAGGTTGGCCCGGACTAAGGTGGAAACGCGTTCGAGTAATGCCATAAAACACCTCGTGTAATTCGTCGTTAGTCGTTCTTCGTTAGTTCGTCGTTAGTCGTTCGGTCTTTTGCTCCAGGCGCCACCTACCAGCGAAATCGCGATGTAGGCTGCGATGCCGGCAGCTACCCAGAGGCCCATGTGGCCGGTGGCGGCGCCCATGGCCGCACCCATGGCGGCTCCGAGGGCGACGGACAGGCTGAGTGATCTGGCGTGATGAACTTCTTGTTGCACGGAATCCTCCTGAAATCGGTCGTTAGTCGATGGTCGTTGGTCGTTGGTCGTTCGCGATCCGTCGTTCGCTGTTCGCATACACGTTCCTGACAGCCGACTTTTGCTAACGACCATCGACTAACGACCATCGACTGCTCCTCTTACTGCTTCTCCTCCGGTTTCGGCGACTTATCGCCGATCTGCCGCACTTTGCCTAACAGTTCTCCCAGCGGCATGCCTGATAACGTTTCGAACAGGGCTGGCACTTGTGCCGCCATTTTCGTTATGTCGCCGGTGATCTTGTTCAGTCCAGCGGTGTCGCTGTTGCCGGTGGAGACGATGGTGATTTTGTCCACGTTGGCGAGCGGCGCGGCCAGGGCTTTCACGACTTCCGGCAAGCCCGTAAGCAGCTTGTCAAGGACCGCGGCCTGGTTGTACTCCTGAAATGCCTCGGCTTTTACGTTCATGGCTTTCGCTTCGGCCTCACCTTTTTTGAAGATGATTTCGGCCTCGGCTTCTCCTTGAGCGCGAATCGCCGACGCATGGCCTTCGGCTTCCGCAATCAGGCGTTGCTTCTCGGCGGCGGCCAGCGTTTCAATTCGCTGACGCTCGACCTCGGCGCCTTTCAATACGGTCGCGATGAGTTCTTTTTCGCGGCGGCTGATTTCGGCGTCCTGGACTTTGACCTGTCCTTCTTTTTCGACTTGCTGCACCCTCACGCTTTCAGTGATAACTTGCTGCTGCATGACGTTGGTTTGAATGTCATACGCCTTGTCAGCTTGCGCCTGCTGCTTCTTCGTTACTTCGAGGTACTGCGCTTTCTTGACCTCGAGGTCGCGCTGCGATTCGGCCTGCTTGGCCTGGGAGAGCGTTTCCGCGAGCACGCGCTCCTGATCGGCTTGCGCTTTCGCAATCGCCGCTTCGCGAGTCGCCTGGGCGCGCTTGATGGCCGTATCGCGCTCGGCTTCGGCGGTGGCGACGTCGGCATCGCGCTTGATGCGGGCGACGTCGGGCTTGCCCATGTTGGTGATGTATTCGTTCTTGTCGCGGACCTCTTTGATGGTGAAGGAAATGACTTCGAGGCCCATCTTGTTCATGTCGTCGGCGCAGGTGCCGCGCATGCGATCGCCTACCATTTCGGGCTGCTTGACGATTTCTTCCACGGTGAGCTGGCCGATGATGCCGCGCAGATGGCCTTCCATGACCAGTCGGATCAGGCTTTCGCGCTCCTGATCGGTCTTGGTGAGGAACTGCTCGGCCGCGGTGAGGATGGATTCTTTGTCGGACTTCACCTTGATTTGAGCGACGGCCTCGACAGTGACGGCGACGCCCTGCTTGGTGTAGAGATCCTGCTGCGGGGCCACGTCGAACGACATGAGTTCGAGCGAAAGGTCGCGGCAGTTTTCTACCATTGGAAAGATGACGGTGCCGTGACCCTGGACCACGCGGGTTCCGCGAAAACCGTAAACAATCAGCGCTTCATGTGGTCCCGCTTTGCGGTATAAGCGGGCCAGCATGCTCATCAGGAACAGGATGGCCAGAACCATCAGCCCCGCGATGACCCAGATTTCCATTGCTATGCCGAACATATCGCCTCCTGAAAAAATCGTTGCCCGCTGCGGCTAAAGCCGCCTTTTAAGCGGGCACTTACGGCACGACTGAAGTCGTACCCTTCCCAAAACCTGCGCGAAGCGGGGGCGATCCCGCTGCTTGCGGGTGCCCCATAACTCGGTCCAGATCGTGCACGATGCGTTGGGGATCGCTGTGGCCTAGGAAAATGTCGCCGTTCGAAGTCCTGATGTGGACGACCTTGTTGCCCCACACGTAAGCCCGCGTGCTGCCGATACCGCGAATGCCATAGCCGCGCAACGCGCTCCAGGATTCGGGCGCGTAACTCTGGATCTGCTGCCTGGGGATGGAACGCAGACGGAACCCGAGAATGCGAATCTCGACGCCGTGGCGGAGGAAACGGTACTGGAATCCGCTCCAGGCGGCGGCGATGGTGGCGAATCCGATCAGGCCGATGAGAGCCATCGAAAGACGCAGGGCCGGGACGGGCACTAAGGCAGCCGCAATGGCCGGTCCGACTATAGCGGGTAGAATGAGCAGGATGAAGATTCGTCCGGAGTGCGTTTCTTCTGCCAGAAGATCAGTCGTCGAAGATCCGGTGGATGGCAGCGCCGGTTCGCGCCGGGATGCGATGTAGATCGCGATCAACAAGACGAGTGCGATCGGGAGCGCGAGCAGCATGGTTCCCGGCAACATTGACGTGCCATGCAGGTTGTAATTCACGATGCCCCGATTTACCTCGACCATGAATCCGAGAGCGAGAGCGCAGAAGACGAGCATCGCCCAGGAAAACGCGTCCACCCGACCGCGGTTCATGTAGAGCAACAGGGGAGTGAAGATGACCAGCAGAAATGCCACGAACCCCACGCCGAACCTGATCGCCTGCTCGCGCGACATCCAGCCGTTGGCTTGGCCAGCGGCGTTGAAATGCGTGGCCACGTGGGCCGGGAGCTGGTCCCAAACCTCCCGGTACTGGAGCGCGACCAGCGGCAACGCGAGCCAGAGGAAGACGATTGCGAGTTGGAAGATTCGACGATGCATTGACGGCTCCTGGCTCTTGGCTCTTGGCTCTTAGCAACCTAAACCCTTGCTACTCACCACTGATTTCCTCCCAGCGCTTGACGTAGGCAATGCCTTTTTCGTAGCGAGCCACCATTATCTCGGCGCCTTTTTCGATGGCGCTGCCGTTTTCGCTGCGGGCGCCGCAAGTGCGCCTGGTTCCGGCCTGCGAGTAAATGATCTCGCCGGTGCCGTTTTCACGGATGGGCATCGAGATTCGTCCCAGCACGCCGACCATCTCGTAGTCGGCGGAGTCCAAGTTCTCCTCGTGCGAGATCAGCACGCGGGTGAGGAACAGGAAAACAATAGCCGCGCCAAAGAGTCCGGCTCCGAGGGCGATCATCAGGCCGAGCGCGAACCATATGCTGGAGAAGCGCGTGATCAGAAAGCCGGTGCCTCCGAACCATGCGAGAAATGCCGTCAGGGTGACAAAATTGAAGGGCGACACCGTCGCCTGTCGACCGCTATGCGCAGCGGTGCCGTTGCCCGCGCTGCCATGCCCCACGGGTGCGTGTCCGGCGCCGGCACCAATATGGCCGCCGCCATGCGGAAGGTGCGGCAGATGCAAGTGCCAGCGCAGTCCGCCGGCGAGGAACGAAATCGCGCTCAGCAGAAAACCGACGGCGAAACAGGTCAGGTAGAAATCAGCCCAAGCGATGTTTCCGGTCATATTCCCGGTCATAGTTCCGGTCATGGGTTTCGCCTCCTGGGCGCGGCGCCGGTGGCGCGCGCGGGTTCCGGACGCAGAGCTTCGAACAGGCGGTCGGCCAGTCCGGGCGTGTTCAGGATTTCGCCGAGCAGCAGCAGGCAGCGGCGCGTGTCCTTGTCACGTGCGACCTTAATCAGGACGTCGCTCACCTCGGGGTCGTTGGCGAAACGCTCGGAGCCCTGCAACAGCCAGACGTCGAGCTGGCCTTCGGTGGTGCGCAGGTCGGAAACGAGTTCGGTGTGATAGCCCTCGGGGTCGTCGACCAGAAAGCCGGGGTGCACCTTGAAGAAGCGCGCCAGCAAAGTGCGCGAGGATTGCGTCATATGCGGACGCTTGCCGCACTCGATCTGGGAAAGATACGACTGGCTGATGGTCTTGCCGGTCTCGGCTTGAATGCCCTTCATCAACTCCTGTTGGGTGAGGGGGCGATTCATGCCGCGGAGGGAACCTTCGACCTCGCGGAGGTAGCGAATTTTTTCGCCGAGCGTCATATATTCCAAATCGCCATAATAATATCGCAATATGACATATTGTCAAGGACTGAATCACGCCTGTTTGCAAGGGCTTACCCGGGGTGTTCCTTGGCCGCCTCCGAAAGAAAAAAGCCTCCGCCGGAGCGGAGGCTTCAACTGAGAGGCTGGAATTCAAGCGCCTCGAAGGTTTCTAATCCACGTACTTTTTAATCCACATGCTTTAATCCACATACAATGTCACCTGCTGGATGTGCGACGCTGCGGTTCCGGCCGATCCGGTGATGGTGATGATGTAGGCTCCAGCCAGCGTGCCGCCGGGGGTGGCAGTGCTGGTGCTAGCTGATCCACAGCCGGGCTGCAGGAGGATCAGGCCCGCGACCAGGCCGAGGACAGCACCAGCCAGCCAGCGGCGACGCTTGCGGCCAGCACCGATACCTAGTCCGACGAGGCTCAGCCCTCCGATGGGGAGCCACGCGGCATAGAATGAGCCGCGGCGGAGCAGGCTGCCGGTGTTCACGGGACGGGCCACGGTAGCGATGCTCAGCGTGGTGCTCGCCGACCCACTGCCTGAAAGCGTGACGGTGGAGGGGTTGAAGCTGGGAGCGGTCGCGGTCACCATTGAAGGCGATGTGGTTTGGCTCGGGGTGATGGTGGCGTTATAGCCGAGGCCACTCGTAGGAGTAAAGACGATCTGGAACGTGGCCGTGTCGCCAGCATTGATAGTTTGGTACGCGGGCACGCCCGTCATGTTGAAGTCGACGACGTTGGCTGCGGGCTGCCCGACCGGGGTTCCCACGGGACCGCCGTTGGCGCTGGCGTTGCCCGAGATACTGATGGGCGTGGTGACGACAGGAGTGGATGGTGTCACATCGACTTGGACGGTGGCGACGGCATTCACCGCCAGGGTCGGAATATAACACGTGAGCGTGGACTCTTGTGGTGCGTTGCAACTGGACGCGCCGCCGCCGCTGGTGACCGAGGCTGTAATAGTTTTTGCCAGGCCGGTGGTAGGCAATCCCAGGGCATTGAATTGCACGAAGTTCGCGTTGTCGGTACCGTTGTTGGTGATGTTGAAAGTAAACTCGACCTGAGTTCCGGCGGCGACGGGGTTGGGGGACGGACTGGTGTTGGGGACGCTTACGGCGAGCGAACTGGTGGCGCCGATCTCGCTCACGAAAGCATCCTGCGTCCCGGCCAACGTCCCCTGCAGGGGAGTTGTGGAAAGCGGAAAATTCGCCGATTGGGTTGTGCCGACCACGTAGGCGGCGCCGAAAGTGTTGTCGATTGCGATGCCAGTGCCCTGATCGGTTCCGCTTCCGCCCAAATAGGTTGAGTAATCGCCAGGGGGCGTGGTGCCCAGGGCAAGTGTGCCTGACAATGTGGTTGAAATTAGCGCGACGAATGCGTCTGACACGCCACCGCCGTACGCCTGGAGGGCATCATTGGTTACGGGGAAGTTTGACGATGAGGTTGAGCCCACCACGTGCGCTGCGCCAACCGAATCCACCTTAATATCCTGGCCGACATCGGGGCCGCTGCCGCCTAAATAGGTGAAGTAGGTCAGCGGATACACCCCGCCGGTACCGGTCTGGTTGCCGATCTTGGCGATGAAGGCGTTAGTGTTGCCGGTGCTACCGTTGTAAGAGGTCTGAAAACCAGTCAGGCCGCAAGCGAGACAAACCCAATCGCCCGAGTTCGTCGAACCGGTGACATAGGCATTGCTGGAAGTGTCCACGGCGATGGCGAGGCCGGCATCGTTGTCGCTGCCGCCCAGATAGGTGGAGTAGACCAGACTGGCAGTGCTCACCACGTTGGGATTGATCTTGGCGACAAAGGCGTCGGTTGTGGTCGCCACGGTGTTCGTGCAATTACTTGTCACACCGGGTTGGTTGAGGCAGGACTGCTGCGCATTCAAGATTGGGAAAGGTGCTGTGTTGTTCGCTCCCTCCACGGGAAGCATATTGGTCGCGCCGGTGATGTACATGTTGACGGTGGTCCCGGAAGGGTCGACGGCAATGCCGCCACCAGTCACAACTGCGGTAGCCCCATAATTTCCGCCACCGAAGTAGGTGGAGTAGAGCATGCTCTGGGAACCGCTGTTGGCCGGGTAGATCTTGCTGGCAAAGAACTGGGGTCCCCCGGGGGCGGCGTTGGACTGGGTCTGGTAGCCGTTGGCGTTGGCCGGGAAGCCGTTGCCGGGCGCGTTAGTGGAAGTGGTGACGCCGGTGACGTAGGCGTTGCAAGCGGCTTCGGAAGATTCCACCGTGCTACACGAAGTGTCGATGGCCATTCCGGTGACCGTATCGGCGCCATTGCCGGCGAGATAGGTGGAATAGGTGAGAGTGTAAGTGTTGTTGACGGCGTTCAGGGTGAGGGCGCTGAGGAATCCGTGGGTACCGGGAAAGTCCCCGGCTACGGCGTTTGCCGTCTGGAAGGCATTGCTGGTGGTAGGAAAGTTGGGAGAAGTGGTCGAACCGGCAACGTAAATATTAGAGCTGGAATCGACTGCGATTCCTGCCAGGCTGTCAGTTTGCGATCCACCGAGATAGGTTGCGTAAACCAGTTGCTCAGGGTACTCCGAAGGCGGACTCGTATTGATCACCGCGATGAAGATGTTCTGCGTGCCCGGAAGCGTACCCTGGTACGGTGGGGGGGCCGGGGGGCTGGGCGGCAATGGAAAGTCCGCCGAGGTGGTCGAGCCTGCGACATAAATCCAATCGGCGGGACTGATCGCGACCTTCACCAGACTCTCGCCGCCGCCTCCGAGGTAGGTGGAATAGGTCAGGATCGGGTCGATGACGAGTTCGCGGCGGTGGTCATAGTCGCCGATGGTGAAGCCGATTCTGTTGCCGGCGAGCTGGCGAAAACTTCCCGCGATCGACTGGCGCTTGTTTCCGTCCTGCTGATAGATGATGGGAGCGTTGAAACGCACGTCTCCGTCGGCGGTCGAGAGGATCAGATTTCCTGAATCAAGGCGTGCGGAAGCGCCTTGAAAACTCAGCGCAATCTGGTTCGGCTGGGCGCCCGGCGCGACCCGGAAGTCGTATTCGAGCTGTCCCTGATTGCCGTAGTAAACCAAATCGACGCCCGGATAAACCGCCTGATACTGTACGCGGGCAAATTGCGGAATGTCATGATGCCACTTGGAAGAATCATTGCCAATAAAGTAGTTGCTCTTCCCCGGCAGAGGCGAAGCGCCGGAGACGCGGGGCGAAGAGTTGGCTCCGTCAAGCCGCATGCGAATCACCGAACTGGACGGTTGCGAGCTGCGAGCGGCGAGCGGCGAGCTGACGGCTGAATGCTGACTGCTGAGTGCCGGGTGCTGCAGTTCCAGCACCGCTTCGTCAGCGGTGAGAAACAAGCCGTAGCCGGCGCCGCGCGCCAGGAACTTGACCTGAGGAGCGGTCTGACCCTGGTTTGGCTCGAAGAACATCGGCAGCGACAGCGCCTTCGAATACAGCGCTTTGGGGTCGGCATATCCTGGTCCGACAGATCTTCGTCCGGCGGATCTTCGTTCATTAGATCCTGGCCCGCTCGCTTTGGCGGTCTGTACCGCGCTTCCAAAATAAAAGGCGACGCCTGCGGTAGCGAGCACTGCCGCCGCAAGAAACGCAGCCTTCATCCCATTTCCTATCTTTTTTCCTGTCTTCTTCACCGACTGTGAACGTCTCACCGAACCTCCTACCGACACCGGGTAATTCCAATTCACGAAGCTCCTCCGATTTCCCATTTCGTGGGGTGAGAACAAGAATGGCACACAAACACCGCTGCGGCTTGACGCCCTTTGAAAGCGGATGCGTACCTGTCACCAGAACTGGGGTTGAACCAAACAAATACTTTTACATTCAACAGATACGCTGTCAAGCCGGACAGACAGCTGGGGCCGCATAGTGAGAAGCCGAAAGCGGGGGAAATGGTTGCCGGACAAGACGCGGCAAGCCCCGTCTCTACGGATTTATTTTTTCTTGAGGCCTTCAATTTCCCGCTTCAGGCGCGAGTAGCGGCTGACGATCGTCCCCAAATAGGCGATGTGGATTATCCAGGTGACGGCGTAGGCTGCAAAAAGGTATCCGTTTCCGCTCATCGCACACCTCGGCGTGGGTCGAGCAGCGATTCCAGGGCATGGGCCTGGTCGACGTCGCGCTGCAGCTTTTCCAATCGATAACGCGACCAGCAAACCAAAAAAGCAAAGCAGGAAAAAGCCAGCCAGTTGATGAGCAGCACATGCAGCATGCGCGGGTCGATCGAACCGCCTCCGCCCATGACCGGCTGCGGGTGCTGGGTGCGAAAGAACCAGATCGAGAAGTAAACGAACGGCACGCACAGCGCACCCAGAACCGCCAAGGCGGCCGCCAGCAACGGCGTCTGTCCGCCGGAAGAAAAGCGGCGCAGAAATAGATAGCTCACATAGATGAGCCAGAGAACCAGGGTCGAGGTCAGGCGCATGTCCCACGTCCACCAGATGCCCCAGACCGGACGCGCCCAGATCGGGCCGGTGATCAGCACGACGGTGCAGAAAACGACGCCGACTTCAGCACTAACCAGCGCGACAATATCGGCCGCAGGCTTGCGCTTGATCAGATAGAGAACCGAGGCTACGAAATTGACGAAGAAAAGAATGAACGCCGTCCAGGCCGAAGGCACGTGGTAGTAGAAAATCCGCTGCACGTTGCCCATGGTCCGTTCGGTGGGAGCCCACACCAGCGCCATGTACAACGCGTACACCAACAGGATCGCGGTCAGGACACCGAGGATGGGGAAGGCGCGTTTCATTTCATTGAGTCATTGAGTCATTGAATCATTGAATCATTGAATCAATTGGACATCTCGATGGAAGCAATGTCTCAATGATTCAATGCGTCAATGACTCAATGTTCTTCACTCCGCGTTCAAGACCGTTTCAAACAAGAGCAGACACACCGTAGTAAACACCAGATCGTAGGTTGCAAGCAACACGATCCAGAAGCGCGCGCCTTCGCCGTTCAGTATGGCGGTGGTGGATTGCACCATGGCGAGAAGGGCCGGGATCGAAATCGGGAACAACAGCAGCGGCAGCATGATTTCGCGGCTGCGCGTCCGCAGGGACATGGCGGCGAAGAAAGTTCCGTTCACGACCAGCGCCCAGGTCCCAAGCATCGCAACCAGCAGCAGTTGCCAGACCGGGCCCAGCGCCCGCAGCCGGTAGAACACGATGAACAACGGAGTCATGAGCGCCTCCAGTACGCTCACGAAAATAAAGTTCCCCAGCGTCTTGGCTATGAACAGCGAGTTGGCCGGGGCGGGCGATACCCGGTAGGCGTCGAGCACCTGGTTGCGAATCTCACGCGCCCAAGTCTGGTTGAGCGCCACCACCGCCGCGAACAGGAACGCCACCCAGATCAGGCCGCCGGCAATCTGACGCGATTCTTCGGCGCTCGGATCGAACGAAAAACTGAACACGACCACCACCAGCAGAGAAAAAAACAGCATGGAGTTGATGGCGTCTTTCGACCTCCACTCGAGGCGCAGGTCTTTGAGCAGCGTGACGCGGGTGATGCCGGTGGGGGCGCTCATTGTGCAGTCTCCCGAGGACTCTCCGGCCGCGTCAACTCCCGCGTGCGACCGATAATCTCGCCGAATTCCATCCACACGAATTCGTCGGCCGCGCCCTCGAGCAACGCCGCCTGGTGAGTGACGATGAATATCGTTTTGTCCTGATCGCGGGTACGCGCCAGCAGTCGAACCATCTCCGTTGCGGAATGCAGATCCACATTCGAAAAGGGCTCATCGAGCAATAGGATTTTGGGGTTGTTTAATAACGCTCGCGCCAAAGACATGCGCTGCCGCATGCCTTGCGAATACTGGCCGACGGGACGGTCGAGATCGGGATCAAGACCAACCGAGCGGATAACCTCTGCGCAGCGCATGCTGCTGGTGATGCCGTACAGCCGGGCAAAATATTCCAGGTTCTCCATCCCGCTCATCTCGTCATAGAGCAGCGAAGGATGCGCCATGTAGCCCACCTGCTGGCAGATGTCGTGAAACTTACTGGCCCCGAGGACCGAGACCGCGCCGCTCGACGGCTGATTGAGTCCTGCCAGAGTGCGCAGCAATGTAGTTTTTCCGGCGCCGTTATCGCCGAGAATGGCGTAAAGTTTCCCGCCGGAAAATTCGGCAGTGACGCCGCGCAGAGCGGCAAAACGCCCAAACTGCTTGATCAGGTTCGAGACAGTGATGACGGGGCCGGGCGCGGTTTCAGTCAATGGAATTTAAGGAATGAAAGTTAATTCGCCATTCCGCTCGATCCAGAACTCTGGTTCTGCGACATGCTCTTGCCGGGCTCGGCCGCCGGAGTTGCTCCGGGTTGACCGGGCTGCGGCGCGTACTTCGACGCGCACTTGGCCTGCAATTGCTTCGCGTGGAAGACGCCGTCGCGTCCGAAACTGCCATCGGCCAAAGCCTGCGAGTCGTCCTTGAAAGTGTCGGGAGGAGCTTCGGTCCCGGTATACGAAACCGGCAGCGTCAGTTCATTTTCCTTCAGCATGAAGTCCACGCGCGTTCCGGAGCGCTTGATCGACCCCGGCACCACGTTTCCCGCCACACGCAGACGCTTGGCGTAAGCCTCGTTCCCCATGCCGTTCAATTCTTTGATGGTGACGTAATAGCTCTTGCTGTCCTCGACTCCCGTGTAGGCAAGATAGCCGAGCGAGCACAGAATCAATACGGTCACCGAACCAAATTTCAGATACTTGCTGGCTTCACTCGACATAAAAACCCCACCCCTGCTTAAAAACTGTACGCGCTGGCCAGGTGCGGGTCAAGGCGCACAGGTTTCAATACGGCTCCAGCGCGAAATTATGAACTGTCAAGACTCTGCACCGCTATAACGAGCAGCGGCGCAAGGGATTTGACAGGGTCAAAGCCTGATCTCCGACGGTGCGGCAACTAACAACCAGCTTGTTTTCAATAGGATAATGGCTATCTTTTGGTGCACGCCCATGCTTCTGAAAAATCATAAAATAAAGTCCATAGACTTACTTGACATTATTGGAGATCTGTTCTATAGTTTGAATCGTTCCCTCCTGGCCCGTACCGCTATTCGCCTAGTGGTACGGGCCCTCTTTATTCCCGCTCAGCTTCCCTTTTCCCGCTCGTACGCCTTCTGCATGTAGCGACGGCATTCATCGAGTGCGCCCTGGGTATTGTCGTTGGTCTGGATGGCCTGCCGGTATTCATTGACGGCGCGCTCGCGCTGGCCGGTTGTGTCGAAGATTTTGCCCAGTTGCAAGTGGCTCCAAACCTCGGTCCATCGCGGCTCGCCGTCGCCATTCAGCGAGGCGCGATAGGCGTTCGCCGACGCCTGATAATTCTTCTGCAGAAAAAACACTTCCGCAATCCGGTAGTGGGCCAGCGAACTGTTCTTGTTGACTTCGAGCGCTTTGTTGAATTCGCTCAACGCTCCCGCCAGATCGCCTTGCTGGGTCAGGCCCTGTCCGCGCACGATGGACGATCGCAGCTTGATGTCTCTGGAGTTGGTGAGCACGCGGTTTCCGGGATCGATCGAGATCCGTCGCGGTCGTCCAAAGGTTTCGACCGAGAACGGGGAATCGGTGCCCACCACATCAATGCGTTTTTCTTCCGTTCTTCCATCGGTATCGATTCTCAAACTTACCGGCATGCGGAAGAGATCCAGATCCTGGCTGATCGCGCCTACAATCCGGAAACCCTTGTTGCTGCCCAGCCGGTAGACCGTGTACTTCGCCTTGAACTCGGGAGCGCTGGTAGAATCCATCCACTGCGAGTAGAACCAGGTGAGTTTTTCGCCATACACCTTCTCGCTGAGTTCGCGGAAATCGTCGCCGCTGGCGGACTTGCCCGCATACTTGGTGGCGAACTCGCGCATAAGTTCGAGATACTTATTCTCGCCGACCACCCAGCGCAGCATGTGCAGGATCATGGCTCCCTTGTCGGTCACCAGCGACTGAAACTCGGGAGAAAAATAGTCCAGCTTTTCGGCGCTCGAAAGCGGCACGCTGTCATAGGCGAGCGCGCCCACCGACATGTCCTTCACCATTTCATCGAGCCCCGCTTCGCCCGCCGCGCTCTCCACGTAGCGAGCCTCGGAGTAGCGCGCGAACCCATCGCTGATCCACCAGTCGTTTTTCGATGCCGGGCTCACCGAGACTCCCCACCACTGATGGGCAATCGTGTTGGCCAGCAAGCGGTAATTGACCTTCTCCGTGATGGCGCGGCTCGAAAGCGCTGCGATTTCAGGCGCCCACGCCGAGGGTACCGTGTCATCCGGAATTTCAACGACTTTTAACCGCGTCGAGGGTGCGTTTCCATACTGCGTGACGAAGTAGGTGAACGCCTTGACCGCCGTCGATGCGTACTCCGCGCCCAAGTCCTGTTTATTGGGCTTGAAAAACACGTGCAGGTCGATGCCCGCTTCGTCGCTCTTGAACTCCTGGAACGTCCCGGCAATGATCGTGCCCGGAAAACTCGCCTTGTCCCAAGTAAAGGTGAAGGTCTTCGAGTTGGCAACCGCGGCCACGGGCTGCTTCTTCGCCCCGGCTGTCGCCGTCGCAGATGACTCCTTCCCGCTGCCAATCACCATCATGTGCGCCGGGACGGTTACGCTGATCGTCGAAGTAAAGCGGTTGACGCCGTATCCCGCGACCGGGAACCACAGTCCGGAGTAGAGCAGGTAGCTGGTCTCAGGGCCAACGTAGGCTAGTTTCAATCCCTGAACCGGGCTGTCGTCGGCGCTCTCGAGCGTGCCTTCGTATTCGAAGGTGAAGGTGGTGGTCGCATTTTTTGCGAGGTCGCTGTTGAGCGCGAAGCGCACGGTCGAATCCTGCGTGTTGCGCTCCGGAGTGAGTGGCTTGTTGTTCGCGTCCGTGAGCTTCGTAACGCGCAGCGCGTCGTTCAACTGAAACGTGGCCACGTTAATGTCTTCGAGGGCCGTAACCTTAACCACGGCACGCGCGATGAGTTTGTGAGTCTGCGGCAGGAGTTCGACGTCAATCTGGTAGTCGTCCACGCGCAGGCGCGTCCTCTCGGCCGCCAGCGCCAGCCGGCTCGCGAACAGGCAAAGGCAAAAGACAGCAGTTAAACAGAGCGCCCGGCGCGCTGATCGAGAGTGGCAGAGCTTCAAGTAGAGTCTCCTAGCAGGACTACAGATTCTAAGATGTTAATTTCCCCGCAAAAGATGCTGTGCCGACAATGCTTAGCGAAATTTGTTTGGTTAAAACTTTGTCACAGAGCAGCCGATACGGACAGTTCCCTGTCACACATTCTGTGATCTGGCGCTAGGACCTACCCGATCATCTTCAAAATGATCTCCGCCGCCGTTTCCGAAGGATGTGCACCGCCGCCGCTCCCTTGCTTCAGTCTTGCCTTCACCGCCGCCAAGCGCTCGATCATGCGCGCCCGCGGCTCGCCGTCAGCGATGATCTTGTTCATCTCCGCGACGATATTCTTTACCGTGAACTTGTGCTGCACCAGTTCCGGGACGACCTCTTCCTCCGCTATCAGGTTGACCATAGCAAAATAAGGAACCTTAACCCGCGGCTTGCCCAGCGCATAAGTCAGCCGAGACACGCGGTACACCATGACAAACGGAGTCCCCATCAGTGCCGCTTCAATCGTAGCCGTCCCGCTGGCCACGATAGCCGCGCGCGAGTGAAACAAAGCGGGCAGCGCCTCAGAAACCAGATGAAGGCCCTGTAGAGACGCGGCTTGCCGCGTCTCCGTCAATGCCCTGAGAAACGACGCGTCCAGCGTGCGCGCGACCGGCAACAGGAATTCATAACCGCTGCCCAGGGAATCTTTCTGTATAAGATCCGCCTCTAGACGATCCGCCGCCTCAAGCATCGTCGGCAAGTTCATGCGCACTTCTTTCCGGCGGCTACCCGGCATCAGCGTTATCCAGGGTTTCCCGGCGTCGATCCGGTTCTCGGCGGCATAAGCGTCGCGAGTAATCGCAGGCGCCGGCAGATCGGCCAGCGGATGGCCGACAAACGTAGCATCCACGCCGCGATCGCGATAGAACTTCTCTTCGAAGGGAAAAATCACCAGCGCCTGGTTGACGTACTTGCGCAGCAACTTCACGCGTCCCTGCCGCCAGGCCCAGAACTGCGGGCAAACGTAGTAGACCACCGGAATGCCGCGCTTGCGCATCTGCCGCGCCACGCGCCAGTTGAAGGCAGGCGCGTCGATGACGACGGCAAGCGCCGGCCGTTTCTCATCGACTGCCCGAATCAATTTCCGATAAAGCCCGAGAATCTTCGGCAGCCGGCTAAGAACCTCAGTGATGCCGACGACCGCAAGGTCTTTCGCATCGACAACAATCTCGCATCCCGCAGCGCGCATGCGCTCGCCGCCCGCGCCGAAGAATTCAACTCGTGCGGCCTGCGTAGGGACAGCCGCCCCCGGCTGTCCTGCGGAGTGAAGCTCCGCCGCCCGTCGCAGCGCCTCGATCAGCTGCGCGCCATACATTTCGCCTGAGGCTTCACCGGCGGAGATGAGAATTTCCACGGGACACATTGTAGCGGGCTCGATCGAGCCGCGCTCAGTCGTCCGCGTTCGCCGTGACTGCGGGAGCTCCCGCCGGCATCTCCTGGTCCTTATATTGCAGCTGATACAGCTTGTAATAAATCCCGCGCTGGGCCAGCAGTTGCTGGTGCGATCCCATCTCGCGGACCTGGCCTTTGTGCATCACGATGATCTTGTCGGCGCGCTGGATGGTCGAGAGTCGGTGCGCGATGATCAGCGACGTTCGTCCTTCCACCATGCGGTTGAGCGCGTCGCGTACCCGGAACTCAGTCTCCGTATCCACGCTCGAAGTCGCTTCATCAAGAATCAAAATCTTCGGATTGTGCGCCAGCGCGCGCGCGAAACTGATTAGCTGCTTCTGTCCGGTCGAGAGCGTCGAGCCGCGTTCGCGCACTTCCTCTTTGAATCCTCCCGGCAAGCTCCGGATGAAGTCGGCGAGGTTGACGTCCTCCGCCGCCTGCTCCACGTCTGCGTCCTGAATGCGCGCCGTCCCCAGCCGGATGTTGCCCGCAACCGTGCCGCTGAATAGAAACGGATCCTGCAACACAACGCCGAACCGGCCGCGCAGATCGTCGAGATTCATCTCCTTGATATCCACACCGTCGATGCAAACCGCTCCCCGCTGCACGTCGTAGAAGCGCATCAGCAGCGAGATAAGCGTAGTCTTCCCCGCCCCGGTGTGGCCGACAACGGCGATAGTCTCGCCCGGTTCAAGCACAAAGCTAACGTCACGCAAAACCCAGTCGGGCTCGCCAGTTTGTGTGGGGACGGGTGTTTGTGTGGGGACGGGCGCCCCCGCCCGTCCAAGCCGACTCGAAGAGTCGGCAGGCCTTTCTGCTGCCGACTTATTCCCGTAAGCGAACCACACATGATCGAACTCAATCCGCCCCGGCCCCTGCGGTTGTTTCGTAATCGCCGGCGACGTCACTTCAATCTTGGTATCCAAGAGTTTGAACACGCGCTCTCCCGCCGCCATTGCCGACTGCAGGATGTTGTACTTCTCGCTCAAATCCTGAATTGGACGAAAGAACCGCTGCGCATACTGCATGAACGCGACCAGCACGCCGATCGTAGCCACGCCCCGAATCACATCATTCCCCCCGAACCAAATGATGCTGGCAATCGCAATCGCCGACAGTATTTCAACGAAGGGGTAATAGACCGAGTACGCCAGAATTGCGTCTTTAAACGCCTCCATGTGCGAGGCGTTGATGTCGGAAAATTTATCAAACGCGCGCTTCTCGCGATTGAAGAGCTGCAAGACCAGCATCCCCGAAACCGCTTCCTGCAAATAAGAATTGATCCGGGCAATCGCCGTGCGAATTCGGCGGTAGGAATCACGCACCTTGTCGCGAAAAATCTTGGTCGCGTACACGATCAGCGGAAGCACGGCAAACGTAATCAGCGCCAGCTTCCAATTCATCTTCATCATGATGCCGATGATGCCGGCCAGCACGAAGACGTCTTCAAAAATGGAGACCACGCCCGCCGTGAACATTTCATTCAGCGCATCGACGTCGGTGGTCACGCGCGTGACCAGCCGCCCCACCGGGTTCTTGTCGAAAAACCCGACGTGCATGTGCTGCAAGTGCCGGAAAATTTGCCGCCGCAGATCGAACATCACCTTCTGGCCGGTCCACTGCATCAGGTAGGTCTGAATGAACTCCAGCGTGAAAGTGAAGAGAAGTATCCCAACGTAGAGCCCGCCAATCTGCGCGATGCCGGTCAGCGGAGCGGCGCTCAGCCGGTCGCCGATCCAGGAATGCGAGTTCGGCGACTTCGCCAGATACTTGTCGATGGCGACCTTGGTGAGAAGCGGCCCCAGCACGTCCGCCACCGACTTCAGGATGATCGCCCCGAGCGCCACCACCACGTGCCACTTGTAAGGACGCAGGTACGTAAGCAGCCGCCGCATCAGCCGGCCGTCGTATGCTTTCCCTAATACTTCTTCTTCCTGATTAGAGGCCATCGGTGGCGCAAGAGATCACCCTAGCGAGAGATCTCCCCAGTAAAGACTATCCCAAAACACGCTACTCCAAGTAGATGGCCGAAGCAGCGCGTCGGATGGAAAAGTTCCAGTTCGTGTGGGAACGCATTCTTCCCCAGCCCGCTTCATTTCCCCGCAACCTGCCAACCCGCCCCACCGGATCTTCAATTTCAATAATCGCGTAGATGCTGTAACTCCCGCATTTGAGCGGCGGCGGGCTACACCGATCCTCCAGCAGATACCAAGCCTCCCCCTGCCGGGTTGCAAGTGCGCCAGTGTTCGGTTTGGCGGCACGGTGCAAAATGTTGCAACTTCCGGGATTTCCACAAAAAAAGTGTGTGCGGGGCTTGCATTCTTCCGCGTGGTTTTGTAAACTCCGCAGAACCTGTAAAGGGTTCGCGGACGTACTTCCCCCTCTAATTCCGCGAAAAATAGCAAGAAAAAAATGTTGTTTGTCTCCAGGAGAGACCCGATGCGCGCTACCGCCTTCGCTGCAGACACTTGTGCGTCTTCCGTCGTCAGCTCAGGCCGTCGGTATTGTGATGAGTGGCGACTTCACGGAGACTAACGATAAATAAGTGGGTAGAAGAAGATCATCGTTTTTGGGGAATCGCCGGATAGAAAATTCAGGAGGAACTATGCAACGCAGGGTTTTACGCTCGTTTCAATATTTCGGTTTGCCATGCCTTGCTCTTTGCCTGGCGCTCGCAGCGCAGGCCAACGGGCACAATTTTAGCGCGGATTGCAAGATTGTGCAGGTCACGAAGCAGGACGACAACGTGGAAGTAAAGTTGTCGCTGCGTGTAATCAACTACAGCGGGGCAGACGTGAAAGACGCCACCATCTCGCTGACCAGTTCCCTGGTGACGCGTCCCCAGGGCGCGGCGTTCGATTGGGAGAAGGAGCAGACTCCATTTACGAATGTGACGCTGCGCTTTAACGAGCACAAGATCGTGCCGCCCCTGGTGAGCACCTTCACCATTCCGGCTCGCGAATACGAGCAATGGCAGAAGGGCGCGGGGCCGAGATTCGTGATCGATTACCAGGATGCCTCGGGCGAGCAGCAGCACCAGAGAATTGACGTGGCGCCCGCTCCGTAGAAGGACGCTGGTGAGTGGCGGAGTTTCAGATTGGCGAAGCCGCCGAGCGGCGCGGCTTGGTGGAAAGCGGATTTGCAAAAGATCAATTTCAGCCGGCGCTTAAGCGCCGATAAAAAAGAGGGGAAATCAATATGCGTTACTTCAAGCTGATTGTTTGTACCGGAATTTTGCTGCTCCTAGCGGGAGCGGCCAGCGCGCAAGAGGACTTTATCAATGTTTTCGCGGGCGGCGGACCGAACGATGTTCCGGCTACGGGCGCGCCGGTATACCAGCCGACGAATGTCGCCGTCGACAGCGCCGGGAATGTCTATTTCAGTTCGAGCTACTCTAACTACCAGCAGCGGGTCTGGAAGATCACCAAGTCAACGGGGATCTTGACCATCGTCGCGGGAAGCTACTCCTACGGTTATTCTGGTGACGGGGGTCTGGCGGTTAACGCTGCGTTGTACGACCCGCTGGGCATCGCGGTCGATCACGCGGGGAACGTATTCATTGCGGACGAGGAAAACTGCCTCATCCGCAAAGTGAACGCCAGCACCGGAATTATCACTACGGTCGCTGGATTTGCAACTCAAGGCCCCCCCCCATCCTCAACCTGTCGCAGTGGCACTGGCGCTACGATCGGCAATGGGGGCCCGGCGACGAGCGGTTACCTGTATTTGCCATCTGGCGTGGCCATCGACAAGAATGGGAACCTTTACATCGCTGACCAGTATAATCACCAGATCCGAATGGTGTCCTGCGCCACGGTGACCAGCACCGGCGGCACTTGCACTGCCAATGCGGGGCAGACCGCTGGCGACATTTACACCGTAGCCGGGGATGGAACGGCTGGTTACAATGGCGATGGCATCGCAGCCACTACAGCCGAGTTGTACTATCCGTATGGCGTGGCTACGGACACCGATGGAAACCTGTATATCGCGGACCAGTATAACCAACGAGTGCGGCGGGTGGCCTGCGGAACCGGGATCAGCGGGTGCACGGTTCCGGGGAGTGAGACCAGCGGCGACATTTACACCCTGGCGGGCACGGCAACGGCCGGTTACAACGGGGACGGCCAGACGGCCACCACAGCCGAGTTGTACTATCCCACTACTGTGTCCGTGGCCAATTCCGGCGATCTCTTTATTTCCGACGAGTACAATTTCCGCATACGCGAAGTGTCTTGCGCGACGGCGACAAGTAGCGGGGGCACATGCACGGCTTCGACGAATCAGACCATCGGGGAAATTTTCACTGTGGCGGGCACGGGAACGCCAGGCTACAACAACGATAGCCAGGCGGCCACAACCGCTGACATTTACTACGCCATCGGAGTAACGGTGGACAGTGCGGGAGATTTGTTTATCGCCGACCAGGACAACTATCGCATCCGCGAGGTGCCCTGCGACGTAAGCACACTCACCTGCACGCCGCCAGCGGGCGATACGAAGCAGTTTATCTACACCATCGCCGGAACGGGGAACACCGCTTTCTACGGCAATGGCATTCCGGCAACTGGCGCGGAGTTGTATTACCCGACCGGGGTCGCTTCGGACTCCGCGGGGAATATTTATATTGCCGACCAGGACAATTGCGTCGTCCGGGAAGTGAGCGCCAGCACGGGCGACATCTCAACCTTTGCCGGTACTGCTGGAACCTGCAGCTACAGCGGCGACGGCGGGCCAGCCACCAGCGCTGAGTTGAACCATCCCTACCGAGTCGCGATAGATAGCGCCGACAACGTTTTCATCGCAGATTATTACAACTGCCTGATCCGCAAGGTGAGCGGTGGAACTATCACTTCCGTCGTGGGCAAGAGCCCTACGCTGGCCTGCGGCTTCTCCGGCAACGGCGGGCCCGCTACGGCCGCCGAACTCTACTACCCAGACGGCGTCGCGATAGACCGTTCGGGGAATCTCTACATCTCGGACTATGAGAACGACGTGATCCGGATTGTGTCCTGCGCCACGGTGACCAGCACCGGCGGCACCTGCACTCCCAACCCGGGCCAGACGGCCGGCGACATTTACGCGTTCGCCGGCAACAACACCTTGGGATTCGGATTCTCCGGCGACGGCGGCCCGGCTACCAGCGCTCAGTTGTACTATCCGTACGACGTAGCCGTGGATGCCTCGGGAAATGTCTACATTGCTGACTATTACAACCTGCGGATCCGCAAAGTGAATACGTCAGGAATCATCAGCACGTTCGCCGGAAACGGCGACGGCGGGTATCAGGGCGATGGCGGCCCTGCTTATGAAACCTCGCTGTACTATCCGCAGGGGGTTGGAGTCGATTGGGCTGGCGACGTTCTCATCGCCGACTACGATAACCAACGCATCCGTCTGGTGGATGGAGCGGGGAACATTCACACGGTCGCCGGAGATGGAACGGCTGGTTACGCCGGCAATGACATCCTGGCCACGCTCGCCGAGCTCGATGGGCCGGACGCCGTAAACGTCGATCCCTCGGGCAACATCTACGAAGTCGACTACAGCGGCTGGCTCGTGCGCAAGATCAATGCGCTTACGATCCTCAATTCCTTGCCTGCGAGCGTGAACTTCGGCACGCAGACGATTCACACAACCAGCGACCCCGTGGGGCTGACGCTCAGCGCCAACGGAGCCGTGAGCATCGCCAGCATCGTGCCGAGCGCGGGATTCGTTGAGACAGACGATTGCCCGAGCACGCTGAACAGCGCCTCGACGTGCAACGTGGATGTGAGCTTCTCGCCGACGGTGGATGGAGTCATCAACGGCACGCTAACCGTTACCTATAACGGTTTCTTCGGCCCAGCGCTGGTTGTGCCCCTGCAAGGCACAGCGACGGGTCTCACTCTGACGCCCCCGTCGCTGGCCTTCGGCAGCCAACCCATCTCGACCAGCGTGACCAAGACGGTGACGGTGAAGGGATCGACAACTTATTCGTCTCCTTCGGCTACGCTCGAGGGCGACACAACCTACTACACCATCGCGAGCAACACTTGCACTGGCGCAATCACTACGAGCTGCGTCATCGGAATCACCTTCGACCCGCTGGTCCCAGGGGCGAATAAGGCCACGCTGGTCATCCATGACAACGATCCCACGAGCCCGCAGTTGGTGGGTATCACGGGAACGGGAAGCAGCTTCGAGTCGTTCAGCCCATCCAGCATCACCTTTAAGGCGCAGATCATAAACACTGCGAGTAAGAATACGAAGGTGACGTTCAAGTACGCCGGGACCGGGACTTTGACGCCAGCGAGCCCCTTCCTGACGGCGACCACGAACTATTCCATCAACTACACGGGCATCACGACCGGCGGTTGCAACACGGTCACAACGATGGCAACTAATGCAACGTGCACCTTTAACGTGGCCTTTACCCCCACTTCGATTGGCGTGATACCGGGGACGGTCACCGCGAACTTCACGGACACGGCAGACTCGGCCACATCGCTGCCGTTGCCAGTGACCGGAACCGGCACGGAGGTGAAAATCACCGGGTCGCTGGCCTTCGGCACAGTAGCGAATCCGTCGACGAAAACTGAGACGTTGACAATCACCAACGAAGGAACTGTGACGTTAACCTTCAGCCCCGCCCCGACAATCACGGGTACGGGTGCTGCCGAGTTCACCATACTTGGTACCAGCACGTGCCCGACCGCGTCGCTGACGCACCTGCAAACCTGCACGATTGCTGTGCAGTTTACGCCGCCCACGGGTAGCGGGACGAAATACAGCGCCACGCTTACCATCTACGACACTGGCGGAGGCAGTCCGCAGACGGAAGCGATCAGCGGCACGAACTAACGACAATCCGGCCAACTAGGGGCGGGGAGCGCAGGCGAGGCTCCCCGCCTTTTTTCGCTGACCACACGAAAAGCTGGGCGCTAACTGAGAATTGCGGATGAAGTCGCGAAGTCTCAACATTAACCGGACTGTACCTCCCTAGACCACCACGGCGGGGTGACGCTGGCTGCAAACTCAACACCTCACCGTGTGCTTACTCTGACGCTTACGTTGGATCCATTGAGGGCGCCGCGGCGTCGGTGAACGACAACACCGTCTATGTCTACGTCAACGGCGGCAGTTACGTTGTGGCGAGGAGCTACAGCGTAAGTGGCGCATCGGTGACGTTCACGCCGCTGACGGCATACCCGGCCAGCACGCTGATGGACATGTGTGTGTATGGACTGACGGACGAAGCGGGTAATACCGTTTATCAATGCTACAGCTTCACTACCACCAACACCGTAAACCACACCGGCCCGACGGTGACCATCACACCGGCGAACGGCACCACTAACGCCGGTCTGAATACGCAAGTCGTACTGACGTTCTCGGAGTCCATTAACCCGGCGACCATCACATCGAGCAGCGTCAACCTGCTGAATGGAGACGTGCCGCTCAACCCGGCCACCTCCATCTCTCGCGACAGCCGCACCGTCGTGCTGAACTACAACAGTTCGACGCTGCCCGCGGGGGCCACCATTACCGTCACCGCCACCAGCCAGATTACGGATCTTTCCGGCAACGCGCTGGCCAACACGACCAGCGAGTTCACCACCACGGCAGCGGTTCTGAGCACGGCGCCCTATGTGATCAGCATGCGTCCGGGCAACGGCGCGACCCTGGTGCCTACCAACTCGGTGATCACTCTGTTCACCAGCGCTCCCATGAATGCCGGTACGCTCACCGGCGCTCTGTACGTTTCACAAAACGGAGCGTTGGTCACGGGCACCACCAACGTCGGCAGCAACGGGCAGAGCATCGAATTCACTCCCAGCTCGGCCCTGATCGCCGGCACGCCCGTCCAGGTCTTCCTCAACTCGACGGCGCAGGATATTTACGGCAACTACCTGACGTACTTCTCCGGGCAGTTCACTACCGCTGGATCTCCCACCAACACAGCGGCCCTCGTGCAGGCGGTCAACCCCTTCGCGAACGCCACGGGTGTGCCGCTCAACACTGTCATCCAGGTGGAATACGACCAGTCGCTGGCGTCGGGCAACTTGAACAGCTCGAACATCACCCTCTACCAGTACAGCACTAGCACTTACTTAAGCCCGACGCTGTCATTGATCGACAGCGGAGAGGTGATCAACATCGC
>Ga0224555_1001717_pt1 | contig 29014 bp, 19 predicted proteins | sample 714S23034metaG_FD_180687 | JGI IMG/M metagenome (GOLD analysis project Ga0224555, IMG submission 180687) | Peat soil microbial communities from Stordalen Mire, Sweden - 717 S2 30-34 | ecosystem: Environmental > Terrestrial > Soil > Wetlands > Peat | place: Sweden: Norrbotten County, Stordalen...
GACGCCGAGCACTCCGGCGATTTCGCCGCCCGCGAGAATGCCGAACAAAGCCGCCAGCGGGTGCAATTCCACACTGACTCCCATAACGCGGGGAGAGATGGCGTAGTCCAGTACAACGCGCCAGACGATCAAAAACAAAAGCACGAAGGGCCAGTGCTGATATCCCGACAGGACGGCGACGACCATCATCGCGGCGCCTGCCAGCAGCGGCCCTGCCATGGGGACGAACTCCAGCGCACCTCCGGCGGTACCGAGCGTCAGCGCGAATGGAACTCGCATCGCACCCAGGAATGCGGTGTACGCCAGGAACGACAGCGCCGCCAGGGTCAACTGGGCGCGAATGAATTGGGCGAGCATCTGGTTCAGATCCTGGAGCACATCTTCCAGAAACTCACGCTGGGTACGCGACTGCACCAGCGCCACCAGCACTTCATGAAAGCTGCCACCATCGCGGAGGAAAAAAATGGCCAGGATCGGCACTAGAAACAGCACCCACGCTTGTTGTACCGCCTCGGCCGCGCGAAAGGCGATGCGCTGCGCCAGAGCGGATAAGTCGTCCCGGTGACTTATCAAAAAACCCTGAATACGTTTCTGGGTGTCTTTGGTCCAGCCGTGTTCTTTTCCGATCTGCGCGGCGAGCTGGCCGATCTGGCCGGAGAACTGGCTGGTGCCGGCCTTATCCATAAGTACAGGCAGCGACTCTCCGAGGCGGGCGCTTTGCCGGGCAATCCTCGGGCCGACAAGAAAGCCGAACACCGCCAGACCAAGGAGAAGCAGGAAGTAAATGATGGTGATCGACCAGACGCGGCTGTGGACCAGTTTCTCCAGTCGCCCCACCGCCGGATTAATGAGGTAGGCAAAGAAAATGGCGAACAGGAAAAGAATCAAGGTTCGCCGCGCCGCATAGAGAAAGCCCAAGCCCACGGCAAACAGAAAAGCCGTGAACAGAACGCGCGACGTGCGTGAATCAAGAATCGTCAAGAGTTATACCAACCGGTCCAGTCCCGCATGCGAACGAGGTTTTCTCGGGCGCACCCTATGGTATCGCCTGAAATAGAGAACGATCCACTGCCGAAAGAGGCTGACCTTCAGCAAACTGAGGTTTGCTTGCCGCTCACCCGCCCAAGCAGAGCTTGGACGGGGCACCCGATCGCCTCGATCTAATCGCGGTCCACTTCGGTATTCTCGCCCACAACCAACATCCGCATGACCTTGAATTGATCGTCGAGCCAGAGTTGCCAGGTTCCCGCTTCGGACTTCAGTTCCAGTTTAATCAGTTCCTGCTGCCCGCTCCTCAGGGTCACCTTTTCCCGGCCGAGGTACTCCGCGCTGAGCGGCGCCGAAGAATGTTGATGCGGGTTCATGGTGCCGAACTGGGCACGCTGCTTCAGCGGGCACTGCACTAGCCCTTTGTCCTGTTTGCAGGATGTGCCTAGAAACTTCCAGGCCAGCACTTCGCGGTGGATAAAGAAGTAGTCGTCGAGGATGCTGGTCGACACGGGCAGCAGGTAGGGCTGTTCATGTTCTTTCTCCTCGGGCCCAGTGCGCCACTTCTCAGTCAGAAAGTCATCATTCGGAAGCACCACCGATTCCGCTTTCCCCGGGCTCAGCTCCTTCCACTCGTAGCGCCGGATATCCCCGGTGGCAGTAAGCTGCATCTCGGAGGTTTGCACGGCCGCGATGGGAGCATTCTCCGTCTTGAACTCGGACTGGATGACGCTGCCGTTGCCCGTCTGATAGATGGAAAACGTCTCGGTTCCTACGCGATGGCCATTCTGGAAAATGCCGAAAGAACCGGAGTCGACTTTAGTCCCCTCGTGCTCCTTCTCCTTTTCCTTCTCTTTTGACAGGGGAATGGCGCTCGCCGAGGACCCCGCCGCCGCAATGCACCAAACCATCGCAACCATCGCCATCACGAAAGCAAGCAGCCGATAAGACAACTTCAACTTCACTGTGATTCTCCTGTTCCGAAACTTGTACCATCGATTTGAGATAAGCAGGACCCCGCGCTTCCGGAGTCCCTCAAAGTTGCAATGCAGCTTCGATCTCGACGCAAATGGCAGCCACCTGCTTGCCCGTGGTTTCTACCACGACTTTCGCCTGGCGATAACCGGGAAGGCGTTCCGCATAGAGTTGAGCGAACTGCTCCGGATCTCCCCGCAGCGGCCGTTCTATGCCATCCGTCAGGCTCCGTTGCCAGAGTTCGGATGCGGACGCCTCGAGGAAAACCGTTGGCCACTGCTGTAACAATTCGCGGTTCCTTTCCTGTACGAACGTCCCGCCGCCGAGCGCGACCACGCTATTACGTTGCAGCGGCTCGGTCAGCAGATCGCGCAACGCGCTGGTTTCGGCGAGCCGAAACCCGGGCTCGCCTCGGTCCCGAAAAATCTCGGGAACGGTTTGCCGCTCGCGGAACTCGATGCGGGTATCCAGATCCACAAAATCCCAGCCCAGCCGCCGGGCAAGTTCCTGCCCGACGCTGCTTTTGCCGGAAGCCATGAATCCCACCAGAAACACCGCGCGCACTGCCATGGCGCTCCCGGGCACGTAAGGGGCGGTATTGTCAGGTGATGTTGTCAGCCCAGAGTCCGCGCCCATCTGTTCCCAATTTATTTTCTTTGTTCAGCGAAGCTTGGGTTCAGCGTTGCTTGAGGCGGATTTTACCACTGAAAGAGCGCAGCACGACTTCCGATGATGCCTTGCCAGACGTACCCAGGAAGGAACGTCCCGCTTCCACCGGAAAGCGTGAGTGCTTGGGCTGGAGAGGAAAGTCATGTTGCACGCGGCCGAGTACGGAGTGCGCTCTAAAATCGGCCGAGACATCCGCCGGCACCAGGGCTTCGATATCACCGGTGTGGGTGGTGAACTTATAGTCGCCGCCGGAACCGAAATTTCCATCGTAGAAAATCTTTCCGCGGCCGGAAACGACCTGTACCAGCGACCCAGTGACGGACTTCATATGGACGTCGCCGCTGATTGAGGCGATCTCAACGTGGCCATTTGTCACATCAGTCAGCGTGATCGGCCCGCTCATGGTCCGGACGTGCACATGACAATTCTGGACGTTGCGAACATTCACTACCGCATCCGTGCCTTCCAGGGTTAAGTCGCCCTGCAAGCGCTCCGCCGACAGCGGACCGGACGAAGAATGGAGATTGAGGGTAGCGTCGGGCGGAATCAGCAGTTCGTAGTCAACCTGGCCGGCTTGCTCGTTCGCGCCCTGCAGCAGGTGGGACGCGATTTCAATCCGGTTGCCGTTTTGCTGCTGGTCGACTTCCACGTTTTCCGACTTGAGCGTGGCCGTCACCACCACCTGATTGCCGCTGCCGGGCTTTACCGAAATCGCCCCGTACTGCGTATCCACGGAAATAATTGCGTTGGGGCCGACCGTGAAACGGTATTCCTTTTTGCTCTCGGCGAAGGCCGCCGACGCCAGGCAGGTTGCCAGAACCAGAGTTACGACCGTGCCCTGACCCAGACTCGCTTGCTGCAGATTCGCCTTCTGAAGTCTCGCCATAAAACGCCGCCCCTGCGGCCGGGAATGCCGGTCCGCCCTTCTATGATTATTGAATACGACTATTGAATACGATCCAACGCAATCTGATAAAGAAGTGCCTTCTGTTGATAAGCATCCATCAAGTGCTGCCGGGCGTCCACATCCCCCGGATTCCGATTCACGTAGGCCTGTGTTTCCTGGATGTCGGCATTCACCGCTTGCAATTCGTTTTCATAGGTGGCCCGCGTCGCCGGGGCAAGCGTGGAAACTACACTCAGAAACTGTTGATCTTCCTCGCTCGGTGCGGCTTCCACCGTGGGTCGCGCCGCAGATGCCACGGTGCCTAATGGCTTCGCCGACTTCTGCGCCAGTTGCTGAGGAGCCGGGGTTGGCACTGCAGGCGAGGGAGCCGCAGCGGTCTCTGGGTTGGGGGGCGTTACTACAGCCGGGGAAGTAACTGCAGTTGCCGGAGCCTGCTGTTTCGCCACTTCCGGAACTGGCCTGTGACTTACCACGTAAGCGCCTGCCGCCACGAGCGCGGCCGCGACCGGCGCCAGCCACCACGCGGTCGACGTCCATCGTCGTCCTAGAGAAGGTCGCGGAGAAGTTGGAATGAAGATGGGCCGGGTGGGCACGGACTCGGGCTCGCGAATAAGCCCTTCGGCGCGCAATTCGGCCGCAATTCGCACCCACACCCGCGGTGCCGGTTCTTCGCTTGCCGCCAGTTGCCGGGCTTCGCTCGCGATCAATTTCAGGTCCGAGACCAGATCCGCGCAAGCTGGACAGGATTTCAAGTGCGTCTCAAGGTCAGCCCGAGACGCGGCGTCGCCACTCTCCAACGCACCGTCCGGAGCGCCGTCGAGGAGCTCCGGCACAACTCGCTCTACGTCTGAACACTTCATAGCCAACTCTCTCCCCAATACCGCAGCTCAGTTACCCAGTCTTGGCCTTTTCGGCTCTCATGAACTTCAGAAAATCTCGCAGCTTCAATCGTGCTTTGTGGAGCTGCGACTTGCTATTGCCAATCGAGCAGCCCACCATCTGGGCAATTTCGTTATGCTCGAACCCTTCAATATCGTGCAACACAAAAACCGTTCGATAGCCCGGCGGCAGCTTGTCGATCGCCCGCTGCAATTGCAGACGATCGACAGCGCCCGTCAACTTTACGTCCCTGGTACCGAATTCTTTTCTGGGAGCGTCGTCGTCGGCTTCCAGAGTCTCTTCGAGCGACACCACCGGCAGGCCTTTCTTGCGCAGTTGCATCAGGACGACGTTGACCGTCATGCGGTGCAGCCAGGTGGAGAATGCGGACTCGCCGCGAAAAGTGCTGATCTTGCGAAATAGCTGTAGAAATGCTTCCTGGGCCAGGTCTTCGGCCTGCGCGGGATTGGAGACCATGCGCAAACATAGCGAGTACACGCGGCGTTTGTGCAGGTGATACAAGACTTCGAAGGCTGCTTCGTGGCCCTGCTTCGCCTGCTCTATAGCCTCTGCTTCGGTGATGCGTTCCTTCGGGTCGGTCAAGTCGCCTTTTCCGGCCGCTACTGCTTCAGATGCGGCTTCGAACTCTTTTCGTTGTACAAATTTGCCGAGGCAGTTGCGGGAAGTGCTCTCGACCGTTTCTAAGTGGTCAGAATACCAAAAACTGTAGCTTGCGGAATGATCTATCCGACCAAAGTACTCGGCTAACTCGGCGTAGAGGTCACCTTCGTAACGCCATCGCTCCTGTAAAGACGGGGCTTGCCCCGTTTCCTCCGCTGCCGGAGACGCGGCAAGCCGCGTCCCTACGGGAAATCGCATTTCTCCCCGCTATGCCTTTCCGGCCGTGATCGTCTCCAGCCCATGCCCGTGCGGACCGGTCTCGCGAATCCGCAACAGAATGGCGAAGGTCAGCCCGACGAAGCCGAGGATCGAGAAGATCCACATACCGAGCCCATATCCTCCCGGGTTATCCAGTCCGGCGTGGGCGTAGTCGTTGGCCTTGCCAATCAGCAGGTTCATGATGAAGAAGCCGATCTGCTGAATCAGAGTCATCAAGGCGTAAGCGGTGCCCAGCCGGTTCTGGTCCACGATATAAGCCACCGACGGCCACATAACCGCCGGAATCAGCGAGAAGGCGACCCCCATCATGCAGACCGGCACGAACAGCGAAACATTGGTGAATCCCATCAGCAGATAAACCGGCATCAGCAGGACCGAGGCGAACATCATCAAAAACGCGCGCTTCCCGATCTTGTCGGAGAGCAGACCGAAAAGAGGGGTCGCGACCATGGCCGAAAGCGGCAGCAGGCTGTTGAACATTCCCGCCCGCTCGTGCGCCAGTACCCGCATTGCTTCCGAAGCGCTTATGCCGCCATGGGTTGCCAAGATCTTATTGGTAAAGAAGTCGATGGCAAACGTACGGAAGGGAAAGATAGCGGAGTAGAAGGTAAAACAGAGCCCGACCACGAACCAATACGATGTGTTAAATCTGAAAATCTGCCCGAACTCCAGCTTGTCGATGGAACCGGCCTGCCCGAGTTCGTACCGTCCCTCGGCCCGGCTTTCGAGCACCCAGTAAACTGCCGAGCACACAACCGCCAGCACTCCAGCACCGACAGCGATTAATAACGGCCCCTGCCAACTCGGTTCGCCTGCCGGGCCGTGCGGATAAAAGGCCTTGTTCGCCCAGGTCGGCGAGTTGTCCGCCGCCACCGAGGCCAGGCGGGCGATGGTGAGGTTGATCCCAAAGGCAAAGCTCAGCTCTTTACCCTTAAACCACTTGGCGAGCACGGTCGTGACCGCAACAATCATGGATTCGGCGCCCAGCCCAAGCACGGTGCGGCCGGCGATCATCACGCCGGGACGGCCGCGTGCGGCAGTGAGCGCGGCTCCCAGCAGGCAAAGTACGGCAAAGAACGTAATCGCCTTCTTGGTGCCAATGCGGTCGATGATGATACCGCCGATCAGCAATGTAGCAACCGCGGCCACGCTATAGGACGAGTTTAGCCATCCAAACGCGGTCGCGGAAAAACCCAGCTTGTCGATAAAAATGCGTTCCAGCGGATTGATACTGTCGTAAATGTAGTAGTTGCCGCCCATCGCCAAGCTGACGAACAACAACACAGTCCAGCGGTAAAGACGAGAAGGTTCTGGTCGAGCAAGCTCAGGCATGAAGGCACTCATCCTCGGCGCCGAGCGGCGCCTGCGTGGTATGTGTGGAGAGAATCAACCGACGAAGATAACAGATCGGGGAAGGGAATGGCTCTGCATCTCTGCCCTCAAATGAAAAGGCCCTTGGTCTCCACGGAACGTGGTCACCAAGAGCCATAAACTGAAAGCTGAAAACTGACAGCCGTTCTTACAGCTTCTCCGTCTTGCCGTCGTATTTCACGTCGCCATTCTTGTCATTCTGGCGCGTGACGTCGTCGTTGGTATAGACGTGACCCGCTTTTCTCGAGCCCTTCGCTTCGCTCGCCACCAGCGCCGCGTCCGAAGTGTGTTCCGGTCCGGTGTAATACATCCAGCCGCGCGGTGAGCGTGGGCCGTGGTCTTCATTCGGACGCCCTTCACGCGCACGATCTTCGCGCGGACGTTCTTCGCGCATCGCGTCGTGCATGGGATGACCTTCGCGTCCAATCGGCTCGGGCCACAGGTGGACATCGGACGCGGTCAGCGGAGCGCCGCCGCCCTCGTACCACACGGGCACGGTGTACTCCGAGCTGGTCGATCCTTGAATCTCGGAAAGGGTCGCGTTGGTTGCACCGGCGATCAACCCGGTGGTGGCGTTGCTCGCTCCCACCGGATTCGGCGAAACCGTTTGCAGGGACAACATCGGCGTGGTCACCAGCGGGATATACGGGCCGCATCCATAAAGGCAAGGGCCGGGGCGAGGAACGGGCTGTTGCCCAAAAGCCGCTACTGCCAGCAAAACTACCGCCATCAGAACCAAATAGGGTCGCATACTGCCTCCACAGGGGACGTACAAATCCATCTTAAGAGACGGGGCTTGCCCCGTCTCCCTGCGTGTTGCAAGTGCAGTTTGCTGGCCAGTTCGCACTGTGCCGCAGACAACCAGAATGTTCGGAGATTCACGGCGCTCTCGGCTAAACAACTGAGTTTCACACGAGGCCCGTCGCCGAGGCTGGTGAAAATTGCTGCGCACAACCTGCAAGGGATTAGCGCAGCCTCTGGTGGAGCGCCGGGCGTCCCCGCCCGGCCTGGTGATCGATGGACGGGCGAGAGCCTGCCCTGAGCTTGCCGAAGGGACGCCCGTCGCTCCATTGCTCTTAATTCTCTTAACGACCGACGCTTTTAACTGCCAACGAATCGCGCATAAAGGCTGCGTGCAATGGCTGTGTCGGTCGTCCCCTTGATGATCGCGCGGCCATCAGGAAACAGCGTCATCTCGTAGGGCTCGCGCCAGAACTTGAGCACGAACTCGTTGTGGCGAACCTGGCCGTGAGGCTGAAGGCGGGCGCTCAGCTCTACGAAGTCCACCGGCCGCTGCCGCTCGTGGATCTGCACGGAATTTCTGCCGCACATCGTAATGTGAGGCCGCCCTTCACCGGCCAGATGAACAAAGTCTCCCGAGCAGGCGCGGCACCCCGCCCGCGGCTGAATCGCGGCCGTCGCCAATTCTGCCCGTTCGTTCGTCCAGACATCCCAGGAGAGCAGAGTTCGCCGCATTTTCGAACGCGCGCCTACCAGAAACTTCAGCGCCTCAGTCGCAGCAAGCGACGCCACCAGGTTCACCGCGGAATTCAAAATGCCTGCGGTTTCACAGGTCTCCACCGTCCCGCGCGGGGATTCCGGGAAGATGCAGGCGAGACATGCCGTTTCACCGGGCAGGATGTTCATGGTTACGACATAACTGCCTACTGCGGCCGCGTAAATCCAGGCCACGGAATTCTTGACCGCATAATCGTTGATCAGATAGCGTGTTTCGAAATTGTCGGTACCATCCAGGATCAGCTCGCAGCCGCCAAGCAGGGAATCGATATTCGCCGGGATCAGGTCGGCGACATGGGGCTCGACCACGATCTGCGAGTTGAAGCGCGCGATTTGCCGCGCCGCCGCGATCGCCTTGGGCACCGATTCGCGCGCGTCCTCCTCATCAAATAAAGCCTGCCGCTGCAGATTAGTGGGCTCGACGTAGTCGCTGTCGAGAATCCGCAGCGTGCCAACGCCTGAACGCGCCAGCAGCGAAGCCAGGGCAGAACCGGTGGCGCCGCATCCCACGATCGCCACGCGGGCCGCAGACAGCCTTTTCTGACCCTCCGCTCCGATCTGCTTGAACAACACCTGCCGCGAGTAACGGTCGTTTATCTCCAAAGCGTCGATTTCCAAAGCAATAACCTTAGCGATTACCTTTCACGGGCTTTCAAACCAGTATTATAGGTGCCGGTTGTCAATCTTTGTTTCCGCGAGCAACGTGTGCCGTTTTGCGATTCATCGAACCCGATAGGTTTCATGGTTGACGAGCGTGAATTGCGGGATGGGATTTTGCGGCTAAGCGGCGCCGCTCGGGTTGCGCTGGTAATTTTGCTGGTGCTCGCGCACGGAGCAAGCTGGGCGCAGAGCTCCCCCCCCACCCCGCAGCAAGCCGCCGGGGCGCCCTCGCAATTCGGAACCATCGCGCCCTATCTTGGTTTAGCGATTGATCAGATCGAGTTGCCTGGGGTTCCGCCGGAAGAAGCGGCTGCGCTGCTCGCGGCCACACCGCTCAAGATCGGCGAACCGCTCACGCGCGAAGCGCTGCATGACGCGATGCAGGCTCTTTTTGCCACCGGGCGCTTCTCCGACATTCAGGCCGAAGCGGATCGCACCGACACTGCCGGCGTCAGGCTGCGCTTTCTGACGGTCGCCAATTTTTTTGTGGGCATGTTGACGATCGAAGGCGTTTCGAACAATCCGTCCGCCAACCAACTGGCCAGCGCCACCCGCCTGCAACTTGGCGAACTCTACTCCCCAGAAAAACTCGACCACGCTCGGGCAGGCATCCAACGAGTAATGGAAGAAAACGGATTCCACCGGTCGAAAGTGACCATCTCCGAACAGCGCGACGAGCAGCAACACCAGCTCAACCTGACCTTCCATGTCGTCCGCGGGCCGCGGGCCCTAGTCGGAGAAATCACCCTGGAAGGCGATGCCGGCTATTCCATCGCAGAACTCAAGGAGATCGCCAAACTGCATTCCGGCGATCCGGTCGCCTCGAACCGCATTACACGCGCGCTGCAGCGAATTCGCCGCCGCTATCAAAAGCAGGACCGTTTGCTTGCCCAGGTCTCGGCCGCCGACCGCACCTACCGTTCCGAGCGCAACACGGTGGACTACATCTTTAAAGTGGACCGCGGTCCGGTGGTGGAGATTGCCGCCGATGGTTTTAAACTCAGCCAGCGGGTGCTGCATCGGCTGGTGCCAATCTATGAAGAAGGCGCGGTCGACGACGATCTGCTCAACGAAGGCCGGCGCAACATCGAGAACCACCTTCAGACTCTCGGTTACTTCGAGGCCACCGTCAGCGTGAGCCAGCACACCGCGCCGGACGGCAAGAATTTGCAGGTGGTTTACGCCGTCAATCCCGGAGACCGTCACAAACTCGCTGCCATTCGTATATCCGGCAACCGATACTTTTCCGACGAACTGATTCGCTCGCGCATGCAGGACCAAGCCGCCGGACGCCTGTTCAGCCATGGGCGCTACAGCGAAGTGTTGCTCGAAGAAGATGTGCGGCGTATCCAGGATCTCTATCGGGCGAGTGGCTTCCGCCAGGCCGAAGTTAGCAGCAGATTGGTTGCCAAGTACCAGGGCGATCCTTCGAAACTTGCCGTCGCCATCGTCGTCAAAGAGGGCCCGCAGACGCGGGTGGCGTGGGTCCGCATCGAGGGCACTTATACGCTTCCGCAGGAACAGCTCCCGGAAATTTCCACTGCCGAAGGACAGGGCTTTGATGAATCGAGTCTGGCGGATGACCGCGACACGATTCTGAGTAAGTATTTCGATAATGGTTTCCCCAATGCCACGGTCGACGTCGCCTATGTTACGGTTCCGTCGCCGGACGACTTTCCACGCGTTGGTGTGACTTTCTCGATTCATGAAGGCGAGCAATTTTTTGTCGATCAAGTTTTTCTCGATGGCTTGCATTACACCCGCGCCGGTGTCGCCCGCCGGGAAATGCGAGTGCAGCCGGGCGCGCCCTTGAGCCAGCAGGATATGCTGGAGAGCCAGCGCCGTCTGTACGACCTCGGCCTTTTCAAGCAGGTGGACACCGCCATCCAGAACCCGGACGGCACCGAGGCGCGCAAGAACGTGCTGGTCACGGCACGGGAGGCGGAACGATACACCTTCGATTACGGCGTCGGTTTCGAGTTCCAGACGGGACAACCCACAGTCGGGGCTACCCAACCACTCGGCGAGACCGGCGTCAGCCCCATGGTGTCTTTCGGCGTCAGCCGCCTCAACATGGGCGGTCGTCACCAGACCCTCACCATGAAGGCCACCGTCGGACGCCTGCAGCAGAGAGGGCTCATCAGTTACGACATCCCCAAACTGCTGAACCGGGACAGCCTTCGTTTCAGCGCCACTGCGCTTTACGACAACACGGTGGACGTTACTACCTTTACCTCGCAACGGTTGGAGGGCACTTTGCAGGTATTGCAAACGCTGTACAAAGTGCAGGACCGCGAACTGACCACGCTCGCTTACCGTTTCAGTTACCGCCGGGTGGAGGCCAGCAATGTTGAGGTCACCAGCAACCTCATTCCGCTGCTTTCAGCCCCAACCCGGGTAGGAATTCCCAATTTTCTTTACATCCGCAACCGGCGCGATAACGATCTGGAAAGCACGCGCGGCAACTACACCACCGTCGAAGGTGGTGTAGCGTCGAGCTATTTTGGCTCCGAGGCCGACTTCAGCCGGGTGCTGGCCAAGAACTCTACCTATCACACGTTTTTTCGCAATCGCAGCACGGGACAGGGGTTTGTCTTCGCCCGCTCCACCACCGTCGGGATCGAGAACCGTTTCGGCAGCACGGTTCTACTGGATCCGGCGCAAGCCGTGCCACCCGGACAAACCCTCATTCCGCTGCCGGAACGTTTCTACAGCGGCGGGGGCAACTCCAATCGCGGGTTTGGGTTAAATCAGGCGGGACCACGCGATCCCTTCACCGGATATCCCGTCGGCGGCAGCGCCGTGTTCCTCAACAGTCTGGAGATGCGTTTTCCAAACGTTATGGTGCCTTACCTTCAGGACAACGTCGGGTTTACGATTTTTCACGATATGGGCAACGTCTTTGCGCGGCCACAGGAAATGCTCCCCAGCCTCGGGCGCTTTCACCAACCCGACGAGAGTCTCTGTTTCCATGAGAGCACGCACGAGCGGTGCAATTACAACTATGCTTCGCACGCCATTGGTCTGGGAGTGCGTTATCAGACGCCGATCGGACCGTTACGCTTTGACTTCGGATACAATTTAAATCCACCGTATTTTCCCAGCTACAACAACATCACGACCAACAAGGTAACTGGGCAGGCGGTCGGGCAGTTTGGGTACGAACGCGCCGGGCATTTCAACTTTTCGTTCAGCGTCGGGCAGTCATTCTGATGAAACTCGGGCGCATCAAACTCGGAAAACACTGCGCGCTTGCGATCGCTGTCAGCCTGGCTCTGGTGGCCTTATCCCAAGCCGGCCAGATCGTCGACCGTGTGGTCACTAGCGTGAACGGCCACGTGGTTTTGCAGAGCGATTGGGAGCAAGAAGTCGCCTTCGAGGCCTTTTCCAATGCCCGCGATCCGGACTCGTTCACCGCGGCCGAGCGCAATGCGGCCCTCGATCGCCTGATCGATCAGGAACTGCTGCGGGAACAGTTGCGGCCGTCTCAACCAGTTCCCGCCGAGCAACTCGCTGCCCGCGTGGCTGAAGTCCGCAAGCTTTATGCGGATTGCGCGACCGACGAAGCGTGGCACGCCAAGCTGCAACGTTATGAGCTAACGCAAAGCTCGCTGGAAAAACGTCTGGGCGACCAGATCCAGCTCATGAAGCTCGTGGAAGACCGTTTGCGGCCCTCCATCCAGATTGACCAACAGGCGGTGGAGACCTACTACAACGATCAGTTGCTGCCGGATATGAAACGGGCCGGCAGTCGCGCCACGCCGCTGCCCGAGGTCTATGGCCAAATTAAGGACTTGCTGGCCGAGCGAAAAATGAACGAGCTGCTCTCGGGCTGGCTGGCGAGTCTGCGCTCTGGAAGCCATATCCTGACTCCTGAATCCAGTGCCGGAGAGCGGAACCCTTGACCGAACCGCCGAGCGAACCCCCGACCGATCCGCCGAGCGAACCCCCGATCGAGCCGTTGATCGAAGCGTTGACCGGGCCGGTTCCTCCCGAGCGCCGGCGCATCCTGTGGAAACTCTTTCTGTCGTTTTGTGTTTTCAGCCTGCTTGGTTTCGCCGTGCTCGGCTGGTACGTTACTACCGATTCCTTTCAGCAACTGGTCCGCCGCCGCGTGGTCGCGTCGGTGGAGAAAATCACCGGCGGACGCGTCGAACTCGGAGAACTTCACACTATCCCGTTCCGCCTGCGCGTGGACGCTCGCAACCTGACTATCCACGGTCGCGAAGCTCCGGATCAGGTGCCATATGTGCGGGTCGACCGCCTGCAGGCGGAAATGAAAGTCATTTCCATCCTCAGCACCACCATCGGATTGCATTCTCTGGTGCTCGATCATCCCGTCGTCCATGTGATTGTCTATTCCGATGGCACCACCAACGTTCCCGCGCCGCCAGCCAGCCTTTCCTCTGACCGGGGACCGGTCGAGGAACTCATCTCGCTCTCGGTTTCGCGCATCGAGGTGCAGCGGGGCGAACTGCTGTGGGAAGACCAGAAAATGCCGTTCGATTTTGCCGCCCAGGAACTGGCGCTGCTTTTGAACTACTCCTTGTTGCGCCGGCAATACGAAGCGCGGATACTCGCGGGAAGCGTCGCCACGCGTTTCCAGCAGTATCCCTCGTTTGCGTGGCGGGCGGATGCTTCGGTGATTCTGGCTCGCGGACGCGCCGACATCAGCAGTTTGACGGTGACTTCCGGAAAATCTGAAATTCACTTCGCGGGACAGCTGCAGGACTTTCACAATCCTCAACTGAGCGGTGATTATCACGGCGTGGCGGATCTCGGCGAGCTCGCGTCCCTGACACGGCAGCCGCAGTTTCGCAAAGGTACGGCGCAGTTCGAGGGCAAAGGCTCCTGGAACCTGCAGAATTTTTCCACTCAGGGAACCGTGCAGGCCAAAGACATCGAATGGTCGAACGGCAAGCTGTCGATGCAGAATGGCCGCATCAGCGCAGCGTTCTCGCTTACTCCGGAGCGCTTCCGCGTTTCCTCGATCAAGGCCAACCTGCTCGGCGGCGACCTGCTGGGCGAGGCTGATGTGACCGATTGGCAGAGTTCGCTCGCACCCTCGCCAGCCCCAGTGCGGCGCCATGTGATCGGACGAGTTCCGCCGGAAAGTCTGCAGCGCGGCTCGCTGCGCCTGCAATTGACGGGCTTCCCGCTGCTCCCGGCCATGGAAATGCTGAGCTCAAAAAACCTTCCACTCGATCAACTCGAGCTCTCCGGACGGGCGAGCGGCAAGGTTGAGATGCTCTGGGTGGGCTCGATCCGTGAGGCAGAGACTCGCGTGAGCCTTGGCATTGCGCCACCGCTAAAGCCGGCCCCGAGCGAGATTCCGGTGCACGGCCAGATGGATGGCATCTATCGCGGATCGCGCGACGAATTGGAAGTGAGCCAGCTTCATCTGACAACCCCAGGCTCTGAAATCACAGCCTCGGGCAATCTGGCCGCGGACGCGTCGTCATCGTCATCCCTGCGCTTCTCGTTCACCAGCCATAACCTGCGGGAGTGGGCGCCGCTCGTCGAAGCGGCCTACGGATCCCGGGATTTGCCCTTTGCCGTTCACGGCTGGGCGAGCCTTACCGGCAACGCCAGCGGCAAACTCCCTGCGCCTTCCGTTAGCGGAAATCTTGAAGTCTACGACTTTGACACGACCTTGCCGGCGACCAAACGAGTTTCCGCACGAGTTCTTCACTGGGACGCACTCTCCGCCGCTGTCCAGTATTCGAGCAATCATTTCGCCGCTCACAATGGGTCCCTCATTCATGGCCACACCACGGCGCACTTCGACGTCAGTGCCGCGCTGACAGGCGGCGTACTGCCCGAGAGCGCTCCCTTTACTCTGCACTTTGACCTGCGCAACGCCAATCTGGCGGAGGTTGCGCAACTGGCCGGAGTCGCTCAGCCGCTGGCTGGCAATCTCGATATGTCCGTCACCGTTTCGGGCACGCGCGCCAGTCCCCACGGAGATGGACACCTCGAGCTTCACAATGGAACGGTCTACGGAGTCGGCGTTCCTTTGTTGACGAGCGATCTCCGCCTCGCCGGTGGCGAACTTCAATTCAACAACATCGATGCCAGTGCCTACGGTGCTCCACTTTCCGGGAGCGCCGCCGTCAGTACATCGAGTATGACTGAGTCAAATACCGACTGGGCGAAGAATGAGTTTCGCCTGAATCTTTCCGGTCGTAACCTCGATCTCGCCCGTTTCCCGCGCTTGCAGACCAGCCGCTTCACGGCCGATGGCGTCGTCGATTTCACGCTGCGAGCCAGCGGCACTCCCGATCAGCCTGCGATCGAAGCGCACGTTCATCTCAAGGACCTCGCGCTGGACAAGGAGCGCGCCGGAGATTTCTACGTCGACGCGGTTACGCACGGACACCAGCTCGATCTCAATGCGCACTCGGACTTCGATAAAGCGGACTTGACTATTCTGGGGAGCGTCGGATTAGAGCATGACTTTCCCGCCGATCTGAACCTGGCTTTCCACCATCTGGATGTCAATTCGCTGCTGCGCATTTACTTGCCGGGAAAGATCACGGGACACTCTCCTCTGGAGGGGACGCTGCACGTTCGCGGTCCGCTGCGCACGCCACGCGATCTAAAAGCGGACGCCGAACTCCAGGCTTTCAGCGTTGAGGTCGAGCACGTGCAGGTAGAAAGTGTCGCGCCCATTCGCTTCGAGGTCGCGAATCAAGTCCTGCTCGTCGAAAACTTCCACCTGGCAGGAAGTGGTACCGATTTCACCGCACACGGCCGCGCGCATTTGACCGGTGCGCAAGAGCTTGACGTCCGTCTGGACGGCTCGGTCAATATGACCCTCCTGCAGTCGCTCAACCCCAAAATCCTGGCGCGCGGCAATTTGGGCGTAAACCTCAACGCCAGCGGTACGCTCTCGCAGCCCGTGCTGCAAGGGCGTCTCGAAGTGAAGGACATCTTCGTCAGTCACAACGACTTTCCCAGCGGCCTTAGCGCCCTGAACGGTGTTTTGCTGTTCGATCGCAACCGCATCCAGATCGAGAGCCTCAGCGGCTCTACCGGCGGTGGCACGGTGGCGCTGACCGGCTCCGCGACCTACCAGGGCGGCGTGTTTCTTCTCGATTTCGGCGCAACGGCGCATGACGTTCGCCTGCGCTATCCCCCCGGCGTAAGTTCCACCGCGAACGCGGACGTCCGGCTCACCGGCACTACGAATTCCGCTCTGCTGAGCGGGGATGTGGTGGTCACCAAGCTGGCCGTCACTCCAGGATTTGACTTCGGCGCCTATATCGTGAGGAGCAGACAGACGGTCGTCCTGAGCGAGAGCGACAGTCTGCCAAGCCGCCTTAAACTCGATGTTCACGTGGTGACCACTCCTGAACTGCAGATGCAAACGGCCGTCGCCAGGCTCTCTGGCAACGCGGACCTCAGGGTGCGGGGCAGCGCCGAGCGTCCGGCAATTCTGGGGAGAGTGGAAGTTCTGGAGGGAGAAATCTCTTTCAACGGAAACAAGTACAAGCTCGAGCGCGGCGATGTTACCTTCGCCAATCCAGCCAAGACGCAGCCGATCATCGACCTGCAGGCTTCCACCCGAGTGCGCGATTATGACATCACGGTGCAATTCCGCGGTGACGCCAGCGTTCCCAATGGGTTGAAGGTCACGTGGCAGTCCGAGCCGCAGCTTCCCGAAGCCGACGTCATCGCTCTGCTGACTCTCGGCCGCACCCACGAAGAGTCGGCGAACGCGGCCTCCAGCGGAGGCTTTGGGTTTGGCGGAGAGGCATCCAACCTGCTCATCAATCAGGCCCTCAACAGCACCGTCAATAGCCGCCTGCAGCGTTTGTTCGGAGCCAGCCGCGTCAAAATCGATCCCCAGGGCTTGGCCAGTGAAACCGCCCTGGTGCGCGGGCCGCAGGTCACCGTCGAGCAGCAAGTGGTCAGCAATCTCACCCTGACGTATAGCACCAATGTCTCCGTTTCCAACCAGCAAATCATCCAGGTGGAGTACAACCTGACCCGGACCATTTCGATCGTGGCGTTGCGTGACTGGAACGGAGTCGTCAGCTTCGACTTTAAAATCCGGCGCCGGAAGAAGTGATAACGGGTAGGTTTCAAGGTTGCAGAGTTTCGAGGTTTCAGAGTCTCAGGGTATTCTTTCCATGAAACCTTGAAACTCTGAAACCTTGAAACTTTGCCTCTCCGCTCAAGTTCCGCCTTGACATAAATCTCCAAACCAGCAACTCTATCTGTTTTCCACTACACGCCCGGAGAAACGGGTGAGGGAAGCCAATTTGCGAGTGCGGGTCTTTTATCACGACAAATGTTTTGACGGGGCGTGCTCGGCCGCCCTGTTCTCCCGCTTCTACCGGGAACGAATCCGCGGCGATGTGGACTTCGTGTACTCCGGCCTGCTGCATCGTGCGGGCGCTCTTTTCGACGAGAAGCAGTTTGACGGCGACGAGAATGCCATCGTCGATTTCAAGTATTCCAGTTCGCCCAAAATCACCTGGTGGTTCGATCACCACGAAAGCGCTTTTCTTTCCCCGGCCGACGCCTCCCACTTCGAGCAGGATGAGAGCGACCGCAAGTTCTACGATCCAGCGTTCAAGTCGTGCACCAGTTTTATTGCCATGATCGCGAAAGAACACTTCGGCTTCGATCCGCGCCCCGTCTCCGAACTTTTGCACTGGACCGACATCGTCGACGGCGCCATGTACGAAGACGCGAAGTCGGCGGTGGAAATGAAAGCTCCCGCCATGAAGCTGACTATGGCCATCGAATCCTCCACGGAGCGGGACTTCGTCAAGAAGCTGATTCCTTTGCTCGCGTACCATCCTCTGGCCACGATTCTGGAAGAGCCATTCGTCGCCGCCGTGTTGCCGCCGCTGCTCGAACGCCACGAGCGCTCGGTTGAAATTTTGCGGCAGCGCATGGAAGAAAAAGACGGCACGATTTTTTTCGACATCACCGACCTGGACCTCGAAGGCTACAACAAGTTCATTCCGTACTATCTGCATTCCGATTCGGTCTACAGCGTCGGCCTGAGCAAGAGTTCGTTCCGGGTGAAGGTTTCGGTCGGGTCGAACCCCTGGTCAAAACGCGAGCCGACCGTCAATCTCGCCAAAGTTTGCGAGCGCTATGGCGGCGGCGGCCACGCCCGCGTCGGGGCGATCTCATTCGAAGTAAATCAAAGTGACGCGGCTCACCAAGCCGCGTTGGAGGTTGTCGCAGAGTTGCGCGCCAGCGTCCGCCAGCAGATGTGAGAATCAGGAAGCTTCGTATCGCGTTACCGCTTGAGCGATACCGCAGGCTCTTCGAAATCGGATGCCCCTTGAGGGGCCACGCTTTAGAATGAATCTGCGACCAGTCGCTGGATACCGCAGAATCAATTTTTGCCAAATGCATCCCAGAATCCCGCTTCCCAGAATCGACGATCCCGGACACATCAAAGGCGTGCGCACCGTCGCCACCGTTGAGTTTACGAAAGGCATCATCGTCGTGCTCGCGGGACTGGGTGTGCTCTCCATGAGGCACAAAGATATTTGGGGAGTGACCGAGAGCTTCCTGGATTTTCTTCACGTTAGTCCTCACCACCACCACCGCTTGTTCGGGGTCTTCGTCAACCTTGCGCACCAGCTCAGCGACGTGCGTCTGTGGAAGATCGCCGTGGTGGCCGCCATTTACGTGACGCTGCGCTTCATTGAGGCCTACGGATTGTGGCATGTCCGGCCGTGGGCGGAGTGGCTGGCGTTCGCCTCCGGCGCCATCTACATTCCGTTTGAGGCAGCCGATCTGTGGCGGCGGCTGACCTGGTTTCGATTGGCGGTTATCGTGGTCAACCTCGGGATCGTGCTTTACATGCTCATGTTGCGCCTGGAAGCAGCGAAGAAGCACGGCGCGGCGCGCCACTCCGCGAAATCGGGGTAGATCGCCTGGTGTGAATCCGAACAGATCGCGCTCGTGCGGTGTCTAATAAAGGCATGCGGCAGAGGATTCTCAGTCTCTGGGCCCTGCTGCTCACCGTCTGCTTGTGGGCGCAACCGTCGTCCGTCAATAAGACGGAAAAGGCTGCCATTCAGCGCGCAAAGAAGCCTGAGAGTGTCGACGTTGGATCGAAGCTTGCCGAATGTGAGCCTGGAGTTTTTCCTAAAGTACGAAGGTGGAGGCGCACCGATCAAGTGGGAGGTGAACGACTGCGGAGACCAGCGCGGAAGCCCGGCGCTGGATCAAGAGCACGGCGCTCCCATGTGCGTTGAGGCCGATTTCGAATTCGAAGGGCAGACTGCCGTAACCATCCTCGTTTCAGTCGGAACATTCAACAGAGGACCGTCGGGCGTTCCAATGCTCATCAGTATGACAATCACCGAAAACGGGATCAGCCGTCCCGTACGCCATCTGAGCGATTTGCCCATGGAATTGCATCGCCCGGTGCCAAGATTTCCACGAGACTTGCCAGTCCCCGTGGGCGCACTACTTCCGAGTTGCTCGTCCATCGCCTAGAACCCCCGGTTGACCACTGCGACAACGACCAAGTCAACGCGCCGTCAGTGTAGGAAGTTGATTGCCAATGGCAAACCGAGTGCCAGCAGCACAACCAGGTACACCGCTCCCATGGTGGCACCCAGTCGCCAGAAGTCTTTGGTGGGGATGTAGCCGCTGCTAAACCAGATTGGCGCAGGCCCACTGGCATAGGGAGTAAGGACGCCCATCAAACCCAGCGAGTAAACCAGAACAAGGGTGATGGCCCTGGCAGGAACGCCCGGCACCGACAGGACGGCTAGCAGGAAAACGGGCAGCAGCGCGGTCGTCTGCGCCGTGATGCTGGCAAATAGATAGTGGATGACGAAAAAGACTGTGACGGCCGCGATCAACATGGGAACCAGTGGAATGCGGGTCATGTAAGTGGCTGCCCGGGAGCCGAACCAGGCGAGGAAGCCAACATTGCCGAGCCCTTCAGCCATCGCAACTAACGTGGCAAACCAGACCAGGACGCTCCAGGCCTGTTTATTAGCAAGGATGTCATTCCAGGTAACCACCCTGGCGAGCAGCATCACCGAGATTACAGCCAGAGCGACGGTGACCGGGCTTATCCAGCGGCTGCCGCCGATCCAGCCGACCAGCGCTGCCACGGCCAGCAAACCCATAGTCACTTCAGGACGAGTGATCCGCCCCATGCTGATGAGCTCGCCGCCGGCCCAGCGTGCAACCTCGTCGCCACGCTTGATCTCGGGCGGATAAAGGAAATAGGCAAGCAACGGCGTCGCCGCGAACAACAGGATCCCGACCGGTAGGAAGCCCAGTGCCCATAAGCCCCACGAGATATCCACGTGCGCGACCTTGCGTGCAATTTCCACTGCCAGCAGGTTGGGCGCGAGCGCGGTCAAAAACATGGAACTGGTGACGCAGGTGGTGGCAAAGCCGGTCCACAGCAGGTATCCGCCGATTTTTCGCGGGCTATCGTTGGGAAACGAACCATAGAGCGGTGGGATGTTCTTTACGATGGGATACACCGTGCCACCGCTGCGCGCGGTATTGGACGGCATCACTGGAGCAAGAAAGAGATCGGAGAGCGCGATGGCGTAACCAAGACCAAGGGTGCGGCGGCCCAGTGCCTTGACCAGCAGCAACGCAATGCGTCGGCCAAGACCGGTGGCTTCATATCCCAGAGCGAACATGTTGGCGGCAAAAATGAGCCATACCGCATCATTGGAGAATCCCGAGAGAGCCCATTTGGTGGCCTCGGCCGGCGTTTTCCCAACCAACAGTAGCGCGGCGGCAACTGTAACGCCGATAAAACCGATGGCTGCGCCGGGCAGCGGTTCCGTGATCAGGCCGGCAATGACAGCGGCGAATAGTGCGAAGTAATGCCACGCTGTCGCGGTCAGGCCGGAAGGTGCCGGTACCAGAAGAAGTATGAGTCCCAGGGCCAGCGGCCCAATCCATTTTCGGAGCTGTTTGGAAGTGGCGGGCGAAGTGCTAACTGGCGCGACTGGTTTCGGTGGCGCAACGGTTGGCGAGGACATGGGTTTGCCTCCCTTGGCGCGAAGAACAATATCCTCATGTTATCAGTATTGCATCAATGCGAACTGCTGGCACGTTGCTAGCGACCCGATGCGGCTCAGAAGGGCTCCTTCAGCGTCCCGCGCCTTTCCGGTGCGGGACGCTTTCGGTTCAGGTGAAAGAAACATCCAAGTTTAAGCCTCTTTACCTGTAGTACTCCGGGTGGTACACCGTAGTCACTTGTCCGGCAGCTTGCCGGTCGTTAGTCTCTTTCCGTAAACGGCTCAGAACTCCGATTCCGCTGGCTAACGCTTGGCGTCTGCCCGGGAGCGCATGTGACGGGAGGCACGTGGACCGAAATCATCGAGTCGGATCATTCAGGCAGCCTCCGTTTCACCGCCCAGGAACCATGGAGATCCTCGCCTGCGGCGTCACGGCGCTCGCCTATCTCGGTGCGCTCGCTTTCGGATTTGTGTATGACGACGTCCCGCAAATTCTGAAGAACCCGGCCATCCAGGATTGGCGTTATCTGCCGCAGTACTTCACGGCCCACGTCTGGGCGACGATCTATCCCAACAGCACGGGAAATTATTATCGACCGCTGTTTCTTCTATGGCTGAGGCTGAACTATGCGCTCTTTGGTGCGAACCCGGCTGGTTGGCACGCGGCCAGCGTGTTGTGTCACATCGCCGCGACCTACATGGTTTTTCGGGTTGCACGGCAACTGACATGCGACCGGGTGATCGCCTTCGCTACCGCTCTGTTGTTCGGGTTGCACCCGGCACACATTGAAAATGTGGTGTGGATCTCAGGCGCCACCGATCCGCTGATGACATGCTTTGTACTGGGAGGCTGCTCGGCGTTCTTGAGTTTTCGTGAGTCGCGAAAATTGTCCCAGCTGGTCTGCTGATTATTGCGCTCTCGCTGATTCGTCCACCAAGCGGGACTCAGGCCGACGGCGCTTTGCCAAAGGCAACTGCAGCGCTGCCAGGGGTTGCGCCCTATGTACTTCTCGCCCTGATCTATATCGGCGTTCGCTACCGGGTCTTAAGAGGGTTCGCGCATCCCACGGTTCCGATTTCCTGGACGGAGGCGCTCCTTACCTGGCCCTCGATTCTCTGGTTTTACGCACAGCATCTGCTGCTTCCGTTCCGCCTGAGCGAATTTTATTCGCTCGACTATGTGCATCATGCCACTGCCGGCTTGGTTCTGCCGCTGTTCCTTCTGCTCGCGCTCGGGCTAGCGTTGTACTACTGGATTCGCGCACTTCCCCAGAAGCAAGTTGCGTTCTTTGCGCTCGCGCTGATCGTTCTTCCATTGCTGCCCGTACTTAACCTGCGTTCCCTTACTCCCGGCGACATCGTGCATGATCGCTACCTGTACCTGCCCTCGGCTGGACTTGCGCTGTTGGCGGCGCTTTCACTCCGCGAAATCGACCGGCGCGTGACCTGGTTCGGCGCCGCTGCGCTCCCCCCGGCCGGAACTCTCGTGGTCGTGGTCGCACTTGTTTTTGCGCTGCTCACCGTCACCCAGCAAACGCAGTGGGCCAACGACATCCTGCTGTACACGCGCGGCGCGGAATCGGCCCCGGATAATTTGACCGTCCGCGACAACCTCGCCAACGCTCTGCTGAGCGCAAACCAGCCCCAGCGCGCCATCCCGCTGTATCTCGATATTCTGAAACGAAGCCCGAATTTCTGGCGGTCGAACTACAACCTGGGATTCGCCTTGTACCAGACCGGAAACGCCGCGGCAGCGGAGCAGACCTTGCAACGGGCGATCATGATCGACAGCAGCGACTCCGATCAGTACATCTACCTGGCGCTGGTCGAACTCCAACTGAAAAAGTTCCCGGAAGCAGCCGATAATGCCCGGCAAGCGATCGCAAGAAACCCGCAAGCTCGCGGCTACCATTTCGTTCTTGGACTGATCCTGGAAGCACAAGGCAACCGGGACGCTGCTATCGCGGCTTTCAATACGGAGTTGAGGGAACACCCGGATAACGCCCCCGCGGCTGCGGAATTGCAGAAAATCGAACTCACCGAGTAAACATGGCGGGTCGCCCAGCCTGAATCTCTCGCCGTTCAAACCCTATTCGTTCAACGAGCAGTTGCAATCCGCCGGCGGAACGTGCGCTTTCAGAAAGTCAGCCACGCGCTTGTAGGCATCAATCTGATTTTCGACTTTTGCGAAGCCGTGGCCTTCGTTCTCATAAACTTTGTATTCGACCACGCCGCCGCGCTTCTTGATCGCATCGACGACTTGCTGCGCTTCGGTCTTGGGGCAGCGCGGATCGTTGCCGCCCGCCAGCAGATAGAGCGGCGCCTTGATCTGGTCCACGAAGTTGATGGGCGAGCGATCTTCGTAAAGCGCCTTGTTCTTCTCGGGATCGCCCATGGTCGCCAGGTCCGACTGCTGCAGCACGGGGTCTTCGTTCTGAATTTCGGTAAACCAGTTCACGAACGGCACAATCGGAACGCCCGCCGCCCACACCTCCGGAGCCTTGGTGACGCCCATCATCGTCAAATATCCACCGTAGCTGCCGCCCATCAGAATGACTTTCTTCGGATCGACGTAACCAGTCTGCTTGATCCAATCGGCAGCCGCGAGCACATCCTCGAAATCGCCGCCACCCATATCGAAAAGATTCGCCTGCTGGAATTCTTTCCCGTACCCAGTCGATCCGCGATAGTTGGGCGCGATCACGATGTAGCCCTGATTGGCCATGTACTGAACGAAGCGATTGAACGTATTCATCGTCTGTGAAGTAGGACCGCCATGAACATAGACAATCGCAGGGTGTTCGCCATTGCGCGGCAAGTTATAGGGCACATAGACGAACGCGGAGATCGTCCACTTACCATCTTTGCTGGGATAGTGGACGAGGCAAGGTTCGACCATGTCCTCGGAGCGCACGCCGCCCACCAGCGAATGTGTAAGTTGATGCGATTTGCCATTAGCTATGTTATAGACCCACAAATCGCCGGGCGCAGTCGGGCCGGTGTGGAGATAGAGCAGCTGCGCACTATCGCGAGTGAAAGGCGAAGTCCCGCCTGCAGCCTGGTTCACTCCTTTGGGCAAGGGCAGGGCGTGCGCTTTTCCGGATGCGACGTCATACAGGTAGATGTCGGTGTTGCCATCGACGTTGGCCGCGTAGGTCAGAAACTTGCCGTCGGGAGAAAAGCTCTCACCGGAAATTCTCCACTTGTCGTTCGTGAGCCAGCGGATTTTCTTGTTTGCGATGTCGAGCAAGCCAACGTTGTCGTAGCCGTCGCTGGCATTCGAGGTGATCAGAACGTGTTTGCCGTCGGGCGAAACGTCGTTTGCCGAGTAAGTGTGTTCGCCATCATGCGGCGTCAGCAGCGTGCTTTGCGCACTCCGAACGTCAACCAGAAAAACATTCGAGTCCGTCCCTTTCGCTTGCTCCTGCGTGTAGACGATGAACTTGCCGTCCGCCGACCAGATGGGCTCAACGTTCATGCGGTCTTTGGCAGTGCCGGTGGTCAAGTGCTTCACTTCGCGCATGACCGTGTCGTAGACATCGATCTCGAACACCGACGACGTCTTCGGCTTGACGGTGTACGCGAGATAGCGGCCGTCGTGCGACCAGGTAGGACTTTCTTCCGCGATCTCGCGCGTGTTGGTCAGATTCACGACCTGTCCGGTCTTCGGCGACACCAGAAAAATATCCCATTGCTCGTCGCCGTCGTAATCGGACATGTAGGCGATCCACTTGCCGTCCGGCGACCAGGTTGGTTGGGTCTGGCGCTGATCGCTCACCGTGAGTTGCATTGGCCATCCACCTTCGGACGGCACCAGCCAAAGATTATTGCGACCACTCAGGTTACTGACGAAGGCGACCGTCCTTCCATTCGGAGACCAGCCATCCGGCGACCAGGTTGAACCGCCTACCTGGCGCGTCATGTAAAGCTTCTCGATGGAAAGATTCTTCTCTACGCGGGCATCGGGCTTGGACGTGATTTGCCTGGGATCAGTGATGGCCTGCGGCGCAGGCAGGGTTTGGGATGCGGTCAGGACGTTCATCATTAGGATTAGGATTAGGTTTACCAGTACGACCATAACAAACAGGCTAGGAATGCGCATGGTGCCTCGAATTGGATTCGCGAGCATGGAAAGTTTAGCAGTGTTGTTCGTTCTCAGCAGTCAGCTATCAGCTCTGAGTCATGGCTGTAACATTCCCCCCCATAGTACCTTCGTTCCACAGTACCTTCGTTACGGGCTCCACGACGTTTGTTCTATAGCGGTTGTTCTCTTTTCGAAATAATCAGGCATGGGTCAACCGGCACACCGCGCCAGCGTTTGCCCGGTGTGCTCCAACCGGCTGGATTTGCACCTTTGCGGAGTCTCAGACCCCGTAACTGGGCTGCAGTTTGACGTGTTGAAGTGCTCGGTATGTGGAATTGGGGTCACGGACCCGGCCCCAGATCAACTGCAGCCTCACTACGCCGACTATTATGGGGCACGCCACGGGATTACAGCCAGCCTTTGTGACCATCGCCGGATTGGCCTTGTTACCAGGATGGCCGGGCCTGGGCGCGGCCGACGCCTGCTCGATATCGGTTGTGGAGAAGGAACGTTTCTCCGGGCTGCCCACAAGTGCGGCTGGGAGGCGATTGGAACCGAGTTGAATTCAGCTCCGGCTCGGCGACTGGGGCTTGAAGTCTTCAGCAGTCTGGACGAATGTGCGGATCGGGGGCCATTCGATTGCGTTACCCTTTGGCACAGCCTCGAACATATGCCGGACCCGTGGGCGGTGATTGCGAGAATTCGGCGCCTCGTCGCGGACCATGGGCTCCTGTTGATCGCCGTGCCAGATTTTGAGGGGCTGCAGTCCAAGACCTTTGGGTCGAGCTGGCTGCATTTGGATATGCCTCGCCACCTCTATCACTTTACGGCCACCTCCATTGACGGAATGCTTCATCGAACCGAGTTTGTTCCGGTGGCACATTGGCACCAGGAGTTTGAATACGACCTGATGGGCTGGTGGCAGAGTGCGCTCAACGCGATGTTGTCAACGCCTAATGTGCTCTTCGATTTTCTGACCAAGAAGAAGCTACGCGGCACGCTGATCGATAAGATTATCAGCGGAGTATCCGCTCCTTTCTTCTCCTTTGCCTCGCTGCCGCTGGTGTGGCTCGGGTCGGCCTCCGGGAGAGGAGGCACCCTGCTGGTGGCAGCACGAACCACTGGACGGACGTCAACCGGCCAGCGTGCCCGAGCCGCCAGCGCGTCCGGTGACTGAAGACGCAAGCGGCGAGCCGAGTCTCTCGACCCAGGTTCTTCCACGCTACTCGACAGTTACCTGGTAGTCGCGGCCCTCCCAGCGCGAGTCATTTTTCCAGTAGAACGTGAAAACGATCTGGCGGCCTGCGGCGAGAGCTTCCGTTGGCAGATCGACGTGGTGAAGATTCCACCCGCTGTCGTTGGAGTCGCTGTCGTGGCTGCTTTGCCAGTTATCAAAACTCCAATGGACCATGGCTGGTTCCATCAACAGAAGCCGCAGCTTCTTTCCGCGCGGGAGCGTGCGCGGCTTATTGTTGAAACGCCAGTTGAAGTACTGCGCCGATATTTTCTTCGTTAAATAGCGTTCTACGGTTTGCGGAGGCTGATCGAAAATCCTGCCGTCGACGAGCGACCGGCGCAGCTTGATGTATTCGGAATGAGCCCACACCAGCGGACACGCCGACCCTGACGCTTTTCCTGCGAACAGCTCACGCTCCGGGATGTCGTCGGTGTCCCAGACTTGTTCGGGAAGCAGGCGGCTCGCTCCGGTTGAATGTTCCATCACGCCCAACAAGGCTTCGGCGGACGCGGTGCGTCCAGCGGCCAATTCGTAGTGGGCCCGTTCACCCGCCAGAAGCGGCCATGGGCGGCCAATCCCGTTGCCGTCGAACGGAGAGCCGTCTGTATGCTCGCCGTAGCCGTCGCAGTTGTAGCGATACCAGCCCGGACCTTGGGGAAGTTTTATGCGCAGCAGTTCATCGATGACCTTGATGGTGTTCAAAATTCGCGGATCGTCGGGTGCGCGCAGTCCGAAGCGCACTAGAGCCAGCGCATCCGGGCTGACGATCTCCACGGCCGGCGCAGTCGAACTCGCACGATTCTTGATAGGGACAAATCCCTGCAGGGGCGAAGGCGCTCCGTCTCCGTCGGGTGGCGCGATGCGCACGTAGTAGCCTTCGACTCCGACCTGGCGCGCGAGATCGCTGTTCACGGCGTACGTCCAACGTTCGATGTTCTCGTTCCAGGTGTCGGCCATCTGGCGCAGAAATTCGGCGGGTTGAGTCTGACCCATTGACTGCGCGAGATCGGCGGCAACCAGCAGGGCAGAGACTTCGGCGGCCAGGGTGAACGGCGAATAGCCGCCGTCCTCTTCCCAGCGGTCCTGCTGCGTGACGGGGCCGTTGGCCACAATGTATGCGGCGGCTTTGCGCACCATCGGCCACCAGCGACGGCTCTCACCGAAGCAGCGCGCCGATTCGCGGCGCAGCAGATCGACCAGCAGAATCGGGAAGGCGGTCTCATCCATCTGCGAGCCGTTCCAGTACGGACGCCCATCGAGCCACATGTTCTGCGCCCAGTGTCCGTCGGCTTCCTGCGTGGCTTCAAGGTAATGCAGCACGCGGAGAGCGTCGTCGTGAGCGCCCGCGGCCAGCAACCCGCCAGCATTCTCGACCAGATCGCGCGGCCAGATGAGGTGGTAGCCACCGAGGTCCTCGTCGCCCTTGTTGAAGCCCCACGGAATGGAGAGGCTGGCGATGATGCCGCCGAGGAAGTCCTTGGATTCGTGCGTGCGCAGAACCGCCATGCTGGCGCGGTACAAATCTTTTTCCCGCGGCTTCTCGTCGAGGCGCTTCAGCGTCCGCTGCCAGTTCTGCCAGTGGGAGACGTAATCTTTGCGGATCATTTCATACGAGGTGAGCAGGGAAGAGATGGCTTGCTGACCGGCTTCCGCCCAGATTTCGCCGAAGCCGAGGGCGAGGATGAACTCGCCGTTGCAGGCGGCCAGGTCAATTTCGGCGGTGAGCGCGATGTTTCCGTTTTCGGCGCGGTCGTACTCCCACGTCATCTGGAAATGTTGTGCCAGGTCCTGCCAGCCGTCCGATACGCCGACAAATCCGACGGAGCGTTTCAGCCACGGCGCGGAGCAGGCGAGAGCGAGCGCGCAGAAATCACGCTGGGCAAAAAGCATCGGCTTGCCTTTGTAATCGCTCGCCCAGCCGGTATTGCCATTTCCGAAATTAGCCAGATGCGAAGCCAACAGCGCATACAAGCGGTAGTCGCGCAGCTGTCCCTGGAGCGGCACAAACCGAATTTTCTGCAACACCACGTTGCGCAACGAATCGGTCAGCACTTCCTTTTCGATCCGGTACCGGCCCTGCATGCACGTATTGGTCAGTTCGTAGGCAGGCACTCCTGGTTCGATGGGAAGATTTTCGAAGGTACAATGGCGCTTTTCTTCGGAGAAGAAGCCCCGGCCGTCGGTGACAATCAGGCCGAAGTCGCGGGTACAGGCTTGGTCCACCCGGGGAAAATAAATTTCATTGAGAATGCCATGACTCAGCGTGAACCAAACGCGGCTGTGGAGGTTCAGCGCAGTGCCTGCGCCAGTCTTGGCGCTCGAAGTCCAGCGGGGTTCGATTCCGGGCCAGCCCGGCGCATAACGAAGATCGTTGCCATTGCCGTTGCTCAAAGAAGGTCGTCCTCACCGTCAAGCAGTTTGCCAGAAGATGCGGATTTGTGCTCGCTTTCCATCGAAAACGCGGGAAGAAGCATCTAATGCAACACATGCTTAGATGCTTCCCGAGTCGTTTTTTACTCCCGCTTGGCCCTCGCGCGAAAGGGACAGTCTTAGCCACTGCGACACTCGTGCTGATGATGACTGTTAATCAGGCGGTTGCCGGTTCTCCTCTTGCCGACCTGCCGTCAGCAGGGCTCGGTGGCGGATTCCACCGCCTCTACGATCTGGATTTTACCGGCGCGCAAAAGGAATTCGAGTCGTGGGAAAAAGTGAACCCCGAAAATCCGATGGGGCCGGCAAGCGAGGCGGCGGGCATCTTGTTTTCCGAATTCAGCCGCCTCGGCGTGCTGGAAGCGCAGTTCTATGAAGACGACTCGATCTTCGCCGCGCGCAAGAAGTATGAAGCCGAC
>Ga0224555_1001718_pt1 | contig 28978 bp, 30 predicted proteins | sample 714S23034metaG_FD_180687 | JGI IMG/M metagenome (GOLD analysis project Ga0224555, IMG submission 180687) | Peat soil microbial communities from Stordalen Mire, Sweden - 717 S2 30-34 | ecosystem: Environmental > Terrestrial > Soil > Wetlands > Peat | place: Sweden: Norrbotten County, Stordalen...
CTTCTGTACTGTACTCTCTGTATTGGTCATTTCTGCCTCCTTTTCTTAAATCATTAAGAAAAGCAGATAGATGATGACCAATATCTATTTATCTGTCAAACATCGTTTTGGTACGTATAGCAGGAAGTTATCAATAATGGCAATCCTACTACCATATGCAACTTCCAACATGGGAATAAACTATTTTTTTTGAAATTTTTCGGGGATCGAATTTGATATAGCAATGTAACTTTTGAACGGCCGAGGGAGGAGCTATGGAAAATTTTCCAAGAGCCGAATGCGCACGCGGGTGGGGTATATAGATAATCACCTACCCCTGTTTTCCCAAAAGAGGTCTCCCCAGGGTCGCCGGCAAAGCATTCTTTTTGCCTAGCAAACGCTGCCGGCAGCGGACGGACTGAAGCACGATGTGGGTTACGCTCGAAATTTATGTTTGGGTGATGTTTTTAGGGGAAGTGGGTAGCATACAGGGTAGCACGATAAAAAATATGAGAAGAGATGATTTATCTAACTACTTGATTTCGCTGGAGCCGATGACCAGAATCGAACTGGTGACCTACTGATTACGAATCAGTTGCTCTACCGGCTGAGCTACATCGGCATCCATTAAAGAGATGACGTATTTATATCAAGGGGTTTCCCTTGTCAACATCAATCTGTATATCCCTAATGAGTGGAGCCCCCTCCCGTTCCAAACTGCGGGATTGACATCTATGTTATTTTCCTTTAACTTCCATTAGAAAATTCCATATAATAAGGTTTTTTAAAATTATGATTCTTTTCGTTTTAACCTTTTTATGCCTTTATGGCGGCATTAATTTCTATGCCTTTTTCCGGGCAAGAAGTGTTTTTCATTTTTCCGGTTTTCCCCAAACCATAATCGTAATGGTGTTGATATTGCTGATTTGTGCTCCAATCCTGGTGAGGGTAGCGGAAGCTTATCATCATGAATTTATGGCGAGGGCAATTGCCTATATCGGTTATATCTGGATGGCCTTTATTTTTCTCTTTTTCTTCTTCAACGTCACTTTTGAAATTATCGTATTTTTATATAAACTTACCGGTAATGGAACCGGCTCTCTACCCTTTCGTAATATCGCTTTCGGGGCAGCTATTTTCCTTTCCTTTATCTTCGTTATTTATGGTTTTATTGATGCCAAGCAAGTCAGAGTAAAGATGCTGGAAGTGAAAACTGAAAAAACATTGCCGAACGACGGTAAAATCAGGATTGTCCAAATATCCGATGTGCACGTCGGGTTAATTGTCCGGGATAGTCGTCTACAGACTATTCTGGATCGCGTTAGGGAGGCCAAGCCCGACATCCTGGTTTCCACAGGAGATTTACTGGATGGGGAAGTTGATAATGTAATGCCGCAGGCCCGGCAATTTGCCTCCATCACACCAAAGTTTGGCAAATATGCCATCTTGGGTAATCATGAATATTACGCCGGGCTTAAACGATCACTGGAGTTTACTAAAGCAGCCGGATTTGAAATGCTTAGGGATGATGTCCGGCATATTGCAGGGATAAGCATCTTCGGCGCTGATGATATCACCGGAAGAATGCTGGGTATAAGTAAAGATAAACAGCTTTTTGAAAAAATGCTTGAACAACAAGATAATGGTTTTGTTCTGCTTTTAAAACATCAGCCTTTTGTTGTTGATGGGGAGAATTTTAACTTACAGCTTTCCGGCCATACACATGGCGGCCAAATTTTTCATTTTATGTTGGTAACACGCTTGTTTTTCCCAAAAAACTATGGATATTATGAGTTGGGAAGAAATAAGTCGGTTTATATCACCAGAGGTGCTGGCACTTGGGGTCCGCCTGTACGCGTTTTTGCGCCGCCGGAAATTACAGTTATTGATTTGATCGGGAATCACGGGAATGAACCCCAAAGCAAGCCTTGGAAGCAGATTCCGCAGCAAGCTGCGGGGTATTAAACCCTCCACTTCGCGGGATTGTTCAACTTACCAATTCCACTCCGCTTTGCTTTCGGAATTGGAGTTTCAACAATAAAATTAATTGATTAAATTTAAGGTAGTGACTCATTTTGCATTAAATTTGATTCTATATAGTCCCATGTTATGATCTTCTGATTTTTGTATCTTATTTCGGGAAAGCCTTATTATTTTATGGCAATTCCGAAAAGCGTGAAGTGCAGAATTATCCAACCCCTCAACTGCTTTGTGTTCACAGAACTGTAACCTGATACTCAGTCAAGCAGCGGCACAAATATTTCACTCAGCGTCGGGTGCGGAATAACCCATGAACGCAGTTGTTTTTTGGTAAGGCCATTGGATACCGCCAGGGCAAGAGGGGAAATGAGTTCCGCGGCGTGGTCGCCGACTATGGTTGCGCCGATGAGTTTATCCTGATGGAAGATGGCTTTCACAAAGCCTTGCCCCATCAATTCGGCGCGGGCAATAATGTTGGCGCTGTAAGATGATTTGACAACTGCCACTGACAATCCTTCTGCTTCGGCTTGTTTCTGCATAAGGCCGACGCGTGCAATTTGAGGATGGCTGTAAACAACGGAAGGAATAAAGTTTTCGTTATAATTAAAAGTACCGCCTCCGCAAATATGTCCGGCGGCAACTTTTGCCTGTTGCATCGCCCGGTGCGCCAGCATCATACCGCCGGTGACATCACCGATTGCATAGATACCCGCCACATTCGTCATCATATTTTTGTCTATTTTGATTCCGGCCTTGGTATATTCAATCCCCACATTGTCTAGCTCCTTTGAATGCAATAAAGGCTTTCTGCCCGTACAAAGTAGCGCATAGTCGGCGTTCAGTTCTAATTGTTCTCCATTTTTTTCGGCCTGCACTACAACTCCGCTGTCTGTATCTTTCAGGCTTTCCAGTTTTGTCGAGCTGTGAATGTTAATACCCAGGCGGATCAAATCCTGCCGGAGCAAATCGACCGTTTCTTGATCTTCGTTCGGAAGAATCTGTTCCAATAGTTCGACTAAGTTTACTTGCACGCCCAGTTCGGCAAAAAAAGTTGCGAATTCCACACCGATAAAGCTGCCGCCGACAATGACAATGCTGGCAGGAAGTAAATTTAAATTTAAGATGCCGTCCGATGTTAAAACGCGTTCGGAGAGATTAATTCCCGGAAGCATTTGCGGCGCAGAGCCCCAGGCAATCATAATATTTTGAGCGGAAAATGTTTCGCTCTTTCCTGATGAATCAGTAAAACGCACTTCCTGCGAAGAAATAATTTCGCCAATACCCTGTTTAGTTTGCACCCCGGCATCGGTGAGAACTTTTTGCGCACCGAGAGCGGACACTTTCACAATTTGCTGCTGATGTTTTTTTATCGCGGAAAAATCAACGGATGCTCCCGCGATATTAATGCCTACCCTTTTGAGTTTTTTCAAATCCGCGTAATACTTGCTGCAACTAAGAAGCGCTTTGGTTGGGATACAGCCTCTATGCGTACAGGTACCGCCCCAACCTTCTTTTTCAATAATGAGGACTCGTTTTGTCTTTGCCGCGACAATCTCGGCTGCTGCCAGTCCTCCCGGCCCTCCGCCGATAATAATTAAATCATATTTTTCTGACATCAATACACCTCTCTACTTTTTTCTCCTCCACCTGCGGGAGGGGACTAAGGGGAGGGGTATTTTTTCACTTTTCACCCTCCCTGAATCCCTCCCCTCAAGGGAGGGACGCAAAAAATTGTTGTCATTGCCGGACTTGATCCGGTAATCCAGTATTTTTCTTCTTAATTAAGTATACTGTCCCCCGAATTCCCCATACAGTGCAAGGGCATGCCCGATTAAAATTATGGATATCAATATTACAGAAATAAATTTTTGAGAAATTTTTATTAATCTTTTAACCATCATTTTACTTCTCCCTCCCATCCACATTCTTTTCGATCTTGGTTAACTGCTTTAAATAAAAGCGGTATCTTTTTCGAAGAATAATTTGTTGGCCGATCTGGCTGTCCCTTGCTTCTTTCCTCGCATGTCTTCGCTCTTGTCAGTTCCACCACACCCAAGATGCCTTTCCATGGCTTTGTATTAGGGAAAGTATCGTCGAGAAGGACTCCTTCTTTTCCGATTACGTCAGTGGAAAAGAATTTTTCGGCTGAGTATGGACCTGGAGCAGATGCATGGCCGCCTGACATGTAACCCGGCTTGAAAATGATAAAGCGAGCATTATCTTCCCGTGAATTTGGCCCCATTAAGGTAGTGTAAGCGGGGAAATGAAAATCTCCTTTTTTATCTGTCAAAGTTTCTTTTGCTTTGATTACTGATGTTCCTCCACCGCCCGGACCGCCAACTATAGTATGATCATAATATACTACAACAACTACAACACCCTCGATCGGTTCTTTTGTCTCGGCATCAATTATTCTTCCCCTGAACTCCGGTTTACTATAAACAAGCCATGCGTAAGCGGTACATGTAAATGAAAGCCAGACAATTATCGTTATGATAAAAAAATGGAAAATATTGTGGGCGGGTCTCTTTATTAATTTTTTCATTATGTAGCCTCCTTAGAGTTTTCTCATTTTCATACTGCCCTTGCCGCGTGATAGGAACTGCGTACTAGCGGCCCTGTTTCCACATACTGAAAACCTTTTTGATATGCGACTTCTTTGAATTCAGCAAATTCATTCGGGTGATAGTATTTGGTTACCGGCCAATGTTTCAGGGTCGGCTGCTGATATTGCCCGATGGTCAGGCGCGCACAGGATACGGAAGCCAGATCGTCAATTAGATGTATAATATCTTCACGGCTCTCTCCAAAGCCCACCATGAAACCACTTTTGGAAATAACGGAAGATGCCGCTATTTTTTTGAGCAGTTCCAGAGAAACATCGTAATTACCCTGCGGCCGCAATCGCGGGAACAACGGTTTCACAACTTCCATGTTGTGATTGATTACATCGGGATTAGCAGACATAACTTTTTCCAGAGCCGCCGGATTCCCCTGAAAATCAGGGATCAACACTTCGATTTTGCATTGAGAAATGACTTTCCGCAATTCACTGACACCCTCAGCAAAGACTTGTGCGCCGCCATCCGGCAGATCATCACGTGTAACGGAAGTAATCACAACATATTCCAGTTTCATCTTCCGTACAGCGACCATTAAATGACTAATTTCATTTTCGTCAATTGCCGCGGGCTGGCCGTGTTCAACATTACAGTAAAGGCAGTCGCGCGTACAGATATTACCCATAATTAGAAAAGTTGCCGTGCCGCTGGCAAAGCATTCGGCCATATTGGGGCAAGCCGCTTCCTGACAGACAGTGTGCAGTTGAAGTCCGGCAAGAGTTGATTTTATACTGTGGCATTCACTGGAATAAGGAGGCCGGACTTTTAACCAGAAAGGCTTACGGAGGATTTGCGATTTTTCTTTTAATTGATTCATAGATTATTCTACATGACCTATTATCGCACATAGAAAGATTGCCGCGTCGTCCCGACACATCGGGACTCCTCGCAATGATAAATCCCTAAGATTTCTTCCAGCAGACATCCGGCTTTCGCGCGGCCAGCACTTCATCGAGCCGGCTGACCGGTGTTGTCAGCGGCGCATTTTTCACGCCGTCAGGATTTTCTTTTGCCTCTTTCGCTATGGCAATCATGGCCCCGCAGAAAGTGTCCAGAGTTTCTTTGCTTTCCGTCTCGGTCGGTTCAATCATGATGGCTTCATGCACAATGAGCGGGAAATAAATGGTCGGCGGATGATAGCCATAATCAATCAGCCGCTTGGCGATGTCGCTGGTATGCACTCCGCTTTGGGCAACCTGTCTATTACCGGAAAAAACACACTCGTGCATGCAGATGCGATCGTAAGGCAAATCAAAATATGGTTTTAATTTTTCCTTGATGTAATTCGCGTTAAGCACCGCCATTTCGGTGGCACGCTTTAGACCTTCAGCGCCTAAGGAGCGAATATAGGTATAGGCTTTCACAATCACATTAAAATTTCCATAGAAAGAACGGACACGTCCGATACTATCGGGAAAATCCGACGACCAAGCGTATGTTGAATCTTTCAAGTTGATGTGCGGAATGGGCAGATAAGATGTTTCGCCGTCACGATTTTTTGGATGATCCTCCGACCAATCGTACCCTGAATCTTTCTTGATGATGCGGGGCACGGGTAGAAAATCAATAAGCGCCTTACCTACTCCCACAGGGCCGCTGCCCGGCCCGCCGCCGCCATGCGGCGTGGAAAAAGTTTTGTGCAGATTAAGCTGAATAACATCGAATCCCAAATCGCCCGGTCTGGTTTTTCCTAAAAAAGCGTTAGCATTCGCTCCATCACCGTAAAGCAGGCCGCCCCTGCCGTGGACGATTTGCGCAACCTTTTCTATATTGCGTTCAAATAATCCCAGCGTGTTGGGATTAGTAAGCATCAAAGCGGCCACATCGTCCGTCATCAAAGACTGTAAGTGTTCGATATCGACGCCTCCTTCGCTATTGGAACGAAGCTCAACCGTATCAAATCCGCAAAGCGCGCCGGATGCAGGATTAGTACCGTGCGCGGCGTCAGGTATCAGAATAACGCGGCGTTTTTGGCCTTTCTTTTCAAAATATTTTTTGATCATCATGACGCCGGTAAGTTCGCCGTGCGCACCTGCCGCCGGTTGCAGAGTGAACTCGGCCATGCCGAAAATATTGCTTAGACACTTCTGCATTTCATAGATTAGTTGCAAATTACCCTGCGCAAATTCATCATCTGCATAAGGGTGCAAACCGGTAAAGCCGGGTAGTACCGCTACATTCTCGTTAACTTTGGGGTTGTATTTCATCGTGCAGGAACCTAGTGGATAGAAGCCCAGATCAACGCCGAAATTACGCCGCGATAAATTGGTGTAATGCCGGATTAAATCAATTTCGGCCACTTCGGGAAGATCAAGGTCACCACGCAAATATTTCTTGCCGATTGCATTTTCAATATTGATAGCGGGCACATCGCTAGCGGGCACATCCGCGGCGCTGCGTCCCGGCTTGCTTATTTCAAATATCAACTCCATAATTGATCTCCTGAGTTTACTTCAATATGGCCACAACCCGATCTATATCCTCTTTCGAAATCATTTCCGTGGCGCAAAAGAGCAGAGTATTTTCCATTTCCGGATAATCTTTTTGCAGTTCATATCCGCCGATGATTCTCTCCTTTTTCAATTTTTCGTTGACTATTTTGGAATCAGGACAGCTCAAAACAAATTCATTATAAACAGGCGAGGAAAATACTTCCTTCCAGCCCTTAAGCTGTAAGAGTTTATTTTTTAAATATTGTGTTTTGTAAATATTGAGTTCGGAAAGCCGCTTAAGATTTTTACCCAAAGCGGATAGATACACGCCAGCAGCAAGCGCGCAGAGTGCCTCGTTAGAACAAATGTTGGAAGTCGCTTTTTCCCTGCGGATATGCTGTTCGCGCGTTTGTAGAGTCAGCACAAATCCGCGCTTGCCATTTTTATCCACCGTCGCACCGACAAGTCTTCCGGGTATCCGGCGCATAAATTTTTCCCGCGCGGCAAAAATTCCCAGATAAGGGCCGCCGTAATTGAGCGGATTACCGAAACTCTGGCCTTCGCCCACAACAAAATCAGCGCCTGCGGCGCCCGCCGGCTGGAGAATGCCCAAGTTTGTGCCATCCGTAAAACCGGCAACAAGCAATGCTCCTTTTTTATGGGCTGCATCCACGATAGGAGCAACATCTTCGATGACGCCAAAAAAATTGGGGCTTTGCACTAAAACGGCGGCAACCTGATCATCGAGCTCGTTTTGCAAAGCATTCAAATCAATTTGACCGGATGACACATATGGTATTTCCACGACTGCATAGCCGTTAGCCCAAGAATATGTCCGTAAAACCTGCCTGTATTCGGGATGCACCGAACGGGCAACAATAATTTTAGTTCTATTGGACATTTTCGCGCAGAGCACCGCGGCCTCGGCCATCGCAGTAGCTCCGTCATACATCGAAGCGTTGGCAATTTCCGTGCCGGTAAGATGGGCGATCATGGTCTGGTATTCGTAGATCGCCTGAAGAATTCCCTGGCTAATTTCGGCCTGGTAAGGAGTATAGGCTGTATAAAATTCCGCGCGTCCTATGATATGCCCGACAACCGCCGGAATAAAATGATGATAAGCTCCCGCTCCCGTCAAAGTAAATCGCGGCAGTTTATTTTTTGAGGCGATGCCGGACATGACAGCGATGGTTTCCTGCTCGGATAACGCAGCAGGAATATCCGGCATGCTTTTTAATCTAAATTTTTGTGGAATATCGGCAAACAGCTCATCAAGATTGGCAATGCCAATCGACGCCTGCATTTGTTTTATATCATCAGGAGTGTGAGGGCAGTAGTCCATTTCTAGTTTTTTCCTCTTTCATGACTTCGTAAAAAGTCCACTAATTTTGTTTAGCTTTTTTCCTCTTTCAACATTTCATCATAATCATCCGCGCTAAGCAGCATCTTTCGTTCGCCTGCATCATCCAAACGCATTTTCACAATCCAGCCCTCGCCAAAAGCATCCTGATTGATCAGTTCGGGCGTTTCTTCCAGCCTTGTATTTACATCAATGACTTCGCCGCTCACGGGGGCATAAATATCGGATACAGATTTTACCGATTCTACAACAGCCACAGTAGCATGTGCGACAACTTTTCTTCCGATTTCCGGTAAGTCGACAAACACAATGTCCGTAAGCATTTCCTGAGCGTAATCAGTTATGCCGACGATGACAATGCCTTTACCATCATCTTTTATCCATTCATGGTCGCGGGAATATAATCTGTCTTTCGGATTTTGCTTGGACATGATGTCCCTCCTTAAATATTATTTTGACCGTTTATAAAATGGAAGCTTGACAATTTTTGCCGCAGTCATTGTATCGCGAATTACAACTGCGATTTCCGTACCCGGCGTGCTGAAATTAATATCAATAAAAGCCAAACCGATTGCTTTGTTTAATGTCGGCGAAAATGTGCCGGAAGTTACAATGCCGATTTCTTTCCCGCCGTTTAAAACTTTATAGCCATGACGGGCTATGCCGCGTCCAGTCATTTCTATACCGACGAGCTTGCTGCCGATGCCGGAATTTTTTCTGGCCATTAGCGCTGTTTTTCCGATAAATTCTTTGTGTGCATCAACAATCCAGCTATAAGGTACTTCCAGCGGACTTACTGATTCGTCCAGATCCTGCCCATTGAGCATCATACCCGCTTCCAGGCGCAGCGTATCTCTTGCGCCCAGTCCTGCCGGTTTCAATCCCGATTGCGAACCGGCAATCATCAGCTTATCCCATATTTCACAGATAACGTTACTTGCGGCATAAATCTCAAAGCCGTCTTCGCCTGTATAGCCGCTACGCGAAATAATTGCCGGAAATCCTGCAACAGGAGCTTCGCAAAAATGATAGAAACGCAGAGTTTTTAGATTAGCCTCCGTCAATTTCTGCAAAATTTCTTCCGAACGCGGACCTTGCAGGTCCAGCTTCCCAGTCCGGTCACTTATATCTTCCAATGTACAATCAGAATGTTTGTCCTGCTGAATTAATTTTATCCATTGCCAGTCTCTATCTTTGGGGATTGCATTGGTAACCAGCATGTATGAGTTTTCACCCATTTTGTATACAGTTAAATCGTCAATTATGCCGCCTTCTTTGTTGAGCAGGGCTGATAGTTTAACCTGCCCTATGGTTTGATCTGCCAGATTTCTGGTTAAAACAAGTTGTAAAAGATCAAGAGCCTGCGGGCCTTTAACTTCAATCTCTCCCATGTGGCAGATGTCAAAAAGGCTGGCGGTGCTTCTGGTTGTTTTGTGCTCATCAATAACATTGGTGTATTGCACAGGCATGGCCCAGCCGCCAAAATCAATTATTTTAGCTTTTAATATAACATGTTTTTCATATAAAGGTGTTTTTTTCAATTTTATTTAGCCCAATATTTAGAAATGTTAGATAATACTATGATGATTAAACATACCGCTATAAAAAATAACTTTTCCGGAAAACATTATTCCCCGGCTGGAGCAGGGGAATTCCAAGTCGTGGGATTAATTAACGGCCTGAGGACTACTACAAACCAGAAGAGATTTCAAGATTTATCACGGATAATTCGACTTGCAAGCTTCAGCGCACTTTGTTTCTGAAGCTCGGGTCTAATTATCAGCGAGTGTCATTAAAAAGTTTTTCAAAGAAGAGTTGTTTGCTCTTGGGGTAATATATATCACCCCCGTAATCGACAATTAATTTTCCGTCCAAATGGTCAATCTCATGTTGGATAACCCTGGCGACATAATCCAAATATCTTGTGTTAATTTTTTCTTCCTTGGCATTTAAAGCGCGCACTTTAATTTCCGGAAAGCGGCTGATCTCAACTTGAATATCCGGGCAAGACAGACAACCCTCTGTCATAGATATTTTTTCACCTCGTGCCTGAGTAATCCGCGGATTAACCAGAATCTCAATATCGTTGATATTTTTTACTTTTTTCTGTCCTTCATCAAAGCCTTTATTACGGAAAACTATAACTCTTTTATTTATGCCGATTTGCGGAGCGGCCAGTCCCACAGCATCATCTCTTTCCAAAAAAGAATCTATAAGTATTTTAATTATTTCGAGCGATTCCTTGTCCAAAGGCACAGGTAAATCAACGGACTTTTTTCTTAAGATGGAAGTATCCCTTTCGTTTTCTCCTTCATCATTCCATAGTGTTAAAACTTTATTTTGAGGCATAGAGCTTCACCGAAAAATTATTTTTGTGCCATTTATCACCTATTCTTCGTTATTTCAAGTTATACCAAGTTGCTTTCAAACATTAAATATGAATTTTTGAAAGCTTACTTGGTATTATGCCAGGTCAATCAAATTTAATGAAACTCAGATATTGCAAGCGAAGCGCGGTAATATCTGTAAGTTGTAATGAGACTCAAACTTCAGAAACAAAGTGCGCTGAAGTTTGTAGGTCAATTATCCCACGTGTGAAGCTAAGTGGGACTATAATAATAACTGGCAGATAATAGGTAGAATTGTAGCTTGCAATAAGCATATATCTTTTGTTAAACAATAATCAATGGTCACGAAATAGAATAGACGTGGCGAAGAAATCTCCCCCACCCCCTCTTTTACACTAAAGGGCACACGACAAAAGAGGGAAGTACCTCCCTTTTACTTGTGCCCTTCAGGGTATAAAGGGAGGTTAGGAGAGATTTTATAAACTAAATGTCGCTTCTAATATGCGGCCATTAATAACAACTTATTTACAAAATTCTCCTAAGCCTGGATTTTAATATGATTAATCAAATCGTTACCAAAATAGCGAAGCGGGAGTTTGCCCGCGCGTTGAAATTTGAAGAGGGTATTTTACCGGAGTTGCCGTCCTGTAATGATGAAAAACAGCGTCTCCTCTATATGCACATCCCTTTTTGTGAAGAACTTTGTCCCTATTGTTCCTTTCACCGGATAACTTTTACCGAGCGGCTCACCCGAAAATATTTCCAGGCACTACGCCGGGAAATTAAACTTTATCAGGATAAAGGATATAAATTCAAAGGAATTTATATTGGCGGTGGCACTCCGACCGTGCTTATTGATGAACTGGCGGAAACGCTCCACTTGGCGCGGGAGATTTTTCCTATCCAAGCTATATCCATAGAAACAAATCCCAACCATTTAACTTCCGGTAATATTAAAGTTTTACAACAAAGCGGCATCAATAGACTTTCCGTGGGAGTGCAAACCTTTAACGATGACTTGCTTAAAAAAATCGGACGTTATGAAAAGTATGGTTCAGGCGAGGTTATCGCGGAAAGGCTTAAAAATACTCAAGGTTGTTTCGATACTTTAAATGCCGATATGATTTTTAATTTCCCCGGACAAACGCCCCAAATGCTTGATGAAGATTTAGCCATTTTGCTAAATTTAAATATGGATCAAACTACCTTTTACCCCTTGATGGTTTCAGCCATAACACAAGAGACAATGAAGAAAACTATCGGAGCGGTTGATTTTAGCGGCGAGCAAAAATTATACGAACTGATAATCCGGCGTCTGGAAAAAAATTATGATTTCTCTTCGGCGTGGTGCTTTTCCCGCAAAAAAGCTTTGATCGATGAATACGTTGTCGACTACGACGAATATGCCGGCTTGGGCAGCGGCGCCATCGGCTATCTGCACGGAACCTGTTATTCCAATACTTTTGACATCGCGGAATATATTGCTTCTCTGGAGCAAGGCAGACTACCGCTTAAAGCTTCCCGCAAGTTTAATCTTCATGACCAGATGAGTTATGATTTTTTAATGAAATTATTCAGCACAAAACTGGATATTACGGCATTGGAAGAAAAATATAACGGTAAGTTTTTAAAAACCTTATGGAAGGAAATAGCCGCCTTTGAAATCGTCAGGGCTTTTCGTTATTTCCCTCCCTACTTACATTTAACGCCGCGCGGCCATTACCTCTGGGTAATAATGATGCGGGAGTTTTTTATCGCCGTAAATAATTTTCGTGAATACTGCCGCAAGAAGGCGGCCATTATATAGTTTTAGTATTAAAAAGGATGTTTATGGATGAATCAAAAAAGACTTTTTTGCGAAACTTGCCGAAGATTGACGAAATTATTCTCCTTCTGGAGAAGCAGGATATCTATTCTCTGGCGCCGCGCGATATTGTCATAGCAACCTGTCGGACGGTTGTGCAAAATTTAAGGGATAAAATAATTGAAGCAAAAGAAAAAGACCTGCCGAAGTTTTCTTTAGATTTGGCAAGTGCTGTGGGCAAGGTGGAACGATTAATAAAAGGATTATACCGCTACAGCCTGCGCCGTGTAGTCAACGCCACCGGTGTTATCTTGCATACAAACTTAGGCCGCGCGCCGCTCTGTCCTGAAGCGCTGCAAAGAATTATGGAAGTGGGCAAGGGCTATTCCAATCTCGAATTTGATTTAGCCAAAGGAGAACGCGGCCAGCGTTATGATCATGTCAGCCAGTTGATTTGCGCTTTGACCGGATCCGAAGACGCTTTAATCGTCAATAATAACGCCGCGGCCATTTTGCTTGTTCTCAATACTCTGGCTGAGAAAAAAGAAGCAATCGTATCGCGGGGTGAACTCATCGAAATCGGCGGCGAATTCCGCATCCCGGAAATAATGAAGAAAAGCGCATCCAAACTTCGCGAAGTGGGTACAACCAACCGCACGCGTATCGGCGACTACGAAAAAGCCGTAAATGACAAAACTGGCCTGATAATGAAAGTGCACACCAGCAATTTCCGCATCGTCGGCTTTACCGAAGAAGCGGATATTGTATCTCTGGTTGCTCTGGGGAAAAGCCGTGGCATTCCGGTTATGGACGATTTGGGCAGCGGCTGTTTAATCGATCTTGAACAATACGGCCTTCAGCATGAACCCACTGTTCGCGAAGCGCTGGCCACCGGTATTGATGTGGTCACTTTCAGCGGCGATAAATTACTGGGCGGTCCGCAGGCGGGCATCATTGTCGGCAAAAAAGATGTATTAGCGAAAATCAAAAAGAATCCATTGAACCGCGCATTGCGCATCGACAAATTTACGCTGGCCGCTCTAGAAGCCACGTTGATGCACTATCTTAATCCTGCCGACGCGGTAAAGAAATTGAGGTCATTGAAGGCTTTGACCGAGCCTGTCGCCGCGGTTAAAAAGCGCGCCGAAAAACTAATTACGAAATTGCAAAAGGAAAATTTTGTTTCATTGAAATTTTCCTTGCATGAAGATTTCGCGGCAGCCGGAGGCGGATCATTGCCCACTCAACAGATTCCAACTGTTTTAGTAGCCATTAAAAACAAAAAAATGTCCGCCAGCAAGATGGAAGAAAAGTTGCGGAAAATGGAAGTACCGGTAATCGTCAGAGTGGATAAAGATGAGATATTGATTGACATGCGCACCGTAGCCGAGGATGAATTTAGGTTTATCATTGAAGGCCTGAGACAGGTATAAAAGACCGAATTTGAGAAACAGAATTCATTAATAAGCGGGAGAAAATAGAATGAAAAAAATAATAGTATTCATGCTAATTATGTTTTCAAGCATAAGTTGTTTTGCCGAAACCCAGAAAGGGCAAATTATTGCGACTATAAACGCCAAAAAACTTCATATATCTTCAGCGCGTTTTGGAACTAATACATATTCTGTCGTTGACAACGATATAATATGTATAGCCCAGGGAAAGGAACTTTGGATTATAAAGAATGATGTGATAACGCAAAAAATAATATGTCCCTCAGTAATTGATGCTTTTGACATTAATAAACACGGGAATGGAGCTATTGCCTCCGGTGGTACTGGATCCGATATAATTATATATAGAATAAAAGCATTTCAGCTACAAACACAACCCATAAAAGTAAATCCGCCCGGTGCAGATGGATGGAGCTTTATTTACGATTTATCATTATTAGATGATTCTACTATGCGATTAACACTAAATGTTCAAGACGGAATTATTCTAACGGATTTTGGCAGGATGGAGAAGAATCAGTATACTGTTTTGGATGATACAATTTCTCGTTACTTGTCGGGTAAAGTTACGACTTACGTTGGCCAATACGAAAACGAGTACTACTTTTTTGAATCCACAGAGAAGGACCATATTAATAGAATTATAGCTCTTTAAAAAAATAACATTGAGCAATTGATGGCCCATCCCTCGATAAAACAGCGTAAAATGGCGCGATCCAATGGAAGAATAATTGAATTAGGCGATCTTGGTCGAGTAATACCAATTTCAAATCCCATCCGTCTCGATGAAAGTTCAGGTATTTTCTATGTGATGCTTGTCCAGAAAGGGAAACTTGTTATCAGAAAATTTGATATTAAAGATTTTGGATTGAAAAACACTGGATTCCCGATCAGTGTCGGGAATGACAAAAGTAAGGAAATTGCCGGAGTAATAATTTGTCCACCGAATTTGATCAGTCAACAGAAATACGTTTTATGATAGATAAAAGTCAATGCGGGCAGAGGCTTGATATTTTTCTGGCGCAGAGCGACGTGGCCATTTCACGATCGCATGTTAAATGCGTCATTGAAGAAGGCGATGTGCTGGTTAACGGCAAAGAGCCTAAAGTGAGCCAGAAACTAAAAGAAGGCGATGTCATCGTCCTGACTCAAAGGCCGCCGATAGAAGCAGTGGCCGTCGCGCAGGACATACCACTTGATATTGTTTATGAAGACGAGGCCATTATTGTCATCAACAAACAGGCGGGCATGGTGGTGCATCCGGCGCCGGGCAACTACGTAAACACTTTAGTCAATGCCCTGCTTTTTCATTGCCATGATCTATCGGGAATCGGCGGCGTATTGCGGCCGGGCATTGTCCATCGATTGGATAAAGACACCTCCGGCCTGATCGTTGCGGCAAAATCCGATGATGCGCATCGTCAACTGTCGGCGCAGTTTGAAAAACATGAGGTGCAAAAAAAATATCTGGCGCTTGTCTGGGGAAACACGAAGGACAAGCAGGGAGAAATAGTAAAGCCGGTGGGCAGGCATACTGTTGATCGCAAAAAGATGTCTACAAATACTAAGCGAGGAAAAGAAGCGCATACCTTTTGGAAGGTGATCGAACGTTACGGCGTGGCAACGCTCTTGGAAGTGGAGATTAAAACCGGGCGCACTCATCAAATTCGTGTGCATCTGTCTGATCTCCGTTATCCGATAATCGGAGATGCCGTATACGGTGGTGCGACAAATAGAACGCAGAATATCGCCAATCCCGCACTCAAGGCGCAGATCAAAGCGTTTAACCGGCAGGCTCTGCACGCGGCATATCTTTCTTTTGTTCATCCGCTAACTGGCAAGAGGATTGAATTTAACGCGAATATGCCTGAGGATTTGGCCAATTTGTGCGCGCAACTGAGATCAAGCGTTAATCCGGTTAATTCAATCACTACTAAGGGAAAAGATCACTTAAGGTAAAGCAAATGTTTAACCTGACTAAAAAGCATTCCATAGAATACTTCGAATCTTCACAATTGAGCCAGTGTGATTTTTTAACTCATGCCTTCTGCACGAGACTTGGCGGCGTCTCGGAGGGCGAATACGATTCGCTCAACATAAGTTTCAAGAAAGGCGATTTAGAAAGCAGGGTTTTGCAAAACTGGCACCGTCTGGCCATGGCCTTTGCCATACCGATGGATCAATTTCTCACCTTAAATCAAGTTCACGGTGATGATATTTTTATCATCAAGCCGTTTGGCGAGTATTATTCTTCAAGCGAAGCCATGAATTATGACGCCATTGTCACCAGCCGAACAAATCTGGCCGTTTGCATAAAGACTGCTGATTGCGTGCCCGTTTTCATTGTTGACAGGGTAAAAAAAATAATCGCCGTGGTTCATGCCGGCTGGAGGGGCACCGCGCTGGAAATCACTGCCAAAGTTGTCCATCTGCTTATCGAAAAATATGGTTCCTCTCCGCGGGATATTCTTACGGCCATAGGTCCGTCTATCGGCCAATGCTGTTTTGAAGTTGACGCTCCGACGGCGAACGCTTTTTTTGAACAAAAAAACAATGAGGCTTTTTTATTCCCAGGCGCCAGACCCGGTAAATGGATGCTGGATTTGGCCGAAGCGAACCGCCGGCAAATTCTGCATTGCGGGATTCCGGAAGAAAATATAGATGTCTCCGATCTCTGCACTTCCTGCCGTCAGGATTTATTTTTCTCGCACCGGGGCTCGGGAGGAATCACGGGCAGGCAGGTTAATTTTATGATGATTAAGGGGGATACCCCCTGCCGCGTGCTAACCGTCAATAACGAATTCCCGCCGATTCAATAAAACAAGGTATTGACAGTATTTCTTTTCAGTATTACTTAAGTTCAACGGATTTTAAAAAGCAAAGGAGCAACGCAAATGATTATCGTTACAGGTGGCGCCGGATTCATCGGCAGCGCTTTTGTCTGGAAACTGAATCAGGAAGGCATTGATGATATATTGATCGTTGACCGTCTGGGAAAAACGGATAAATGGAAAAATCTGGTCAATCTTCGCTTCGTTAATTACATGCATAAAGACGATTTTCTGGAGCTGATTTATAATGACACGGTAAATTTCGAAGTCGAGGCGATAATCCATATGGGCGCCTGTTCATCAACGACCGAACGTAATGCCGATTATCTCTGGAAAAATAATAATGTTTATACAGGCTACCTGGCCGAATGGGCTATCGAGCGCAGTATTCGTTTTATCTATGCCAGCTCGGCGGCAACCTACGGCGACGGTTCATTGGGTTTCTCCGATGATCATGACAAAATCAAAGCGCTCAAGCCGATCAATATGTACGGCTATTCCAAGCAGGTGTTTGATTTAAGGGTATTGAGACATTCGTGGGAAGACAAAATTGCCGGGATTAAATTTTTCAATGTCTTCGGCCCCAATGAATATCACAAAGAAGATATGACCAGCATGATTTTCAAAGCGTTTAATCAAATAAATGAAACCGGCGAGGTGAAGCTTTTTAAATCCTTTCTGCCCAAGTATCCTGATGGCGGGCAATTGCGCGATTTTGTTTATGTCAAAGACTGTATAGACGTGATGTGGTGGCTTTTTAAGAATCCGGATGTCAATGGCATTTTTAATTTAGGCACAGGCAAAGCCAGAACATGGAATGATTTGATCAAAGCGGTTTTTTCAGCGATGAAGAAAACAACGAATATCGAATACATTGAAATGCCCGAAGCTCTGCGCAATCAATATCAGTATTTCACCGAGGCAAAGATGGATAAGTTCAAAGCCGCGGGTTGCCCTGTTGCTTTTTCGTTACTGGAAGATTCCGTGCGTGATTATGTTGTGAACTATCTACAACAACCCGACCCGTACCTGGGGAAATGATACGTACCGGCAATTAATCTTCTTTTCAAGGCGTCAATGAATTTAATAGTAATAACACAAAAAAAGGTGTCTGTTTAAAATTTAAAAAGCAACTTGACAGCATTATCGGCATAATATATACATATAAATGTAACCCATATTATGGAGGTAGTTTATGGCGCAGACTTCCCGAAAATTGAACTTCATGATTGACAACGACGTTGCTGACGAGTTGGAAAAGTATGTCCCTTCAGGACAAAGAAGCAGGATTGTCACTCAGGCCATTATCCATGAACTGGCATTACAGCGTCGCAAAAGTATTACCAATAGCCTCTTGCAGCTTCGCTCACAGAGTCCAAAGACAACAGGAAAAAAACTACACGCCGAGTTGGCTTTCGACAGACAGAGAAGGTAATATGACCACCTCTAATCTCTATATCACTGACGCATCCGTTATTCTAAAATGGGTTTTTAACACACCCAAAGAAGCTGACAGCGATGCAGCGCTGATTCTTCTGAATAGATGGGTTAATGGTGAATGCGAACTCGTTCTTCCCTCTCTCTGGCTCTATGAAGTCGGCAATATTATCGGAAGGAATATCCCCGATAAGGCGGCAGAATTTATGAAGATGCTTATTGAATACCGCATTGACGAAGCGCCGGTAACAACGTTTATTGCCCAGCGCACACTATCTATCATGACTGATTGCCGGGTAAAGTTTTATGATGCAGTCTATCATGCCATTGCGCTCGAGCGGAAAGGGACGTTGGTGACTGCGGATGCGGCATATCTGAAAAAAGCCGGCAAGCTGGGGAATGCCGTCTTGCTTGCTGATTTTGGATAACTTTACAGAGCCTTAAGAATTGAAAATAAATTATATGCAACTATACTGTAAGAAACGCCTCCGTAAAAAGCTCCAGAGATAAGGCGCACAAAGCCTGAGGAGTGAGGCCTACCTTGTCGTAGGCCGCAAGGACGAAGGATGGAGTGCAACGCAGTATATGGATTTTTTACGGAGGCGTTCATGAAAAGAGATATTGTCTGCATTATCCCATCCCGTTATGAATCCAGCCGGTTTCCGGGCAAGCCTTTGTCCGATCTTTGCGGCAAGCCGATGATCCAGCATGTCTATGAGCGCGTCGCAAAAGCTAAAGCTGTCCCTTATGTCGCGGTGGCAACTGACGACAAAAGAATCTTTAACGCTGTGAAAAATTTCGGCGGCAACTCGGTCATGACAGCCACCACACATCGCTCCGGCACGGACAGGATTGCCGAAGCGGTAAAATCGCTGAATCTCTCCGCGGACGCGATTGTCGTCAACATTCAGGGCGATCAACCGATTTTTGAGCCGGCGCAGGTGGACGAGGTCATCCAGCCGCTTCTTGATGACTCATCCATCGACATGTCCACGTTGATTTACAAAATTATTTTGGAGGAAGAAATAACGCATCCCCACGCGGTTAAAGTTGTTCTCGATCATCAAAATTTCGCCCTTTATTTTTCGCGGGCGACGATTCCCTACGTGCGTGATAAATCCTTGAAAGCTGATTACTATAAGCATCACGGAATTTACGCTTACCGCCGCGATTTTCTCGATATCTTCACCAAACTACCTGAAGGAAAACTGGAAAAGCTGGAAGCGCTGGAACAATTGCGCGCGCTGGAATACGGCTACAAAATAAAAGTTGTCATTACTCCTCATGATTCTGTAGAAGTCGACAATCAACAGGAGTTGGAAAGAGTGCGGCAGATACTCACGGCAAAAAATAGAAATCATAAGGAGCGAACGCATGAAAATTCTAAATAATAAATTGGCATTTAGAGTAATATGGGCATGCGTATTTCTTCTGCTGATTGCAGCATTACCCGGCAGCGCCGCTGAAATTGACGACGGTTTGGCCAATTGCGCGAAAATCGAAAATAACAAAGACGCAAGATTGAAGTGCTTCGATGAACTGGCAAATAAACAAAATACTGTAAAAGAAGCGGTTAACCTGAACCCTATTGAAAAAAAAGATACCGCTATCACCGCTGAAAAAGCGGCAGCAAAAGAGCCTGTCGCGGAGAAAAAGGTTATTTCTGTTATGGAAAAATATTGGGATTTGAGCCTTGATCCTAATAAGGAAAAAAACATTTTTGTTCTTTGGCCATATCGCCCCAATTATTTATTGCCGGTTACCTATAATTCATCACCCAATGAAGATGTCCAACTGGATATTGATCCTCAAGCCAAAACACAATACACCGAAGCAAAATTTCAAATAAGTTTTAAAATGAAAGTATGGGAAGATTTAGTCAGAGGTTCACTAAAAAATATAATTGAAAATAATACGGGAATTAAAGGCATCGATGTCTGGATAGCCTATACGCAGCAATCGTTTTGGCAGCTTTACAACTCGGCGTTTTCTTCACCTTTTCGCGATACCAACTACGAACCGGAACTGCTTTTCAATATCCGCACCCAATATGAAATTCCCGGTCTTATGGGGACAAAACTGCAATTTATAAACGTCGGGTTTGATCATCAATCTAATGGCCGCTCCGTACCCCTTTCCCGTAGTTGGAACCGGATTGTTGCCAATTTCGGAGTGGAGAAAGATAACTTCGGTCTGTTGTTTAAAACATGGTACCGGATTCCCGAAGACGAAACAAGTGACGACAATCCGGATATCAGCCGTTATATGGGATATGGCGAGCTCTGGGGGACGCTGTACTGGAAGAAGCAACGGTTTGCCGTGATGCTGCGCAATAATTTACGGTCGGATAATTTCGGGGCCGTCCAACTTGATTGGAGCATCCCGCTGTCCATAATTAACAAGGAACTGGGCGACAAATTCAGTTTCTATATTCAGTATTTCAATGGTTATGGAGAGAGCCTGCTCGACTATAACAAAAGCATTAACCGGATAAGTGCGGGATTTATGCTGGCGGATTGGAACTGACGCCGGTTCCAAATCAAAGCGCTACCTGTGTTGGCAGCGTCATCGGCTCCTCAACGTATGGCACCATACGCTTGCGTCGCCTCTTCCTCGCCGCCTTGATATCATCTTTGATTTGAAATCGGCATTATTATTTCCATTACCGACTATGGCAAAAATATTTTGTTGCATAATGCAATCCATTGATGTATATTGCACCATAATGCAACGGTAATAATTGGAGGAATGTGTCATGGCGACAGCGGTAAGAGTATCTGAAGAGCTTGTAGGTGAAGCTAAAAAATTCAGCCGGATAGACCACCGATCCGTGGCCGGTCAGATTGAGCACTGGGCGCGGATGGGTAAATGCGCCGAAGAAAATCCCGACTTGCCCTACTCTCTCATTAAGGAGATTTTGATTGGATTGGACGAACTGAATCAAGGCGAGAAGACCGAATACAAGTTTGGATAGAGCATCATGAAAATCTACCAATCAAGGTCATTTGAGAAAAAAGTAAAGAAGATGTCCAAGACCGATAAGTACTCTTTGGATCAAGAAATAAGAAAAATTGCAGAGAACCCCGCCATCGGAGAGGAAAAGAAGGGAGACCTGCGAGAAATATTTGTGCACAAGTTCAAGATTAAAACAGCTCAATACCTGCTCGCCTATAGACATATCAGCAAAGATTTGGAACTCGTTATGATCGGACAGCATGAAAACTACTACCGCGATTTGAAGCAGTATTTGAAAAAATGATGTTGGGTTATGCTTTTATTCAAATAATCGGGAAAAGCGAACTTCGTATATCAACTGCTAGCCAAGAGATTAAATGGACAGAATAGAAACAATTAAGAGACTGATAGACGAGATTAAAGAACCAACCGAAATTATGGTTCTTGATCGCTACATTAAAGAAGCATTGAGTAACCTTGGTGTTTCTAAATCTAAAGGCAGTCCTGTGGGTGAGTACGCGGAGTATTTAGCTGCAATAGCCTTTAAGGGGACACGAATGTCCAACGCCAAAGAAGGACATGACTTAACTCTACCTTGTGGAGAACAAATTGAAGTAAAAGGGCGTATTTTTGAGGGGACTCGAATACCAATGACATACATAAAACACTCAACAATTGCTGCCAAGACATTCGATTCTTTAATCTACATAGTCTTTAATGAAGCAATGAGTGTCAAATACGCAATGAAAATATCCCTTTCAAGTTTTCAAAAAATTGCCAAGTATGCAGAGCCGAGAAATGCCCCTGCAAAATGGGTATTTGTGGCGAAGCCAGCATTACTTGATTCACCTTATGTTGTGAACGTTACGAATCAAATAAGGTTGGCCGAGAATAAAGCCCGTGGCTAACCACCTACTGAAGTCAACTCGGAATAACTGTGGCCGGTTTCCTGCCTGATCCTACTCGGACCGATTAGCAGAGCGTCGTATCGTTTCGAAATCAAAGATGATATCAAGGCGACATGTTTTTCCAATTTGACTTAATACATATAATCCTGGATTGCCGGGTCAAGCCCGGCAATGACAGATTTATTTTTTTAGCTTTTTCATTAATCCTTAAATATGGCCCCCGTCGAAGCGGAAGTAACAAGCTTGGCATACCGCGCCAGATAGCCGGTGGTAATGGCTGGCTTGAAAGGCTTCAAAGTTTTTCTTCGTCTGGCCAGTTCCTGATCGCTGACTTTCAAATTCAGCTTCTTGGCAGGAATATCGATGGCGATAATATCACCTTCTTTCACCAGCGCGATGGGGCCGCCTTCCGCTGCTTCGGGCGATATATGACCGATTGCCGCGCCCTGCGTGCCGCCGCTGAAACGTCCGTCCGTCAATAGCGCAACGGTTTTATCCAAACCCATGCCCACGATAGCCGAAGTTGGCGAGAGCATTTCTCTCATGCCCGGGCCGCCTTTGGGGCCTTCATAGCGGATAACGACAATGTCGCCGCCTTTAATCTTGCCGCCCATAATTGCGGCGATGGCGTCATCTTCACAATCAAACACGCGGGCTCTGCCTTCGTTTATCTGCATGGCCGGAGCGACCGCTGATTGTTTCACCACCGCTCCGTCCGGCGCTAAATTACCGCGTAAAACCGCGATGCCGCCTTGTTGTGAATAGGGATTTTTCAATGGCCGGATAACATCCGTATTTAATATACGAGCGTTTTTTAAATTGGCGCCGACAGTTTTGCCGGTTACTGTAATTGCCTTTTGATCAATGACACCAAGGGCGCTGATTACTTTCATTACGGCCTGAATACCTCCTGCCGTATCCAAATCTTCAATATGATGATGTCCGGCAGGACTTAACTTACAGAGGTTGGGAGTTTTCTCGCTGATTTTATTAAAGAGGTTCAAATCGAGTTTGATTCCCGCCTCATGAGCAACGGCGGGAATATGTAAAACGGTATTGGTGGAACAACCCAGCGCCATATCCACGGCAATGGAGTTTTTAAAAGCGGCAAGCGTACAGATGTCGCGCGGCCGGACGTTCTTCTTGAGCAAATCCATTATTTTCATCCCGGCATGTTTGGCCAGCCGGTGACGGGAAGCAAGTACCGCAGGAATAGTTCCGTGGCCGGGCAACCCCAGACCCAGTGCTTCCGTAACACAGTTCATGGAATTGGCCGTGTACATACCGGAGCAGGAACCGCAGCCCGGACAGGCACAGTCTTCCAGTTGCTTCAATGCAGCGGCAGTCATTTTTTTGGCTTTGACGGCGCCGACGCCTTCAAAGACACTGATGAGATCAACTGCGTTGCCCTGAAGTTTTCCCGCCAGCATTGGTCCACCACTGATAAAAATGGCCGGTATATTTAGCCGCAGCGCGGCCATGAGCATACCCGGAATAATCTTGTCGCAGTTGGGAATGAAAACCAGAGCGTCAAAAGGATGAGCCATCGCCATGATTTCGATGGAGTCGGCAATCAGCTCGCGGCTGGCCAGCGAATATTTCATGCCGGCATGTCCCATCGCGATACCGTCGCATACGCCGATGACCGGAAATTCCACCGGTGTTCCTCCGGCCATGCGGATTCCCGCTTTGACATCCTGAGTAATTAAATCCAGATGGATGTGTCCGGGAATGATTTCATTGGCTGAATTAACCACGCCGATCAAAGGCCGCGCAATTTCTTCATCCGTATAGCCCATCGCTTTAAAAAGTGAACGATGCGGCGCCCGCTCGAAACCTTTTTTCATGAGATCGCTTCTCATTGTTTTCTCTCCATTTTTATCGGGAACGATTTTTTAGTCCGGCGCGTAACCCGACCAGCTAAAGGTGGCCCGAGGTCAAACATACAGTATCAAACCCTTCCCTGTAGTCTATGCAAATCCGCTTATGGCGGATTCCGCAAGAAATTTCACTGAACGATTCCCCCTCTTTTATAAAGAGGGGCTAGGGGAGATTTAGTGAGTCCCAAATTTCAGAAGCGCAGCATAATGAAATTTGTTAGACGAACTATCCCAGGCGCATAGCGCCTTGGGATAATTCCACTGATGCTTCGAACTTCGCTACGCTCGTTCTTAGCAAGTGTCATTAAAATCCCCCTTAAATCCCCCTTTAAGAAAGGGGGAAAAGCAGGTTGTTATTTCTTTCGTTTTTCCGGTCTTAAAGCCCGCACCGCGGCGCCTGCCTGCCATAGCTCCGAATTGCGCATTTCTTTGAGTTCCGCTTCCAGTTTAACTTTGTAATCCGGAGCGCTATTGACTCTCAACACAATTTCCGTTTCTTTACCGGTGGCGACGGACTTATAAAGTTCGGCAAATACAGGCGCTACTGCTTTGCGGAATTTATGGCGCCAGTCCAAAGCTCCGCGTTGAGCCGTGGCGGAACAATTAGCATACATCCAATCCATGCCGTTTTCCGCGACCAGACGAATAAGGCTCTGCGTCAGTTCTTCCACCGTTTCGTTGAAGGCTTCGCTGGGAGTATGACCGTGCTTGCGCAATTCATTGTACTGCGCTTCCATCATTCCCGCCAGCGCGCCCATAAGCACGCCGCGTTCGCCGGTCAAATCGCTGTAAACTTCCATCTGGAAAGTGGTCGGAAACAAAAACCCCGACCCGATGGCGATACCCAGCGCCAGAGTTCTTTCCATGGCGCGGCCGGTATAATCCTGATGCACGGCGAAGCTGGAATTTATGCCGCTGCCGTCCAGAAAATTTCTGCGCACAGAGGTTCCCGAACCTTTAGGCGCGACCATAATAACATCTACAAAAGCGGGCGGCACGACTCCGGTCTGTTTTTTATACACAACGGAGAATCCGTGGGAAAAGTAAAGAGCATCTCCCTTTTTCAGGTTGGCTTTGACTTTGGGCCAGAGAATTTTTTGGGCAGCATCGGAAACAAGATACTGAATAATCGTGCCGCGCTGTACTGCTTCTTCGATGGGGAAAAGCGTTTTACCGGGCACCCAGCCATCGGCGATGGCCTTCTTCCAGTAACGCTTGTCTTCCTTTGCCTGACCGATAATTACATTAATGCCGTTGTCTCTCATATTGAAAGCCTGCGCCGGTCCCTGAACTCCGTAACCCAACACGGCAACGACTTCTTTTTTTAAAACTTTCTGAGCTTTTTTCAGAGAAAACTCTTTCGCTGTGATGACATCTTCAACGACACCACCAAAATTAATTTTTGCCATAATAACCCCCTATAAAAATATTGATTAAAGTTTTTAATTTTCCAAATTCAACGCTATAATTCCTGTTCTTGTTATATCAGCTATCCCGAGAGGCGCAAGATGAGCCAAAGCAAAATCAATTTGCGACTGATCGCCGGTTATTTCCAGGATTATATATGCATCCGCGGATACTATTACTTTCCATTTATTCGTGTCAACCGCTTTCTTTATTTGTTCTTTTTTGTCCGCTGTTAAATTCAGGCGGACGAGAATAAGTTCCCGGTGAATTGATTCCACATTGGTTAAATCATCCACGGTAATGACATCGACAAGCCTTTGCAATTGATTCTCAATACGAGTGACAGTTTCCTGAGAACCCAAAGTGGTCATAACTATTTTTGAAATTTCGTATTGCGTGGTTGCATTCACACAGAGGCTTTCAATGTTATAGCCTTTACCGCCCAGTATTCCGGCAATTCTGGCCAACACGTCCGGCTTGTTGTGAACAAGTATTGAAATTATGTGTTCCTTTTTTTCCATTTTTTACCTCTCATATTAATATTTAAAAACTTCGTAACGACTTCGTAAAAAGTTCCAGAGGCAAGGCGCGCGAATCATGAGGAATGCGGCCTACCTTTGGTAGGCCGCAGTGACGAAAGATGAAGCGCAACGAAGCATATGGACTTTTTTCGAAGTCGTTAATTGATCATTTCTCTGCTCCCCAAAGACATATTACTGATCGAATCACCCGGATGCACCATGGGATAGACACATTCTTCACGCGATACCCGGAAATCCATCAGCACCGGCCTGTCAAGAGAAAGCCCCTGTCTTAGAACAGTTTCTACTTCTTCCGGTTTAGTCGCGCGCAGACCGACAACGCCATAAGCTTCCGCTAATTTCACAAAGTCAGGAGCGTAAGTCATATCCGTGTGCGAATAACGTTTCTCGTAAAACAATTCCTGCCACTGGCGAACCATTCCCAGATAGCCATTGTTCAAAAGAACTATTTTCACGTTAATTTTATATTGCGCGGCGGTGGCCAGTTCCTGGATATTCATCTGGATACTGCCATCGCCGGCGATATCCACGACCTGTTTATCCGGAAAAGCGCATTTGACGCCAATGGCCGCGGGCAGGCCAAAACCCATCGTTCCCAATCCACCCGAAGAAATGAAAGTATTGGGATGATCAAAAGGGAAAAACTGCGCTGTCCACATCTGATTTTGACCAACTTCGGTTGTAATAATCGCGTCGCCTTTAGTTAATTTGTACAGCGTTTCAATTACATTCTGCGGCTTAATTTCCTTGCCGTTTTGACAATACGTCAGCGGCACTTTTTCCTTCCACTCGGCAATCTGCCCCAGCCATTCCTGACGCTGGGCAGGATTTTGTGCGTAATTGTGCTCCGCCAAAAATTTGATCAAATCCGAAAGTGTTGCTTTGGTATCACCAATTATCGGCAAATCAACAACAACATTTTTATTGATGGATGAAGGATCAATATCAATGTGGACAATTTTGGCGTTGGCGGCAAATGTTTCAATAGTGCCGGTGACTCTGTCGTCAAATCTTACACCAACGGCCAGAAGCAAATCGCAGTGGCTGATGGCCATATTGGCATAATAAGTGCCGTGCATTCCCAGCATGCCCAGCCACAGAGGATCGGTTCCCGGAAAAGAACCAAGTCCCATCAATGTCCCGGTAACAGGAATCTGATATTTTCTGGCCAATTGGGTCAGCAGTGCCGAAGCCTTTCCCAGGATGACGCCGCCGCCGGTCATAATTAAAGGTCTTTTAGCTGAATTCAGCATTTCGAAGACATTGGCCATTTTCTTGGGGGCCGGTTTATAGGCAACTTCGTAATTGCGAATTTTTATATTGGCGGGATTATATTCCGTTTCCGCCACCATCACATTTTTGGGCAAGTCAACCAAAACCGGGCCCGGTCTTCCCGATCGGGCAATATTAAAAGCTTCTTTTATAGTCGGCGCAAGATCATCAATGCTGCGCACCAGAAAATTATGCTTGGTGCAGGGGCGTGTTATGCCCGTGATATCGCATTCCTGAAAAGCATCATTGCCGATAAGTCCCGTGGGAACCTGTCCTGTAAAAACCACAAGAGGGATGGAATCCATATTCGCTGTGGCAATGCCGGTAACTGTATTGGTGGCGCCGGGACCGGACGTGACCAGGCACACGCCAACTTTTCCTGTTGCGCGGGCGTAGCCGTCAGCGGCGTGAACGGCGCCCTGCTCATGCCGGACTAAAATGTGCTTCATGTCACTTTTATAAAGCTGATCGTAAATATCAAGAACGGCTCCGCCAGGGTACCCGAAGATAATATCAACTTTTTCCTCTTCGAGCGCCTTGAACAAAATTTGTGTTCCTTTCAGCTTCATTCTGTATCCCCCATAATTTTATTAATTCGGCCAGCAAGTTTCAGCATGTATGTCCTTTAGGTTACACTTCATTTTTGAAACTTGGGCATCTGATCCCACTACGCTACGCTTCGGGGATAATTTCCAAGAGCCCTTGGCTATTGGATAACTCGACTAACGCTTCAAACCACACTACGCTCGTTTTCAGCGAGTCTCATTACGACTTACAACTTTCAGTTCGCTTTACTTCTGCAAGTTGAGTCTCATTAACTAAAAAAGCCGCCAGTTTCTTTGGGAAAAAGCGGCTTTGTGCCTGAAACAACAAAACCGCGGGCTTTAGGGGCCTGCGGCTTGTATCTTTTATTTTTATTTCTTAAAGATACAGAGCGGCAGACCCCGTAAGTACTACTACGAGTACAACTACGCTGTTAATTATCAGGTCATTACCGCCCGTTAAATCTTTAAGAAACATAAATTCATTCCTATTAAGTTTTTCTTATTTATAGCTGAAAAAATAATTTTGTCAAGCCCTTTATAGTGAAACTCCAATTTTAATGAAACTCAGATATTACAAGCGAAGCGAAGTAATATCTGCCAGTTGAATTATCCCACGTGCGAAGCTAGTGGTACTATAGTAATGAGACCCAAGCTTCAGAAACAAAGTGCATAACCTAAAGGTCATCTATGACTGAAGCTTGCTTCGGCGTTTATGCCCTTGATAAGTTTAAATTATTATCTGAACAAATCTTCTTTTTCTTCAGTTAAGTCATTAGGCCTTTCACTGGGCTGTGCATTAGCCAAAAAGGCTTCGGAAAGAGTCCCTGATCCGCTAGGCTGACCTGTTTTGGAATTAACCTTGACAAACACAATACCTTCCTGATCGGAAAGACCTTCATATGTTGCAGAATGGATTATTTTATTATCAAGTTCGATGCCCGCAATTGTGCTTTTTGTAAAGACTTCGTTCATTTTGTTCATTCTCTGATCCGGTTGTAATTTTCGTTATGCCATCTTGACGTCTGCAGGAATTGAGGAGACAGAATACTTAATTGAGGAATAAAATACTGACCTTTCCATGAAACATATAATACATGTTGAACTAAACCGCTCACGCGGTAACTATAAAAGCAGTAGCCACACAACGGTGCTGCTTTTTTTGTTTTAAATTTAATTCAAGCCGCATACTCTTTTCAGTGCCCGTTTGAAAGCGGGACAAATAT
>Ga0224555_1001719_pt1 | contig 28970 bp, 26 predicted proteins | sample 714S23034metaG_FD_180687 | JGI IMG/M metagenome (GOLD analysis project Ga0224555, IMG submission 180687) | Peat soil microbial communities from Stordalen Mire, Sweden - 717 S2 30-34 | ecosystem: Environmental > Terrestrial > Soil > Wetlands > Peat | place: Sweden: Norrbotten County, Stordalen...
CATGTTCAGCAATGGCGCCGTCACGGTGATGGCGGGCATTTCCGGACAGGCAGGGAGCAACGACTCGGTGACGGCCACCAGCGCCCAATTCAATCATCCCGCCGGTTTGCTGTGGGTCAGCGCCAACCAAAGTTTCCTCATTGCCGACTCGGGCAACGACACCATCCGCAGCCTCTTTTTGACCAATATCAACGGGGCCATATCGTACGCGGTTCAAACGGTGGCCGGCCTGCCTGGCCAGCCGGGCTTGACCGATGGCGCCCTGGCGGTCGCCAAATTCAACACGCCACTGGGCCTGTCGGCGGACCCAACGGACTTCGGCTACTACGTGGCGGACAGCGGGAATAACGCGTTGCGGGTGCTGCAATCCACCGCGCCTTTGCCGGCCATTGCCGCGCCCCAAATCGGCTATGTGAGTTTCGCCCTCGTCAGCGGCAGCCCGGCGGCCGTTTTTAACAACATTACCGGTTCCTCGGTCGTTTTTAACAACACCAACTTCATCGAAATCGAGTCCGATCCGACGACCGAAACTTACATCACCTATGGCGTCACCGGCAGCGCCATTGCCGCGCCCGGCCCCGGTTCCGACACCAGCTCCACGCCACAACCCTTTACGTCGGCGGACAATGGAGCCTTGCCGTCGGCCATCCCCCCGACCATTGTCCCCCCCATGTCGAACCTGACGATCTACGCCATCAGCGAAGTGTCGGGCCGGCCCTCCAGTCCGCAGGTCAGCGCCCAGATTCAATATGTGACGGCGACGCCCAGCATTGGGGGCGACGATTCCGCATCTGTGTTATTGACTGATGCGACCACCAACGCCCAGATGTGGTACACCATGGACGGTTCCGATCCGGTGCAATACACCAATGGCGTCGGACCGGTCACCAGCGGCGCCATCCTGTCCTTTTCCGTCTCTTCCAACACCACGCTTTCGGTCGTCGCTTACTATCCCGGTTTCGCTCCCAGCGGAGTCGCCCGAAGCGTGTTCACGCCGGCCAATTTCAGCGCGGACAAGCTCACTTTTGGTTTTCAGACGGGGGAAGGCTCCAGCGCCTTTATTGCCTCGGCCGGCCAGCGCTTTTACGCGCCGGTGACGCTGACGCTGATCCCGGCCGCTGAAACCATGTACACCTTGCAGTTCGACATGGTGGTGTCGAATCTGACCGGGCCGCTTCCGACGGAACCTGGCATGTTCCAATCCATGTTGATGCAGCCTATCCCAGGAACCAGCCCTCCTGTTTACGAACCCATTCCAGCCCCCGGCTACTCCGGCCCCGGTTATACGCTGATAACCAACACCACTATTGATCTGCTCGGGGTCGCCTGGCTCGAGCGCCCTCTCGCCACCAACCTTTACCCCACGCCCTCCCAAACCTTGATCACCTATTCGATGGCGCACGATACCCTTTTTTCCAGCGGTGGCGGCCAAGTCATTGTCGGCGGATTTTCGTTTTTTGTTCCCGCCAGCGCCGCCAACGGGCAATCTTACCTGCTGGACCTCAGCAACCCGTCGGCGACCTCCGATGGCGTCAAGACGCCCGTCCTCATTCAAATCGTGACCAATGGTTCGATGACCAACGGCCCCATTAACTCGTCCAAGATTGTCACGGTCGGTTCCTTGCGGTATCTGGTGGGCGACGCCACTCCATTTCATTGGTTCAACGCGGGTGATTTTGGCGACGGCGTCTTGCTCAACGACGACGTGACGGAGGTGTTTCAATCCGCTGTCTATGGGCTGAACACGCCTCCGCCCGGCAGCGACTTTTTCGACGCCATGGATTCCTGCAATGGCAGCGTCAACGATCTTTACGATGCCAACGACACCACCATCAACGGCATCAGCCAGGGGGATGGGAAGTTGAACGTGGACGATGTCTATGTCACCTTGCGGCGCTCGCTTGATCCTACTTTGACCAACTACGACCGTTTTTGGTCCAACGGGGTCAGGCAGGCTGTGGCCGTTCCCACCACGGCTTCGCCGACCAGTCTCAAATCTTCCACCAGGACTCCGGTCAAAACCTCCCTCGGCAGCCCCCGTTACGTGACCGTCGCGGCGGATCAGGTTCAGACCGGCGGCAGTTTGACGGTCCAGGTGCCCATCCGCGTTTTGGCCGCCGACACCCTGCCCATTTGCGTCGCCATGCTCCACGTGGAAATTGATCCGCTGGACGGCTCGCCGCCCATCACCAATCTCATCAGCTTTTCCGCCGTCACCAACCTCGGCTCGCCGTACGCCTCGGACTCCCAAGCTCCCAACGATTTCGCCGGCGCCTGGCTCAACTCGACAAATTCAGGCGTGAGCGGGACCAATGTCATCGGCGCCCTGACGGTCACGCTGCCGCCCGCCGTCACCTCCAATTCCGCCTACCTCGTTCATTTCGATCACTTTTCCGCCTCCCCCAACGGCATCGCTCTTTTCCATGCCACCGTGCGGGATGGCTTGATCACGGTGGGCAACCGCGCCGGCTCAAGCTGGCACGACGGCATTCCCGACATCTGGCGGCTGCTCTATTTTGGCACTGTTTCCAACATCCTCTCTGCCGCCAAGGCCGACCCCGATGGCGACGGCGCCTCCAACTGGCAAGAGTACGTCGCCGGGACCAATCCGCTGGATGCCGCGTCCGTTTTTGAGTTTTCGCCCTCCGCCCTGCCAGCCGGGGGCTATTTCACGCTGCAATGGCCCTCGGTGGTCAATAAAATCTACACCCTGCAATCCTCCTCCTCGCCCGCCGGAGGCTGGACGACCCTGGTCAGCAACTTGGCCGGCAACAGCCAGACCTTGCAGTGGACGGACACCAACACCTCCACCGGCGCCCGCTTCTACCGCGCTTTGGTGCAGTAAGAACCGCCGGCGCCTTTCACTCCCCTATTTCGGGTTTATGAACCGCAGAGCTTATGGATTGTGCTTGAAGACCATCTGGCGCGTGCCGGGAGCGTCGAACGCGGAGGGGAAACCTGCAGCGCCCGGTTCGTAGCCGGCCACCGTCAGCGTGCCATCTTCAATCTTGTAGATCGCGTAACACGTCTTGCCGATATACTCGGGCGCGCCGCAATCCGTGACAACGCCGGTGAATTGTTTTGGATTGGCGTCGTCCCGAAGTGTGAATGTTCCCTTAAGCCAATCGTTGGCGCTTGCGCCATGGAACTCCACGGTTTGGCCTGTGATCGTTAACGAAACCTGCCCTTCCTGGCCAGGCGTCGTTTCGTGCCCAATCCACGTCCCTTCAAACACCGTCGAATTGACTTTGGCTTTGGGCGGCGCCGGGCTTTCGGAGGATGGATCAACCGCGTTGGATTTGGAAGGAGTCGAGCATCCTGCTACGAACAGGGCTGCCATGCAAAGAGGAATTAAAGTGATTTTTTTCATACTGCGACACTTTCTCAAAACGAGACGCCGCCGTCAATCCTAACATGAATCGCTGACTTGCGTCCCCCATGCCCCGCATGAACATGTCATTTTCTCCACGCGGGGGTTTTGTATATTGGGATCATGTCGCGTCGCGTTCAGCCATGCCTGATTCTGCTGCTGGCGCTTCTGGCCGGCCGGAGCGCCAGGGCGGAGGCGATGCTGGAGTTGTTCCAGTTGACCTGGAACCAGATTTCCCAAAAAATGCCGGAGATCGCCGAGGCGGGTTACGACAGCCTTTGGCTGCCCAATCCGGCCAAGGGCAACAGCGGCGGTTATTCAATCGGCTACGATCAATTTGACCCGTTCGATCTTGGCAGCACCAATCAGCAGGGCACCGTGGCCACCCTGTATGGCACCCAGGCGGAATTGATCCAAATGGTGCAAACCGCGCATCGCTTCGGCCTGCGCGTTTATTTTGACAACATCATGAACCACCGGGCCTCCGTCGTGCCGGGGTATCCGGGTTCGGGCACGCCGGCCAATTATTATCCCGGCTTGATTCCGCGGGATTTCCATTTGCAAACCGTTTCCGGCGGGTATGAAAATTGGCCGTCGGTGAGCGATTGGTGCGATGTCCGGAATGTCGAAAACCAGCCTCTGCTGGGCTTGTGCGATCTGGCGCAGGAACCGGGCGCGCTCAATTGGAACTTTGGCCCCGCCTTGGGCGACACGACCAACAAGCCCGTCTTTGTCCGGTTTCCGGGCCGGCCGGATTTATACATGGATACCAACGGGCCTTTGTTGGGCGCCGGCTGGGGCGGCGCGGGCTGGCGGCCTTTTGACGGCCATGGTCAGCCGGTGGCGGAAGACGTGTCTCTCTATCTCTGTCGCGCGGCGGCGTGGACGCTCTACATGACCCAGTGCGACGGTTTCCGGCTCGACGCGGTCAAGCACGTGCCGGTGGACTTTTTTGGCGCGGAATCGGGGCAGATGGATGACCCGGCCTTTCTCGGCTATACTGGAGCCATCCAGGCGATGTATGATTACGTCCACGGCTACGGTAGCAACGTCACCGGCAACGGCTACCTCGAAACCGACGGCAACCGCAACAGCCTCTTCAACACCGAGGCGCCGCGCAACGACGCCATGATTTTCGGCGAATACGAGCCGTCGGCGCTGGCGGCGGGCGATGACTTTGACGACTACCTTCAGTCGGGCATGCGCCTGTTGAATTTTCCTCTTTACAGCCAGATGAACGGTGTTTTTGGCGGCGCGTCCATGTCCGGCATGGATGGGCGCGACTACATTCCGCCGGGGGCCAATTGCGACGCCAACGGCAATTTCAGCGCGGCCCAGGCCGTCAACATGCCGCAGACGCAGGACGACGGCAGTTGTTGTCCCGCCAATGAGGGGATGGAGAACGCCTATTTCTTCATGCGCGAAGGGCTGCCGATGGTTTATTCGGACGGCTTCAACCACAACACCGGCGGGGGCACGCCCATTGTCTCGTATGCCAATTATCTCGGCGAATTTGGCGACCATACCATGCCCGACACCATGCACGCGCACAATCAGCTTGCGCGCGGCGGCACCTGGCCGCGCTGGAGCGACCAGAACACCGTTTTGTTCGAACGCTACGACTACCGCGAAGGCAATGGCGCCGAGCCTCAGACGCAGGACGTGGCGCTCTTTGGCATGAATGACGACACCGGCTATCCCGGCGACATTTCGTTCGACGACGGCATCAGCCGCCCCAGTGACGGATATTATCAGAATCCTTCCAACACCACTTCCACCGCCGTTTCCAATTCGCGCGGATTGGGCCTGGTGGTCGGCTTTGCGCCCGGCTCGGTGCTGGCGCAGTTGGCCAGCTCCTCGCCCACGGGCGGGCGCGCTTACCAGAAACTGCTGGTGCATGGCGCGACCACCAATTATGACAATGCCGTCAATTCGGCCAATGACCCCGATCCGGCGCAGCGGCTGATTTATGTCGGCGGCCAAACCCCGGCCTCGGGCGGCGGCGCGATTGAACTGACCCTGCCCAGCGACGCCTGGGTCATGTACGGTTATCAATGGCCGGAGCCGAGTCGCTCGGCCTTGAGCGACGCGATCACTTTCCGCCAAGGCGGCGCGGCGGTTCCCAGCATGACCATTTACCGGCAGGACGGCCCCGACGGAGACGCCAATTTCAACCCGCTTTATCCCTTTAAAATGCGCGGCCGCATTGACCAGAACGGCAACGTCATCGGCGGCGTCCATGTTTCCAATCTGACTTACGCCATTGATGTGCCGATCGTGACCAACGCCAACTTCGACATCATCGTCCGCGGCGATGCGTCCTCGGCCAACACCCTGGTGAAGCTGGACGGCGGCATGGATTTGAACAGCCAGATGGGCCTTGGCCCGGCCAATTTCCAGCCGGGCATCGCCCCGACCAACTTTCTCGATCTGCGCGACAACCCTCCCGGCTACGCCGATGACGTTTTCCTCGGTTACGAACAGGCCGCCTTTGATTTCCGTTACGGCCCGGAAAAATTCGCGGCCGAAAACATCGCGCGCGACAATGTCACCGCCCTGGGCGCGGAGACCTATTCCTACATGGTGGGCGGAACCAACGGCGTCGTGTTGGGCGCGGGCAACGGCTCGCACGTCACCAACAGCACGGCCGATTGGGTTTATCATAACCAATCGGATATGGTGAACATCGCCGCCAACCCGCCGCCCAGCCAGTTGAATCCCCTGGCTCCCGCCGCCGGTCAGGCCGCGGATGTGTGGTTCAAAGTGGGTTACCAACTGGAAGTCAGCCAATGCACCGTCTATTACACCACCGATGGCAGCACTCCCCAAGGCTCCTATGGCTTGGGCGCGGGCGCCACCAAAACGGCGGCGGGAAGCTGGATCGCGCACGATCAAACCGACACCAACATGGATTGGTGGAAGGCCACCATTCCGGCCGCCGCCAATAGCAGCGGCGCCACCGTCCGTTACGCCGTCGCGCTCTACCAGACCAACATCCAAACCATTTCCGACGCGGTCGCGGACAAACTCTATGGGTTAACCGAGGAGTCCATCACCAACTTCAATCCCACGACGGCGCGGGTCTGGACGGCCAACGATTTGAACACCAACAATCTGGTCACCGGCCTGCAACCCGGCCTGCACATTGTCCGCGCCCGCTCCTTTCTGCCGCGCACCGGACAGTCCAGCGTCTATAACACGTTCCTGAAAAGCTTCTATTACGACGCCGCCACGCCGGCGGGCGTGATTGTTTCTCCCGCCCCGGGCGCGGCCGTCACCAACGCCACTTGCACCATTATCGTCCGCGCCGACGGCGCCGCCACCGGCGCGTCCATCAACATCATGGACAGCAACCCGGAGAATGACGACGTGGTCACGGGCTACAATTACGGCAACGGCTCGCGCAACGGCGTCCCCATTTTCGTCAGCGCCTCTCCGGTCGCGGTGACGACCCCGGCCCTGAATACTCTGTATTCGAATTTGCCGCGGGAATTTCACTTCACCTACCCCGGCGTGCCCACCAACGGGAGCGCGACGGTCACCGTCCTTTTGAGCGAAATTACCACCCCGATTTTGAGCAACCGTGTCACCACCCTGACGGATACTTTCACCACCGCCGCGCCCGCCGCCTCCATGGAAATCAGCAGTCCGCCAGTGGACGGCATGGCGCTGCTTCTGGGTTCCAATGCCGTCTATGCGGTGCAAGCCTGTTTCACCTCCAGCCTGGACACCAACGATATTGAGAATTTTACCGTGACCGTCAACGGCGCGCCCCAGCCGCGCGCCGGCGCGAACTTCGAGCCGCTCTATTTTGTTGGCGGCACGGCCTGCGAACCGGCGATGCGGACGTTTAATTTCCTCTGGGTTGCGCCGCCTGCCGGGAGCAACGTCATCAATGTCACTTTCGATAACGGAGTCGTGTTGAACGCGCAACGGACCGTGCTGGTTTTCAATCCGCAAAGCAGTTCCCCAACTTACGGGCTGCCGGGTTACGATGCTTTCGTCGCCGGCTCCAATCCCGCCAATCCCGCCACCTGGCTGCAAATTACCAGCATTTCCCAGGGACTCATCACCTGGAACAGTGTTCCGGGCAAAACCTACCAGGTGCTGGCCAGCGGGGATTTGAGCGCCGGTTTCCAGCCGATCAGCCCGGTCATCAGCGCCGCCGGCACAAACAGTCTCTTTTTCGATGCCAACTACACCAACGGACCGGCAAGGTTCTATTTGATCCAGGTCTTTCCATGAGCCGCGTTGTTCGTTTGCTGATTCTCTTGACTCTCGTGCTGGCACGGCCTGGACGGGCGCCGGCGCAAATCGCCGCCCAGGACAAGGCCTCCAATTACTCCGGCTGGAGCAATGGCGCCAATGGCGGCTCCGGTTTCCTGGCCTGGACCCTGCAGGATGACAACGGCGCGCCCGCTTCCGACGATTACTCCGGTTTCTTCCTTGGCGCTTCCGGTTCGACCGCCGTGGACACCGGCGGCAAGTCCTTCGGCCTTTACGCCAACGGCCCCGATTACAGCGAGGCCGTCGCTTGGCGCAGCCTGGGCGCGGCTGTGAGCGTGGGACAGGTCTTCGAGGTGAAGTTCCTCAACAATGGCGTCGCCACCGGCGGGGCCGCCGGCTTCAGCCTGCTGCCCGCCGCCCGCGCCGCGACGACCAACACCCTGGCCGGCATCACCACCAACGCCTGCCTGAGCGTCTATTTTCCCGGCGGCGGCAACGATTACCTCCTGGCCGACGGCAACGGCCTGACCGACACGGGCATCGCCTTTAACGAAAACGGGATGCTGCTGCAAATCGCCCCGCTGTCAAAAACAAACTATATGCTGATGATCCGCGGCGCGGGCGGCGCGCCGCTGCAGGCGCAGTTTGTCAACGAACCGTTCCTGAACGCCGGGCCGCTCGATGGTTTCGCTTGTTACGCCCTCGATACCGGCGCGGGCGGCAACTTCTATTTCAACCAATTCGAAGTCACAACCGCCACCGTCCTGCCGCCGGCGCTCTTGAACGTGACGCCGCCCGTCGGGGCGGCTTTTGTGGACCCAACTGTCGTCGGCGTTTCCTTCCAGGTCGCTTCGCCCTTTTCCGGCGTGGCCACCAACGCCATCACGCTCACGCTCAACGGCGTCGCGCAAAGCAACGGCCTGGCTTTTGCCGGCTCGGCCGCCCATTGGTTTGTCAACACCACGATCCCCCTGACAGCCAATGTCATTTACACCGGCTTGATCACCGTGAGCGACCTCAGCGGCAACGTCGCCACCCAGGCCCTCTCCTTCAACACCTGGTCGCAAGACCTGCTCTTTATCGAGGCGGAAGATTATAATTTCCACGGCGGCAACTTCATTCCCGACAACGTGCCCGACGAATACGGCGGCGCGGAAGACGGCCTGGGCGCCCTCTCCACCAACGCCGCCGCGCTTTCGGACGTGGACGCCTTCAATCCCTTCGCTCCCGACGGCGGCACGAACGTCTATCGCCCGCAGGACAGCGGGCGCATGGATGTCAATACGAATGCCGACGCGCCCCGCCCGATTTACGTGGAGCAAAACCTGAGCGATTACAGCCTGGTTTCCATCCAGGCCGGCCAATGGGAGGATTACACGCGCGTTTTCAGCAATGGGGCCGCCGTCGTTTATGCCCGCATGTCGCCCGTGGCCGGCGGAGGCTCGATGCTGCTGGAGGAATTGGCCGCGCCCGCCGCCGCCAATTCCGTCCAGCCCCGCGCCGCGCTGGGCGCGTTTGTCTGCCCGGCTAACACGGCCAGCCCGGCCACTTACACCAACGCGCCGCTGGCCGATTTTTTTGGCAACCCCGTCGTCCTGCAACTTAACGGCACCCACACCCTCCGCGCCACCTGCCTCAGCAGCGGCTACGACGTGAACTACCTGCTCTTTCTGCCCGTCACCAACACCGCGCCTTTGCGTCCCTACGTCGCTTCAGGCTACCCGTCTCCCGGCGCGACCAACATCGCGCCGGACGTGACCGTTGCCTTCACCATCGCCAACCGCGCCAGCGCCGTCGAGCCATCCAGCATCCGGCTCTTTTTGAATGGCTCCGAAGTCACCGGCTCTACGACCTTGTCCAACAACGCAGCCGGAACCGCTGTCAGTTATCCGGTGGCTTCGCTGCTGCCCTCCGGCTCGTCCAACATGGTGCAGACAATTTTTTCCGACGGCGCGGTTTGGCAGACCAACCAATGGGCCTTTACGGTCGCCAATCTGCCGGTGCTGCCGGCGGGCGACGCCCTGCCTTATGGCAGCGCGGTCGAGCGCGGCTTCATCGTGCATCTGGTCAAGGCGACCAACGGCGCGTCCGCCTCGTTGTTCCCGGCCTCGATCACCAATGCCGAGAAACAACTGGCCGGGCAGATCCTCAATCCCGCCACCGGCCAACCCTTCACCAATGAAGCCTCCGGCCCTCAGGGCTCCGGCTTTTTTGCCGTGACCAACGTCATCAACTTTCGCGGCGCGGGAACCAATCTGCCGCCCGTCGGGCTGTTCACCAACAACGTCGCGCTCTTCCCCGGCGTGGCCGCGACGCTGGCCGGCTCCTACACCAATGATCCGTTCTATTTCTCGCTGGCGGCGGTGACCTGGTTGCCGCTGACCAATGGCGTTTATCGTTTCGCCGTCTTGAGCGACGACGGTTTTCAACTGGGCCTTGGCGCGACCCCGCAATCCACTCCTGCCCTGATGAGCTACAACGGTGGGCGGGCCGTGACCGACCCCTCCAATCCGAGCGCGCAGGACTTTGTCGTGCAACAAGCGGGCATGTATCCCTTCTGCCTGCTCTATTTCCAGGCCGGCGGCGATTGCGCCCTGCAATGGTATTCCATCAACCGCGCGACCGGCGCGGCCAGCCTCATCAACGACCCATCCGATGCCGGGGCCATTCCGGCCTTCCAACTGGTTCCCGTGCAACTCGCCGCGCCGATGCGGCAGGGCGCGGGATTTTCCTTCAGTTTTCAAGCGCCCGGCGCGCACACCAACAGCGTGCAATACAAGAACGAGCTGACCGACGCCCTCTGGCAAACCCTGACCAACTTCCCCGGCCTCGGCGCGCAAACCACCGTGACCGACGCCCTGGCCACCAACGCCGGACGGTTTTACCGGGTCGTGACCGAGTAATCCCGGCCAATGGCCGCCTTTGCCTCCCATCAGCGTAAAAGAGTTGGAAGCGATCAACGCGAAAAAGGCGGAAACCCCGCCGCAAGCAGCCAGTCCCGTCCGGCTGCCGGAACCGCCCCCGCCCTGGGCGCACAAAGGGTAAAAATCCAAGACGGTAGGGCGAGACTCCGTCGAGCCGTAACTCGATTTCATGGTAAAACATTGACCTCCACCTCGACAGGGAAGGCTTCGATGCCATTGACATCCGCCGTCGCGCTCTTTGGCGCTTTGGCGGACAAGCCCGACGCCTGCCGACCTTTACGTACTCGACCTGATGATGCCTGCAGGGGATGCCTTGGACTTGGAAACCGCCGGTTTTGGTCTCACATCAGGGATTGAGATCTTTCGCCGGTTACGTTCCAAGTTTCCCACGGTGCCCGTTATCATCCTGACTAGTGTGTCAAATCCCGCGATTCTGGATGCGCTGCCCCTTGACGAGAACACGATCAAAGAGGCGAAAATAGACGTGCTGCCATCCGAACTGGTCGGGAGAGTGAACTCTTTGCTTTATGGTAAAAACTGAACTGCAGCAGATGGTTCTTCCCATTTCCGAAGTTGCGGCAGCGTATAAGCGACTGTGGCAACAATGCCAGAGATTTGTGAATGCGGGCGAAAGGGATTTTGACGCCCAGGAGGCACATAAGGTGTGGGCCAAGTTGCTTCGTTTCCACTCTCTCCTGGAACTGGCGCGTGCCACAGAGCATATCGCAGAGGCAGAACCCTCGCCAAGTCGCTTGAGGAGATGGAGCTGGCAGTGCGGGGCAGAGGCTATCTGACAGACGTGCTGCCCAAGCTGGGCGATTGGCTCAGTCACCTCGTCGCTGGGTTGACTCCCGCCGCCTGGAAACCTGCCTCTAAAACATACCACTCATATTGCCGTTCAATGTCGGCGAGAAACGCTTCCGTCTTGCGGACTTTCATTTGGCGGAAGGAGGGACCCGGCCACGCACTCGTTCGCGGATTCCGGCAAAGTCAGCGGCTGTCAGCGGCGTGGCAGGCTGGCCAGCGGCTTCCAGCAGCCATGCCTCCAATTCGGGTGTCACGGGGAAGGGGTTGCGCTGTTGGTCACGGACGGATCGAAGAACGTCGTTGACGAGGTTGCTCGCATCCGTGCAGAGGCCTTCGCGCACTTGAGCTTGAATGAAGTCTTCCACGTCTTTGTCGAGTATAATTTCCATGTCCGAGACAAGCCTAATCCGCCGGGCAGGCATCTTCAAGCCGAAAGCGATCCCGCGCGAGGTCTTGGTGGCGAAGATCTCGCAAACAGGAGAATGCAAGATAACATTACCACGGCCGGTTTCGGGGAGCGCAAGCTGTTCGTTTCTGCTGGCCACGCGCCGCGGGCGGCGGTAAGCTGGCGATTATGATAACTTTGCCACGGCCGGAGGTCATCCTGACGCACGAGAGCGATCTGGATGGATTGTTGGCCGGCTTGCTGCTGCAACGCCTGGCCCATCGCCTCTTTGGCGCCGAGGTCCCCCTGGAGGCCTTCCATTACAACAACTGGCGCATGCGCGATCTGCGCGAAAAATCGGGCTGGGTCTGCGACTTGAGCTTTGAGGCGCGGCTGGATAAAGCGGGGTGGGTGGTGATAGATCATCACGCGACGGAGGCCCAGCCGAAAAACGCGGTCTTGATCCATGACCTGGGCAAGTCGGCCGGGTTGCTGTGTTATGAATTGTGCAAGGAAAACGGGCTGGGGTCGCCGGAGTTGGACCGCCTGGTGCATTTGAGTGACGTGGCGGATTTGTTTCTGGAAGGGGACCCGGATTTCGTCATGGCCAATGATTACGCGAACCTGGTCAAGACCTACAATTTTTGGAACCTGCACGCGCTCATTGAGGGACAATTGGAACGGCTGCTGAACCATCCGTTGCTGGAGGTGATGGAGGTCAAGCGGCGGATCGAGGATCCGATGGGCCTGGAGTGGAGCAAGGCCAACGTCCAGGAAATCAGCCCCGCGGTCGGTTATGTTGACACGGTCGTGGGCAACACCAATCTCATCGTGCATCAATTGCTGGAGAAGAAGCAGACCAAGTATCCGGTGTTGATGACGCTCTTTCGCAAAGCCAACAGCGCGGTGGTGGTGAGCTTGCGCAGCCGCAACGGCGAGGCGCTGAAAGTGGCGGAATTGCTGCAAGGCGGCGGCCACGCCAACGCCTGCGGGGCAACCTTGCCGCGCTCGGTCAGGAACATCCCTGATGCGATCCAATACCTGCGCTATTTGCTGGAAGCGGCGCCCAAGAAGGACCCGCCCCTGAACAGTCTGGAAGGACTTTTTGCCGAGACGGAGAGCAAGCAGTAAGCGGTGCTTATGTCTCGTGCCTGGGGGCGGTTGAAAGTGTTTGCTTAAGGGGAAGCCAGCGGGCCGAGACGCGTGTCGGCCTTGAATACCCGGGGCTTGCCGATGCTGATTCTGGCAAAATCTGGATGGGCGGGATTGAGAATATAATTGAATTCTGCCGGCACGACCGCGCTGGGCAACTTCAGCACCGCCGTTCTGCCGGAGCGCGCCCAATTGTCGCCCACAGCCGCATTGGTTTTCGGGCACGGCCACCGCTTCCAACCCGCCGGCAGTTTCGGGGGTGACCAGACCAAGGAGGCATCGAACTCGATTTGGATAATCACCGACGACGGCGGCGGCCACTGAGTCAAGTTGGCCCGCCACTCAAGTATCGCCAGCGCGATTCCACTGGAAGTATAGACAACAGCAGTGCCCGTGGAATTCCAACGGCCGCCATACCGGCGGGCCCCTTCGCCTGAAAACGCGGAACCGGCGAATCCGCGTTTCAGGATGCGCCAAGCTTGAATTCTTCCCCCCGGGGCCGCGCCGTTCATGAGTAGACGCCGTGTTCGATGCGGCCTAAAATATTATCCAGTTCCCGCAGGCCGATGGCCGTGCGCGCATAGGCCAGCGGGGTGGCCCAACCCAAAGCCTGAACGGGATTCTTAAACCAGTGAACGGCGCCGGATTCGCTTTCCAACACATCCACCGCGCGATAAAACAGCCTGGCAAGCTCCCACAGCCGCTCGGACTCGCTCAAACTGAGCAAGCCCTCATCCAGACGGCGCTGGAAGGTCCGCGGATTCAGCCGCAGCAATCCCGCCGTGTCCTCCAACGTTAGTTCCAATTTGCGGGCCAACTCGCGCGCCAGCGACGCCGGCAAGCCCTGGGTGACGGCCTCGATGATCCGCGCCTGCGGCCATTCAACAAGTTCCATGAGCGTCTCCACGCTTTTGTCCGCAATGTCGTTTGCCATTCTGTCGGCCAGCATACGCCAAATTGTCCATCTGTCAAGGGAGGCCGCCGACTTGAACCGGCGCGGTGGATTAGCTGGAAACGGCCCTATAGATGCAGATGCGGCCACAAATCGGCCGGGGCCATCCTTATGTTGACAAAGAAGGGGCCGAAATCCCCGTAACGCGCGCTGACCTCGTCGAACCGCATCTCATAGACGATGTCCTTGAGGGCGTCCAATTGATGGGCCATGAGGGTGACACCCCATTCCCAGTCGTCCAGGCCGGTGGAGCCGGTGATGAGCTGGGAGACGCGGCCGGCGTATTTGCGTCCGACCCGGGCGTGGCCGCCCATCAATTTTTTGCGCGTGGGGAAGTCCAGCAAATACCAGTTGTCCGCCCCGGCGCGCCGCTTGCTCATGGGATAGAAGGCCATGACCTCCCATTCGGGCATTTCGGGGTAGAGGCGGTTATGTTCGTATTGACGCTTGCGTTCGCCCAATTCGGCCATGCGTTTTTGGAACGCTTCGCTGTCCGGGGCGAGCTTTTCCTGTTCGAGGAGCAGGCGGCGGTTGTCCTCCTCCGCCGGCATGTATTCGACCAGTTCGGTGACGCTCAAATAGGAGAAGACTGTGGACAGAGCGCCGGGGGGAAAACAGGTCTCCAGGTCGCGGTGCATCCGGCTAATTTCACCCAGGTCCGAGGCGAGCATAAAAAAAGACAAATCCGCCTTGGCGCCGACGTTGGCGTAGGTGGTCAGACGGGGATGGGACGGGTTGGCGTTGGCCGCGCAAAGCTGTTCCAGGCGCTGGCGGCATTGGGCGGATTGACCCGCGGGCAGGGCCTCCCATCTCGGGCGGTCCACGCGGTAAAACAAGTGCATGACGTGCAGGCCCCGGTCCAATTTGATGGCGGGAAGATTTGGCATGAGGCTTATTCGACTTGCAGGATTTGGTCCAGCAATTGCGGCAATTGTTCGGCGATGCCGGCATCGGCCGCCAACAGGGTCACGCCGGCTTCGCGCGCTTGCGTTTGGGCGGCGGCCTGGGGCGCGCGCGCAAAGCCCAGCACCGGGATGTGCTGGGTGGCGGGATTGGCCTTCAAACGGGCGACGGCGGCGCAGGCGTCGGCCGGCGGGGACAATTCGGCGATGACGACCAGCGGCATTTCGCTTTCGCAGGCGGCGGGCAGCAGGGCGGCGGCGCTGACGGAATGGACGCGGTAGCCCAAGTCCTGCAGGCGGGCGGACAGTTGGCTGCCGGGCATCAAATTTGAGTAATAAACGAGCGCCAAAGGCTTGCTCATGGCAACCAAAATGGAACAGGGGAGCGCAAATTGCAAACTATCGCGTGAAGGGCGGTTTTTTCCCACCCGAACCCTTGGCCCGGATATTTCAGAGCCTGGCGTCAAATCCGGGTTCGCAAGGCGGGAGCGGCCCGCGGCGGCTCACGACTTTAAGAGTTCCTCCGCGATTTGCACGGCGTTGAGGGCGGCGCCTTTGAGCAGTTGGTCGCCGGCCACCCAAAAACACAGGCCGTTGTCCAACGCGCAATCCAGCCGCAGCCGGCCCACCTGGCAATTATACTTGTCGCTCGCGTAGAGGGGCAGCGGGTATTCCTGTTTGGCCGGATTGTCCACCACGTCCAGGCCCGGGGCCTTGGCCAGCGCGGCGCGGGCGGCTTCCAGGGTGACCGGCCTTTCAAACTCCGCGCTGACGGCGATCGAGTGCGCCCGGTACACCGGCACGCGCACGCAGGTCACGCTGGCGCGGAAGGCCGGGTGGTGCATGATTTTGCGGCCTTCATTCTCCATCTTGGCCTCTTCCTTGGTGTAGCCATTGGGCAAAAAGACATCCACCTGCGGCAGGACGTTGAAGGCGATCTGGTGCGGATAGACCTCCTTGGTGACCGGCTCGCCCGCCACGACCTGCCGCGTCTGGCGCCGCAATTCTTCGATGGCCTTGGCGCCGGTGCCGGAAACGGCCTGGTAACTGGACGCAAAAATTCTCTTGACTCCGAAGGCCTGGTGCAGCGGATAGAGCGCCATGAGCGTGATGGCCGTGGTGCAATTCGGGTTGGCGATGATGCCTTTGTGCCACGCGATGTCCCGCGCGTTAATCTCCGGCACCACCAGCGGCACCGTATCGTCCATGCGGAACGCGCTGGAATTGTCCACCACCACGCAGCCGGCCTTCACCGCCTTGGGCGCGAATTCCTTCGAGATGCTCCCGCCGGCGCTGAAGAGGGCGATGTCAACCCCCTTGAACGCGTCCGCGGTCAATTCCCGCACCGTCACCGGCTGGCCGCGGAAGGTCAATTGCTTGCCGGCGGATCGGGCCGAGGCCAGCAAGGTTAATTGGCCGACGGGAAACTTCCGTTTCTCCAGCGTTTTGATCATTTCGATGCCGACGGCGCCGGTGGCGCCGACAATGGCGATATGGGGTTTGGCGTTCATGCTAATTCAACAGTTTTTCTTTAACTACAAAGAGCACCGAGAAGACCCTCACCCGGCCTTCGGCCACCCTCTCCCGCCTGGCGGGAGAGGGCAGGGTGAGGGCTGCCCTTTTCTTTCATTGCGATCTCCCAAGCTGCCTCAATGGCTCTGCTTTGGTTCATGCGAAAATACCCTCACTTTGGGAGTCTCTCCGCCGGTGCCGCAGGCGGGTGGCCGGCGGTGTGTTTGGCGGGGCGCGCTTTGGCCGCTTTATCCGGGGCGGCTTCGCGCAGCCGCGCAATGACCTGGGGAACGTGCGCCAGCAAATAATCCACTTCTTCCGCCGTGTTGTAACATCCCAGGCTGAACCGCACGCAGCCCTTGGCCCGCGCGGGCTTGATGCCCATGGCCGTCAGCACGTGCGACGGATTGAGCGAGCCGGTCGTGCAGGCCGAGCCGCTGGAGGCGCAAATCCCCAGTTCGTCCAGCATCATCAGAATGCCCTCCGCCTCCACGAAATCGAAGGCGATGTTGGTGGTGTTGGGCAGGCGCGGTTCCTTGGCGCCGTTGCGAAGGGTATTGGGGACCGTGCGCAACAGCGTCTCTTCCAGCCGGTCGCGCAAGGCCCGCACGCGCGTGTTTTCGTCCCTCATCCGCTCGACGGCCAATTCCGCCGCCCGGCCGAAACCCACGATGCTGGCCACGTTTTCCGTCCCGCCGCGTTTGCCCCGCTCCTGGTGCCCGCCGATAAGATAGGGCTGAAATTTGGTCCGCCGCCGCGTATAAAGCAGGCCGACTCCCTTGGGCGCGTGCAGCTTGTGCGCCGAGAGTGTCAAGAAGTCCACCTCGACCTCCCCCAGGTCAATCTTCAACTTGCCCGGCGCCTGGGTGGCGTCGGTGTGAAACAGCACGCCCCGGCTGCGGCAGATGGCGGCGATTTCTTCCACGGGAAAAACCACGCCCGTCTCATTATTGGCCCACATGACCGATACCAACGCCGTGTCGGGCCGGATGGATTGGTCGAGCAAATGCAAATCCAACGTGCCATCGGCATCCACCGGCAGGAACGTCACCTGCGCGCCCTGTTTCTGCAACCATTCGCCATGTTTGATAATGGCCGAGTGTTCCACCGCCGTGGTCAGGATGTGGCGCTTGCCCGGCTGGGTGGCCAGGGCGCTTTCCAGCACGGCGTTATTGCTCTCGGTGCCGCAACTGGTAAAAACGACCTCCTTGGGATCCGCCCCGATCAAGGCCGCCACTTTTTCGCGCGCCACCTCGATTTTTTTTGCCACCTGGCTGCCGAAGCTGTAGGCGCTGGAGGGATTGCCCCAGAAATCGCGCAGGAACGGCAGCATGGCCTCCACCACTTCCGGCGCGACGCGCGTGGTGGCGTTATTATCGAAATAATATGTTTTCCGTTCGGTCATAGCGATGCCCAAGGGCAATACAACGAAGGCCATTGTAACGCTTGTCCATAAAACCGCAAGCCGGACGAAACCATTGCTTTACTGGCAGCGTAACCTCAAAATCAGTGGCGTATGAATTTATGCGCGCATTTCTGAATCCCAAACGCACCGTCGCGGAACTCAAGGAGCTTCGCGCTCTGACCGGTGACGCGAACGGCGCCCAACGAGTCGCTTTCACCAAAACCTGGCTGGCCGCCCGCGCCTGGCTCCGGCAAAAATTGGAGGCCCTGCCGCTGGAAATCCACCAGGACGCCGCCGGCAATACCTGGTCCACCTTGCGCGGCCGCTCCGACCGCGCGCTGCTCCTCGGCGGCCATATTGATTCGGTCCCCAACGGCGGCTGGCTCGATGGCTGCCTCAATGTCCTGGCGGGGGTGGAGATTCTGCGCCGCCTCAACGACCAATTTGCCGGCCAACCGCCCGTGACCGTCCGCCTGGTGGATTGGGCGGACGAAGAGGGGGCGCGCTTCGGCAAAAGCCTTTTTGGGTCGTCGGCTTGCTCGGGCAATTTGAATCTGGACGAGGCGCGCGGCCTCAAAGACAAGGACGGCATCCGCCTGCCGGACGCGCTCAAGGACATCGGCGTGGACCTGGACCTGGCGAAGGAAAGCAAGCGGGAGCTGAAGAACGCCGCGGCCTACCTGGAATTGCACATTGAACAAGGGCCGGTCTTGCTGGACTTGGATTTGCCGTTGGGCGCGGTGTTGGGCACCTACGGGGTCGAGCGCCACGCCATCACGTTTCACGGGCAGGCGGCGCATTCGGGCAGCACGCCCATGAACCGGCGCAAAGACGCGCTGCTGGCCGCCGCCAAAATGAGCCTGGAGATTTATCCCATCGCGGCCCGGCACGGCGGCGTTTGCACCATCGGCTCCTGCGCGACCAAGCCGGGGATCGTCACCAGCGTGGTGGAGGACTGCCGCATCACGCTGGATCAGCGCCATCTGGACGCCCCCGCGCTGGCCCTCATGCTGGCCGAGGCCCGGGCCGCCGCCGAGCGCTTCGCGCGCGAAGGCAACGTGAGCGTTTGCTGGGAGCGTTTGTGGCAGATTGATCCGGTTTTGTTCGACCCGGTCTTGATCGGTTTTTGCGACGACGCCATCGGCGAGACGTGCGGCAAGAGTTATCGTCTTCCTTCCGGCCCGTTGCACGACGCCGCCGAAGTGGCGCGGGCGGGGGTGCCGGCGGTGATGATGTTCGTCCAGAGCCTGCATGGCATCAGCCACAATAAAATCGAAGACACGCGCGAGGAGCATCTCGAAATGTGCGTGACCGCGTTTGACAAGCTGGCGGAAAAAACCATGCGGTGGATCGAGGGTTGACGCATGGCCGGGAAAGAATGAATTCGCGATGATTGACCTGCCACGCGCGGCACGATACCGTCTATCTATGAATGCAGTGGAGTTCGTCACCGAGTTGAAAGGGGCCGCCGTGCTCAACATCCCCAGCGACGTTGCGGCCAAACTGCCGAAGGCTGGCAAAGCCCGCATCATCGTCTTGACGGAAGAGCCGACGGACGACGAGGCATGGCGCGCCGGAGCTTACGAACAATTCCTGCGCGACGACCCGCCGGAGGACGCCATTTACGATTCGATGCGCTAAGATGTTCGGGGACATTTTCATCTGTGAGTTTCCTTTCACCTCGGGCGCCGCCAGCAAGATACGTCCGATTTTGGTGCTCTTCGACCTTCAGGACGACGCCATTGTTGGCCGAATCACTTCCGTTCTCCGAACCGGCCCTCTGGACGTCAGGCTCAATGACTGGCAATCAGCCGGGCTGCTGCAGCCATCCATTGCACGACTTGACAGGATTGTCACGGCCGAGAAAACCGTGTTTCTGCGGCGACTCGGCTCGCTCAGCGCTCCTGATCTCGATGCAGTCCGCCGCTCTTGGAATCAACAGATGAAACTTTGACGCCCATGAAGGAAAGCATAATTCAGTGATCTTGCTGCCCGGCGCGCTCGCGCTCCCGGGCGCGTTCACCCGGAGTCATTCGGCCCCGTCCATAGAGATTCGGACGAGCATCGTCGTCCGAGGCCCGCATCGGATTGCGCAAGGCGGCGGGAGAGGATTCAAAGGCGGCCGGCAGGGCCGAGAAAATCTTGCAGGCCTCGAAAAATCCCGCGCCCATGAGACCGACAAACGACAGCACAAATCCCCAAATCAGAAGCGTGTCCAGCAAAGACTCTCGTTGCCGCGGTTGCATAGTGCGCCGTTAATGTGCCAAAATTCCCGCCGCCGCGCAACCACCAAGCGGCGGGCGGCAATGTTGTTCACGTATTGCCCTCTGCCAACCGCGCCGTGAAGGATTCAACACACCGGCCGAGGTTTGGTTTCGGCTGGTCCTGGTTCCTGATCTTAATCTTAATCTTTTCGGGCCTGAAAGAGATTAAGAGCAGGATTAAGATTAAGAATAGGAGCAGAAAGGCGCGCTTGACGCACCGTGAGGCGTGCGGTAGCCTTTGGATGTGCGGGGAGCCTGTGCCGCGGTGGCCCAAGGGCTGAGAGTTTTGCGGAAGCAAATGACCCGTTGAACCTGATCCAGGTAATGCTGGCGAAGGAAACGCCGCCACCGCCCGCGCTTTCGCGCGTTTTTATGATCGCCACAACTAATTCGTTCGAACCTCATAGCAGTGACGCGTTGCCCAATTCCAAAAGGGTTTATTTGCCGGGCGCCCTTTATCCCCGCCTCCGCGTGCCCGTGCGCGAAATCTCCTTGCGGCCCACTCAAGGCCGCAATGGCCGGACGGAACCCAACGAAACTATCCGCGTTTATGATTGCAGCGGGCCGTGGGGGGACGAAAACTGCATGGTCAACGTCCGCCAGGGCCTGCCGCCCTTGCGCCGCGAATGGATTCTGGAACGCGGCGATGTCCAGGAATATGACGGGCGGGCGGGCGCCGTGGAGAACAACGGCGGGCGCGCCAACGGCGCCGCGCCGAACCTTCCCTTGGCTGCTTTGAACATGCCGCGGCGCCGCCCGTGGCGCGCCAAGGCCGGCAAGGTCGTCACGCAATTGCAATACGCGCGGCGGGGCGACATTACGCCGGAGATGGAGTTCATCGCCATCCGCGAAAACATGGGCCGCGAAAAGCCGCCCGAGAGCGGGGAACTGGGGCGGCAGCATCCGGGCCAATCTTTTGGCGCTTCCATTCCGGCGCGCATCACGCCGGAGTTTGTGCGCGACGAAGTGGCGCGCGGGCGGGCCATCATCCCGTGCAACATCAACCATCCCGAATTGGAGCCGATGATCATCGGGCGCAATTTTCTGGTCAAAATCAATGCCAACATCGGCAACTCCGCCGTGGCTTCCAGCATCGAGGAGGAGGTGGAGAAGATGCGCTGGGCCATCAAGTGGGGCGCGGACACGGTGATGGATTTGTCCACCGGCAACAACATTCACGCCACGCGCCAGTGGATTCTGCGCAATTCGCCCGTGCCCATCGGCACGGTGCCGATTTACCAGGCGCTGGAAAAGGCGGGCGGCAAGGCCGAGGATTTGACCTGGGAAATTTATCGCGACACGCTCCTGGAACAATGCGAGCAAGGGGTGGATTATTTCACCATCCACGCCGGCGTTTTGTTGCGCTTCATTCCGCTGACGGCGCGGCGCGCGACGGGCATCGTCAGCCGCGGCGGCTCGATCCTGGCCAAATGGTGCCTGGCGCATCACCAGGAAAATTTCACTTACACGCACTGGGACGAAATATGCGAAATCATGGCCGCTTACGACGTGGCTTTTTCCATCGGCGACGGGCTGCGTCCCGGCTCGATAGCGGACGCGAACGACGAGGCGCAATTCGCGGAGTTGGAGGCGCAAGGGGACCTGACCAAACGCGCCTGGGCGCATGGCGTGCAGGTGATGAACGAAGGCCCCGGCCACATCCCCATGCACATGATCCACGAAAACATGACCAAGCAACTGGAGTGGTGCCACGAGGCGCCCTTCTACACGCTCGGCCCGTTGACGACCGACATCGCCCCCGGCTACGACCACATCACCAGCGCGATTGGCGCGGCCATGATCGGCTGGTACGGCTGCGCCATGTTGTGCTACGTCACGCCCAAGGAACACCTTGGGTTGCCCAACAAAAAAGATGTCAAGGACGGCGTGATCGCCTACAAAATCGCCGCGCACGCCGCCGATCTGGCCAAGGGCCATCCCGGCGCGCAATATCGCGACAACGCCCTGAGCAAGGCGCGGTTTGAATTTCGTTGGGAGGACCAATTCAACCTGTCGCTGGACCCGGAGACGGCGCGGGAATTTCACGACGAAACGCTGCCGCAGGAAGGCGCCAAGACCTCCCATTTTTGCAGCATGTGCGGCCCGCATTTTTGCAGCATGAAAATCACCGAGGACGTGCGGCAATTCGCCGCCGAACAGGGGCTTTCGGAGCAAGAAGCCTTGCGGCGCGGGCTGGAGGAGAAATCGCGCGAGTTTGTGGAGAAGGGCGGGGAGATTTACACGGGCGGCTGACCGCTCACGGGTTGGCCACGGCGCGGTAGAAGTCTTGCGTGTCGGATGGAAGCACGGAAATCGTCTGGACAGTCGCGGGGCTGAAATTGGTGGCCACAGGCGTCCAGTTCACCAAATCCGTGGATTGCTGGATGACGTAGGTGACGTTGCTTTGGCCCAAAAGGGTGAAGTTCAGTTGCCCCATGCTGGCCGACGGCATGAGCAGTTGAGGGGGCGCAATGGAGTGGTACACCTGGATGAAGGGAACCGCGACGGTGGTGGCCTGGTTGGAACCGGGCGGGGAGTAAACGCGCCAGCCGCTCTGGCTCAAACCGTCTTCGCCGTAGATGGTGTATAAATTGCCGATGCTGTCCCAGGCCACGTCGAAAAACTCCTGATTGGTATAGCCCTCGGCATCCTGGTTGAGGTAGGCGGCTAACGAGCCGTCAGCCGCCCAAAAAATGCTCACCCCGCCGTTCTGGAAATTTGCGGGATCGTTGCCGTATCCCCGGCTGGCCACGGCGACATAAGTCCCGGCCGGGTCCACGGCCACGCCGTAGTTTTCGACCAGCGTCGAATCGGCGGCGCCCAGTTCCCACAGCGGCATGGCGTCGGGCGGGCCGCCATTGGGAACGGGTGGAAAACACAAGACGGTGTCGTCCGGGTCGTTGTTGGTTTCCACGCGTTGAATCGTAAAGATGTCGCCATGGGCGGCCACCGAGACGGCGTAGGGCGCGAGGGTGAGGCCGAAGCCGTTGGTGAGAGTCACAGCCACCATGCCGGTGTCGCCCAAGGCCGCCACTCCGTTGGTGTCAAGCATCCAGGAAATGATGCCCACGCCGGGGGCCACTTCGTTGCTGGCCAGATTGATATCGGCCATGTAAAGCTGCAGGTTGGTGGCCGCGCCCCACACGCACAGGCCGCTTAACGAGATTTTGCCGTAAGGATAATTGTCGGGCCGCAGGACGGCCAGGTAATTGGAGGAAACCACCTGGTCGAACGACACCACCAATCCGTGGCTGCTCCAGTCATCCACATACAACCGGTCGTCGGCGCCCACGTCCATCTTCCACGGGCTGGGGTTGGGGTAGCCGTCGCCTCCCCAGCCGTAGCCTCCGGCGCTGAAGCCGCCCTCGTCGGCGGGGCTGCCGTCGGCGTTGCCTTTCAAGATGCCCTGTCCCGGCCCCCAGCCGCCGCCGGAGGCGTTGCCGATAAAGACGCGGCCATAATAGGGGCTGTTTGTGTTTCTATTGACAGTAATGCTGGAGGGATAGAAGACATCGAAATTGGTCCCGTCGTCGGTGATATTGGTCCAGGCGCCATAGCCGGCGGCGGCGGCGGTGATGCTGACGTTATAGACCCCTTCGGCGGCGGCGGAGCCGTTGTCGTTGGTGCCATCCCAGACAATAGTGTTGAGGCCCGGTTTGGCGCCGGCCCCGCCGTCCTCGGAAGTGAACACCTTGGCCACGCTGGCGCCGGCGTAAATGCGCACCGAGACGTTGGTGGCGGTGTCATTGAGAATGTAACTGATGGTCAAGGGGCCGCCGGGCACGACGACGCCGGCCTGGAGCGAACCGTTGATCTGGATGTCGGTGGCATAGACATTGGCCCTCGTGGAAAAGCAGGCGGAAAGAATAAGCAAAAGGAAAAGCCCAACCCGTAGCCGACGGTTGCGGCCACACACTTTCATTCTCCTGGCGCCCATTACCATGCCGAAGATTGCACTCTTTCGGGCAGAATTCAAAGCTTTCCCGCAAAATAACCGAAAAATTGGCGGTTGACAGTTTTAAATTTATCAATCAATGTATCCGTATTCGTTGATAACACGAATCTCTTATGGAAAAACATGCCGGTTTCATGAAGGCGCTCAAATGCCGCGAATGCGGACGCGAATATCCGTTGACCGCCAACCACGTGTGTGAATTCGATTTCGGCCCCCTGGAGGTCGTTTATGACTACGAGCGCATCAAGCAAACCCTGACCCGCGCGGCCATCCAAACCCGGCCCAAAAGCATGTGGCGCTTCCGCGAATTGCTGCCGGTGGCGGGGGATCCGACCGTCGGCCTGGAAGTCGGCTGCACGCCCTTGATCAAGGCCGACCGGCTGGCGCGGCGCCTGGGCATCCGGGAATTGTGGATCAAGAACGACGCGATCAACTACCCCACCCTGTCCTTCAAGGACCGCGTGGTCAGCGTGGCCTTGAGCCGCGCCCGGGAACTGGGGTTCACCACCGTGGCCTGCGCTTCCACCGGCAACCTGGCCAATTCCGTCGCCGCCAACGCCGCCAGCGCCGGCTTCAAAGCCTATGTTTTCATTCCGGCGGACCTGGAGCAGGGCAAAGTCATCAACTCGCTCATTTATGGCGCGACCGTCATTGGCATCAAGGGGCAATACGACGAAGTCAACCGGCTGTGCGCGGAGATCGCGGGCAAGTACCCGTGGGCGTTTGTCAACGTGAATATGCGCCCCTATTACGCCGAGGGATCCAAGAGCATGGGTTTTGAGATCGTGGAGCAATTGGGCTGGCGCGTGCCGCCCAACACTGTCATCTGCATGGCTTCCGGCTCGCTCCTGACCAAGATTCACAAGAGCTACCAGGAAGCCATCAAGCTGGGCCTGGCGCCGGCGAGCCATTACCGGATCCACGGCGCGCAAGCCACCGGCTGCTCGCCTATTTCCACCGCGCAAAAGGCGGGGCTGGATTTCTTCAAGCCGGTCAAGCCCAATACCATTGCCAAATCCCTCGCCATCGGCACCCCCGCCGACGGCTTTTACGCTCTCAAAGTGATGAAGGAAACCAACGGCCGCTCCGACGACGTCACCGACGACCAAATCCGCGAGGGCATCAAGCTGCTGGCCGAAACGGAAGGCATCTTTGCCGAAACGGCCGGGGGCGTGACGGTGGGGGTGGCCAAAAAACTGATTGCGTCCGGGGCCATTCCGTCCGATGATGCGGCTGTGCTGTGCATCACGGGCAACGGGTTGAAGACGCTGGACGCGGTGGCCGGGCACGCCGGCTACACCCGGGAGATCAAGCCCAGCCTGCGGGAATTTGAGAGCCTGCTGGACGCGGAGACGCGCGCGCCGGTTCATGCCTGAGAGCGCCACTGAAAGAATTATGCCAGTCAAAGTTCGCATTCCAACGCCGTTGCGCAAACTGACGCACGACGAAGAAATCGTCCACGTCGCCGCCGCCACCGTGGGCGCGGCCATCGCCGAATTGCAAAGCCGGTATCCGGGCATCAAGGAACGGCTGACCGACGAGGCCGGCCGCGTGCGGCGGTTCGTCAACGTGTACGTCAACGAGGAGGACATTCGCTTTCTGCAAAACCAGGACACGGTTTTGCGCGACGGCGACGAGATGACCATCATTCCCGCCATCGCGGGCGGATGAGAAAGAAAACTTATGCCTGCCAGCAAATCCAAAGCCGCCAGCGAGCCGGTTCGGCAACGGCTGTGGCTGATGTATCCCGCCAAGCTCATCACCAACCCGGTGGTGTGGGAGTTGGGCCGCAAATTCCCGGTCGTGACCAATGTCCGCCAGGCCAGCGTGACCGATGAGATCGGCATCGTCTGCCTGGAAATCAGCGGCCCCAAAGCGAGCGTCCAAGCCGCCATTGTGTGGCTGGAGAAAATCGGCATCAAAGTCGAGCCGGTGGAAATTGGCGTCATTGAGAGTTAAGGGATTCCCCTACAAAAATTGTGCTCTTTTATTGAGTCATGGCTTGACCGGGGCTTTGGCTTGGGATACAACTCGTCCCGATACCTGTCAAATCGTGCGCAGGGTTGGCAGGCGGCGCAGAGTTCGGCATAACACTCTATGACAAAACGCGATCTTATAGTCCTTATCAGCGAAGAAACGGGCATGATCCAGCATAAGGTGCTGGATATTGTCCAGAGAACTCTCGACCACATCTGCGATGCCTTGGCGGACGGAACCTCCGTCGAGTTGCGCAATTTCGGCGTCTTTGAGGTTAAGGTGCGCAAGGCGCGCGTAGGTCGTAATCCCAACCAACCGGAAAAAGACGTGGCCATCCCCAAGCGCGCGGTGGTCAAATTCAAACCCGGCAAGGAAATGCGGGAATCGGTCCTGAAGCTCTCCCCCCCAAGCGGCAAGAGTGCCCCAGGCGCAAAAGTTTGAGGCCGTTGCATCGTCAGCTCTTTCGTTTCCCGCCCGGCTCCAGCACGGAGCGGGTGTCGTTCTGGTTGGCGCGCCACGCGCGTTTGGCTCTGGTGGCCGCACTGGCCTTTTGGCTCGGCTTGGCACCCGTGCGCGTTCGCGCCGAAGATGTCCACACCGAAAGCCGGACTCCCTTCCTCCACCACATTCCCCTGCACGATACCCAAGGCCGGCTCATCTCCCCGCCCCCCGTGGTCAGCGAGGACGGCAAGCCGCAGGAGCCAAAGGCCAACCCGTATTCCCCGGCTCAAACGTGCGGCAAATGCCACGATTACGACACCATCAGCCAAGGCTGGCATTTCAACTCCGACGCCGGCGCCGTCCCGCCGGGCCGTCCCGGCGAACCGTGGATTCTGACCGACCCGGCCACGCGCACGCAGATTCCGCTCTCCTACCGCGGGTGGGCTGGCACGTTCAAACCGTCGGACCTGGGACTGAGCGACTTCGAGTTTGCCACCAATTTTTCCCGCCATTTCCCCGGCGGCGGCCCGGGCGAGCCGGACAAAATCAAGTCCACCGATCCGCAAATGGGGCGCATGAACGTCACCGGCAAGCTGGAGATTGATTGCCTGATCTGCCACCAGAACAACGACGGCTACAATCACGAGGCCCGCTTCAACGCTTTGCGGGGACAGGACTTCCGCTGGGCGCCGACCATCGCCGCCGGCCTGGGCGTCTTTGCCAGCGCCAAGAGCGCCGGCAGCATCGCCGATTCCTGGCGTCCGGGCCGCCCGGTCCCCTCGACGCTGCCCGGCATCAAATACGACCGCGCCCGTTTTGACACGGAGGACAACGTCCAGTTCCAGGTCGCGCGCCGCCCTTCTGTCAATACTTGTTATTATTGCCACACCAGCGATTCCGAAACCAGCGACGCCCGCTGGCATGGCGACCTGGACGTCCACCTCAAGGCCGGCCTGCTGTGCGTGGATTGCCACCGCAACGGGCTGGATCACGCCATCGTCCGCGGCTACGAAGGGGAAACCCGCGACCGCGTCATCAGCGATGCGATGATCGCCCTGCGGATGGGGTTGATCCGCCGGGACGACCCCGCCCTGCGCGAGGACGACGCCCGGCCATTGGCCAGGCGGCAACTCCAATCCGAGGCGGGCCTGGTCGAGACCCTGACCTGCCGCGGCTGCCACACCGAGGGGCGGCTGGGTTCGCCCCGCCCGGTGCATAAAGGTCTGCCGCCGATTCACCTGCAAAAGCTGTCCTGCACCGCCTGCCATTCCGGGCCGTTCCCGCAAGCCGAGCCGCAAATCGTCCACACTTCGATGGCGCACAAACTCGGCCTGCCCGGGCCGGCGCGCGGCAAAAACACCGCGCCGGTCATCCTGGAACCGGTCTTCCTGCGCGGCGCGGACGGCAAAATCGCGCCCTTCAAGATGGTTTGGCCCAGCTATTGGGCGCGCCTCAACGGCGCCAATCTCACCCCCATGCTGCCGGGCGAAGCGGCCAAAATCGTGACCTTGCCGCAACCCTCCAGCGACGAAGCCGCCCTCGATCCCTATAACACCAAACCGTTGACAGACCGGCAAATTCAGCAGGCGCTGGCATCGTTCCCGTCCGAAACTTCCAAGGGCGAAGCGGTGTTCGTCGCGGCGGGCAAAATCTACCGCGTCGAGCAGGGGGCCTTGCGCGCGGCGGAATCTCCCGCCGCCAAACCGTACGCGTGGGCGCTGGCGCATGATGTCCGGCCCGCCTCGCAAGCTCTTGGGGCGCGCGGCTGCGCCGATTGCCATGCGAGCGATTCGCCCGTGTATTTCGCCACCGTGACCGCCCGCGGCCCCGTGCAGATCACCAATGGCGTAAGCAAGACCGCATGGGAACTGCGCGGGGACGACAAAGCCGCCGCCTCCTTCTTTGCGTTCACGTTTCATTTTCGCCCGCTGCTCAAGTGCCTTGTGTTTGCCGCCGCCCTGGTAGTGCTGGGCGTTTTGGTGCATTACGGGCTGCGCGGCCTGGGCGCGATCACCGCGCCAGCGGCGGGCGGGGGCGGGCGCGGAAAGGAGCGGCCATGATGCGCCCCATCGGAAAGCTCTCTTACGCCGTGCTGTGCGCGACCGGCCTGTTTTTGGCCGCGACGGGCCTTGGCACCTTTGCGGCGGGCAAGGCGCCCATGACGCATTGGGTGTTGATGGCCCACGTGGCCGTGGCGCCGCTCTTCGCCCTGGGCCTGGCGGCGGTGGCGCTGACGTGGTCCGGCCTTTGCCGGGGCGGAGTGGATTCACCCCTGGGCGGCCCCGCCAAAGCGATGCTGTGGGTGGTCCTGCTGGCCGGGCTGGTGGTGACCCTGTCGGGCGTCGTGCCGATGACGCCGCTGTTCGGCACCAAGGGCCAGCATATTCTGTATTTGACGCACCGCTATGGCGCCATGGTCCTGACGGCGGCGGTCCTCCTCCATCTCCCGCTGCTGGCCCGCCGCAAGGGAAATGGCCAGGGAGCTTCGTCATCTTAATCATAATCTTAACCTGACTTCGTTTAGCATTTAACGTTACCGGAGCGTTTTTGGCGAATTTTCTTTTGTAAGTTGTTGATAATCAATTGTCATATAGATTTATTTTGTAGGGACTATAAATCGACATTTCGCGTTTTTCCCGTTGACCCGTCCCGGCGGGCCCCCTACAGTCGCCTCAAGAACAAAATGTTTTTCCGGCG
>Ga0224555_1001720_pt1 | contig 28965 bp, 20 predicted proteins | sample 714S23034metaG_FD_180687 | JGI IMG/M metagenome (GOLD analysis project Ga0224555, IMG submission 180687) | Peat soil microbial communities from Stordalen Mire, Sweden - 717 S2 30-34 | ecosystem: Environmental > Terrestrial > Soil > Wetlands > Peat | place: Sweden: Norrbotten County, Stordalen...
GCGCCAAAGACTCCGTTCCACCGAACGGGGAGCAATCATGACAAAGACAAAAACATGAAAGAATTTACCCAGGCTACCGGAAAGAAATAGTTGTCGCTGGTGGAAAGGAATAATTGTCGTTGACCAACGGAGGGCATTGTCTGAGGAATTCACTTGCTCCAACGGAGCAAAGTGATATGAAATACTGTGCCAACGAAGCGACCATTCTGATGATCATCCAACGTGAACTTGAGTTTCAGCCCCACACACACCACCGGCCTGAGCGGAGGCGGCTCAACTTTACTGGAATGGGAGGATTTGCAGCATCCATCGTTCTGCTTTTGTCAACGGCCAACCCGCCGGCGTGTGGCGCCGGGGAACTTCCGACCCGAAACATCGAACCCAACCCCGCTGGGAAATCCGGCCATGTTGTGACGAATGTCGCGCAGTTCAGAACTCTCTCCGGCGCGGATAACCTTGCCGGTTGCGATTTTCATCTGACCGGGGTGATCACTTTGGTGGATACAAATCGTGAGTTGGTGGTGCTGCAAGACGCCACCGGAGCCGTGGGTCTGAGCTTCCGAATCGAAGATCGGGGGCTGCGGGTTGGGCAACTCGTTACTTTGGATGGCACCAATTGCTGTCCCCTTTTTTCGAGTTTCCCAGATTATCCATACCGCCCATCGGGCCGCAATATCTGTCCTTCATTCGAGGCGCCGAAGAACTGGGGCGAGTATTATTTAACGCGGATGCGGGGCTGGCTGCACCCACAGGTCACCGGCAATTACAGATTTTGGACCGCCAGCGATAACTCGTCGGAACTGTGGCTGAGCACGGATGCCAACCCGTCCAATGCCAGGAAGATTGCCTCCATCCCGCGTTTCGGCTACGTGCAACCACCTGAATGGTCGCAATATCCGTCGCAACGTTCGGAGTTGATTGAATTGAAGGCGGGCGGGACCTATTACATCGAGGCGTTGCAAGAGCAAACCACTGGAGGGGACTACCTCTCCATCGGCTGGCAGCAACCCTTGCCGGGCGAATCGGCGATAGCAGTCATCGACGGCCCTTATTTGACTCCGTGGGAGGAAGACCGCGATGCAACAAACACCGCGGCCCATGGGATACTGCGCGAATACTGGACCAACTACTTTGATGGAAATTTGACCGGCATGGGAGGAGCACGCCCATTTGAGTCGGCCTTGACGGTCAAGGAAATTGGCATTGAAATTCATGGGCGCGGCGAATTGCCAACACCCGGCCGGATCGCGCTGAATCAGGAATTGCCGCAGGAGGAAAACTATCGTTGGGTGCAAGTGGAGGGGGTGGTGAAGTTTATGGCGGCTGACGGCGACACGGCGTTTCTGGAGTTGTCGGACGGGCAGTCGCTGATCCAGGTGCGCGCGTTGCACTGGAGCCTGCGAATGTTGGGAAATTTAACCAACGTTGCCGTCCGGGTTGAGGGGGTTTGTGAGAGAGTCTATGACCAAAAGCTGATGGTGCCAGGGCTGATTTGGGCTTCGGCGGAAGACAGCATTTCGCTCCTGGAGGCTGGAGCGGCAAACGCAGTGACCACGGCAAGCGACCAACCCATTTTGTCAACGACTGCAACCAACCCGGCCATGCAGGGCTTCTATAATGCCCGCGGAGTCGTGACGTTCAACGATCGGGTTTTTGACAAGGATTACATCTTCGTTCAGCAAGACGAGACCCCAGTGCTGGTTCATCCTGGAATCCCCGCTTTCAAAAGCCAGTTGAATGTGGGGCAGGATGTTGAAGTTGGCGGCGCGCTGGAACCGGGCAAATACGTTCCGGTCATCACGCCGTTGGTCGTCATAGATTACGGATGGCATTCCATGCCCGTGCCCATCGCGCGGCCCCTTGGTTTGCCGGATTCAGGAAATCGGGAGGGTAAATGGAGCGAACTTGAAGGCGTGGCGCATTCGGTGAACTCCAACGGCACACTTTCCATGGTGGGAAAAGATGGGGCTGCGTACCTCTGGCTGGGGCAAACACCCTCCAATTGTCTGGGCGATTACGTGGACGCAAAATTGCGCGCCCGGGGGGTGCTCATGCTGACCATGCTGGATGCGCCGCTACTGCTGATCCCATCCCGCAATTTTGTCGAGGTGGAAGAGAAGGCGCCGGAGGATCCCTTTGGCACGCCCAAGTGTTCAATTGCCAGCCTTCTTTCGGAAGGCGGGGTAGCGTCGTGGGCACACCGTGTCCGGGTGATTGGCGAGGTTACCTATCGGGATGCGCAATCATTTTTCATTGAAGATGCTTCGGGTGGCATCCGTGTGCGAACCTCCGGCCTGCCCGCGGTCGAGCCAGGCAATACGGTTGAGGTCCTCGCCTTTCCGGCGCAGAGCGGCTTCGTCCATACCTTGACCGATGCCGTGGTGCGTTCGGCCAAGCCGGTCAGGAGCATCCAATCCAAGAACCTGGATTTGAGCGAAGCGTTATCTTCCAAGCAGAATGGCGCCCTGGTTCATGTCGGGGCCACGCTGCTGGCCCAGCAGACTAATGGGATGGAACAAGTGCTGGAGCTTCAGGAGCAACACCGTGTATTCGTTGCCACGCTTGCGGCGGGCCAGGGCCGCCTGCCGGACTTCGCCCCGGGAAGCCGTCTCTGGGTCACGGGAGTGTGCGACGACGCGCTGACTGCGTCATCGCGGGTGGGCGAAAGGCCTCCGCGGGCGCAATTCCTGAGTTCGCTCAACATCCTGTTGCGCAGCCCGCAAGATGTGGCGGTGTTGAGCGGGCCTCCGTGGTGGACGTGGAGAAAAATCGCAACGTCGGTGGGGGTGCTGCTGACGATATTGGCCGTAACGTTGTTGCGGGTTCAACTGTTGCAGCGGCGGCTGGAGCGACAAAAGGCGGCTCAACTCGCCTTTTCGCGGCAAGTTCTGGAGCGGCTGGAAGATGAACGGCGTCGAATCGCAATCAACTTGCACGACAGTTTGGGACAAACCCTGCTGGTCATCAAGAACCACGCCATTTTGGCAATTCAACGTCCCCCGGAAGAACAGGCGTTGCGACACCGTCTGGATGAGATTTCCGGCGCCACCTCCCAAGCCATTGATGAGGTGCGGCGGATTACTCATGGCTTGCGGCCTTATCAATTGGATCGCCTGGGTCTGACCCAGGCAATTCGCGCCTCGGTCAGCCGGGCCTCCGAGAACAGCGCCATTCTATTCGCCAGCCGGGTGGAAGACATAGACGGCCTGTTCGATAAAGACGCCGAAATCCATGTTTATCGAATCGTGCAGGAAGCCATCACGAACGCAGTCAAGCATTCCTCAGCCACGGAAGCGGCGGTCGTGATCAAGAAACGGACCGCGGTTGTTTCACTGGCAATCCGGGACAATGGCCGCGGGTTCAATCCGGCGAAACCGTCCTCCGAACCTCACGACCTCGGTTACGGACTCAACGGCATCGCCGAACGGGTGCGCATTCTCGGGGGGACTTTGGAGATGGATTCCAGACCCGGCGAAGGCACCAGTATGACGGTGGTGGTTCCGTTTCCCATATCGAGAATATGAAGCAGGAAGTAACAGTGCTGATCGTCGATGATCATCCGCTCCTCCGTCACGGGTTGCGCGATGTCATCGGACACAACTCGCGCTTCAAGATCGTTGGCGAGGCGTCCGACGGAGAAGATGCGCTGCGGCAACTGGCCGGCCTGAAACCCCGCATCATTATCCTCGACATTGACATGCCCCGTCTCAATGGCCTGGAAACGCTTCGGGCGGTTCGACAACTGCCGTTCCCGGTTGAGGTGATCATTCTGACGATGTATAACGAAGAGGACATGTTCAACGCCGCGATGGATTTGGGGGCGAAGGCCTATGTTTTGAAAGAGAACGCCGCGAACGATATCCTGATTGCGCTTGACAAAGTGGATCGCGGCGAAGTTTTTCTGAGTCCCTTCATGCATGCGGCGGGACAACGCCGGAGTGATCGGGTGCGGGAACTGCTCTTGAGCAAACCGCAAATCGAGTCGCTGACGCCGGCGGAGCGGCGCATCCTCAAGCTCGTCGGCGAAGACTACACCAGCAAAGAAATCGCCAGCCTCCTCAACTTGAGCGTCCGAACCGTGGACAACCACCGGCAGCACATCTGCGATAAATTAAAACTGCACGGAACGCACAGTTTGTTGAAATTCGCCTTCGATAACAGCGCCTACCTGTAAGCGGGCACATGGACGATCAACTGATCATCCGGCTGGATCAAGAAATGTATTGGTGTGGACAACGACATGGGCAATCTGCTTTAATCGGCCACAAATAGACGATGCATTCACTTGAGACATTAAGCCTCCAAGGTTTCCGCTCCATCAAGGAACTGGATAACTTCACCTTTGGTCCCATTACCGTGCTCGTTGGAGCGAATGGCTCCGGCAAATCGAACCTCATCGGCTTCTTCCGAATGATGAACGACATGATGCAGGGCGGATTGCAGACATTTCTGCAAAACGGCAACGGCGCATCGAACTTCCTTCACTTCGGTCCCGCCCGAACGCGCTTCCTCAGCGCGACGCTGACTTTCCACAGTGATGCGGGGATAAACACGTATCGGTGCGAATTGACGTTCGCGGCGGTCGATCGTTTGATGTTTGTCAGCGAAGAATTGAAATTTCAGCGCGCTGGGGGGCTTCACCCGCAGACAATTGCAATTGAGAACAACGAACCGGTGGAAAGCGCGTTGAGCCGGTATCTGGCTTCCAATCTGAGGACCCACCTATTCATCAAAGGGTTTTTGGATAAGACGCGGGTTTTCCATTTCCACGATACGAGCATGACGTCGCGGATGCGCAATTATTGCGACCAGGACGACGCGCCTTATCTGCGCGCCGAAGGCGGCAATCTCGCGGCTGTCCTGCTACGGTTGCGCGATCATTTTCCCGCGAACTATCGGCGCGTCGTTGCCGGCGTGAACACGGTTTTTCCAGAGATGAAAGACTTCCAACTTGATCCCACGGGCTCCAGCGGAAAGGGCCTCTTGTTACGCTGGCGGCCGACGAGTAACCCGGCGGAAGTGTTCGGCCCGGCACACCTCTCGGACGGGACGTTGCGGATGATCGCGCTCGTGACGCTTTTCAATCTGCCTGAGGAGATGGCGCCGTGGATGATCGTCCTCGATGAGCCGGAACTTGGCTTGCATCCCGCGGCCGAAGCGTATCTAGCCTCGCTTGTCCGCAGCGCTTCAACACAGACACAGGTGCTTCTGAGCACGCAATCGGCGACGCTCGTTGATCACTTCAAGCCAAACGAAGTCGTTGTGACCGAAATACACGATGGAGCCTCGACGTTCCATCGTCTCGAAGACGAAAAGCTCAAACACTGGTTGCAGCGATACACACTTGGCGAAGCTTGGCGAAAGAACGTCTTTGGGGGCTGGCCCGAATGAACCTATTCATCTACGTTGAAGGACAGGAGGAAGAGATGTTTGTGAACCGGATGCTGCGCGGTCACTTGCGTCAGTTCGATGTCATGGTTCAAAAACCCATTCTGGCTGCGACAAGTTTTCGCATCGGTGGCGATAATGACCCGGACATCACGGTTGGCGGTGTGACGAATTACGATTCGATACGCGAAGACATCGTCAACCAATTCGCCATCGGCGACATTAACGCCGCCGACGTGCTGACCACCCTTATAGATCTCTACGCGCTGCCCGCGCTTTTTCCCGGCCATGAGACGGCAAACACGAGCGGCCTGACCGGGTACGGAAAGGCTCAACACATTGAGCAGGCGTGGCAAGCGGATGTCGGGCATGCGAACTTCTTCCCCTACATCCAAGTCCATGAGTTCGAGGCCTTGATCCTTACGCGCCCGTTAACCCTCAAGGAGTATTATCCCGAGCACGCTCCCGGCATTGACCAACTCGGCAGGCAATGCGCGCCTTTTCACACGCCCGAAGACATCAATGATGATAAAGCGACTTGGCCTTCGCACCGCATCCTTGCCCACGTCCCGACGTATCGGAAAATCGACGGATTCCGCCATCTTCAGGATATCGGCATGCCTGAGTTAAAGGCTCATTGCCCTCGCTTTAGGGCGTGGATTGAGCGATGTGAGACATTTTTTCGCTGATTCGGGGCGAGCGTCGGCCAAACCGTGCCCCCCCGCAGTCACGCCGTCGTGGCGCCCACGCGAAGCGTCTTCCAATCACTTCCTCCCAAAATCCGCACGGTGGTGGTGAATGCGCGCGGGCGGAGGCGAAATAGCTTCTGGAAAAACGAGCGGACCACCGCCGCGCTGGTCAGGGTAATGGTCAAGGCAATCGGCTCTTGAGCGGGCGCCGTTTGCGGCTGGCGATGAGAGACGGGTTGATCGAAGAAGTGCGCCTCGGACACCAGCAGCATCTGCCTGACACCCTTTGGCAAGGTTTGAAAACCCGGATAATTCATTATACTCGTATTCATTGGCTGTCCCATTCAGGGTGATTTGGTGTTCATTTACACCTCTGTGTCATCACCCGCCACACACGTATGCAATTGGCGTGCCAACCCCATGAACAGGCGCTTTGCCCGGTAAAAGGTGGATTTCCCGCCCAATAAACTCACGCAAGCGCGCAACTATTGCGCTCCACTGCGCAAAAGGCGGCCTGGTTCTCAAGCGAACCTTGCCACGCGCCGGTTCAGGCGGTAAGCTCTTTGACGATGTGTTTGGCTATTCCAGGCAAAGTGACCAGTATCGAGGGCGATGACCCGATCTGGCGCACGGGCAAGGTCGATTTTGGCGGCATCCTCAAGGAAGTCAGCCTCGCTTATGTGCCGGAGGTCAAGATTGGCGATTACGTCATCGTTCACGTCGGGTTCGCCTTGAGCCGGGTGGATGAAAGCGAGGCGAAGCAAGTCTTCGAATACCTCAGGGAAATGGAGGAGCTGTCCGGCTTCAAGGAGGGCGGCCCGTGAAGTACCTGGACGAGTACCGCGACGCCGATGGCGCCCGCCAATACGCGCGTGAAATCGCCCGCGTCACCACGCGGCCCTGGAACATCATGGAGGTCTGCGGCGGCCAGACGCATTCCATCCTCAAATTCGGACTCGATCAGCTTCTGCCCGAAGGGGTGACTCTGATCCACGGGCCGGGTTGCCCGGTGTGTGTCACGCCGCTGGAATTGATCGATCAGGCCCTGGAGATTGCCGCGCGGCCCAACACGATCTTCTGCTCCTTTGGCGACATGCTCCGCGTGCCGGGCAGCGCCGCGGATCTGCTCTCCGTCAAAGCCGCCGGCGGCGACGTGCGGATCGTTTATTCGCCCCTGGACGCCGTCAAGATCGCCGCTGAAAACCCGGCCAGCGAAGTGGTCTTCTTCGCCGTGGGCTTTGAAACCACCGCGCCCGCGACCGCCATGTCGGTTTACCAGGCGGCCCGGAAGGGGTTGGGGAATTTCTCAATTCTTGTGTCGCATGTCCTGGTTCCGCCGGCGATGGAGGCGCTCTTGTCCTCCCCTCAATGCCGGGTGCAGGGCTTTCTGGCGGCGGGCCACGTTTGCGCCGTCATGGGCTGCGCGGAGTACGAGCCCATCGCGGCGAAGTATCATGTGCCGATCGTGGTGACCGGGTTTGAGCCGTTGGATATTTTACAGGGCGTCTTCATGTGCGTCAGCCAGCTTGAGGAAGGGCGGGCGGAAGTGGAGAACCAGTACGCGCGCGCGGTGCGCCAGACCGGCAACCAGCCGGCGCAGGAACTGATCCGGCAGGTGTTCACCGTCGTGCCGCGGAAATGGCGCGGGGTGGGAGAGATTCCGCAAAGCGGGCTGGGGCTGCGGGATGCCTACGCGGGGTTCGACGCGGCGAAGAAATTCGGCCTGTCGCGCCACACGGTCGAGGAGCCGGCCGATTGCCTGAGCGGTTTGGTGTTGCAGGGGCGAATCAAGCCGCCGGAGTGTCCGGCTTACGGCAAACGTTGCACGCCGGAACATCCGCTGGGGGCCACGATGGTTTCCTCCGAGGGCGCCTGCGCGGCCTACTATCGCTACCGCGGCCTGGCTGCGGTCAAGGCGGCTTGCGAAACGCAATAGCGCTTATGGCCGACTCCTTGGAATTCACCGGCGCCTGCCCGATCCCGATCCAGCAGTATCCGCGGATTCTACTGGCGCACGGGGGCGGCGGCAAGCTGATGCACCAGCTTGTCGAGAAGATGTTCCTGAAAGGCTTCGGCCATCCATCTCCGCGCGCGCAGCATGATTCGGCGGTGTTGACGATGCCCGCGGGCCGGCTGGCTTTCACGACTGATTCCTATGTCGTGCAGCCCCTGATCTTCCCGGGCGGCGATATTGGCTCGATGTCGGTTTTCGGCACGGTCAACGACCTGGCGATGAGCGGGGCCCGGGCGCTGCACCTCAGCGCGGGGTTTATTCTGGAAGAGGGGCTGCCCATGGAAACGCTCTGGCGGATCGTCTGCTCGATGCGGGCGGCGGCGGATCGTTGCGGGGTGCAAATCGTGACCGGCGACACGAAAGTTGTTGACAAAGGAAGGGGCGACGGCCTGTTCATCAACACCGCGGGCATCGGCGTGCTCGAACACCCGCTGCTCATTTCACCGGACAGCGTCCGCGCCGGCGACGCCATCCTGGTCAGCGGCGACTTGGGCCGCCACGGCATCGCGATCATGAGCGTGCGCGAGGGCCTGGGCTTCGAGGCCACATTGCAAAGCGACTCCGCCCCTGTCGCAGCCCCGATCCTGGAAATGCTCGCGGCGGGCATCGAGATACATTGCTTGCGCGATTTGACGCGGGGCGGTCTGGCCAGCACGTTGAACGAAATTGCCCAAGCCGCCAGCCTGCGGCTTTGCCTCGAGGATCAGCTCATCCCGGTGCGCGATGATGTCCACGCCGCCTGCGAGATGCTCGGACTGGACCCGCTGCTGGTGGCGTGCGAGGGAAGATTCGCCGCCTTTGTCGCGCCGCGGGACGCCGCGCGCGCGCTGGCCATTCTTCAGCGCAGCCAGGCTGGCGCCGCCCGCATCGGCGAAGTGGCCGCTGAAATGCCGGCGGTCGTGGCGTTGCAAACGGCCCTTGGCCCGAGCCGCATTTTGGAGATGCCCAGCGGCGAGCAATTGCCTCGAATCTGTTGAAGACTACGGTTTTGGTTTATTCGGCTCGCTCACGGGTTCGATGCGGACGTTGTCAAACCAGGAAACTCCCGCGGGATAAAACGCGAAGAGCATGACTCGCATTTCGGTGACTTCGGGACGGGCCCGCGTGGGATGGAAGACCTGGGTGCAGGGGGTCCAGGCTCCGTTGTTGCAATGGCAGGTGACGGTGGTTTCCCAGCGCCGCCGCTTTTCGCCCTGGAACATGCCCCAGCCGCGCACCCAGACCTTGGCTCCGCCATCGGGGCCTTGATAATCAAAGGTGATCCGATAGGCCTGGCCCGCCTTGACGGGGATCGGGTCCGAATAGAGGGAGAGGCCGTAGGTTTCGGCAATCGCGTTCTTCTCCGGCTTGGGGATGTTCCACAAGTTGGTCAGCCCCGTCTTGATCCATTGCGCCTGCATCGCCTGCTCGCTGACGCGGGTATCCATGCGGATGGCCTTTCCGTGGGCGGCGTCGGGGGCGGCTGTCCATTGCACGCCCAAGCCATCGACGCGGTCCCAGCCCGCGGGCCGGGCGGGGTCCCGGGAGTCGGCCTGCTCGAAATCGCCATGCGCCAGCACGGAATTCGCCTGCGCCCCGCAGCGCGCGGTTGTCAACACGAATATAAGAAAAGCAAAAAGGGCGGTTCGTTTCATGGGCTTTTTCCTTCAGCCAGGGCGCGGTAGTAGGCGGCGACCATCTCTTCATAGCCTTTGGGAACGCCGTCCTGAACGCCGGCGCGCATTTGCTCCCGCACCCACGGCGGCAGCTTGTCCTGCTCGCGTTGGACGGCGATCTGGCTTTGCACCGTGCCTTTGGCCGCGCCAAGGGAACTGACCGCCTGGCTGAAAGCCCTGCGCACTCCCAACCCGTCGTCCTTGCGCGCCGCCTGTTCGAGGCGGTTCATGGCGTTGACCGACGTTTCCAACTCGCCGCCGGAAAGATGATACCGGCGCAATTGCAGCGCCAGCGCCTCGGCCTGCTGGCGGATGGTCGCCTGCGCGTCGGCCAGCCGCGGCAGCCGCTGGTTGGACGCCGGCGCGGCGGGGCCGCGCAAACCTTCCCCGCCATACCCGGACAACTTGCCTCCGCCCGTCGCGCCGCCGGGATCATTCCTGGCGGAGTCTTTGACGCTGCCTTGTTCAAAAGGCTCCGGGTCCAACCGCGTCGGCGTTTCGCGGCCGCCTTTTCCCTCGGCGGTGTCGGCGACCATTTGTCCGTGGCTGCGGCCCGAACGGCCCTCGCCCGAACGTCCGCCAACCTCATTCTGGTTGGGCAGGAGATTGCCGGTGACGCCTTTGGCGCTCATGTCGGAAATCGGGCCGTCGCGCGCGCCCCAGCCGGCCCCTTTGTCGGCGGAATCCAGCCAGGAACTGGTCACGTCTTCGACCTCCGGCGTCATCGCCTCCTCCTTGTCCAGCAATTCGCCCACGATATCCTCCAGCTCCTTGGGCAGCTCGGCCAGCGCGATGTCGGCGGGCGTCAGCGGCTCTTCCATGTTCCACTTGATGTTGTCGGGCACGTCGGGCAGCCAGCGTTCAAGATTGTTGACAAGCTGTTTGGCATTCTCCAGGCCCGACTGCTCGGTGGGGACGGCCAATTCGATGTTCTTTTGCGTCAGCGCCGCGGCGGCTTCCTGCACCTCCTGAAACACCTGGTTGACCTCCTGCGCCAGGGTCGCGTCGGCGAAGTCCTGCTTCGGCAATTTGCTGAAATCGGTCAGTTTCTCTTCCAGGAACTTGGCCCACTTGTCTTCCTCCCGCGACATCTCCCCCAACACCGCCTGGTCCGATTGCGTCAAGTCCTCGGGCGCCTTGTCCGCCAGCGTGCGGCTTTTTTCCAGAATTCGCTCCTGGTCCGCCACGAATTTCTTCATGTCATCCATCATCTCCCGCGCCCGCTCCTCGCCCGTCGCCGGCGGTTGAGTGGAGGTCTTTCCATCCGCCGCGGGGTTGAGCGGCGTCGTGCGCGCGTCGGCGATCTGCCCCAGCAAACTCAGCAGACGCGTCAGGATTTCACCCTGCCGCTTTTCCAGGCCCGCCAGCAGCTTGGGCAGCGCGCCGGGGCCGGCCCCGTTCAGGGCGCCCAGGTCGTCCTGCGCCCCGGCCATGTCGCCCTTCACCAGCGCCGTCAAAGTCTCCGCGTAAGGCTTCCCGTCGGTTTGCCGGCCGAAGAGCGCCGCCGCTTGGGCGCCACGGGTGCGCGCTTCGGTTTGCGGCCCGCTCAACGCGCCCACCTGGCCCGCCAGGCTTCCCTTTTTCAGAACGTCCTCAAGGTAGGTGCGCAGGTTCGCCGTCAGGCGGTTCGCCTTGTCCTGCGACTCAATGGCCCGTTTCAGCTCATCGAACGCCGCCTTGAGCGGGTCCTCGTCGCGCAAAGCCAGGTCATCGGCGGATTTCACCCGCAACAGAATCGGACGCGAATGCGCCGGCGCGCCCCCCGGACGATAATCGCCGGCCAACGCTTCCAGGTAATAGGTCGCGCCGGACTCGAAGAGCCGCGGATCAATTGCCAACGAAAACGTCTCGCGGACCGGACCCGGATTGCCGGGCGGACCGAGGTAAGTCCACCGTTTGATCTCGCGCCCCGCCTCGTCTTTGTCCGTCGGACGCGAAACCACGGAAATCCCGGCCAGGCCGAAATCATCCCGGGCCTGTATCTCAAGGCTCAGAGTCTGTCCGTACTCCACCAGGCGATTGCGGTCTTCGGTGATAAAATCCACTTCTGGCGGGTTGTCTGGGATGATCTGCACCTCGCCGCGCGCCAGCGTCAGGGATTTGCCCCCGGCTTGGTAGGCCGCCTGGATTTCGTACGCGCCCGCGTTGCTCACCGACGCCACCGCCTTCCAGAGCGAGCCGCCGCCTTCAAACGCCCGCGCGCTTCCCCCGAAGTTCCAGGTCGCAGACTGCACCGGAGGCTGGATGCCAAAGGAAATCTCCACCTGCGACCCCGCCAGCGCCGCCAGCGGAGCGGGCGGGCCGGAAAGCGTATGCGGCTTCAGCCCCGTGTAGGCGGGCGGCGTCACGCGGAAGACCGCGTCCTGCAGGCGCGGCGCCGGCAGTACTTTCACCGCGACGCTCCGCGTGAAGCTGTCGCCGGCAAAGACGCGGAACGCGAAGGGCGTCTGGATGTTGGCGAACGCATGCACAAACTTCCCCGGCCCCGCCGGTTCCCCGCCGGCCTGTGTCAGCGGCTCCATCACCGAATGCTCTCCTCCAGGCGACGGCTGGATGAAATCGGATTTTTCGCGCCAGGCGATCAAGGGCGGCGCCAGCGCGCCCGGGTTGGCCGCTTTCTCAAATTCAACGCTCACTTCGAGGTTCTCTCCCTCCGCCACCGTGACATCGTTGCCGGGGTTCAGTTTGAGCGCAAAACTGCCCGGCGGCGGCACATCGCTCAACGGCAAGGCGTAACGCGCGGCCGCGGCGCTGAATTGGCGCGGGAAGAACGCGATGGCGGCCGCCCAAACCAGCGCCACCGCGACCGCCGCCCCGCCCCAGGCCCGCAGCTTTGGCCAGTCCCAAAGCTCGCCGACCCGCAGGGCGCCGGCCAGTTCCTCCGATGCCGCGACCGTTCGCGCCGCGAAAGGCGCCTCCTGCGCGTTGAGCGTCTGCCGCTGGAACTGAATGGCGTTGATGAGCAGGTTGTCGCGGATGCCATAGCGCGCTTCGAGAATCAGGGCCGTGCGTTCGGGTGTTTGCCGGCGCCAGGCCACCCGCAGCACCTTTTGAAACAGAAACACCCCGCTGCAAACCGCCCCGCCCAGCGCCAGCGGCAGGCGCAATCCCGCCGGCAGACTCAGCAGATCGTCAAAGACGAACAGCAGCAGCAGCACCCCCAGACACACCGCCAGCCACCAGCACGCCCCCACCAGCAAGAGCGACCATTTCAGGCGCGCCCCGGCCGCCCGCATCGTGGCAGCCAAAAAACTGGATTTATCGTGGACAGTCAAATTTCCAAACTCCTCAAATTCACGCTCATTGCCGGAGCGCTATCCGCGTCGCGTCGCATCGTCTCTTCGTTCGTCAATTGGAATGTTCTTACGCGCGCACCAATATGCCGCACAGCGGGATCACGCGCAACAAGCGGCTTCCCGACTCTTGTGAACAGGCCAAACCTTCTTTGCGGCCCCTGGGCGCTCCCGCGCGTGAAGCCGGGGGGGCGGCCCGGCGCCCGCAAGATCGCTTGCGCCGCAACAAAACCACCGTAATTTACCGTAATTTGGCGTAATTTACCGTAATTTACCGTAATTTTCGCAACCAGCGAACTCCGCCCCGTCGGGGGAACCCTCACCGCCGTCAATTTAGGGTGCAAATAGGCGCGAATAGGCGCAAATAGGTGCAAACAGCGGCCAAACCCCCGGATTTTTTAACTTGCCAGAGCTTGCCAGAGGGTGAAATTCCCAAAGACCAGCCCAAGGCAAAACAACCTGTCTCGCGCAGAGTCGCAGAGCCGCAGAGGAAGAGTTTTAACCACGGATTTCACGGATATTCACGGATAAAAGAACTCCCATCCGTGCCATCCGTGAAATCCGTGGTTAACTCGGTCTTTATTGTCCAGCGCCCCGGCAGGCCGGAAACGGGGCCGGCACCCCGCGCAAGGGCGGGCTTGTCGCGCCGTGGCGCATGGCGCACAGCCGCGACAACCGGGGCATGGCGTGGTTCAAACGGGTTCACCGCTCAAACGCCCCGATCCGCGGCCTTTCAAAGAACAAACCGCCCTCAGCCACTGCCGCCACAATACCACAGAAATTGCATTATGCAAGATAAATAATCTGTTGGCCACGGATGGCCGGCGCGGCCCGCAGGAAACGACCGCAATTCCGGTGTTTTGCAGTCCCGGTCCCCTGACCGGGCGATTTTCAAAACATGATCAAGGAATTCACGAAGCAGGTCTGCAAGCCTTCGGCTTCGGAACAGCATTGAGCGAGTGCCATTCTTCAAAAGCGGTTGTCTAATAAGTTGACTTACGTTTGAATGGCTGGCGTGGTGGAACAAGGAAGCCGCCAAAATATCGCCGGTGTTGAGTTCCGCCATCGTCCATTATCGGTTTGAATCCATCCATCCTTTTGCCGACGGGAACGGGCGGACAGGCCGCGCACTGGCCTTGTGGGGGCTTTACCGGCGCGGATTTGACACACACCATATTTTTTCCGTGGACGAATTTTATTGGGAAAACCGCCCGCGCTACTATGCGGCCTTGGACGCCGTGCGGCACGAGGGCGATGATTTAAGCGGCTGGCTGGAATACACCGCCGAAGGCTTGCAACTCGCCTTGGAGCGCGTCTGGGCACGGGTGCAGAAATTGTCCGCCGGTTCAACCCGGACAAAACTGGTGCCGCGCCCAAAACAGGAACTGTTGTTGCAGCTATTGCGCGACCACAAAAGCATGACGCCACGGGAAATTTGGGATGCCCTGGGCGTGACCCGGCAAGGCGCGATCAAATTGATGCAGCCGTTGCTGGATGCCGGGTTGGTGAGCCTTGTCGGCACGAGAAAATCAGGACGTTACATTCCGGCGTGAGCCAAAAAAGCTTCAGTAAAAGTCTCAGCAGAACCTTCAGTAAGGGGGCAGGCAATGGGTTCGATCGGAAACTCAATTGTTCCGGTTCAAGTTCAATACGAGTGTGAAGGTGGCGCCTTTTCCCGGGCCGTCGCTGTGGACGGAGAGTGCTCCGCCAAGCTCCTTGGCGGCAAGGGCGCTGCTATGCAGTCCAAATCCATGGCCGTTCTTGCGGGTCGTGAACCCGTGCGAAAAAATCCGGGTCAGGTTCTCTTTGGGGATGCCGACCCCGTTGTCGATCACGGAGATGTTGAGCCGGCCGCCGGCGGCCGTGGCGCGGACGGTCAACCGCTTGTCGGGATGCGACGAAGTCTGGCAGGCCTGCTTTGCGTTGCGGATCAAATTGATGAGGATTTGCAGAACCTTGTGGCGGTCCACGCTGATTTCCGGCAGGCGCGTGTCAAATTCCTTTGCCAGCTTGATCCCGTGGCGTTCGAAACCGGGTTCCGTCAGCCTCAACACGTCGTCAATCAACTCGGTGACATTCACGATCGTTTTCATGCCCGCCACGGTGGCGTAACTTTGCTGCATGGCGACGATTTCCTTGATGTGGTCAACGTTCTTTTGAAGACCGGTAAGTTCCTTCAGGGCGTGGGCCTGTTCCCGCGCCAGATGCTCGGCCAGTTCGGATAGGTATTGGGGCATCCGCTGGCCGTGGGGGTCTTTGGTGAGAAACTCCCCGAGGTTTGCGGCATGATCTTTCATCAGGTCAGCCGCCCGCCCCACCAATTTGACCTTCGACAGCTTAATCTGGTCGGTCAGCAACGTGGCGGAAACATTGACGCTGTTGAGAACGTTGCCGACGTTGTGCAGGACGCCGGTCGCCACGTCCGCCATGCCCGCCGCGCGGGAGGCTTCGAGCAATTGGTTTTGCGCTCGTTTCAACTCCGCTTCAGCCTCTTTTATGGAGGTGATGTCGCGGGAAATTCCAAAGGTGCCGATGATTTTGCCATCGGGTTCGCGCCAGGGCATCTTGGAGGTCATCATCCAGGTGACGCGGCCATTGGGCTGCGTCTCTTTCTCGATTTTCCCAATGAGCGGCTGCCCGGTGCGGATGATTTCCTGTTCCTCCGCCAGCGCCGCGCGCGCCTGATCTTCCTGAAATAGATCAAAATTGGTTTTGCCCACGATTTCTCCGTTGCTGAGGTTCCTCCAGTTGCTCATGGAAACGCTGCACCGGACGAATCGCGATTCCAGGTCCTTGAAGCAGATGTAGTCGGATGCAGTGTCCAGCAACGTGCGAAACAGGGCCTGTTCGCGCTGGAGCTCCGCGTTGGCTAAGGCCAGGTCAGCGGTGCGGTCTCTGACCCGTTGCTCGAGTTCGTCGTTGGCCCTCTGGAGGTCCCGCTTCGCCACGGTCAGGGAGCGATTCTTGCGCAAAATCATTGTAATCCAGACGCCGGCGACGATGCCGGCGATGAGAAAACCCCCGCACAGCCACAAGATACGCCGCCAACTCCACCACGAGGGGGCGCGGATCAGGACGATATCGTCGGGATTGAAGATTTCCAGACCGATCTCTTCACTGAGGGGGTTGGCTGGGCCGCCTGCGGGTTCCAAATTTCCGGTCACTTGCACAAGACTCCCCAATTCCAGCGCGGGCGGTCCGCCGCGGTCCCGATCGAGTTCCGCTTCGAAGAAATGGTTGCCGGACCTGAATCTGAGGTTGTGGCCGTCGGGGGTGCGGGAAGAGCCGAGGTACTCGGCGGTTGTTGACTCGACCATTTGGGCCACCGCGGAATGAATTAGCTCCGAGTTTACATAACAATCAAAGCGGTTTCCGCGGAGGACCACCCGAACGTCATACCACGGTCCTGTTTCAACGCTGAGGGGACGCCCTGGGGTGACGGTTATTAAGCGGCCCTTGAGGCATTCCGCAATGCTGGCGAACCTATTTCCCGTGCCGCCTACGTTAAACTGGTTGTAGTTTGCGTCGTCCCGCCAGCCGAAAAAAACCATAAACCCCTCGTCACCCGCAGTTTTCCGGACCTGGAAGGTGAGCGTGTAATTGGCCCAGTTGGTATCGCCGAACGTCGCCAGGCAGTTAATATCGCGCGCAGATTGGCGCAGCGCTCCGTTGGAGACAGACCAGCTTCCCCCAGCGGCGTGCCAGCCCGTCATGCCCTTTTTTTCAAAATCACTCCGGTAGAGCACTTCGTCATTGCTCATGACGAGTATATTCCTGAATTCGACCATGGTATCGTAGGAGCCAAAGCCTATGCCGCCTTGACAGACCGGATCACCAAATACGGCCCTCAGTGCGGCGTTGTTTCTTTTGATGTCGGTTTGCGTGGATTCCGCGCCCAGGGTGCCGGCAACGGTGACGGGCGGCGGCGGCTCCGAATAGATGCCGGTTTGGATCAGCTTCGAGTCCACGTAGCAGTCGATGCGCGCGCCGTGCAATTCCAGCCGGACCTCATACCAGACGTTGCTTTTGATCGCCAGGGGAATGCGGTCGCACAAGGTCCACTGCCCGGCGCTGGTTTGCCGGTCCACGGAAGCCAGTGTGTTCGTCCAACCCCCCACGTTAAACGACGTGAAGTTGTTCACATCAAAAGAGTTGACAAAGACAAAAAAACCCTCATCACCGCCGGTCTTGCGGGCGCGCAACGATACGGTGTAATCCGCCCAGTTGGTGTTGCCCAGAAACAAGCGGCAATGCGGCAGGATGGCGGATTGCCGGAACACCCCGTTGGTAAAGCTCCAGTCTCCGTCCAGCAGGATACTGTCGTTAGTGCCCTGGTTTTGAGAGTCGCTCCTATAAAGCGTCACGCCGTTGCTGGTAACGACAATATCCTTGAATTCCGCGGCCGTTTTCCATGTGCCGATCCCGAACGCACCGTGATGGCGCTCCGAGACGGCGGAATCGGAGGCCTGTGCCGCGGCAAGGCCGATGGCCGTCGCGCAAAAGAGAAAAAGAAGAAATCTCAGCTCAAATTGAGCAGGTCCCTTTTTGTACGTCCAGTTCACCGGTTTCATATCGGCTAAATCAGGTATTCACTTGAGGGATTATCATTCAACGCATCCTCGATTGTCTTCACCGGCAGGAATAATTCAAACACAAAGGTGGGATGCGCCCGTTTGGGCCGCGGCAAGCTTATCCGCCTGACATACGTGGCCATTGGGGTCAACTCTATCATTATTCCAGCGACCTCTTGCCCCTTGATGTGATCTATCAGTATTCTCCGACTTCGATTGGCCGCTCGCTTTCGATGGCGCGCAAACGCGTCGCCCAGGCCGCCAGGCTGGCCTGACGTTGTTCATCTGAAACGCGAACCGGCGCATAGACGATGTTCGGCGGGAGCACATCCCAGCCAGTAAAACGCAGAATCCCTCGCTGGATCGGGCGCAGAATAGCGTGAATGTCCCCGTTCCACCCGCCCTTCTGGTAGGCCTCTTCCGGTCCGCCCGTCGTCAGCGACAACAAGGCGCGCTTCCCCTTGAACACACCGTTTTCGTAGAACCGTTCACCACCGTATGTTCGGCCCATGGCAAAGACGCGATCTGCCCAGCCTTTGAGAATTCCCGGCAGACCAAACCACCAAAGCGGAAATTGCCAGATCATCAGGTCGCACGTCTCCATTTTGCGCAGCTCCGCCTCCACGTCGGGAGCGAAGCCGCCGGCTTCGGTGGCGTGCATTTCCTCAATCTGTTGCTTGAAGAACTCAGGATTCTTGATCGTGGTGAAATTGCGGCGGTCCGACACCGGGTCAAACCTCATGGCGTAAAGATCCGAGACGACGACGGCATGGCCGGCGGAATGCAGGGTTTCCTGCGCCATGCGCAGCAATGCGCCATTGAAACTGCGCGGCTCGGCATGGGCGAGAATAATGAACACTTTCATCGCGTCGAGTATGCCACCGGCGGGCTGGCAATTCAATGAGCGTGTCGGAAATCAGCGCGTCCGGCACAGATTGGCCGTCATTGAACCGCAGCGGCAGGAGTCTCTCGTAACGACGTGAGGCGCTCATACGCAGCAGGACCTTCGACGGTGAAATGAAAACTTTCCGCGGCGAGCGCGGCCAAAGCTGTTTCCGGCACCATCACCTCGCCCGTTGCCCAGCTCTTGCCCGCGAAGCGTCTGGCGATGAAACCGAGCGCCCTTCGTTTGGATTCTTGATCGCCAAATCGAATGATGACCATGCTGGCAATCTAATGGCCTTTGCGAACTCAAGCAAGCCTGCGTCTTGCGCCGGATATTGATTTTTTAAGCCGTTCCAAACGCTGGTTCAAAAATTTGCGGTGTCCTCCAATGTTACGTTACCCAAGATTTTCAGCGTCTCCACGCCGCCATCGTCCTGCCATAATGCTGATTGGCCACTCCTCAATTGGCCGCCGTCGGCGGCAGTGCGGGCTTTTCGGCTATGAAATCGCGGACGAGCTTTTCCAGGAAGGCCAGCCATTGGGGGTGCTCGTTGAGGCAGGGGACGAGGCGGAAGTCTTTGCCGCCGGCTGCCAGGAAGGCTTGGCGGCCGCGCAGGCCCATTTCTTCCAGCGTTTCCAGGCAGTCGGAGACGAAGGAGGGACAGATGACGACCAGCCGCCGAATGCCGGCTTTGGGCAGCGCTTCCAGGACCATGTCCGTGTAGGGCTTGAGCCACGGGTCCCGGCCCAGGCGGGATTGGAAGGCGATGGAATGCCTGTCTTTGGGAATGGAGGCCATGCGCGTGAAGGCTTCGACGGTCCTGTAACATTGCGCGCGGTAACAGGTGCTCACGACGGGGCAGGCGCCCCCGCAGCAGTCCGGCGTCTCCAGGCAATGGCGTCCGGTGGGGTCGGATTTGCGCAGGTGTCTTTCGGGTATGCCGTGAAAACTGAAGAGCAAGTGGTCGTAATCCCGCTGCAAATACACGGACGCATTGGCTGTCATGGCCCGGATGTATTCGGGATGATCGAAATAGGGCGGCACGACCGCGAGGGTCATCGCCGGGGCGATGTCCGCGATGACTTCCCGCACTCGCTCGACGGCGGTTTGAAAGCTGGACATTGCGAAGTGCGGAAAGAGCGGGATGAGGAGCAGGTCGCGGATGCCTTCATCGCGTAATTTGCGGACGGCGTCCGGGATGGAGGGGTTGCGGTAGCGCATGGCCAGTTCGACTCTGGCGCCGGAGCGGTTTTGCAGGGTTTCCCGCACCTTGCGGCTCGTGGCCACGAGGGGAGAGCCTTCGGGTGTCCAGATTTTTTCGTAGGCTTCGGCGGACTGGGCCGGGCGCCTGGGAAGGATGCTCAAGTGAACGACGCACCAGCGAACGGGATAAGGCGCGTCGAGGACGCGGCCATCCATGAGGAATTCACGGAGATAGGCGCGCACGTCGGCAACGGACGTGGAATCGGGCGAGCCGAGATTGACCAGGAGCACGGCCCGGGCGCTCATGCGGAAACGGGGTGAATGAGGTTCCGGGGGCGCTGGTCGTTCGACGCGAAGAAGGCCTCGATTTTTCCGGCGGCTTTGTGGCCGGAAAGAATGGAGTCCCCCAGCGAAATGCCGTCGCGGGCGTGTCCGGCCACAAAGAGGCCGGGGGCGCCGGCTTCCATGTCGTCCATCAAGGCGCGGAATTTGGCGAAGCCCAGGTTGTATTGGGGGATGGCGCGATGATAAACGGCGACGTGCTCAAAGGTCGGGCGGCCGCGGATGTCCAGGATTGTTTCCAGGTCTTTGAGGGCGATTGCGGCCAGGCGCTCCGGCGGGAGGTGTGGCAGCAGGGGATTGCGCGCGCCGCCGACGTAAGAGGTGATAAGGACTTCGCCTTGCGGAGCGCGATTGGGAAAGAGGGATGAGGAGAAAAGAGCGCCCAGGATGTTGAACCCTTCCCTGGCCGGAATGAGCATGCCAAAGCCATCGAGCGGATGCCCGACATCCGCGCGGCGAAAGCCCAGCACGACCGACGCCACGGGCGGGTAACTGACTTCCGCCAGCGGCGAGACATCCAGCGCCGGAGTATTGACAATATCCAGGGCGGCGATCCTGTGGCTTGGCAGCGCCAGGAGAACGGCGCCGCACTCGATGGGCCGGCCCGCGCCCTCCTCCAAATCGACGCGCCAGCCGTCATCCGCGCGCCGCAAACAACGGACCGGCGCGCCGGTTTGAATCTCCGCGTCCAGGCGCGAACGAATGGTGTCAATAATAACTTCAAGACCCTCGTCGAAGGAGAACTTCCTGGCGTCCTGCTTGGATACTTCGCCGCTCCGTTTGCGCTCGCGCGCGCCCAGGAATTGCCCCACAAAGAGCGAGCGGTAGCGCTGCTCCAGCGCGTAAAGCTTTGGAAATCCCTGCGAAACGGAAAGCATCCGCGGGTTGCCGGCATAGACTCCCGCCACCAGGGGATCAATGGCGTAATCGAGGAATTCCCGGCCCAGCCGCCTCTCGACGAATTGGGCAATCGATTCCTCCAATCCCTGCGGCGCGCGTCCGATGAACGGCTCGGCCAGCACGCGCAACTTGGCCGGAAGTGAAAACAGGGGGGTCGTCAGGAAACCAACGGGAGTGGTGGGCAGGCAAACCGGTTTTTTGCCGCGCACGACGTAGCGCTTTTCGGCGGAAGGATCGGAATAAACGCGGCGGGATTCCAGGCCCAGCGCGCGCACCAGATCGGAGATGACCGGGGATGTCTCCAGGATGCTGTTGGGGCCGAACTCGGCCAGGTAGCCCCCGCGCCGGACGGACTGGATGACGCCGCCGAGGCGGGAGGAGGATTCGAGCAACAGGACGGGGATGTTGCGCTGCTTGAGATGAAACGCGGCGGTCAGGCCGGTAATGCCGCCGCCGATGATGGCAACGGGTCTCATATTGTCTTGGAAAAGCGGCGCTCTTTGGCGGCGGGAAGATAGCGGTCAAACCGCATGGCGATGTTGCGGATCAGAAGCCGGCCCACTTCGTTGACCACCAGCCCCCGGTCGTCGCGGCGCAGGAGGCCGTCTTGTTCCAGGTCGGCCATCGAATCCAGTTCAGCCTTGAAATACGCGGCGAAGTCGATGCCCAGATTCTTGGAAAGGCTGGCGTAGTCCAGGCTCATGTCGCACATCAGGCGCATGATGGTGTGGCGCCGGACCTTATCGTCGGCGCTCAGAATGTAGCCCTTGGCGAAAGGCTCCGAGCCGGAATCCAACGCGGCGTAGTAGGCGGCCAATTCCTTGAGGTTCTGCCAATAAACGCCGTCGGCTTGGGAAATGGAGGACATGCCGAAGCCGTAAATGTCGGCGCCCCCTTTGGTGCTGTAGCCCTGGAAATTGCGCTGCAAGGTCTTCAGGCGCTGGGCCACGGCCAGTTCGTCCGAAGGCCGGGCAAAGTGGTCCATGCCGATGTAGGTGTAGCGGTCGTTTTGGGTGAGTTTCTCGATGACCAGCTTGAGGATGTTCAGCTTCGTTTCGGCGGTGGGCAGCGCGGTCTCCTGTTCCAGGATTTTTTGCGCCGGCTTCATCCAGGGAACATGCGCATAGCTGAACACCGCCAGCCGGTCCGGCGCCAGTTTGATGATTTCTTCCAACGTCGCATCGAACGTCTCAACCGTCTGGTAAGGCAGCCCGTAGATCAAATCAAGGTTGACCGATTGAAACCCCGCGGCGCGCGCCCACTCGATGGCCTGCGCGGTCAGCTCGCGGGGTTGAATCCGGTGGACGGCCGTTTGCACGGTGGCATTGAAATCCTGGACGCCAATGGAAGCGCGATTGAACCCGGCCTCCCGCAACGCGGTGAAATGCTCCCGCGTCAACCGCCGCGGATCAATCTCCACGCCCGCTTCAACATCGGGCGCCAGCTCGAAATGCCGCCGGATGGATTGCCCCAGCCACCGGATTTCATCGGGCGTCAGAAACGTCGGCGTGCCGCCGCCCCAATGGAGCTGGACGACCTTGCGACCGGGATTGATTCGGGCGCGCATCCGCTCCATTTCCTTGTCCAGGTATTGGAGATAGAGGGAGCCTTTCTCGTGTTGAGTCGTGATGACGGTGGTGCAGCCGCAATACCAGCAGAGCGATTCGCAAAAGGGAACGTGGAAGTACAGAGAAAGGCCGCTGTCGGAGGACTGGGCCTGGGCGATTTTCGCCGCGACCTCCGGCCAGGTGACCTGATCGGTGAACTGCGGTGCGGGCGGATACGAGGTGTAACGCGGCCCCGGCACGTTGTACTTTTGAACCAAAGCCAGATCGACGTTCAGTTTGCTCATGCGAAGTTTTGCACTGTGGCTGCCAGCGCTTCGAGGTTTTCCATCCTGGCGTCGGGGGGAACGCCGTGGCCCAGATTAAAAATGTAGCCGTCGCGGCCGCGCATCAATTCGAGCAGGCCGGCGGTTCGCTCCGCCACCACGCGCGGTGGGGCTGCGGCCAGCAGGCCAGGCTCCAGATTGCCCTGGATGGCGACCCGGACGGGGATGTGTTCCTTCGCCTCGCCGAGCGTTATCTCGTGGTCGATCCCGATCGCCTGCGCTCCCGTCTGGATCAGCGAGGCCCAATTGCGCGCCCCTTTGGCGAACACAATGACCGGCACCGCCCGCTCCAGTCCGGCGACAATGGCCCCAAGCCATCGCCCCGAAGCCGCCTCGAAATCCTCCGCCGGCAGGAGGCCGCCCAAACTGTCAAATATCTGAATGGCATCGACCCCGGCGGCGATTTGCATTTTGAGATACTCGGTGACGGCCCGCGTCAATTCCTCCGCGAGCGAATCAAAGAAGGCCCGGTCGCCCCGGAACAGTTGCAAGGCCCGGGTATGCGCGCGGGCGCTTCCCCCTTCGAGCATGAAGTTGGCCAGCGTCCAGGGCGAACCGGCGAACCCCAGCAGCGCCGTGCGGGGACCCAGGGCCGATTTGATCCGCCGGATGGCGTCGCCCACGTATTGCAGGCGGTCCGGGATGTCCCGGTTATTGAGGCGCTGGAGGTCTTTGCGGTCGCGCAGAATGAAATCCATCTCGACCCCGCCGGTTTCGCGGAAGCGGAACCCCTGGCCCAGCGCCTCCGGCACTACCAGGATGTCGCTGAAAAGAATGGCGGCGTCAAAGTTGAACCGGCGCACGGGCTGCAACGTCACTTCGGCGGCCAGTTCGGGGTTTTGGATCAGTTCGCGGAACGAGTGCTTCTCCTTCAGGGCGCGATACTCCGGCAGGCAGCGGCCCGCCTGGCGCATCAGCCAGAAGGGCGGACGGTCCACCGGCAAACATTGCAGCGCGGCGAGCATCCGCTGCCGGGGCGTCAAGCGGGCCGCCTCCCCGTCCGCGGGCGCCACGGCGCGCGCGGCCCGGTTCGTCGCATTGGCCAGTACATCCTGCATGACAAAATACTATGTTACCATGACAATTTCGGCTTCACGTCAATTGGCAAACCCCAGCCATTTCTTGCGATGGCGTTTCCTATTTTTTGGCAAGTTCCGTTGCGTGAACACCCCGATCCTTAGCGAAGCTCGGTAGGGCGAGGCTCCTGCCAAGCCGATTCCGCGGGAGAAGGCTCCGCAGGAGCGTCGCCCTACCGGCCTCACCTGTTCGGTGAAGGACGCCCCCGTTTCGATAAGGATCGGGGTGTACAATACGTCAAGACTTCAGCCTTGTCGATTGAGAATTGGTCGTCGTTTGTTAATGGGTCATCGGAAGACCAATGCTCCGGTTCCTGTCGAGCCGGGTATGTTCAAGAGCGATCCCCATCCCCCGATCCCGCTAAAATAACAGATGACAAATTCTCAATGACCAGTTTTCAATCAATTTCCCTTTCCCAAGGCAGGAATGGGCCGAATAGGTCAATTGCGACCCATCCCGTTGGATGATCGGCCAGCACAGCGCCGGCTCCTGCTATTTGGCGCGCGCCGCCAGCGCCTCCACCGTTCGCTTCAATATCTGCTCCGGCGTCCCTTCGGCGGAAATGGTCATCAATAAACCGCGCTTGCCATAAAAGTCGGTCAAAGGCTTCGTGCTCCGTTGATACGCTTCCATCCGCACGCGGATCGCTTCCGGCCGATCATCATCGCGCTGATAGAGCTTGCCGCCGCAACGCGGGCAGACGCCCGGCGCGGCCAGCTTCTCGGACACGTGCGAGATGGCTTTGCACCCGGCGCAAACCCGCCGTCCCGCCAACCGCTCGACGATGGTGTCCAGGGGCAATTCGTAATCAATCACGGCGGTCAGGGAAATCTTTTCGCCGGCGAGCAATTTCTCCAGCGCCTCGGCCTGGGCGAGCGTGCGCGGGAAACCGTCCAGCAGAAATCCGGCGGGGCAGTGCATGCAGGCCACGCGTTCGCAGACCAGGTCCAGGACGGTTTGATCGGGCACCAGTTCCCCGCGCGTCATGTAGCCCAGGGCGCTCTCCATGGCGGGCGACCGTTCGGACGCGGCCAGACTCTTGGCGCCGCGGAAAATGTCGCCCGTGGAAAGATGGCACGCGCCGGTCAAATCGTTCAGGAGCTTGGCTTGCGTTCCCTTGCCCACGCCGGGCGCGCCCAGCAACACCAGCCGCCGCGCGTCTTTCCGCGGGGCGGGCATCGGATTGGAACCGACGCTGCCGCCGCTCAACCAGGCGGCGCGATAGGCGTCGGCATCGTTGGATTTGGGAACCGTGGTCGTTGATTGGTCATTTTTTGTTTTCATAGTAACTGACATCGTGCTTTGCGTTTGGGTCATTGATCCGTTGCCCGCCCGGGCATCAAGCCCATGTTCCTCGGCATACCAATGCGATGAAACCCGCCCATCCACGCAGGCGCGATTGAGCGGATAGACATCCGGATCAAAAATAACATGATAGAAATGCCACACTATTATGGCCAGACACGCAAGTATGGCTTCGTAATAATGTATCGTCGTCGCAACGTCAATCGACCACCGCGGCAGCCAGTGCGTCGTGGCGAGCTTGAACCAGATCATCAACCCCGTCGCGCCCATGATGATCGTGCCCCACACCACCGCCCAGTATTCCATTTTCTCCGCGTAGCCAAACCGCCCGAAGGCAGGCTTATCCTTCGCCAACCCAACCAAATACCGGGCATTGGCCGCCGCGTCCAGCGCGTCTTTTGGAGTGGGCATCATGTCTTTTATCAGGCTCCGGCCCTGCCGGGTCGCCAAACCATAGCCGATATGATACGCGCCCGCCAGCAGCAGCACCACCCCGGCAATTCGATGACCCCAGCGCCGGATGCTTTCGTCCGACCCCAAAACCCGTGCGATCCAGGAATCCGGGAATTTCAAGGCAAAGCCCGTCAATGCCAGAAGGATGAAGCTGAACGCCAGGACGAAATGCTGCACACGCTGCGAGCGGTCCATCCGCGTGATGGTCCGGTCTTCCAGGCGGGCGCGCGCGGCGGCTTTGCGGCCGAAGATCAAGGCGTTGTGGGCCGCCATCAGGCCGATGACCGCGAAGATCATCCCCAAATACAACTTGCGCACCCACCAATTGATCCGCTCCCCCAAGTTGTTCCCGGCCTCGGCCGCGGCGGCATCCACGTGGATTTTTCCCTGGGCGAAATTGGCCGTCGCGCCGGGGTGGCATTGGCCGCACGTCGCGGCCAGGTTATCCTTGTAAATCGTCGAGCGCGGGTTGGTGGACGGCAGCACCAGATGGAACCCGTGGCAACTGGCGCAATTGGCCGCGCGCGTCGATCCGTACTGCGCCGCCAGCCCGTGGTAACTTGCGAAAAACGTCTTCACCCGGTCCGCCGGCAGGTTATACTTGGTGTTCAGCCGCTCGGACGCATGGCACTTGCTGCATATCTCCTGCGATATGACCAGCGACGAACTCTCCTTTAGCCCGCGGGTCTTGTGTTCCGCGTGACAATCCGTGCAAGTCGGCGCGTCGTGCCTCCCGGCCGCCAGCGCCTGCCCGTGAACACTTTCAATCACATCCCGTGACTCTTGTTCGTGGCATCGGCCGCACGTCCCGGCCAGGTTTTTGTAATTCAGCGGCGAGGCGGGTAACGCCGCGCTCAGAACGCCATGCGAACCGTGGCAATCGACGCACCGCGGGGCGTCATGCGTCCCGGCTCGCAGGTGATTGCGCCGCGCGGCGGCGTGGACACCCGTTCCGTAAGAGAGCGCCGCTTCCTCATGGCAACGCGAGCAGTTGACCGCTTGGGCGGCAACGTTGTCGTCAGGATGTTTGATTGTCAGGTCCTGATGACAACTGGCGCATGAGGTCTTTTGATGCGCGGAACCGCTGACGACCCCGGCATCCACAAACAAAGAGCGCGCGACTCCGGCGGCATTGGTGGAGGTCAGCGTCTTGTCGCCATGACACTCCAGACAATCGCTGTTCTTGATGTCAGCGGCGGTCAACACCGTGCTCCCCAGAAGCGTCGCAGCCAGGGTGATCTTCGCGCTTATACCCATGATTCACCACAAAAGTGGCTTGAGGCGCGGTAAACGGCTCATCCTTGGTTGTTCTTTGTTTTGCAAAATTTGTGCAGCGGAACGCGGTCCGTGCTCGCTTTTCATTGGGCGGCAGCCCGTGTGTCAGGGCCAAAGCGGCGCCGCCCATCGTGCTCTGGCAGACAATCCTGAAAGGATTGCAATCACTCAGCCCAGGGTTGCGAGCAGCGAGCTACCCTGGGTTAAATGATCCAAAGATAGATTGATCAACCCTGAAAGGGTTGAATCAGTCTCAGAAATACCGTTCGGCAGATCCTTGATTCAACCCTTTCAGGGTTGGCTTCAATTTTGCCATGCTTACCCAGGGTAGCTCGTTCCTCGCAACCCTGGGCTGAATTATACAATCCCTTTCGGGATTGGCTTCTGAATCCGGCAATAGACCGTCCAAACTCCAGAGCGGCGTGACAGCGCCGCTTTTCCCAGCGCCCGCCGTCATTATGGCAATTCCAATGAGCCTCCGCCGTTCCACGGATATTCCTTCTTGTCGATGGTCAGGATGCGGGGAAGCAGCTCAATCTGGTGGTCGAAGACGCGCATGGTCACCGTTCCCGGCAGGAAGGTCGGGTCCTGGTAGAGCATTTCGCCGAAAGGCAGATCGGTGGTTCCCGGCGCGAATCGCACGGCGCGGGAGAGGTTGGGCGGTTGCGCCTTGCGGGCGGGGAACGAAATCGCCTGCCCGATCCCCAGATTCGTTTGCGCGATCCAAAGCGACGGCGTCCCGGCGGCGTCAGTGCGGAAGGTCACCTCCCACGGCCCCTTGGCCGCGCGGCGATGCTCCAGCCACGTGAAACCCGCCACATAAAAGACCAGCGCGATGACCAAGGCGAGGGCGAGATGTTTGAGAATGCCGTCGTTTCGCATCGCAAAGTATTTTGGCGTTTGCCCGCGCGTGTCAATGTCGCTCATCGCCAGCGGAACGATTCGGTTGAGTCGCGCAATCCCGGCAGGATTGCAATCGCTCAGCCCACTCGCGCAATCCTGAAAAAACTGCAATCGCTCAGCCCACTCGCGCAATCCTGAAAAAATTGCAACCGCTCAGCCCGCTCGCGCAATCCTGAAAAAATTGCAATCGCTCAGCCCGCTCGCCCAATCCTGAAAGGATTGCAATCGCTCAGCCCAGGGTTGCGAGGAACGAGCTACCCTGGGTGACAAGACAGAATAATCACAACCCTGAAAGGGTTGAATCTGATTCGTAAGGGGTTGATATTCAACCCTTTCAGGGTTGATTACCTTAAACGCAGCCACCCAGGGTAGGCCCTCTCGGAATCGGGCCAACCCTGGGCTGAATGATCCAATCCCTTCGGGATTGAAACTCTCAGCCCAGTGCTGTCAATAGCGCCCACTCGCGCAATCCTGAAAAAATTGCAACCGTTCAGCCCACTCGCGCAATCCTGAAAAAATTGCAATCGTTCAGCCCACTCGCGCAATCCTGAAAAAATTGCAATCGTTCAACCCACTCGCGCAATCCTGAAAAAATTGCAATCGCTCAGCCCACTCGCGCAATCCTGAAAGGATTGCAATCGCTCAGCCCAGGGTTGCGAGGAACGAGCTACCCTGGGTGACAAGACAGAATAATCACAACCCTGAAAGGGTTGAATCTGATTCGTAAGGGGTTGATATTCAACCCTTTCAGGGTTGATTACCTTAAACGCAGCCACCCAGGGTAGGCCCTCTCGGAATCGGGCCAACCCTGGGCTGAATGATCCAATCCCTTCGGGATTGAAACTCTCAACCCGGTGCTGTCAATAGCGCCCAGTCGGGCAATCCTGAAAGGATTGCATTGGTTCAGCCCACTCGCGCAATCCTGAAAAAATTGCAATCGTTCAACCCACTCGCGCAATCCTGAAAAAATTGCAATCGCTCAGCCCACTCGCGCAATCCTGAAAGGATTGCAATCGCTCAGCCCAGGGTTGCGAGGAACGAGCTACCCTGGGTGACAAGACAGAATAATCACAACCCTGAAAGGGTTGAATCTGATTCGTAAGGGGTTGATATTCAACCC
>Ga0224555_1001723_pt1 | contig 28939 bp, 23 predicted proteins | sample 714S23034metaG_FD_180687 | JGI IMG/M metagenome (GOLD analysis project Ga0224555, IMG submission 180687) | Peat soil microbial communities from Stordalen Mire, Sweden - 717 S2 30-34 | ecosystem: Environmental > Terrestrial > Soil > Wetlands > Peat | place: Sweden: Norrbotten County, Stordalen...
GGCCGATATGAGCGTCATCACCGCCGAAGTCAAGGTGGACGAGACCGATATCGTCAATATCCGCGTCGGCCAGCCCGCCGAAGTCACTGTCGACGCCCTGCCCGGCAAAATCTTCAAAGGCCATGTAACCCTGGCCGGCGACCAGGCCCTGCTCCGCTCCACCGGCGTGGCCACCTCGCAGTCCACCACCGGCACTGAAGAAGCCAAGGACTTCAAAGTGGTCGTCACGCTTGACGATCCTTCCGCCGATCTCCGCCCCGGCCTCTCCACCACCGCCAAAATCACCACCGCCCACAAGCTCAGCGTGCTTACCTTGCCCATCCAGGCACTGGTCATGCACAACCCTGACGACGACAAGCCCAAGGGCAGTGTCCAGGCCGCATCCGGTTCCTCCGCAGCCGCCAAAACCCCTCCCGTGCAGGGCGTTTATGTGGTCGACAAAGTGAAAGGCAAGCTGCGGGTCAAGTTTGAACCCGTCACCACCGGCATCACCGGCGCCACTGACATTGAAGTGCTCAACGGCCTGACCGAGGGCCAGGAGGTCGTGACCGGCCCCTACAAAACTCTGCGCGTCATCAAGAACAACGCGCTGGTAAAGCGCGACACCGCCAAACCGGTAACCACAACCAGCGGATCCTCTTAGCCGCGTATCGGATAAACTGGGCAGAACCGGGCGTGTTCAACCCGCCAAAGGATTAGCATGGCTCTGGAAAGCATCGGCAGCGAACCACGCAACCAATCGGCCCCCGTGCCGCACGACGACATCATCGTCGTAGAAGATCTCTGGCGCACCTACGATATGGGCTCCGAGCAGCAGGTCCACGCCCTGCGCGGCGTCTCCATGACCATCCGCCACAACGAATACGTGGCCATCATGGGCCCCTCCGGCTCCGGCAAATCCACCCTCATGAACCTCATCGGCTGCCTCGATACCCCTTCCCAAGGCCGCTACTGGCTCAACGGCCAGCTCGTCAGCGAGCTCGACGACGACCAGCTCGCCCGCATCCGCAACAAGGAAATCGGATTCGTCTTTCAGACCTTCAATCTGCTGGCCCGCGCCACCGCCCTCCACAACGTCGAGCTGCCGCTCATCTACAACGGCACCCCCTCCGCCCAGCGCCTCGAGCGCGCCAGGGAGTCCCTCGCCGACGTAGGTCTCGAGTCCCGCATGAACCACAAGCCCAACGAGCTCTCCGGCGGCCAGCGCCAGCGTGTGGCCATCGCCCGCGCCCTGGTCAACCGTCCCTCCATCATCCTCGCCGACGAGCCCACCGGCAACCTCGACTCCAAAACCGGCCTTGAAATCATGGCCCTCCTCGATTCCCTCCACGCCCAAGGCAACACCATCGTCGTAGTCACCCACGAGCCCGACGTCGCCGAATACGCCCATCGCGTAATCCACATCCGCGACGGCCAAATCGCCTCCGACGAACCCTCCAAACGCTTCAGCTAAACATCCGCAAACAGTGGGTACTGGAAAAGCCGGTTGCCCCAGGTTTCGATTTTGAGACCTGGGAAACCACAAAACCCAACTACCGGAAAACAAGCAACATTCCAACCCCACAAACTGCGGGTACCCCACCTGGGCGCCCTCTGGGCACGACTTCTTTGTTTTTACCGCGAGGGTTGGATACCTCGTCCCTATTCCCTAGTCCCTAGTCCCTATTCCCTAGTCCCTAGTCCCTATTCCCTAGTCCCTAGTCCCTATTCCCTAGTCCCTATTCCCTAGTCCCTAGTCCTGCCCCGCAAACCCACAATCTCAACAGTTCATGTTTTCCCACCCCCCGCCGATAAGTCCTCTGTTGGCCAAAGAGCCATTCAGGGCCAGGGAGGCGAGGCACGTTGAGATCGATGCAGAGCGCCGCGCAATTCCAGCCTCAACCCTCCGTCTCCGGCCTCGCGCTGGTCGAGCTGGATTCCCCCCACGCCTTCCAGGTCGTCGGCGTCAGCGCCGCCTGGCGCAAGCTCCTCATGCAGGCTGAGATGGCCGCGCCCCACGTGCAGGTAGCCTCCATTGAGGGCGAGCACGGCAGCGGCAAGCAGACCCTGGCCCGCTATCTTTTCAGCCGCTCCCCGCTCGCCGCCTCCAGCTTCCAGCGCCGCGATGCCCGCGAGTGGCTGGTTGCCGACGCCGACCCCGCCACCCTTGCCGGCTTCACCTATCTCGATCGTGTTGACCTGCTCGCCCCTCCCGGCCAGGGTCTGCTCCTCGGCGTCCTCAAGGCCCTCCAGGACCGTCCCCCCGGCCGCGCCGTCCTGCTCGCCTCCTCGCAGACCCCGCTCCGCCAGATGGCCGGCCAGGGCCTGCTCATGCCCGACCTCGCTTTCCGTCTCTCCGCGGTCCGCTTCGCCATTCCCCCCTTGCGCATGCGTCGCGAAGACATCGCCCCCCTCGCCCAATCCCTCCTCGACCGCATCTGCGCCCGCTATCAGCAGCGCCCCGTAGTCCTCGGCCCCGGCACACTCGTCCGTCTCCTCCAGCACAACTGGCCCGGCAACGTCCGCGAGCTGGCCTCCGTCCTTGAAGCCGCCCTCCTCGAAGCCGTCAACGGCGTCATCCGGCCCGGCGATCTCGCCCTTCCCACCGGCCTCGAGCCCCAACCCGACCAACCCCAGCCCCAGCACTCTGACAATCTTTCCCTCGACTCCGTAATCCGCCATCACGTCCAATACGTTTTAGACCTCAACCGCGGCAACAAGCTCCGCGCCGCCCGCCAGCTCGCCATCTCCCGCTCCACCCTCTACCGCATCCTCGGCAACGAAACCATCCTCGCCCACTAATCAGTGTCTCGTGAAAGCAAAATATACCGGCTTTGTATCAGGGCACGACTTCAGTCGTGCCGAAAGATGCAAATAAATAGAAAAAGCCCCGTGCCCCATCCTTGCGGCTTTTTCCTATCGCAAGGGTGGGATACCACAAACCCTCCCTGACCGATTTTCAAAAGCAGCTTTGTATCAGGGCACGACTTCAGTCGTGCCGAAAGACTCACAAAATGAATAGGGCTTCAGCCCCTGCGGCACAAATTCCTTCGCTTGCCGAATGCTGCGTCGATCCGTCAGACACCGCCAGAACCCGCCCCGTTAATACATGCAATCTACATATCCTGTAAAATTGAACTGAATCGGAGACACTGCGCATAGTCTCCCCCAACCGGAGAGTCTCTGGTCAAAGGCGGAGCCGTATTGCAAGATCGGACCTGAAGGTGCGAAACGTGAGAAGGCAAATAGCTCTGGCAATGATGGCAGGTGCAAGCCTTCTGATAGCTGCGTGCAGCAACGTCAGCACCACCACCGCGGCAACCTACAACCTCACCATCGCCTCCACCAACCCTTCCTCCGGCGTCTCCATCGCCCTAACCTCGGCCGAGAATAATAGCACCACCTACCAAACCACTGGGGTTTCGCTCACCTATGCCGCCGGCTCCTCTTTCACGCTCACCGCTCCCCCCACAGCCGGCTTGAACGCTTTCTCTTCATGGTCCGGATGCGCATACACCACCACCGTCACCTGCGCGGTAACGTTGAATGCCGATACCACCGTATCCGCCAACTATGTGACGACCGGAATCACCACGCCAACAGTCACGGTAACGCCATCGTCGCCGGCCATTACCACCGGACAAAGCTTATCGGTGACCGTAGCAGTAGCTGGAACCACAGGCGGCGTCACGCCCACCGGGACGGTCACGCTCTCCAGCGGCAGCTATACTTCCGCGGTCACAACCCTCAGCGGGGGCAACGCGCAAATCGGCATTCCAGCCAATATACTGAGCGTAGGCAGCGATACGCTGCAAGTTGTCTATACTCCAGACGCAGCCAGCACCTCGATTTACAGTCAAGCTTCGGGATCAGGTTTGGTCACCGTCTTTATTCCATCCATCACCTCGCCGACGGTCACGGTAACGCCATCGCCGTCGAGCATCACCACCGCGCAAGGCGTAGCGGTCACTGTGACTGTAGCTGGAACGGCAGGCGACACGCCCACCGGCACGGTCACGCTCTACAGCGGCAACTATTCCTCCGCAGTCACAACCCTCAGCAGCGGCAGTGTAATCATCGATGTTCACGCCGGGTCGCTTGCGGTGGGCAATGACACTCTGCTGGCTGTCTACACTCCAGACACAGCCAGCGCCCCTATCTACAGTCAAGCCTTGGGAACCAGCTCGGTCACCGTGACTGCTCCGGCCATCACCACGCCAACAGTCACAGTAACGCCATCGTCGCCTACCATCTCCACCACGCAAGGCGTAGCGGTGACCGTGACTGTAGCTGGCCTTGCAGGCGGCGCCACGCCCACCGGGACGGTAACGCTCTCCAGCGGCGCCTATGCGTCCGCGGTCACAACCCTCGGCAACGGCAGCGCAATCATCGATATTCCTGCCGGGTCGCTGGCGACGGGCAATGACACGCTGCATGCTGCCTATACTCCAGACACAGCCAGCGCCGCTGTTTACACTCAAGCTTCGGGAACCGGTTCGGTCATCGTCAGTACCCCGGGCCTCATCACGCCAACGGTCACGGTAACGCCATCGCCATCGAGCATCACCACTGCGCAAGGCGTATCGGTGACCGTGGCTGTAGTTGGCCTTGCAGGCGGCGCCACACCCACCGGGACCGTCACCCTCTCCAGCGGCGCCTATACTTCCGCGGCCACAACCCTCGGCAGCGGCAGTGCAATCATCAATATTCCTGCCGGGTCGCTGGCGCTCGGCAGTGACACGCTGCATGCTGTCTATACTCCAGACACAGCCAGCGCCTCTGTTTACAGTCAAGCTTTGGGATCCGGTTCAGTGACCGTTACTGTTCCGCCCCTCACCACGCCAACCGTCACGGTAACGCCATGGTCGACGAGCATCACCTCAGTGCAAGGCTTGGCGGTAACCGTCACTGTAGTTGGCGCCGCAGGCGGCCCCACGCCCACCGGGACTGTCACGCTCATCAGCGGCAGCTATAACTCCACGCCCGTCCCCCTCGAGACCGGAAGTCACGTCATCAATATTCTCGCCGGGTCGCTGGCGGTGGGCACTGACACGCTGCTGGCTAGTTACGCGCCGGACTCCGCCAGTTCTTCCATCTACACCGCGGCCACGGCCACATCTTCACCCATCACCGTCACCACTGCCACCACCGGGGCCAACACCATCACCGTGGACCAGTCGACCATCGGTCCTCCCGTATCTGCCGGCCTCATGGGCATGAATATGGCCTACTGGTATGACCCATCCACCTCCGGAATCGTACCCGCGCTCCAGGCGGCCGGCATCAAAGCAATCCGCTGGCCCGGCGGCACGGCTGCAAACGTCTACCACTGGGCCACCAATACCACCTGCTTCAACACCACACCCATACCTGCCGCCTCTTCCTTTGACACCTTCCTCGCCGACGTAATTCACCCCGGAAATTTCGATCTGGATCTCACGGTAAACTACGGCACCAACGCCGCCTGCACCGGGCCCGGCGATCCGGCCGAGGCTGCCGCCTGGATACAAAACGCCAAGAATAACGGCAACAACGTGAGCCATGTTACGGTGGGCAACGAGGATTGGGGAAGCTGGGTAACGGATCTGCACGCCATCCCCTACGACCCCACAACCTACGCCAACGCCACCGCCAACGACTACTATCCTCAAATCAAGGCGGTCAACCCCAACGTACTGGTCGGCGTGGGCCTCAACCCCTGGAACGATCCCCCGTGGGATCCCATCGTTCTCGCCCAGGCAAAGTACGATTTCGTCGAATACCACTTCTATCCGCAGGGACCGCGCTACGAGGACGATACTTTCCTCGTCCAGCAGGGCGCGCAGCAGTTATACTGGGCCATCATCGCCATCAAGCAGGAACTGGCAACCGCCGGCGTGCCCAACACTCCCATTTACATCGGCGAAATCGGCTCGGTCTACGCCGAGCCCGGCAAGCAGACCATGTCGATTAGCCAGGCTTTGTATGCCGGCCAGGTGCTTGGCGAAATGATGAATCAGGGTGTCTCGCTCTCGGCCTGGTGGCTTGCGTTCGGCAGTTGCGACAGCGATCCAACCAACGAAAACTTTTCCAGCTCGCTCTATGGATGGCAGAACTTCGGCGGCTACATGGTCTTTTCCGATGGTCTGCCGGAATACGGTTGCGATGGCTCTGGGATTCCCACGATACCGACTGGAACCCAGCTGCCCACCGCGCGAGCCTTTCAGCTCTTCAGCAACGTGGCCATCGACGGCGAACACGTGCTCACCGCAACAGCAGCCGGCGATACCACTGACGTGCGCGCCTATGCCGCAACTCATAAAACCGGTACAGCGCTGGTAATCTTCAACGACAACGAGACCACCAGCGAGCAGGTCACCATCTCCCTTTCCAATCAAACCACTTCATCCGACGTAACCATGGACACCTACAGCAAAGCCATCTACGACCAGTCCCAGAACAACGTCTGGGCCCCGCCAACAAACACCGATCTCGGCGCCGAAACCTTCCCGCTGGTTCTCACCCTCGATCCCTGGAGCATGAACGTGCTCATAGTGAAATAGAAAAATTTCTATGAAACTCTCTCAATACCCATCGACACACTCCGTGCCCCATCCTTTCGCGTTCTTTGCGAAAGGGTGGGATACCACAAAACTCAATGATCGGAAAACGGGCAAACTTCCAACCCTACAAACTGCGGGTGCCCCACCCTATCGGCGTCTTTGTTTTTGCCGCTAGAGTGGGATAGCACCTATTCAATATTCCCTATTCCCTATTCCCTAGTCCCTACCCTCCCCCTCCGGCTCCGACCATTCCGGCTCCGACGCCAACCTCTCTACATAGCTGATCCAACCCCGCTTCTTCCGTTTCATCTCCGGCTTCTTACCTTCCGCAAGCTCAACCAGAACCTTGGTGCCGGCCAGGCTTCCGCCCAGCGCCTTCTCCGTCAACACATCGGCCAATTTCTCTGAGTTCTTTCCCACCCGCTTATCCACCGCCTGCCGCAGCCGTTCTACCCCGCTCCTGCGTGCGGCACTCTTTCGCTTCGGCAATTTCCATAGGCTGCCAACGGTTTTGTCTCCCGTTTTCGTCTGCGTTTCGTCTGTCATCAAGTCCTGCACTCCCTCTGCCATCTCTCTATTAACTCCGTTCTGACTGCGCCAGCAAAATTTCGCTATCAACAATTTCCGCCCTGCCTCAAGCAAACATAATCTTCTGCAACCGCTCCCAGCCAGCTGACTTGCTAACTCGCTGACCCGCTGACTTGCTGATCTTCTAACCCCTGCTTCTCACCAAGCACGCTGGCCCACAGCCGCTCCTCCGCCAACTCCACCAGCGTCTTCCCGCCCAACGGCACAATCCCGTAAACCATCTTGCATCCCATCGCCTGCGCCATGCGCGAAATTGATCGAATGGTGATCGTATTTTTCACCTCGCGAGCCTCAAGATCGAAAATCAATGAACGGTTTACCTTCATCTTCCCCGCGATCTCCGCCACCGGAACCCGCAGCGCCTGCCGCACCGCCTTCAGCAACCCATTGGTAGGCTTCCTCGTCAATCCCGCGCGCCTGTAAGGCCTCATCTCCAAATCCAGCCGTCGCCGCGCCAACCTGCGTTCTCTGTTCACCACAGTCCACTCCTCCTGATCTCTGACCACTGACCACTGATCTCTGATCTCTGATCCCTGATCCCTGATCCCTGATCCCTGATCTCCGATCTCTGATCTCTGATCTCTGATCTCTGATCTCTGATCTCTGATCTCTGTAATAACCGTACCGAAAAACCGCTTAATTATATGCAAAATGCAACAAGAAACCTCGTTGTTGATCAACTTTTGAATGTTTTAGTCCAGTTAAAAATGGATGTTATTGAATGATTTATCTACTCAAACCTGCGCATCTCTCAGGCATCGACAATCATCCCCAAATTAGGCAGAGTTGCACATCGACAGAAACCCCTCTTTTGTCGGCAAATCACCCAGCGAATTACACTGATCTCTGATCTCTGATCCCTGAAACTTCACTCAAAGGATTCCCGCCCTTGAAAACATCTGTCCGCCACGCCCTGGCCGCCTCCGCCTTCCTGCTCCTCGCCTTCGCGCCCTCCATCCGCGCGCAACTCCTGGCCCAATCCGCGCCCGCATCCCTTGAAGACCGTCGCAAGGCCCTCAACTCCATTCTTCAGGACTACAACGAAGACCGACTCAAGCACGATCCCGAGTTCGCTTCGGAGCAAGGCGACAAACGCTACAACGACCAGATCTCCGACTACTCCGTAAAGGCCGTCAACGACAAACTGGCTCGCGAGACGAACTTCATGCTCCAGCTTGCCGCCATCGATCCCGCCGGCTTCACTGAACAGGAGACAGCCAGCCGCGATCAGTTGCTGAGCAAGCTGGCCGATGACCAGGAGGCCGCGGAGCTAAAGCCGTGGGAGATGCCCATCACCCAGACGGCCGGAATCCAGTCCACCTATCCTGACCTGGTGGCCAAACTCAGCTTCACCTCCGTCAAGGACTACGACGACTGGATCGCCCGCCTTCACTTGATCCCCACAGCCTTTGACCAGGTCACAACCAATATGTCCATCGGCATGGAAGACCATCGCCTGCCCTCAGCCGATCAGATGGTCAAAGTCCTCGACCAGGTAAAACAAATTGCTGGCCAGAAGCCTGAGGACTCGCCCTTTGCCCTACCGCTCAAAAGATTTCCTGCCGCGGTCAATCCCGGCGAGCAGGCCCGCATCAGGGACGAGATGCTTGCCGCCATCGGCAAGGAGGTTCTGCCCGCCTACATGCGTTTTGCCCGCTTCCTCGAGGTCAGCTACATTCCCGCCTGCCGCCAGCAGCCCGCCGTTTCAAAACAGCCTTGAGCCGAATGCCGCGCAGGTCGCAGGCAGAACTCCATTCAGAAAGGAAGCTTAATGAACCGCAGAACGTTCCTCGGCGCAGCATCCGCCGCCATACTGATGCAGGCGCATCACCCCGCTGCCGCTCTCGCCACTCCACCTCTCGCTCCACTCAAGCCCATGGAGTTAGGCCTGAAAATCAGCCTTTCCGGAGATCCTGAGGCAACCCTGCGCCGCGTGCGCGACCTCGGCTTTACCAACTGCTTTCCTTCTCTCGACAGCTACATCGGCAATTTCACTCCTCAGCTCTCAACCCAGATCCGTGACTTGCTTGCCAAATACTCGCTCACAGCCACCACGGTCGAGGTGGTTGGCCCTCCGCCTCTCGTTTGGAACTTTACCCAAGGCCCTTCCACCATCGGACTGGTTCCTCCCAAAACGCGCGCTGCCCGCATCGACGCTCTGCGCCAGGCCTCCGACTTTGCCAAGCTCCTCGACATTCCCCAGGTGCAGACCCATTGCGGCTTCATTCCTGAAGATCCCTCCGATCCGCTTTATCCCGGCGCCGTCGAAGCCATCCGCACCGTCGCCGAACATTGCCAGGGCAACGGCCAATACTTCCTGATGGAAACCGGCCAGGAAACTCCGACCACAATGTCCCGCATGATCCGTGACGTGGCCATGCCCAACCTCGCCGTCGGCCTCGACACCGCCAACCTCATCCTCTACGGCAAAGCCAATCCGGTAGACGCCGTAGATATTCTCGGGGCCCACGTCCGCAGCATCCACGCCAAAGACGGCCTCTGGCCCACCGACCCCGACAAACTCGGCAAAGAGGTTCTGATCGGCAAAGGGTTGGTAGATTTCCTTGAGGTCTTCACAAAGTTGCATCGCATCGGCTACACCGGCGCCGTCACCATCGAGCGTGAAACCAGTGGCCCGCAGCAGATTGAAGATATTCGCCAGGAAAAACTCTACCTGGAAAAAATCCTCAGCGAAGTCCTGACCTGATTTCACCCGCCAAGCCTCTGACCGCCTATTGTTGTACCAACTCCGTGCCCCATCCTTTCGCCTTCTTTCTGGCGAAAGGGTGGGATACCTCAGCACTCCATCGCAAAATACGAAATCAATCAGTCAAAGTCCCAGCCGCTGAACGAAAAATCGCTCCAACAGTTACAAGGGAGAGAGAAATGAATCGCCGCCTATTCCTTCAAACCGGAACAGCAGCCGCTTCAAGCCTGTTTCTGCTCAAGCCGCTCACAGTCTTCGGCTATGCAGCCAACTCCGCCATATGGCTCGGCCTGCTGGGCTGCGGCAATCGCGGCACTTTCGTCGCGACTTCCTTCTCCAACAACACTTCCGCCCAGGTTGTGGCCCTCGCCGATCTCTTCGCAGACAAGCTAGACGCCGGCCGCGCCCACTTCGACCAGCTCAACGCCAGCCTGGGCCGCGCGCCCATTGACTCGAAGCTTCTCTTCCGCGGGCCGCACGCCTTCGAGCAACTTGCCTCCTCGCCCGATGTGGACCTGATTCAGATCTCCACGCCGCCCTTCTTCCATGTGCGGCATCTTGAAGCCGCGGTAGCCTCCGGAAAGCATGTCTATTGCGAAAAGCCGGTGGGCATCGACGTCCGACAGGCCACGCAGGCTCTCAAAATCGCAGGGCTCGTAAAACCAGCGCAGAGCGTCGATGTCGGATTCCAATGCCGCAGCGCGCCGCCCATCGCCGCCGTCGCCGATCGGATCAAGGCCGGCGCGCTGGGCAAGATCGCCTTGGCGTCGGGATATTATTATGCCCCGGCATCGAAAGAAAAAACGCACCCCGGCGCCGGTCCCGATGAATATCGTCTCCGCAACTGGCTCTGGGATCGAGCCCTCTCCGGCGACATCCTGGTCGAGCAGAACATCCACATCATCGACCTTTGCAACTGGCTTCTCGGCGCTCGTCCGCTCAAGGCGACCGCAACCGGAGGCCGTAACATCCTCACCCACTACGGCGACTGCTGGGACAACTATCAGGTCGACTTCACCTACCCCGGCGACCTCCATTTCTCCTTCTCATCCAAACAGTTCAGCAGCGATAGCCTCTTCGATGCCGGCCTGCGCCTGTTCGGATCCGCTGGCTCGGCGAGCATTCCCTATTCCGGCCCGTTGCGGATTACGGGCGCGCAGCCCTGGGCATGGCAGGACGCGGCATCCACCGCTCCCGGATCAGGCAGGTTTGCGCCCAACGGCGCTTTCAGCGACAACCTGGCCTTTGCCGATCGAGACAAAGAGCGATCCTTCATCGACAGCATCACCAGCGGCAACACTCACAACCAGATTGCCGCCGGCGTTGAGAGCGCTCTCAGTTGCATGATGGGCCGCATGGCCGGCTACCGCCATCGCGAGGTCACCTGGGAAAATCTTCTCGCCCACGGAGAAACCTACCAGCTCGGATTGAATCTGGACCAGTTCGCCTGAGTGCGCCCCCTGAGCGCGCCTCTGTAGCGTGAACTCGGCAGTTGCGAGTATCCTTGATCTCTATAGCCATAAGTCATCAGAAGACAAGGAAAAGACATGACGGAGATCGCCGTAGAAGCCACCGAAGTACCCGCGCAGTTGCCCAAGGTTCGCGTAGCCGTGCTGGGAGCCGGCAAGATGGGCGGCATTCTGCTGCAGGCCTTTCTGAAGCAAAACCTGTTTGCTCCCGACCAGATTCACGCCACCGTGGGCCACGCCGAGCGAGCACTGGCCCTGAGCACGCAGTGGGGCGTGGACGTAAGCACCGACAACCTGAAAGCGGCCAGCAAAGCCGACCTGATTCTGCTGGGCGTAAAGCCACTCCAGGTGCCTGACCTGATCGCCGAGATTCGCCCCGCGCTCACCAAGACCAAAACGCTGGTTTCTTTCGCCGCATCGGTGAAAACCCGCGCCATTGAAGATGCTGCGGGGCTGGAGATTGCCGTCATCCGCGCCATGCCCAACACTCCCTCGGCACTGGGAGCTGGCGCCGCCGCGCTCTGCCGCGGCCGATTCGTCAGCGACAAGCAGATGGAGCTGGCCGAGCGCATCTTTGAGACCGTGGGACGCACAGTGACCGTGGACGAGAAGCACATGGACGCCGTAACCGGTCTCTCCGGCTCCGGTCCGGCATACATTTACATCATCATTGAAGCCCTGGCCGAGGCAGGCGTGAAGGTGGGCCTCTCCCGCGATATTGCCACTCAACTGGCCGCGCAAACAGCCTTCGGCGCCGCCAAGATGGTGCTCGAAACCGGCTATCATCCGGCCATGTTAAAGGATGCGGTGACCACCCCCGCCGGCTGCACCATCGACGGCATTCTGGAATTGGAAGAAGGCGGCCTGCGCGTCACGCTGATCAAGGCCGTAATGCGCGCCACCGAGCGAGCCAAGCAATTGGCGGCGGGGTGAGAACAGGGATCAGAGATCAGTTTTTCGTACTGGATTGAGGTTAGTGGTTTCCCAGGTTAACGCAAGAACAAAAACGCGCCGAACCAAGGGAACCCGCATAGAGAGGCTTCAATGAACGCTGCCAAACTCGCTAAGTACAGTCTAGTTCCAGTTGCGCGTGTCCGCATAGTAGGCCGAGAATTCGAAATCTATAAAGAGGACCTGGAAAGAGTCAAGCTTAAGAAATGCATTTATGCATTCCTCATAGGAGGCAAGGTTTACCGCGTCGGGTCCAGTAAAGCGCCATTGAAGGACCGTCTAAGAAACTACGAACTGCACATTACTCATGCGCTCAAAGACGAAAAATCACCGACACCGCGTCAAGAGGCTGAGAAATGGAAAAAGATACTACCGGCTGGACGTTCGGGTGTTATATATGCTCGTCAAGGAACAAGAGTCACAACTCCCATAGCGGAGTTTCCCGCATATATGGACGAAGAAAGTCTAATGATTGAAGAGCTATTCAATGATGGTGACCTGTCACCAAATCAGATACTAAACCGTAACAAACATCGTTAGGCATCAAACTGTACGCACTAAACATCTGATCTGTTTTTCGCTGACTCCCTAACTCGCTGACTCGCTAACGTGCCCATCCAACGCCCAACCTGGCTTCCCTCCTACCTGCCGGAACTCGATGGCCTGCGCGGCCTGGCGATTCTGTGGGTAGTCCTCTATCACTGCCATCCACGGCTGCAAGGCACATGGATTTATTACGCGTCTCTCTGGGGATGGGCCGGGGTAATTCTGTTCTTCGCACTCTCCGGATTCCTGATCACCTCCATACTGCTGACGACGCGCGACAAGCCGCATTACTTTCACAACTTTCATGCGCGCAGGGCGCTGCGCATCTGGCCGGTCTATATCTTGCTGCTGGTGGTGGTTTACCTCAACGCCCCCTGGTTCATCGGCCCCAGCGTAATCGACGCCATCAAGACCGCGCCCTGGCTGGCATACCTCTTCCTGGTGCAGAATCTCTTCCATCTGACGCTGCCCCCGGCCATTGCTCCCACCTGGGCGCTGGCCATTGAGGAGCAGTATTACTTTCTCTGGGCGCCGCTGGTTCGTTTCCTGCGGCGGCCGTGGATGCTGGTAACCATTCTGGCCTGCGCGCTGGTTGCCCCGCCCCTGCTGCGCCTGAGCCACTTCACCTGGCTCACGCCCACCCACACGCTCATTCATCTGGACGGCCTCGCCCTCGGCAGCCTCTTGGCATTGGGAATGCATACGATCCCGCTCAGCCGCCGCGTCTGGTTGGGTATGGGCTTGGGCGGCATTGTGTCCGGCTTTACGGCCGCCGCAACCGTGGCCGGTGGCACCGCATTTCTTGATTCCGCGCTGGCGGTCGGCTTTGCGGGCACAGTGCTGGCCGCAATCGCCTCAACCGGCGCCCGCAACCCGCTGAGCATAGCCCTCCGCCGCGGGCCGCTCGCCTTCTACGGCCGCATCAGTTACGGCCTGTACATGATTCACGTGATGGTTTTTGTCTTTTTAGGCTCGTTTGACCTTCGCATGAATCCCTATGGCATAGCCGGCAACCTGGCCATAGTGGCCTTACGATTTGTAGCCTCTACCGCGCTGGCTACCGCACTTTGGTACGGCTTCGAGTCGCAGATCCTCAAGCTCAAACGCTATTTTTAGAGTGTTTGCAGCTTTATATGCCCGGAAATAAGATGAGGATTCTAAAGCTCCAGCTTCACAGAAAGTCAAGACCAGTTCGGTACATCGCAGTTCCCGGACTCAAGCTGAAAATAGTAAAAGCGTTCTTAGTCCCACAAAATGGGCCGAAGTCTCACGGCTTGTGACTTCAATCACCTCTCCCTGTAACTTGCCGCTGCTAGGCTAAACCTGTCACGCAATTCAACCGTTGCGAGGTGCGAAATGACCGGCAATGCCGGAGATAAAAAACTGGCGCTGGCAACAGTGCTGACTCGCTAACTTGCTAACTCGCTGACTTGCTGCTTTCTTCAGCCCTAACTTTCTGAGGTATTCGTTCATGTCTTCTTTGCCGGTATTGGTTTTGAACAGCGGTTCTTCTTCCATCAAGTTTTCCGTCTATGAAGCCGGCAACGGCGAGCGTCGCAAGCTCCACGAGGGCGCGGTCGACGGCATCGGCACCGATCAAGGCAGTTTTTGGATCAAGGATGCCGAAGGCAAGAAGCTGGTGGATCAGACTCCAGCGCTGCCCACGCGTGCGGTTGCCTTCACGCTGGTGGCCGACGCGCTCCATTCGAAGGACTTCCCCGCTTCGGCGGCCATCGGCCATCGCATGGTTTGCGGCGGCCCCACCGTGCTTGAAAATCAGCTCATCACTCCGGAATTGATCGATGAGATGGAGCGTTATACAGCCTTCGCCCCGCTGCACACTCCCATCGCCGTCTACATTATGCGCGAGTGTTTGCGCTTGTTCCCGGGCGTCAAAAACTTCGTCTGCCTGGACTCCTACTTCCATCGCACCATGCCGGAAGTCGTAACCCACATGCCCATTCCGGAGGAGTATTCCGCCATGGGCGTGCGGCGATACGGCGCTCACGGCATTTCGTATGAATCGATCGTCTTTCAGCTAAAGCATGACGTACCCGAGAAGCTGATCGTCGCCCATCTCGGCAACGGCGCTTCCATCTCCGCCATCCGTAACGGCAAATGCCTCGATACTTCGATGGGCCTCACGCCCACTGGCGGCATCATCAGCGGCACGCGCACCGGCGACATCGATCCCGGCGTTCTGCTATTCATCCTGCGCAAGATTGCAGAGACGGCGAAGAGCGCCTCAGAGGCCGCCGATCAATTGGAAACAGTGGCCAGCAAGAAGGCCGGCCTCCTGGGCGTCAGCGACCTTTCCAACGATATGCGCGACCTGCGCGAGGCTATCAAAGACGGCAACGCCAAGGCGCGGCTGGCCGTGGACAAGTTCACCTGGACCATCGCCAAGTGGATCGGCAGCTATGTGGCGGAATTAGGCGGCCTGGATATGTTGGTCTTCACCGGCGGCATCGGAGAAAACGACATTGCCTGCCGCGCAGAAATCTGCGCCGGTCTAAGTGTACTCGGCATCGTGCTCGACCCGGCCCGCAACAACATCCGCGGCGAAGCGGTAATCTCCGCTGAAAACTCGCCCGTCACAGTGCGCGTGATTCCTCCGGCCGAGGATCTGATCATCGTGAACCACGTTGTGCGTTTGCTAGGGGAATAGTAATTGCGGAAGGCTGTAGTAGACCTCAGGTTGCTTTTGGATCGGCCGATTGAATTAACAGGCTTCCGTTAACTTCACTGATAATTACTTTCATGCGTCCCATCCAGCCGAGCTTCCTGCGCAATTCGATGGGGATGGTTATCCGGCCTCTTGTGTCCACAGTTACGATGAATTGCATAGAAACTGCCACCTTCTGTTTATAATTGCATCCCGATAGTCACTTCATCGGCTTCCTACACTATTCCTTCATTGCAAGTGATTTCACGTCACTGGAAACTCTCCAAAAAGCCGGACAACCACCTCATCGACTGTTTTAAGCTTGGTAAAGGCTGATGGTGGCAGCACATGATGCATTTTACGTATAGGTCTCACGCCTTCAGCGTTGTGGGTGGCACGTTTGGGATTAGGACGACATGAAATATCAGGCAGAGGTCTGCCCGGGAGTCCGCCAAACCACATATATGGCCCTAGTTCTAGCGTGTTCTTATCGATAACAATCCAAACTACGCATCCGCTAGGCTTCTCAGTTAGGGCATGGCTGACAGACACTTTACCCTTTGCTTGCGTTTTTAATTGAACGTGGCGAATGACGGAGCCAAGGCTCATGACCACGTCATAGCCGTGTGCATCAAACTCAGGTCGAAGAATCTCCATATCATTAACGCCATGATTCCAAAGCGTCCGGAGCATCTCTCCGATAAAGATGTGCTCAACGATGTGCTCACGTAAAGTCGAATACATGAAGTGACGATCTTCTGTCGCGATTTGCACCATAACGTCCTACCTCCAAATAAGACAGATTGTACTCCGGCGCATTCATGAAATTAAGCGGTCAATGTTAATCAACGCCCTCTTGTTCTACACTAATGGGTTCCATACGGAGTTTTTCTATATGCCTGCTGATGCTGCACCTGTCGATTCGCTGCGTCTTCCTTCGCCCGCCCTGCGCCGCTTTGCCTGGGGCGTGCTGGTCTACTTTATCGCCGTCATCCTGTGGGGTACGCTGGTGCGCGCCACCGGTTCGGGAGCAGGCTGCGGCAACCACTGGCCGCTCTGCAACGGCACGGTCATTCAGCACTCGGCCAGCGTGAGCACGATCATCGAGTTCGTCCATCGCCTCACCAGCGGCCTTTCGTTCTTCTCCGTCGTGGCGCTGCTGGCGTGGACCTGGGCAGGTACTGTGCGCGGCCATCTGGCGCGCGCGGCAGCCGTTGCCTCGGTGGTGTTCACGCTGATCGAGGCAACGCTCGGCGCGCTTCTGGTCAAGCTCGGTCTGACTGCGCAGAGCCAGTCGCCGCTTCGCCCGGCCTACCTGGCGCTGCACCTCACCAATACATTGCTGCTACTGGCCGCGCTCACCCTCACCGCGCATCTGCTCAGCCGTGGCAAAGGCTACCTGCGCGGCAGCATCCGCCTGGTTGCTCCCTTCGGCGCCGTTGCCGGCATTATCGTGGTCATGATTGTGGGCGTCACCGGTTCGCTGGCCGCGCTGGGCGATACGCTCTTCCCGGCTACCTCGCTGGGCGTTGCCATGGCACAGGATTTCTCCTCCACCAGCGGTTGGCTGGTGCGCTGGCGCTGGATGCATCCCACAGTCGCATTCCTGGCCAGCATCCTGCTCATCTGGCTGCTGATCCGCGCAGTCCGGCGCGGAAAGTACTGGGACAATCGCGGCCTCTCCGCACTGGTTCTATTGCTGCTGGCGATTGTCTATACGCTGGGCCTGCTCGACGTAATTTTATTAGCCCCATTATGGATACAGGTTGCGCACCTGCTGGCCGCCGATACGCTATGGATCGCGCTGGTCGTGCTCACCGCAAGACTGACGCTGCAACCGCTGGAAGCGGAGTAGTAAGTCAGCAAAGTCAGCGAAAATGCCCCGCCGAGACGGGGCATTTTTCTGTTCCCTATTCCCTATTCCCTGTTCTTCCGTTCCCTGTTTCGTTTAGTCCTCAAGCGCTGGGTGATGGGAGCTTTCCCAGCCCAGGTAGCGCGCCGCCTCATGCACGGCCTTAGAAACTTCGCTGAAGTTGGCGGCCACATGGTGCTCAAACCCTTCGCGGCAAATGTACTTCAGCAGCTTTTGCAGTTGCGGAATTTCGGCCACGCCTGCGCCGCCAAATGTTTCCAGTGGATCGTCAGTGAATTTACCCGGACCCGTATAGCCGCGTATCACGCCGCGCCGATCGTCGGTGGAATAGCGGGCATAGGTAATAGCGCCGGCCTTTACGCGGCCCACGCAGGTACCAAAAGTATTTTCCTTGCCCACCGAGCCGGCGATGATCCCCTGAAAGTCCATCTTCACTTCCTTGAAGAAGTGCTTGGGCAGGTTGGAGCAATGGAAGCAAACGCACTTGTTAGGATCGGCGCCGTAGTTATTGTTCCAATCCAATAGCGCCGAAGGAGTGCCAGAGGCCAGGGCCAGCATATACATGCTCAGCGTGCCGGGCACATCCACTTCGCAGGCCGAGGGGATGAGGTTGTTGCTCATCATGCTCATGATGGTGCAGGGCACCACGCCGAAGAATTCTTCCATCGAGGTCCAGCACTGCACGGCGCTGATGGTCACGTTGGCCTGCTTCATCCAGCCGTCGATCACCGCGCCCAGCTTGGCCATTTTGAGCAGCGCCGCATCGGGAATGCCCGCGGTGGTCACATAGCTCTTGATGGCAGCCAGCTTGGCCTGGGCCGCGTCGTCGGTGTCCTTGAGACGGTTGATGCGGCCGAAGATCTCCGACAGGTCAATCGTCTCGACGGTAATGCCGTTGGTCTCTAAGATGCGCTCGGAGTAGCGCACGGTGTTGAAAGCCGTCGGTCGCGCGCCAATGGAGCCGATGCGCAGATTCTTCAGACCCTTTAAGATGCGGCAGACCGCCGAGAACCATTCCAGATCGGCCTTGAACTCCGGCGAATCAAGACTCTCCGTGTGCAGCGTAGTCAGTGAATACGCAATGCCATACTGCATCATGTTGTTGCATGCGCTCATCTTGCCGCAAAAACTATCACCACGCGTCGCCACGGTCATGGCGTCGGAGCGGTCAGGCGTGGCCTGCACCAGCACCGGAACCTTTAACCCGGAGAGCCGGATTGCGTCCACAATGCCGCGCTCCTCGCCAAAGTTGGGTAAGGTGACGATGATTCCGTCAATCTCTTCTGCGTGCTTCTTGAAAAGCTCTGCGCAGCGTTGCGATTCGGCATAGGTTTCCACCGCGCCGTGCTTCGATTCCGCCGGGCTCAACACCACGGCCCGCGCTCCCGCTGCTTCAAGAACCGAAATCATCTTCTCGCGGCCTGCCTTGGCCAGTTGATCCGGGAAAAATCCGCGGTTGCCTACGATCACACCAAACGTCAATACTCTTTGTGCTGCCATCTCTTTCACTCCCTCATGTATCCGACGCGGCGGACACCATGTTCACATTGTTAAAATTGCGGCACAACTCAATTCGTGCCCTGACACAAATCTGATCTTTCAAACGCCTTCTACTTGCCGGCGCGCCCAGGGCGGAACTTCACTACGTAAAACAATCCGAGCAGCGCCAGAACGCCGCCCCACCAAACCGGAGTGTGCAGGTTGGTCAGCTGCACCATCGGCGGATAGCTTCCAGTGTTCCACTCATAGACGCCATAGCCGAAGATCATCAGCCCATAGATCAACAGCAGTACTCCAATGAAAAACCAGATTGGAATTCCGGAGCCACGCATATCGCTTTACCTTCCCTTTCCTCATGTCACAGAGAAAACAAAGACCTCGTTACCAGAACAAAATGTTGAGTACCGCAAAAATGATGACTACCAGAATCGCCCATGTGTATTCGTTCTTATAGAACGGAACCGGCTCTTCCCTGGGCAATGGGGTCACGCCATAGACCAACCCTTCCAACTCCGCTGCCGGCTTGGCCTTGGTAAACAGGCTCACCACGATCACGATGATGGCGGTAAATATAAATGCCCACAGAGCGCGAAATACATTTTCGGCCATCGGCTTGGCGTCGGGCGAAAGAGCGACGCTGGCCAACGCCGCGGGAACCAGCTTGACCCACATGAACAAGCCGGCCGAAAAAACAATGCCCAGAAGCAGGCCCAGAAAGCCTGCCAGCGCCGTGGCGCGCTTCCAAAACATTCCCAATAAAATAGTGCCCAGAAGAGGCGCGATAAAGATGCTGAACAGCGCCTGCACATAGTCCATGATGCCGTGCGCGTGCATCACCAGGTAGGCCGCGCCTATGGACACCGCAACGCCGATCATGATGGAGAACCGCCCCACCAGCACATAGTGGCTGTCGGAACCTGTTTTGTTGATGAGCGGTTTGTAAATATCGTAGGTCCACACCGTGGAGAAGGCGCTGACGTTGCCTGCCATGCCGCTCATAAAGCCGGCAATCAGCGCGGTGATGCCGAGGCCGAGAAGGCCGGGCCCTAGATAGCGCACCATCATCAGCGGCAGGGCCTGGTTGTAGCTGTGCAACTCCGCATCCGGCGCAGCGCTCAAAACTTTCTGCTGGTAAGCCGCAGGCAGCGTGGTCTTGGCCATTGCCGCTGAACAGGCTGACGGATTGTCGATCTTGGCAGTGGAAGATGAGACTGAGCACGAGGCCACCACATCTTCGCCCACCAGTTGGCGGCGGCTGCCGTCGGGATTCTGCAGGAGAACCAATCCCAACAGGCCGGGCAGGATGACGATGAACGGAACCGCCATCTTGAAAAATGACCCGATGATGGGAGCCATGCGCGCGGCACGCAGATTGTGCGCTGCAAGCACGCGCTGGACTACAAGAAAATCAGTGGTCCAGTAGCCGAAGCTGATCACAAAACCCAGGCCGAAGACGATGCCCGTCCAATGCACGCCCATCGGATTGGCTGAAAAATGTCCGGTATCGCGCCATAGATGGAAGTAGCTGTCGGAGTGCATGTTGGCGATGATCTTGGTTTTCAGGCCGTTCACTCCGCCTGCTTGAATCATGCCCAGGATGGGTACCAGCAGCGCGCCGCCCCAGATAAGCACAAACTGCAGGACCTCGTTAAAGATGGCCGAGCGCAGCCCGCCCAGTCCCACATACAGCGCAACCGCGACGGACGAAACCAGAATGCTGAATGTGATATCCCAACCCAGCACGACCTTCATCACCACGGCCATGGCGAACATGTTAACGCCGCTCATCAAAATCATCTCCGTGGCAAAAGAGATGGCGGCAACGCTGCGGGCCGATCCGCCGTAGCGCAGATCCAGATAGCCGGGCACGGAGTGGGTCTTGCAAACGTAATAGAAAGGCATCATCACCAGGCCGAGGAAGAGCATGGCGGGAATGGCGCCGATCCAGTACCAGTGGGTGGCTAGAATGCCGTACTGGTAAGCCGAGCCTGCCCAGCCCATCAGTTCCAGTGACCCCAGATTGGCTGAGACGAAGCTCAAACCGGCGATCCAGGCGGTCATTTCGCGCCCGGCCATAAAGAACTCTTCGCTGGTGTTGGATCTGCCCTTCAGGTAAAAGCCGATCCAGAGAACCATCGCGAAGTAGATGGCGATGATGGCGATATCGAGCGGCCTCAGGTGCGCCAGCGGTACGGAGCCGAGAGCCAGGAGGGACGGTAATGGAGAGAACAGGCCTGAGGCGATTGATGCTGGAACCACTGCTAACATTGTGACCCCTGAATGGGTGAATTCGTCCGCGGAACCTATGGACGTTCGCCATCAAGTAAATGGCTTTACTGCTATGCTTGTCAAGCAGGCAGCGGCCGCCCTGAATAAAGTATCCAGCCACCGGCTCGTACTCTCAAGCAAAACTAAAATAGAGCGCATCCGGGCAGGTCATGCGCTTTCCGCAGGAAGTGTATAATTTCACTGCGTTTGGCAATATTCTGCGCAATGATCGTCCTCGAAAACAAAGAAAGAATGTGCTCGCCATGCGCCTACTGATGGCATTCCTGCTCCCAGACGCGCACCATCAGGTCTCCTGCGGCGTGGCGGAAGGCTACCACTAATGTGTCCTCCGTCTGAGGCTGGCCGCAAAAACACTTGAGATCCACGGCGGACTTGGGCACGGCCATTGCACAGGGCCGGGGCAAGGATGACTTGATCACGCCCGCGATCATGTTGGCAATTTCTTTGGTGGCGTCCAGCGCGTCAGCCTCGCCAACTGCTTCCATTGGCTGCATCAACATGGCCGCCGTAGCTTCGTAGGCCAGCTTACCGGCCATGCGCACCTCGATACGACCCTTCCATTGGCCGGATAGATCCACACACGCCAACATGTGCCCCGCGTCCACGCAAAACTCTTCAGCAACCGGCAGGGTATCCATCTTCATGGCCAGCATCTGCTCCCAGAACTGGGAGTTGGCCTTGATGACAGATTCTTCGTTGAGTTGAGCCCGCATGTGCCGCACTCCCATTGCGAGATTTTTTATTAAAAATCTTTTTCTCTCCTCAACTTATCGGACAGCTCTCAGAAAGCGTTAATCTGCGGCGATGCGGTACGGTTTCCATCATCATTGGTAAATCCTCATGGTGAACCGCATCACTTCAACCGCCCTCGATCATCCCGCACGTAAGCTTGATAAGCATCAGCCTTCCTGATTGACCACCTTTGCGCTGATAGGTGTTCGAACCAGGAGCAATACGCTTGCAGTGGCGAAGAGAGGCATCAATCCCGCGACCAGAAACGCAGGGCCGTAGGAAAAGCGATCAACCAGAACGCCAACGGCAATGGTGAAGACAAAGCCCACCATGCCTGCCGCCAATCCGCTGAGCCCTGTAACCGTGGCCACAACATCTTGGGGAAACAGGTCAGAGGGCAGCGTGAGGCCCATGGTGGACCAGCTCGCGTAACCCCAAAGTGCAAAGCAGATCAAACCCAGCGCGGCATAGACGCTGTGAACGCTGGCGGCGGGAATGCCGGCAAGAATCGGCAGGCAACTGAAGACGCATACCCAAAGGCGTGCGCGTACCACGGGAATGCCACGGCGAATGCAGTATCCCGAGATCAGTCCGCCGGTGAAGTTGCCAAGATCGGCTGCGACAAACGGCATCCATGCAAAGAGGGCGATCCTTTGCAGGCTGAAACCGCGCGCATCGCTCAGGTACTGAGGCAGCCAGAACACATAGAACCACCAGATGGGGTCAGTAAGCGCGCGGCCCAGAACGATGCCCCATACGTTTCGCTCCTTTAAGAGCTTGAGCCAACGCTTTGGACCGCGCTCCGGAGAGGCGCTGGGTACTTCCTGGCCGGCGCGAATATACGCAACCTCTGCCGGTGTCACCCTCGGATGACGGTCCAGCTTATGGTAGACGCGCAGCCACATAAACAGCCAGATAAAGCCCAGCATCCCTGTAACAACAAAAGCAGCTTGCCAGCCGAATTTGATGGCGATCAAGGGAATGGACAGCGCCGCCACGGCTCCTCCCACGCTGGAGCCGCTGTCAAAGATAGCCACCGAGAGGCTGCGCTCCTGGCTGGGAAACCACTCGGCAACCGTCTTGCTGGCGCCGGGCCAGTTCAGGCCTTCTCCAATGCCGAGCAGAAATCGAAAGGATGCAAAGCCAAAGACAGAGGAGGCGAATCCGGTGAGAATGTTGACCACAGACCAGAAAATAACGGCCAATGCCAGCCCAAGCCGCGTTCCCACAGCATCAAGAAAGATGCCGCCCAGAAGCCATGTGATCGCATACGAGATCTGAAACGCTCCAAAGATCTTGGACAGATCGGTGTGCGACAGATGATATTGCGCCGAGATCATCGGAGCCAAAACCGAGAAGGTCTGGCGGCTGATGTAGTTGATTACCGTCGAAAAGAAGAGCGTCCAAACAATCCACCACCGCACTCTTCCCGGGCTGGTGCGTTTGGGTGGTTTCCCTGCTTGCTGCATGATATTTACTGGACTCATCTCATCTCGCTGTTCCGATTCCCTCTTTATGGAAGTTTCTGGATAGATGCTTCGTTTTTAATAGTTGTTGGAGCCGCGATCGCAGTAATTGAATCGATATCGAAGTACTTGTATAGATCGAGACAGAAGAGATCGGGCGCGGAGCGAAAGGCCACTGGTGTGTCAAGCAGATAACTCAGGCTATTCATTGCATGGCGGCTGGTAATGACTGAGAATGTATCTGGGTCGAGAGCCGCCGCCACCGCGGCAATGACGGCTGAACGGATGCCGTCTGTCTCAATCTGAATTTTCTGATGTGTATTGTTGACTTGCAGCCAATGGGCAATTCCCAGCAACTGCGCAACCTCGATGCCAAGCGGACGATCGCCGGCGCTTGATACCAGCATTTCCCAATCCGTTGGATCGGGGGCTTGCGGGCGGGTAAATCCATTGAAAAGCAGATCGAGGGCCAGCACTTGCTCGCCGTGATTCACATGCCTGGATACGGCATCGCTGGAAGCTTCATAGCCCTTATCGTTCAAGATGATGGTCGCCGGAGCATCTTCGCCCGCGTCATTGGCCTGCAACCAGATGCCGGTGGCGCTCAGTCCATTGCTAAGGTCGAAACGGTAGGACAATGTTTGAATCGCCATGCGCCTGGTGTTGCTCATTCTCCATGCATTTTCCACCGTGACTGGTGCATAGCGCGTAACTTCCTTCAGCTTTTCACGCTGGGCGGCGACCCATGAACTGCGAGCATTGACTTCGGACGAATTATCCGGTCTTGCAATAGTGGCTGCGATCTTTTTTGCCAAGCCAATAATGGTTAAATTGTCCGCTGGGATGTCTACAGCGAGTTCCTCAGGTGTCCTGACCTCGGTAGAACTGGGAATCTCTTCAGTAATGGCAGGCATATGAAAGTGTTCGGCGAAGAAGCTGTATGCATGCAGGCGGTTCACCAGTTGATAGTTATGCGTGCCAGGATCGGTACTCTCATACCAGGCGAGAGCATCGGGCTTGCCGTACAGTTTAAAGAAGGGCTTGATCTTATCGTAGTTATCCGGTTTTACCAGGACAGCGCGAAAACAGCAGTTATCTTCTGCATTATGGATTAGCAGAGTGGGCCGTGGCGCGCGCATTGCGACTAGAGAGGAGTAGTCCTCACCCAGACTGAAATCGGTAGGATTCTCCTCGATTTCGCCAGTATCTCCGGGGTGATTGATATTGAACGGGAACGATCCAAAGCCGGCTACTTCCACGCTGACTGCAACACGCTGATCGAGTGCGCTTAGCATGATCGTTTGCCATCCGCCTCCGGACAAACCCGTCATTCCCAGCCGGCTTGCATCGACCTGCGGCAATGAAGCCAGATAATCCAGTCCACGCCGCATGCCAAGATAAAAGAAGCCGAGAGCATTGGAACCTACCAGGTCGAGTGCGGCGGCATCATCGTGATCGTCGCCTTTCAAATGCAACTCACCAAACCCTACCCATCCGATACTGAGCGCGATGATGCCTCGCTTGGCGAAGTTGATGCATCGTTTCTGTTCATACTCCGCCGCGTTGCCTTTGGGTTCATGGCCAATCACATTGAGGATTGCCGGCGCTCGACCGCTGAGTTTCTCCGGTTCATAAAGAATGGCAGGCGCGTAGAAGCCTGGCACGATCTCATAGCGAAACCTGCTTACACGGTACCCGTTCCGCGTTTCTGTAGTTCCCGCCTGTTGAAACATTGGGTCGGATTCTACCCACTCAATGGGCCATCCGTGAAAAGCGACGTTATTCAGAATGTGCTTGCGCAATTTTTGCTGCTGTTCAGTCCAGTCGTTGGCGCTCCTCGGCGATGGCAAAGGCGTGATGCGGTGAATCAGATATTGCTGTAACTGAAAAGCGGTAACATCCGCCGATTGTACCGGCTGCGAGAGCACGCTCTGCAGGGTGGCAGCCGTTGTTTGGTTATACGCAGTTGCTGCCGTCAGCGAAAGTATGACCGCAATGACAATCGCACAACTTCGTCTAGTCGATTTCATATGCCCGCCCCCAATATCATATTCAAGGTGGATCGCGGTCCGGCGGCAGAGAATAATCGCCGCCTGGGGATTGTCAGAGCAACTCTAGCATCATGAGAGTTGCAGGCTCGAACACAGGGCGTGATCGGCCTGGATGATCGGCCATCTGTTCGCTCGGTCGACAATGCCCCCGCGTAGCACTCATGTTTGCTAAGTGAAATACGGCTGGACCGGGTCAGTATAACAGGGAAATACGCTTCCATGCCGGGCTATCGAAGCAAGACGGCGGTTGCTTCTCCGCATGGGCGGCGTGCCATGCCGGTATACATGCGCGGGGCCAATGCATTAGCCTTTTAGAGTTATGAGAATGCAAAATAAATCTGCTGCGCGATGGAATTTTCTTTTTGCGCTTGCATGCCTCCTGCCGGTTCTGCTCTCGTGCGCCTTGGCCTCGGCCCAGGCGCCCCTGCCGGACTCACCCGGCATCGAGGCCAAAGCCCACGCATTGCTGGCCAAACTCACCCTCGAACAAAAAATCGAGTTGATAGGAGGCGTGGATGGAATGTTTACCAATGCCTCGCCCTCCATCGGACTGCCACGGCTGAAAATGTCCGATGGCCCGGAGGGCGTGCGCACCTGGGGACCAACTACTGCCTGGCCCGGAGGCGCAGCGCTGGCCGCAACCTGGGATACAGCACTGGCGCGCAGAATTGGCGAGGGACTGGGCAGGGATGCCCGCGCCCGCAGCGTGAATTTTCTGCTCGGACCCGGCGTGAACATCGCCCGATCGCCCCTGGCCGGCCGCAACTTTGAGTATTTTTCCGAGGACCCCTTTCTGGCCGCCAGCATGACGGTTCCATGGATTGAGGGCGTCCAGGCCCAGGGCGTGATCGCCACCGTCAAGCACTATGCCTTGAACGATCAGGAGTATAACCGGCACAATGCGAGCTCCGATGTGGACGAGCGGACCATGCGCGAGATTTATTTGCCGGCCTTTGAGGCCGCCGTCACCCAGGCTCACGTGGATGCGGTCATGAACTCCTACAACCTGATCAACGGCGTCCATGCTACCCAGAACGAGTTTCTCAACCTGAAGGTGCTCAAGGGCGACTGGAACTTCCACGGCATTCTGATGTCCGACTGGGACGCCACCTACGACTCAGTGGGCGCGGCCAATAACGGCCTCGACCTTGAAATGCCCAGCCCGCGTTTTATGAATGCCAGGGGTTTGCTTGCCGCAGTCAAGGATGGATCGGTAAAAGAGTCGACCATCGACGACAAGGTTCTGCGGTTGGTCCGCCTTGTGTTGCGCTACGGCTTCCTCGACCATCCCCAATTCGACCCCGCCGACGCCACCTATTCCGTGGCCGATCGCACTGTTGCCCTTGAAGGCGCCCGCGAGAGCATTACCCTGCTGAAAAACGAAGGGGCGCTGCTTCCTCTCAACCCGGCCAGGATCAAGACCGTCGCCGTCATCGGACCCAATGCTTATCCGGCGATTACCGGCGGCGGCGGTTCCTCTGAGGCGCAAGCCTTTGAGCCCGTCAGCATCCTCACCGGCATCGCCAACGCAGCCGGGCCCAACGTCAGCGTGCTTTACAGCCGCGGCCTGCCCGACACAAACGAACTCTTCAAGAACACGCAATGGGACGGCGCAATCAAAGTGGCTACCTATCCCAGCAAGGACTTCACCGGTACGCCGGAAACCACCAATCCGCAAAATATAGCCGACTGGAAACCCGATATGTGGGGACCGGAAGACAAGGCTCCCCGCAGCATTCGTTACACGACGGCATTCAAAGCTGCCAAGGCCGGCAAGTATCTGCTTCTGGCCGCTGCCTCCGGCGAAGACGCCTTCAAGGTGATCGTTGATGGAAACGCGGTGATTGACCAGCCCCGCGCAGAAGGCCAGTCTCCCCGATTCAGCTCGCTGGATCTCGAAGCCGGCCAGAGTGTGAAGGTCGTGGCGGAATATCTGCCCCACTCGCCCGGCGTCCGTTTCGGCCTTGGTTTGGCCTATGAGCCGGACCTGGTCTCCGCGGAAGCAAAGGCCATTGCAGCTGCAGCGGACGTGGTGGTTGTGGCCGCCGGCTTCGGTCCCGCGACGGAGAGCGAGGGATTTGACCGCACCTTCGAACTGCCCTGGGGGCAGGACGCGCTGATTGAAGCCGCAACCGCGGCCAACCCACACACCATCGTCACTCTCAACGGTGGCGGCGGCACCGATACCCGTCGCTGGCTGGGCAAGGTACCCGCACTGCTCTACACCTACTACCCCGGTCAGGAAGGCGGCACGGCTATCGGCGAGGTCCTCTTCGGCAAGCACAACCCCGAGGGCAAGCTGCCGGTGAGCTTCGACCGCAGTTGGGACGAGAACCCCTCGGCCGCCTGGTACTACCCGGTCAAGGGCGCCGATACTACGCTGCACGTCACCGAGCCCGGCGAGAATCCGGTCGATTACGTCATCGGCCACGTGAAGTACGGGGACGGCCTGATGGTCGGCTACCGTTATTGGACCACCACCGGCAAGCACCCGCTATTCCCGTTCGGCTTCGGCCTCAGCTACACCACGTTCAGCTTCTCCAACCTGCACGCGCCCGCGATGGCAGCCTCCGGATCAACCGTTTCCGTATCCTTCGACGTGACCAACACCGGCCGTGTTGCCGGCGCCGAAGTAGCCCAACTCTACGTATCCGACCCCTCCGCCAGGGCCACCCGCCCCGAGCGCGAATTGAAGGGATTTGCCAAGGTCCGCCTGGCTCCCGGCGAAACACGGCACGTCACAGTGAACCTTGACGCACGCGCCTTCAGCTATTGGGACTCGACAGCCCACAAGTGGACCATCGATCCCGGCAAGTTCGTAATTCACGTAGGCGACTCCAGCGAAAACACGCTCCTCAACGCGAATCTGACACTCAATTAGCGCATTTCGCCTATAGGTACAGAGTGACTCTCTACTAGTCTAAAGATTACCGGTCCCAGCAAGAATAAGTAGCGCCGGCCTCCCGGCCGGCTGTAGCGTGGACCACCCGGTCCACGCTCACTCTCCCCCTTCTGCAGAGCTGCTCTAGACTGTGCAGCTGACCGACGGCCTGCCGCTTTCACAGAGTAGGCCATTTGATTTTCGGCAGGCAGATGCAAAACGGCCTCCGCGCAGGGCGGAGGCCGTTGGTGTGTGCGGAGCGGCTGGGTTGTTTACTTCAGGTTGCCGCTTGAATCTATCGTGATGCCGCCAGACCCTTTGCTCTTTTTCTCTTCGTTGGCCTTGCGCGTGCCCATCGATTGAGAAGTCCAATCCTTGGCTGCCGCTATATCCGCTTTTACCGCCGCGGGGTTGCCGTAGTCCACATCCGCCTTACGCCGGTAAATCAAGTTCATATAGGTCATGGCATCGTCATAATTGGGCCGGTCCGCTATAGCCTGTTTCAGATAATCCAAGGCCTCGTCCACCAGCGGACCATTCTCATCCTTGAGAGGGGCCATAATCTTTTTGGGTACCTTGACATTGCCCTCGCCGTCATCGTTAAAGCCGTTCGGCAACAGCGCTTTGAGCGTATTTTCGTGCGCCTCTGTCCAGTAGATCACGCCTACAGTGTAAGCAGCCTCGGCGTCATTCTTATCTT
>Ga0224555_1001725_pt1 | contig 28906 bp, 23 predicted proteins | sample 714S23034metaG_FD_180687 | JGI IMG/M metagenome (GOLD analysis project Ga0224555, IMG submission 180687) | Peat soil microbial communities from Stordalen Mire, Sweden - 717 S2 30-34 | ecosystem: Environmental > Terrestrial > Soil > Wetlands > Peat | place: Sweden: Norrbotten County, Stordalen...
ACGCTGCTCCAACGTCAAATAGCTGAATATACTGTCCTGAACTCGCTCGTCTCCACGCATACTCAGTAGACGAACCAAAATCAAAATCAGCCGAAGACCCGAACCAATTTCAACAAGTTCCTAGAGGTCTTGGAGAGATGCGATCCGCATACAAAGCGGTGCTTTCACGAGCTAGAACAATATCTGTGCGCAGGTCCAAAACGAGAAAAGTTCAAGAAGCTGGCAGGCCGGATCCGTGACAATCTCGCCTTCCACTACGACGAGAGCGGAAAGCTCATTGCGGAGGCAATATCTGATAGAGCCGCACGGCCCAACGCAAAGGTTTCGTTAGTCACGCGGGGAGACACCATACATTCCTGGCATTTCAAAGTCGCAGACGACGTGGTGGACAGCATTGTCGTCCGTCAAATTTGGGGTATTCCGCACGACGCGGACCTCCGAGCCCACGCCGACTCCATTGCTGAAGAAGTCCGTACAATCTTATGCGAGTTCCTTGAGTTTTCAGGAGAGTTCATCTGGAAGTATTTGTAGCGGGCGTTTCAAAGGAAGTGTTGCTCCGCAGCTACGACGAGTGAATTTCGAGAGGCAACGAGAATGGCTTGGCCTTCAAGAATCTGCATAATTTGCTCCGAACCTTTTGAACTAGAGCCACAAAAACCCGGCTTCGCCAACCGCTGTCCTAAGTGCAGCTCTCCAAAGCCGTTGGACCCAAAGGTGGCACGTCAGGCCGATCGTGAGCGGAGGCGACAAACAATTGAAGCAGCGATTCGCGCTGAAACGAAGGCCAAGCAACTCGCGGCGGCCCAGGGCGAAGAAGCCGCGGCAACTGAACACGAAAGACGAATTCAGATACTGCGCCTGATGAAAAGCAAGCTCGAGCTGTTACTCCCGCGCGAGTCAAAATAGGAACGTAGTGAGGCTCAAAAAAAATCAAAGCGTCCATGCGCAGCGCTTCGCTTCAGCCCTCCATCACCCGCTGCACCCGCGCCGCTTGCAGCAAGGGCAGTGTCTGATCTACGCAGCTACTCCTTCCACTCCCGATCGACGTAGCACCACAGCCACCGCTCGTCGGGCTGGGCCGACGCGATCACCGGATGGCCCTTCGCCTGGAAGTGTTTGGTGGCATGGCGGTTCTTCGAGGAGTCGCAGCAGCCCACATGCCCGCATTGGAGGCACGTCCGCAGATGCACCCACGTGTCGCCCATGGCCACACACTCTGCGCAGACGTGCGTCTTGGGCGCGACGTAATGGCTGTGGGCGAGATGTTCGCAGACCGGCATTCGTTCCCCCCGGATGGTTGCCTTCCCCATCGCTATCCAGTCGGATGCTATCAAATGCGGTGCTGTCGAGGTAGATGCCGCCCCTGCGATGCGCCCAATTCACCCCTGCCGCCCGCTGATAATTGAGGAATGCGGGCAAGCATACAGGGCCGGAAACCAGAACATGAGAAACTTCCCGGAAACACCAGGACGGTGCGCGAGTATATCGGCTATCTGCGCGTCGAAAAAGGCATGCGCCCGGCCACCTGCGAGGCTTACGCCCACGATCTGGAGCAGTTCGCCGAACAGCTCGAAAATCGCGGCGCGCTGCTGTTGACGGCCGTCGAGGCCGACGTCAGCGGCTTCATGGCGCACCTGCGCGGCAACCACGTCGATGCCCGCTCCATCGCGCGGAAGCTGAGCTGCCTGCGCGGCTTCTATCGCTGGCTGCTGCTGGACAAGCGCATCGCGCACGATCCCACCGTCACCATCGAAAGCCCCGCAAGCTGGAAGGTTCTCCCCAAGTCGCTTGCCGAAACCGAAGTATCCGACATGCTCGAGCGCAGCGCCGCCGCCGCCCGCAATCCGGACATAGCTCCCGCCGCCGCCGCGCTCGCCCTCCGCGACCACGCCATCCTCGAGCTCCTCTACGCCGGCGGCCTGCGCGTCGGCGAGATCGTCGCTCTCGGCGAAGAGGACCTGCATCTCGACCAGGCCCGCGCCCAGGTCTGCGGCAAGGGCGACAAGGAGCGCATCGTCCCGCTCGGCCGCCGCGCGGTTGAGGCGCTCGACCAGTATGTCAAGCGCGGCCGTCCCGCACTCGCCCGCGGACGCATGCAGCGGGCGCTGTTCCTCAGCGTGCGCGGACGCGCGCTCACCCGCCAATGGGTGTGGGAGATGGTGCGCGGCGCCGCCGGCTCCGGTGGCAATGTCCGCAAGGCCAGCCCGCACATGCTGCGCCACAGTTGCGCCACCCACATGGTGGAGCACGGCGCCGACCTGCGCAGTGTCCAGCGCCTGCTCGGCCACGCCGACATCGCCACCACGCAGGTCTACACCCACGTCGCGATGGAGCATCTCAAGCGCGTCCACCGCGAGCATCACCCGCGCGGCAAGCGCCGGCAGGACACAGCCAACGCTGCTGTACGCGAAACCGCGCAGGCGGTGGCCGAATGAAGCCCGTCGCCAGTGAATTCGAAACGCTCGGCGAGCAGTTTCTCGCCATGCTCCAGAACCAGCGCAACGCCTCCGCGCATACCATGCGCGCGTATCGCCGCGAGGTGCTCAACTTCGCCGCGTACCTGCGCGAGACGCTTGGCGTGCATGCAAAGATCGCAGCCGTCGACCACCTGCACATCCGTGCCTACCTCGGCCTCCTTTACGAACGCAACCTCACCAAGGCCAGCGCCGCGCGCGCCCTCGCTGCCATTCGCTCGTGGTTCCACTGGCTGGCCCGGGAGCACAAGCTGGTGCAGAACCCGGCCGTGCTGGTCAGCACGCCCAAGCTGCCAAAGCATCTTCCCCGCGTGCCCAGCATGGAAGAGGTCAACGGCCTGCTGAACTCCATGGAGACCAGCGAAGGCGTGGCCACCAAGAATGACGCCGCCGCATGGCCCGAACGCGACCGCATGATCTTCGAGCTGCTCTACGGCTGCGGCATCCGCAACTCCGAGTTGGTCGGCATCGACCTGCCCGACATCCAGTGGAAGAACGACGCCATCCTGGTCAAGGGCAAGGGCCGCAAGCAGCGCTACGTCCCCCTGGGCGACGAGGCCGCCCTCGCCATGCACGCCTATCTTCCGCAGCGCGAGGCCCGGCTGCGCACCGCCGGCAAGCTTGCGCTCGTCGCCGACGGCCCGCTGGTTATCAATCTGCGCGCGCGGGGGAACACGCGCCTTACGACACGAAGTGTCGGGAGATTAGTCAAGCGCATCGCGCTCTCCCGTGGACTCGCCTCCGATGTGCATCCGCACACGCTGCGCCACGCCTTCGGCACCCACATGCTGGAGGAGGGCGCCGACCTGCGCGCCATTCAGGAGATGCTCGGCCACGAGCGCCTCTCCACCACCCAGCGCTACACCCAACTCACCGCTGCCCAGGTCCAGCGCGTCTACGACGAAACCCACCCCCGCGCGCGTTGACGCAAATCCGTTTACCGCACAAACCTACCGATTCTGCGTGACTATTTTGCGCGCGTGTAGATACTGATCCGCATGAGCGCAAGCCTCGATGTGCGTCACGCAATCCACGAAGCCAACCGCGTGTTCTGTCGCTACCCGGTGCGAATTTGCCTGCCGATGATTCTGTTCGGCGTGGTCTCCTACGCAGTCACGCCGTTCTTGACGCCGGGCATACACCTCTACTGGCTGTATATTCTCATCGATGGGCTTGGTACGTTTTGGCTCGTCTCGTTAGTTGAGGTGGTCGTCGCCTCCATGTGCCTGCGCGCCCTGGAGGGTACGGAACCGGGCGCGGCACAAGTGAGCGAAGCCCTGCACTATCGCGGGTTCGGCGCTCTGCTCTGGGGTCTCCTGCTCCGCTATGTCGGTTGGGGTCTGCTGCTAGGGTTGGGTGGCGGGGTCGCTGCAATCCTGAGTTCTGGCATATATGCGGCGGTAGCACCCGTAAACGGCATCAGCGCGGGTGCGGGAGGAGGCCACCTGGCCGGCATTGCTATCGGTGCAATCGTGGGTGTGGTATTCGTGACGCTCATTTTTTGCCGCTATATGTTCGTCCTTCCGATGCTTGTTATCGCGCGCACATCAGGGCCGGGATTTCTCGACGATTGCGTGAGACGAACTCTGCAGGTTTGGAAAACGGCCGCTCTGGTTCTGGTGGCCGGAACCGCTCCCGCTTTCGCACTTACTGGAATTGAGTTTCCGTTGACGCGGAAAGATCTGACGCAACCGACCTTTCCGCATGGGGCGCATTTGGCCATTCAGCTGATCGGCACCCTCGTTATGGACTGCTATGCCGCGTGGTTCATCTTGCTGAAGACTGGGCTCGCGGTACAACTCATATCCGCGCAACCGGCGAGCCCCTCCGAGCCATCGGCAAAGTCGGCAACGGGCCTCGCCGACGGCCTCGTCCTCTAATACCTCGGCACGCTCGGGTCGATCACCCGCGACCACCCATCGATCCCGCCTGCCAGCGACTGCGCCCGCTCGAACCCCTGCCCGCGCAGCCACATCGCCACCGACAGCGACCGCTGCCCATGGTGGCACAGCACCACGATGTGCGCGTCCGGATCCAGCTCCGCATGGGCGCGCGAGGTCACGTCGCCCATCGGCATCAGCAGGGAATCGGGCAGGCTCGCCGTTTGAAACTCCCACGGCTCGCGCACATCCAGCAGCACCGGCGCCTCTACCCCCGCAGCCGAGCGCAGGTGCGCAAAAGTTTGCGGCGGTATCTCAGGGTCAAGCGGGGCAGCAGGCGAATCGGACATGACCTAAGGATAGCCGCAGAAACCGCGTCCCGGAAGCTACTGTAGGCATACGATTTGCGCCAAAACCGCATCCAATCAAGGAAATGGCCTCGCTTGCTCCAGCATCGCCGCAGAATGGATACTGGAAGTTGCAGTACGGAAGGTGAAAGTGCCCGAAAAGGTATTGATCGTGGAAGACGAAGCCCACGCCCGCACGGGGCTGACTGAGCTGGTGGCGTCGTGGGGCTTTCGCGCCGAGGGTGCCGCCGACGGCGCTGAAGGCCTGGATCGTGTGCGCCAGTGGTCGCCCGGCATCGTGGTCACGGACCTGAAGATGCCACGCATGGACGGCATGGAGCTGCTCGCCCGCATCAAGGAGCTGCAGCCGGGCGTGGTGGTGGTCATGCTCACCGCGCAGGGCTCCATCGAGTCCGCCGTCGAGGCGATGCGCCTGGGTGCGTACGACTACATCCCCAAGCCCATCGACCCCGTGCGCCTCCGCACCATCCTGCAGAACGCCAACAGTCAGCGCGAGGAGAACTCGAACGTCGAACTCGAAGTTACCCGCCGCCAGTCCCGCGACGCCGGCGTTCTCGGCGCGCTGGTCGGCTCGTCGCCGCCGATGAAGGCGATCTTCCAGATGATCGAGCGCATCGCACCCTCCAACGTCTCGGTCCTGGTCACCGGCGAGAGCGGCACCGGCAAGGAACTCGCAGCCCGCTGCCTGCACGACCTCAGCTCCCGCCGCCTGAAGCCATTCGTCGCGGTCAACTGCGCCGCCATCCCGGAGACGCTGATCGAGAGCGAGATCTTCGGCCACGAGAAAGGCGCATTCACCGGGGCCATCGAGCGCCGCGCCGGCTGCTTCGAACTCGCCGAGGAAGGCACGCTGCTGCTCGACGAGATCGGCGAGATGCCGGCCGCCACCCAGACCAAGCTGCTCCGCGTCCTCGAAGACCGCAAGCTCCGCCGCCTGGGCAGCAAGGCCGAAACCCCGGTTGACGTGCGCGTCATCGCGGCCACCAACAAGGACCCGCAGCAGGCGGTGCAAAGCGGCCAACTGCGCGGCGACCTCTTCTATCGCCTCAATGTCTTCAATATCCACATGCCTCCGCTGCGCGAGCACTCCGCGGACATTCCCGCCATCGCCGCGAAGATGATCGACGACATGAACCAGCGCCACTCCTGTACCATCTCCGGCGTCGCGCCGGACCTGCTCAAGCGGCTGCTGGCCTACGACTGGCCCGGCAACGCGCGCGAGTTGCGCAACACCATCGAGCGCGCCACCATCCTCGCCGGTTCGGGTCTCATCCAGGTCGAGCACCTGCCGCCCAACTTCGGCGAACCTGGATACGCGACCCGCCTCGCTCCCGCATCCGAAGCCCAGGGCGCGCCGCCCGCGCGCGACGACGACCGCACCGTCCGCGTCGAGGTCGGCACCACGGTTGATGAAGCGGAGCGCCAGCTTATTCTCAAGACCCTCCTCTCCACCCACAACAACAAGACCCGGGCTGCCGAGATCCTCGGCATCACTCCAAAGACGTTGCAGAACAAGTTGAAGGAGTATTCGAGCGCCGCCGCCACTGCCGCCACTGCGGCCCCTGCGCTTGACGTGCCCTCGGTTACGGCGGAGTAGTCCAATGCGCCTCAGAACGAAGCTCGTGCTTACGGCCACCGGACTCACCTTCGGCATCGTGCTCGTTCTGTCCGTCCTCTTCCTCGGGGCACTTCTCCGCCAGCGCATTGAGCAGACCTCCGCCGCCAACGATGTGCTCGCCCGCGAGGTGCTGCTGGCCACCGAGCAGGCCCTCAGAACCGGCCTCGCCGCAAATCCTCCGCCCGCCAATGTGCCGCCGGACCAGGCCGACGAGGCGCTGTATGCCGCCGTAACCGACGTATTGCGAAACAGCGACGATCTTTCCAGCACGATGGACGGCATTCTGCGCTACTCGCCTACGGTGGAGGACGTCAGCATCACCGACCCTCACGGCTTCACCATGATGTCGACCGATCCCGATGCATTGAATCAGCGCGCGCCCTATCGCGACAGCTTCGACCGCCTGCGCGACGGCAACGTCTTCTTCCAGATGCGCGGGATCTTCGGGAAGCCCAAGGTACTCGATATCGCCGTGCCGCTCGACCGCAATCACATGCCGTTCCTCATCGTTCACGTCGGGGTGCGGACGACCTTTCTGAGCAAAGCCTACGAGCCGTTCCTGCGCGCCGCGCTGGAGTTCGTCCTGCTGGCTACGCTGGCCTCCATGTTGGTCGCGGCATTGCTCTCTGCGGTTGCGCTGCGCCCGCTGCAGGCCATTGGCGAACAGTTGGACCGCCTCACTCTGACTCGCGGCGATGGCTCCGGCAATGTCCTCCCCGGCCAGCCCACGTTGCCGCTCGACGCGCCGTCCCGCGGGGCCGATCCCGTTGGCCGCGTCACCCGCACCATCGACCGCCTCGGCCGCCAGATACGCAGCCAGGAAGAGGGTTACACCGCCCTCCAGACGAATCTGAATCAGATGCTCGACACCTTGCGCGATGGTGTACTGCTCTTTACGGCAGACCGCCGCGCCGTCATGGTCTCGGACGCGGTTGCTCATTTCATCGTGCGCCCGGACGCCAACTCCGAGGAACCTGCGGTCGAAGACATGGTCGGCATGCGGCTCGAGCAGATATTTCTTCCCGAAACACGGCTTGGCACTGCCGTATTGGCGGCCTTCGATCGCGGCGCGCAGATCTCCGCCGACACGGTTACCCTGGAGGACGGCCGCCAGGTGCAGATCTCCCTCGACCACATCGGCAACACCCGCGGCAACGGCAATCGCATCGAGCCCGATCACGACATGGGCACCCTGCTCACCCTGCGGGACACTGGCTCCGCTCTCGAACTCGAGCAGGAGATGGAGGTCGCGCGCCGCCTCGCTGCCATCGGCAGGCTCACCGCCAACGTCGGCCACGAGGTGAAGAACCCGATCAACGCCATGGTCGTCCACCTCGAACTGCTGCGCGGCAAGCTCTCCGCCGGTCCCATCGAGCGCGCCAGCGCCCAGAAGCACGTCGAAATCCTCACCGACGAGATGCATCGCCTCGACCGCGTGGTTCAGACCCTCGCTGACTTTTCCCGCCCCATGGATCTCGAGCTCCGCGAGCACGACCTCATCCGCGTCATCGACCAGACGCTCGACTTGGTCCGTGCCGAACTCAAGGAGCACGGCGTCAGCATCGAGTCCGAGGCCCCGCCGCAGCCCGTCCCCGTGCGCGTGGACGACGAACTCATGCGCCAGGCATTCCTCAATCTCTTGCTCAACGCCATGCAGGCAATGCCTTCGGGCGGTATCGTCCGTGTCTCCGTCCGGCGCGAACAGCGCCTCGCCATCGTCGAAATCGCCGACACCGGAGTGGGCATCTCCGCGGCGCTGCTGCCGCGCATCTTCGACCTCTACTTCACCACCAAGCCCCGCGGTAGCGGCATCGGCCTTGCCATGACCTATCGCATTCTTCAGTTGCACGGCGGGGTCATGCAGGTCCGCTCCGACGCCGACCCTGCATCGCCCAAACGCGGCACCACCTTCACCCTTCAGATTCCCATCTCCAGCGCTTCGGCGAAGGAGGGTCGCAGTCAGCCGCTTCTCGCCAACAGTGCCGAACCATCCGACCCGCTGGCTACTACCATGGAGAGGAAGGAGATCGCTTGATCCGGCGCCACCATCTCGCGCAGCGTCTCTCCGCCACGCTCATTCGTGTCCCCGCGGTGTCGCTCGTCCTCGCCGCCGGCCTCGCCGGATGCCACCATAAGCCCGTAGCGCTGGTCATTCCCCAGGCAGCGCACGCGCCGATCGAACTGGAGACCATTCCGCCTCCCGACTCGCCTCTCATGATCGCGACCTTGCCCGTGCCTGAACCGGAACCGCTGCCCCCCTCGGAACCGCCCAAGCCGGCCCCAAGGAGGAGACCTGCGCCGAAAGAAGAACCCCAGCCTCCTGTGCAGGTTGCAAGCGCACCTGAGCCTGCCGCATTAGCAATTGGCACGCTCTCCACCGGAGGTGATGCTTCGCCGCAAAGCCAGCAGCAAGCGCAGGACCTGATCGCATCGATCCTCAAGCGAATAGCGGCTCTGCCCGCAAAAACGGCCGATGCCCAGAAGAAACAGATTCGCCAGATCAAAACCTTCATCCTTCAGGCCCAGAAGGCGCTGAACTCCGGCGACGCCGAGGGAGCAAAAAACCTGGCCACCAAGGCCAAGCTGCTCATGGACGACCTGGAAAAGAAGTAGCCGCGGCCTGCGCAATCGCTGACCACTGCCCTTACGCCTGCGCCCCGTGACACTTCTTATATTTCTTCCCCGAGCCGCACGGGCATGGATCGTTGCGCCCGACCTTCTCTCCGGTCACGCGTGGTCGGCTGCCATTTGTGCTCTCACCGGCGCCCGCCGCGCGTGCCTGCTCCAGTTCGCGCTTCTTCTTCCGCGCAAACTCCCGCTCCAGCTCGTCGATGGTCGTCGAGGGAGCGCGCGTCGGAATCGGCACTGGCGCGTGGGCCTGCCCCTCGCCATTCTGTCCGGGCATCGGAAGTCGCTGCTGCACCGGAGGCGAAAGCGACGAAGGTTCAGAGACGCGCTGAGGCATCTGCTCGACCGTCTCAATCGGCTGGCCGTCCGGTCCGATGATCTGCATCCGGAACAGGTGCCGCGCCGTGTCCTGCTGGAACTGCATCATCATCGCCTCGAACATCTCGAACGATTCTTTCTTGTACGCCACCAGCGGGTCCTGCTGCGCATATCCGCGCAACCCGATGCCCTCCTTCAGGTGGTCCATCGCCAGCAGGTGGTCCTTCCACAACCCGTCCAGGACGCTCAGCATCACGATCCGCTCGTGGTAGCGCATGGCGGGCGCGCCCAGGATCTGCTCCTTCACGTCGTAGCGCGCGCGCACCGTTTCGAAGATCGTCTCGCCCAGCTCGTGCCGGTTCATCTGGCTCACGTCGATCTTGCCCGGCCCCTCGTTCAGCTTCGCGCCGAACACGTCATACACCTGCGAGAAGATAGCATCCATCTTCCACTCATCCGGGTGCGACTTCTCCGGCGCGTTCTCGTCGAGTATGTTCGAGAGGATCGTGGAAACGTAGTCTTCCGTGATCAGTTGCTTCTGGTCGACGCCCTCCATCAACTGCCGGCGCAGCCCGTACACCGCCTCGCGCTGCTTGTTCATTACATCGTCGTATTCCAGCACATGTTTGCGCGACTCGAAGTTCTGCGCCTCCACCGCCTTCTGTGCTGCCTCGATCCGCTTGGAGATCATGCGGCTCTCAATCGGCACGCCCTCTTCCATGCCCAGCCGCTGCAGCAGCGTGCTCACCCACTCGCGCGCAAAGATGCGCATCAGGTCATCTTCGAGCGAGAGGAAGAAGCGCGACGAACCTGGATCGCCCTGCCGTCCCGCGCGTCCGCGAAGCTGGTTGTCCACGCGCCGCGACTCATGTCGCTCCGTGCCCAGGATGTGCAGGCCACCGGCCCCGACCACCGCCTCGTGTTCCTTCTCCGCCGTCGCCAGGTGCGACGCAATCGCCGCGTCCCAAGCCTCCAGCGTCGTCTCGAACTCCTGGCTCGCGTAGTAGAAGCGCCTCATGCCGGGCCCGGCCGTGGGCGAGATCGCTCCCTCCGCTGCCGACACCGCCCGCGCCTGCGACTTCTTCACCAGGTCCTGTCGCGCCATGAACTCCGGGTTGCCGCCCAGCAGAATGTCGGTGCCGCGCCCGGCCATGTTGGTGGCAATCGTCACCATCCCCAGCCGCCCCGCCTGCGCCACAATCTCCGCTTCCTTCTCGTGGAACTTCGCGTTCAGCACCACGTGGCGCACGCCCTTGCGCTTCAGAATCTCCGAGAGCAGCTCCGACTTCTCAATCGACGTCGTGCCCACCAGCACCGGCTGCTTCACCTCATGCAGGCGCGTGATCTCGTCCGCCACGGCAAAGTATTTTTCCTTCGCCGTTCGATACACCACATCGGAATTCTCGATCCGGCACATCACCCGGTTGGTCGGAGCCACAACAATGTCCAGCTTGTAGATCTTGTCGAACTCCGCCGCCTCGGTCTCCGCCGTGCCCGTCATGCCGGAGAGCTTCTTGTACATGCGGAAGTAGTTCTGGAAGGTGATGGTCGCCAGCGTCTGGTCTTCCTTGCGGATGGCCACGCCCTCCTTCGCCTCCACCGCCTGGTGCAGCCCGTCGGACCAGCGCCGGCCCGGCATCAGCCGCCCGGTAAACTCGTCGACGATGATCACCTCGCCGTCCTTTACCACGTACTCCACGTCGCGCTTGTACAGGTGGTGCGCCTTGATCGCCACCTCGACGTGGTGCTTCAGGTCCCAGTTTTCCGGATCGGCGATGTTGCCGATGCTCAGCAGCTTTTCGATCTTCTCCCAACCCTCATCGGTCACCGTAATGGCGCGCGCCTTCTCGTCCACCACGAAGTCGCCTGACCAGGTCTTGGTTTCGAGCGTCTCGATCAGCTCACCCGCTTCGAGATTCGGAATGATCAGGTTCACCCGCGCATACTTGTCGGTCGTCTGGTCGGTGGGCCCGGAGATGATCAGCGGCGTCCGCGCCTCGTCGATCAGGATCGAGTCCACCTCGTCCACGATGCAGAAGTAGTGTCCGCGCTGCACCATGTCCTTCAACTCGAACTTCATGTTGTCGCGCAGATAGTCGAACCCGAACTCGTTGTTCGTACCGTAGGTGATGTCCGCCCCGTACGCCTCGCGCCGTTGCTCGTCCGAGAGGTCATGCACAATCACGCCGACCGACAGCCCGAGAAAGCCGTAGATCTTGCCCATCCACTCCGCGTCGCGCTTGGCCAGGTAGTCGTTCACCGTCACCACGTGAACGCCGTGCTGGACCAGCGCATTCAGATAGCAGGGAAGCGTCGCCACCAGCGTCTTGCCTTCGCCCGTCTTCATCTCGGCGATCTTGCCCGAGTGCAGCACTATTCCGCCGATCAGTTGCACGTCGAAATGCCGCATGCCGACCGTGCGCACGCCCGCCTCGCGCACTACCGCGAACGCCTCGGGAAGAATCTCCTCGAGCGCCCTCTTCTCTGCAGCCCGGATCGCATCGGCAGCGTCTGGATCAGTAGGGTCGATCTTCTCGGCGGCCACCGAATCCGCAACCCGCTGCCGAAACTCGGCAGTCTTCGCGCGCAACTCCTCGTCCGTCAGCGCCTTGACCGCCGGCTCCAGCGCGCTGATTTGCTCGACCGCCGGAAGCATGCGCTTCACCGCGCGCTCGTTGCTGGTTCCAAAGACCTTGGCAAGCAGTTTGTTAAACAAGCTGGGAATCCTTCATGAAGTCCTTTGGCATCCAATTTGCCCAAGTACAAGTTTACGCGATGTTTGCGCTAGAGGGCGGAAGCTGACGCTTTCGTTACACGCGATGACAATCTTTTACATGCAAATCGCAACCTCGGTGCGTCTTTGTCGGTCTTCGATACGTTTCCTTGGTTAGGAGTTGGAATTGAATTGGAGCTGCACGGAAATCCGGGCCGAGCTTGATTCCTCCAACGCTTTGGAGGTTCTTATGAAAGTTTTCGCAAGAGTATTGGCCACCGCCCTTGTGGGCACGGCCATGGTAGCCGCGCCGGTCCTGGCGCAGACCGTCACCATCGACTATGACCACACGGTCAATTTCCTCAAGTTCAAAACCTACACTTGGGCAAAACTCCACGCCACCGACCCCACCGTCGAAGACCGCATCACGATTGCCCTGAACCGCGACATGGGTGGCAGATATATGACTGAGGTGCCCAAGGGCGGCGACGTCAGCATCATCGCTGTCGAGGCGACCCAGGACAAGCAGGAGTTCACCACTTTCTACAACTCCCTCGGCGATTTTGCCTGGCAGCGTGGTTGGGGCAGCGCGGGTTTCCTCGATTCTCAGGCCACTCTGAACGACGTTCCGGTCGACACGCTGATCATCGATATGTATGACACCAAGACCCACAAGCTCCTGTGGCGGGGCACGGTGACCGAAACTGCGGCCACCAGCGAGGACAAGAACGACCAGAAGATTGACAAAGCCGTCACTCTGCTGATCGGCAAGTACCCGCCAAAGTACAAGAAGCCTTAGATCAGTTTCGTGAGCTGTACCAGAACCAGTTAGGAGCCACCTTGATGATCTCGACAGGCTCACCGAGAAAGGAATCTGTGGCAGGCATCCTTCCGGATTTCGTATAGACATACCCGGCGAAGCTATCGAGAATACCTCGGAAGGTAAGGAAGAGAACGCAGGGCTCACTTTCTTCCTTGTGCCAATACGTGACCTCACCGCCCTCGGAGAGAAAGGCGTCGGCTTCCGGCAATTTGAGGAAATCGCCCCGCCCACCGTTGGGTTGCGCGGGTTTCGGACCATTGCCTGCAAGGATGTTCTGCGCGACGATCGCCATACGAGGGGCATCGAATCCGAAATGGGCACTGTCGGCGTTTTCGTTGACGTACACAGGACCGATCATGCTGTCCTTGTTGCCGCCTTCAATGGGGAACGGATTCACGAGGCGTGAGCCAATGCGGTAGAGCGATTCGATGACTGCGCCTGCAGCAATGTCAGCACCCTCAGTACTTGTGTGAGTGTGGTCAATGGGAAAGAGGCTGGCAGTCTTTTCGGGGCCGAGTGGTTCGAGATAGTCGGCTTCGACGGTAGCCATGTCGGCGATCGGAACCTTCTCCGCCGCGGCAATCTGGAAATCATAATCGCGATAGCCCATATCGCGCTCAATGTGCTGTTTGCCATCCGGCCCGATAGTCCAGATATTGCGAATGGTCACCGTCAGCAGGATCGGCGTCGCTCCCTTGGCCCGCGTGTCAGCAATGTATTTGCGGTAGTACCAGCCGTAGGTGTGCACAGTCTCCGTCGTCTTGCCCACCAGCGGCCCCGCCTTATACGGCATCATGATCGGGATCTCCGTCGACTCGTCCCCGGTCCCTTTGCCCTCACCGCGCCCTTTGAAGTCGGGCCCCTGCGGATTGTCCCCATCGTTGTGCCCCCACTGCAGCAGCACGTAGTCGCCCGGCTTCAACTCCGCCAGCACCTTGTCCCAGCTTCCTTCGTTGATATAGGAGCGTGCGCTCCGCCCGGCGATCGCGCGGTTCGCGACATTCACTTTCGTCGGGTCGAAACAATGCGCAAAGTGGTCGCCCCACCCCAGGTCCGCACCGTTGCGCGCCGTCGAATCGCCAACGATGAAGATCGTCGGAAGGTTCGGGTCCAGCTGAGCATCGTGCCGCACATTGCTCTGGTCCGGCACCGGCAGGGCTGGCCCCGGTTGCCCCGCAACCTGCGCACTCCCGAATCTCACCAGCGCAAGCGACAGAGCCACTGCGGCGGCGACGCGACACGACAAGGAAAACCTGGTCGAGGGAATCATGGCCAGAAGCGTACCAGCATCGCAATCCCCCTGTCATGCGGGCATCATCCTCTGGATGCAGTTCCTCCACGACAATGGCGTCTTCTAGGCAGGGAGTCATGCGCCGCGTCCCACCGATCGGGTACCCCACGATCGCCGGGCCCACCGGGCGAGGTTATCGTGGGGTTACTCACTTAGCAGTCGCCTGGCTGCGCACCGCATAGAACCGCAGCCGCACGTAATCCGCCGTCCAGTTGCCGTCCGCGTCGCACAGTGCCGGCCGCAGCAGCGCAATCGTCTCCGCAACCGCCCGCGCGCGGTCCTCCTCGGTCAGCAGGCCCAGCACGCCGTTGCGAAACGTGCCCAGCCACGCCTCCATCCCGGCAGGCAGCGGCGTTGGCCGCGGAATCAGCTCGATCGACCGCACGGCAAATCCAGCGGCCTCCAGCAGCCGCCGATAATGCGCCGGAGAAGGATACAAACTCGCCGCCACCGCCTCCGCATCAACGCCGTACTTCGCCAGGACTGCCTCGAGTGCCACCCGAATCGCCGCAATATTCCCCAACCCACCCATCTCCGCCACAAACCGCCCGCCTGGTTTCAGCGCCCGCCAGACTCCGGCAATCACCGCCTCGGCATTCGGCATCCAGTGCAGCGCCGCGTTCGAAAATACCGCATCGAACTCGCCTTCGTAGTGCATCGCATCGGCGCTCGCCTCATGCACGGTAAGCCCCCGCGCCTGCGCTGCCGCAACCATCCCCGGCGAAGCGTCCACGCCGGTCATTACCGCGCCGGTCGCTCGAATCTTCTCGGTCAGCGCCCCATCTCCACAGCCAAGATCCAGGATGGCCTCGCCCGGCTGCGGGGCCAGCAATTCGACCACGCCGCCCGCGAGGTCCGCCACAAACCTTCCCGTCGCGGCATACGCCGCCGCATCCCACACCTGCCCCGGGAACATGGTTACTGCTTCACCTCCGCCTTGGAGTCGCGATGAAATAACGCGTGCATCACATCGGGCAGAAACTCCCGCACCACAAACGTCGCCCCGTCGATCCCGATATTCAGGCCGCAGGTCTCGGCCGTGTTCTTGAACGTCCGCTCGCGCCTCGGGTAGTAGAGGTTGGAGATGCCCGCCCCCGCCCCGGCTCCGACGATCTCGCTGAAGTTGAATGTATCCCCGCCCGCGTCGCTGCGAATCACCACCACCCGCTTCACCGCATACGCCGTCCGCTTCACCACACCGCCGCTGCCCAGCCTGTAATACCGGGTGTCCTCGTGCGTTGCGACGGGCACAACAAACTCCACCAAGGTATTTTCTACGGCAGAGTCGGCCAGCGAATGCCAGTAGTAGCGCCCAAATCCTGCCCCTCCCTCGTGGAACTCGGGAATCGAGTTTCTCGCCTCATCTACTCCTGCCACTGCCGCGCGAATCACGAACGTCGACGGGCCGAAATCATCTTTAATGGCCATCTTGAACTTCTCTCCCGCCGTCTGCGGCGGCAGTTTCTCATTCACACTCACAGAGCCATAGTTCGACAGTATTCCTTCGTGTTCGCCCCTGTGGTCCACCGGACGCGCCTGTTGCTCTGGTTGCGGAGATGGCGCCTGGGGAAGGGTTGAGCCGGCCACCTCCTGCGCAGTTGCAAATGCCGAAAGCAATAAGGCGCTCAAGCAGACTGCCAAAGTACAAGAAAGTCGAGGAAATTTTTGCATAGGCCTTTTCCTGTAAGAACGGGAACTACAGTCGTTAGATGTTATTTCAGGGACCGGCGCGCTTTCTTATCGTGGTTCGCAATCCCGCAGGAGCAATGTTCCATATACTGATGGGTGGTTCGCTGCGGCTCGACAGGCCGTGCAGTGCGGCACAGAAGGCGTGGAGACATTAAAATGACCGAATCCGCAATAACGTTCGCCAAGGACAATGCACCTCGTTTCGTTGAAGAGCTTAAGGCTCTGCTGCGCATTCCCTCCGTCTCCACCGATCCCGCACACGCCGCCGACACCCGACGCGCCGCCGAGTTCGTCGCCGCCGAGCTTCGCCGCATCGGCATGGAGAACGTGCGGCTGATCGAGACATCGACGCCGGAGCTGATACTTGCGTACGGCGTTGGACCAGGTCTGGTTGTTCCTGCACGCAACGGCCATCCGCTGGTCTATGCCGACTATCTGCACGCAGCGCCGGTGAAGGGAAGGCCTGCGCCGACCGCGCTGCTCTACGCTCACTACGACGTGCAGCCTCCAGACCCGCTCGACGAATGGAAGTTGCCGCCCTTCGAACCCACGGAGCGCGACGGCAACATCTACGCGCGCGGGGCGGTCGACGACAAGGGCCAGCTGTGGATCCACATGAAGGCGCTGGAGTCGCTGTTCGCGGCAAACGGCGGCAAGCTGCCGGTGAACGTCCGCGTCCTGATCGAGGGCGAAGAAGAAGTCGGCGGCGAGGGAATCGCAGCGTTCGTCCGCGAGCACCCTGACCAACTCGCCGCCGATGTCGCCCTCGTCTCCGATTCCGAAATGTTTGCGCCCGATCTGCCCACTCTCTGCGTCGGCCTGCGCGGCATGATCTACACCGAAATCGAAGCCCGCGGCGCGCGCACCGACCTTCACTCCGGCATGTACGGCGGCGCCGCGCCCAATCCCTTCTTCGCCCTCGCCCAGATCATCGCGCAGCTCAAGGACGCGAACGGCCGCATCCTCATCCCCGGCTTCTATGACAAAGTTGCCACCCCCACGCCCGCCGAACTCGCCGCCTGGAAGACCCTTCCCTTCGACGAAGAGCACTACCGCCAGACTGAGGTCGGTTCCACCACCCTCACCGGCGAACCCGGCTACTCCGTCCTGGAACGCACCTGGTCGCGTCCCACCCTCGAAGTCCACGGCATGCCCGGCGGCTTCATCGGAGCCGGCGCCAAAACCGTCATCCCAGCCCGCGCCACCGCCAAGGTATCCATGCGCCTCGTCCCCGATCAGACCCCCGCCGAGACCTTCGCCCTCTACAAGTCCTACGTCGAATCCATCTGCCCGAAGGGCATCACGCTCGACGTCCGCCTCATCCACTCCGGCGACGCCATTGTCGTCTCCACCGACAATCCCTACGTCCGCGCCGCCACCACCGCCATGCACGACGTCTTTAGCAAAGACACCGTCTTCATCCGCAGCGGCGGCTCCATCCCCATCGTCGGCGACTTCATCCGCTCGCTCGGTACGCCCACCATCCTCATGGGCTTCGGCCTGCCCGACGACAACCTCCACGCCCCCAACGAGAAATTCCACCTCAACAACTTCTATCGCGGCATCGAGTCCATCATCCGCTTCCTCACCAACCTCGCCCCGTCCTAACCAACCACAAGCGTCGTCATTCTGACGCGCAGCGTCAGAATCTCCGTATTTGTCTTTCATGCCTATGACCACGCCACTCCCCATCTCCGGCTATGTCCTCGCCGGAGGCCGCAGCTCGCGCATGGGAACGGACAAGGCCCTCCTGCAACTTGCCGGCAAGCCACTTATCGCCCACGCTGTCGCCAAGCTCCGCCGCATCTGCGCCGACGTCCACATCCTCAGCCCAAACCCCGCGCTCGCCGCCTACGCTCCACTCGTTCCCGACCTGCACCCCAGCTGCGGCCCGGTCGGCGGCATGGAAGCCGCGCTCGCCCATTCCACGCACGACTGGAGTCTCATCCTCGCCGTCGACCTACCCTTCCTGCCAGCGGCGATCCTTTACCGCTGGGCCAGCCACACGGTCGCACCCACCGAAACCAATCGCGTCGCCATGTTCACCGCCGACGGCCGCCCGCAGCCCGCGGTCTGCCTGCTCCACAAACAGATAGCCCCATCCATCGCCGCCGCCATAGCCCTGGAGGAATTCAAGCTTCTGCCGGTCCTCGAAGCCGCAGCCCATGTGCTCGCCCTGCAGCACGGCCAGCCGCTGGAGCAGGTTCTCTCCAGCCACCTCACTCCCGGCGATTTCTTTCCCTCAAACCCCGCCGGCGACCCCGCCGTTACCGCCGCCCAGCAAGCGGCCCAACCCCTCTGGTTCACCAACCTCAATACCCCGCAGGACTTCGCCCTCGCCGAGGCCAACACCGCTGCTCTCGACGCCTGAATCCGCACATCTCACCGGGGCCGCGCCGCCCCACCAAAATAATCTCTCACGTGGCTTCATCGCCGAGATTTTCCTTCGATTGCTCCGCCCATCGTGCATCATAGAGACACACCCATGGCAGAACCGGATCGCAAGCCGGACGAACACGGCCAAACCGGCGCGGACAATTCGCCGCAGGACACCCCGCCCTCCGGCGCTCCGCCCCAGCAGGAAGACCTCACCGCCGAAGTTGCTCCCGAGGACAAGGAAACCGTCCAGGAGTTCATGGCCGAGGCTGCCCAGCAGAACGTGGCCGCCAACGAGGCCGTACCCGACCGCCGCAACCAACCCGGCCCCTACATCGCCTTCGAGCACGTCTCTAAATCCTTCGGCAGCCTGGTCGTCCTCGATGACATCAGCTTCTCCGTACCGCCTGGCGAAACCCTCTGCATCCTCGGACGCTCCGGCGTCGGCAAATCCGTCGCTCTCCAGATCCTCATGGGTTTCCTGCGCGTCGATTCAGGCAGAGTCATGGTCGCCGGCGAGGACATTTGCGGGCTCAACGAGAAGCAGTTGCAGGCCGTTCGCCGCAAGGTCACCATGGTCTTCCAGAACGGCGCGCTCTTTGACTCCATCACCGTCGGCGAAAACGTTGCCTTCCCCCTGCGCGAGCGCCATGACCTCGCCGAGGACCAGATCCAGCAGATCGTTCGCGGCATGCTCGAAATGGTCGGTGTCGCCGGCATGGAGGACATCCTGCCCTCCGATCTCTCCACCGGCATGAAGCGCTCCGTCGCCATCGCCCGTGCGCTCGCCTCCCAGCCTGAGGCTGTCCTTTACGACGAGCCCACCACCATGGTCGATCCGCTCATGGGCCACCTTCTCGGCAGCCTCATCGAGCGCCTGAAAACCCAATTGCACCTCACCAGCATCGTAGTAACGCACGACATGCGTTTCGCACGTAAGCTGGCCGACAGAGTCGTCTTCCTCCACCAGGGGAAGGCCCGCTTCTTCGGCACCATGGAAGAGTTGGATCGCAGCGATGACCCTGTATTGCAGGAGTTTTTGGCTCTGGACGCCCTCGTTCTCCCGGCGTAGGCTTACACCACCACTTACGCGCACTTCCTTCCTTATCCACATGAAAGGATTGCCATGTAACTTTGTTTTCAGTATCCTCGAATAAAGACTAGAACGCTGGCAGGGTTCACTCCATTGCTTCAAATCAGGCGCATCTCACTAGGGATGGGCCCTTCCGAGAAGGATTCGATAAGTGGCATTGAGTCGAGCAGTCTCCCCGTAGCGAGAGTAATTCGGAATTCGCGGGTTTCCAGTATTCAGATCCACTGATCGCGACTTCTCAACCCTCAGGAACTGTGAAGCTGCTTAAATGACGCCGGGATTATCCGGCAACAACGTTCGGCGTGCAGGATGCGCGTCGATGGAGTGAGAGAGCCGTTCGCCATGGCGACACCGGATTATCTTGAGCAAGTTGTAGTGTCTGGGCGAAGCCGGTCGATGCTCGCGGAGGCGCCGGTTCGTTTTGGGGTGTTTCACCGCCCTTCGGTCACCAGCCTCTTCTGGGCCGCCCTCGATCTCTTAACCGTAGCCATTGCCGCTGCTATCGCGCTGCGTTTCCGCGTCGGCTCCCCCAGCGATCTGCACCCCGCTGCCTTGCACCTCTACCTGAACGCGCAGCGGATGATGTTTGTCTACATGGCTTGGTTCGGCCTGCTCCTGGTCCTTCTGGCGCGATCGTACGGGCTCTACGGACCCATCCTCAACCGCAGTGGCCTCAACGAGCAGCGCATGACCGTGCAGGCCTCGCTCACCGCCGGTCTCCTGCTGTGCGGGACGCTTTATCTCCGCCACGCCGAAATGATCTCCCGCGAAGTCGTAATTCTTCTGGTCGTCTTCACCACGGCCCTCCTCTGCATCCGGCGCGCCATCTGGCGCGAGGTTGTCTACAGCCGCTATCGCGAAGGCCTGGAAACCCGCAACGTCCTCATCGTCGGCGCCGGCCGCGTCGCCCACGCGTTGCGCAATCATCTCGAATCGCTCAGTCACCTCGGATTCCGCTTCAAGGGCTTCGTCGCCCTCACCGAGCACGAAGCCGAGTCCGGCGATGCCGACATCATCGGAGACGTGCGCAACTGCCTTCCCCTCGCCCGCTCCCTCTTCGTCGACGAAATCTTCTTCTCCGTGCCTGCCGAAAAGAAGCTGGTCATCGGCGTGGTGGAGGAGGCGCGCGCCATCGGCATCGACGTCCGCGTCGTGCCCGACCTCTACGACGGCCTCGCCTGGAACGCCCCGGTCGAGTACATCGGCCAGTTTCCCACCATCCCGCTGCACCGGCGTGACCTCCCCATCGGCGCATTCCTGCTCAAGCGCGCCCTCGATGTTACCGGCGCCGCTCTCGCCCTGCTCCTCGGCTGGCCCATCATGCTCGCTCTCTTCGCCGCCATCAAGCTCGACTCGCGCGGCCCCGTCTTCTATCGCGCCCAACGCACCGGCCGCAAGGGCCGCACCTTCACCTGCTACAAGTTCCGCACCATGTGCGCCGACGCAGACAAGCTCAAAGACAAGCTCAAAGACCAGAACGAGCGCGACGGCATCCTCTTCAAGATCGCCAACGATCCGCGCGTCACTCGCGTCGGCCGGGTGCTGCGCAAGTATTCGCTCGACGAACTGCCCCAGTTCTACAACGTCCTCCGCGGCGACATGAGCCTGGTCGGCCCGCGCCCGCCCTTGGCCAGCGAGGTCGAGCAGTACGACCTGGCGCACCTCCGCCGCCTTGATGTCCTCCCCGGCATGACCGGACTCTGGCAGGTCGAAGCCCGCCAGGACCCATCCTTCGACAGCTACATCTCCCTCGACACCGCTTACGTCGAAAACTGGAGTCTCTGGCTCGACATGAAGATCCTCGCCCGCACCGTCGGCGTAGTCCTCTCCGGCACCGGCTCCTAAATGCAGTTGTTAGTTGCTGGTTGTTAGTTGTCAGTCTGAAGACCAAGTAGCGGCCCAGCCCACAGCTTCGGCGGTAAACTGACATTTGGTAGTCGCCGGTTCTTGCCCTCAACTAACAACCAGCAACTAACAACTGCCTTTATGAAGCTCGCCCTCGCCCAGATCAACCCGACCGTCGGAGACTTCGCCGGAAACGCCCGCCTCATCCTCGATTCCGCCGCCCGCGCCGCTGGCCAGGCCGCCGACCTCGTCGTCTTCCCCGAACTCGCAATCTGCGGATATCCCCCCGCCGACCTTCTCGAAAAGGCCTCCTTCCTCGCCCGCGCCCGGCAAACACTCGACGAGATCGCCGCCCACACCGCCACCGGCCCGGCCATCCTCTGCGGAACTGCCCTCGCCGCCACCCCTGCGGACGGCAGACCGCCCGTCGGCAAGCGAGCCCGCAACATCGCCGCGCTTCTCTCCGGCGGCAAGGTCACCTTCCTCCAGCAGAAGATGCTGCTCCCCTTCTACGACGTCTTCGACGAGCAGCGCTACTTCGAGGCCGCCCAGCGCCAGACCCTCACCCTCCTCAACGGCTGGCCCCTCGCCATCACCATCTGCGAGGACGCCTGGAACGACAAGGGCTTCTGGCCGCGCCTGCTCTACCCGGTCGACCCGGTCGACGAGCTCATGCGCCAGTGGGCCACCCTCCCCGATCCCATCGCCGTCCACCCGCGCCTCATCCTCAACATCTCTGCCTCGCCCTTCTGGGCCGGCAAGCGCCTGCTGCGCCAGAACATGCTGGCCGCCATCGCCCGCCGCCACTCCGCCTACGTCGTCATGGTCAACCAGGTCGGCGGCAACGACTCTCTCGTCTTCGATGGCTCTTCCATCGTCCTCGCCCCCTCGGGCGATGTCGTCGCCCAGGCCTCATCCTTCACTGAAGACCTCATCTTTTTCGACGCCGACGCGGGTACTCCCACCAACCCAGGTGCTCCAGGTTCGACGCAGCCTCACCGCGTCGACCCTGGGGTCGTCACCAACACCAGCCCTGACGACGACATCCCCGCCACCTGGTCCGCCCTCGTCCTCGGCACCCGCGACTACGTCCGCAAGTGCGGCTTCTCCAGGGCCCTCGTCGGCCTCTCCGGCGGCATCGACTCCGCGCTTGTCGCCGCCATCGCCGTCGAAGCTCTCGGCCCGGAAAACGTCCTTGGCGTCGGCATGCCCAGCGAGTTCTCCTCCACCGGTTCCATCGACGACGCTCGCGCGCTCGCCGCCAATCTCGGCATCCGCTTCGAACTCGTCCCCATCCACGACGTCTTCACCCATTACCAGAGCATCCTCGAGCCCCTCTTCGCCGGCACGCCCTTCGGCCTCGCCGAAGAGAATCTCCAGTCGCGTATCCGCGGCGCCCTGCTGATGGCTCTCTCCAATAAATTCGGCGCGCTCGTCCTCACCACCGGCAACAAGTCCGAAATGTCCACCGGCTACTGCACCCTCTACGGCGACATGGTCGGCGCCCTCGCCGTCATCGGCGACGTCTTCAAGACCCGCGTCTACGCCCTCAGCCGCCACGCCAACCGCGACCGCCGAATCATCCCCCGCAACACCATCGCCAAGCCCCCCTCCGCCGAGCTCCGCCCCGGTCAGCGCGATACCGATTCGCTCCCTCCCTACGACATCCTCGACCCAATTCTGGAAGCCTACGTCGAGCGCTACTGCTCTGCCGACCAAATCCTTGCCGAGGTCCTCGCCAAGCATCCCGCCCTCAGCCCAACCGTCGATCTCGCCCTCATCCGCCGCGTCCTCTCCCTGGTCGAACGCAGCGAATACAAGCGCCAGCAGGCCGCCCCCGTCCTCAAGGTCACGCAGAAATCCTTCGGCACCGGCCGCCGCTTCCCCATCGCCGTCAAAGTCGAACTGTAGCGGCCAAACGCATCATCTCGCCCGGCGCGTAGTCGGGGCAGTTTGACAAGCGAGTTATTCTGAAGGCCTCAGTAAAAGGATCGGAGCATGAAAATATCGGGGATCATATGGCTTGTGTCAACGAGCCTGGGATTCGGTCTCACGGGCTGGCTCTGCGTATTTAGGACGGAGACGGTGGTGATATGGGGCCGGGAAGGCTATGAGAGGCGCAAGATGTGGGAGAAGAATAAATTCTTTCGAACCTTCTTCCGGACTGACCCCATCTCCAAAATAGTTCTGAAACCCTGGTACCGAACCTACATTCGTTGGATGGGAATCTTCATTTGGCTTTGGGCCCTCATGGTCCTTTACTTGGTGGTCTTCCATCATTTCCGCTGACTCGCCGGAAGTCAGCCTTATCCGCTCCCGCCCGCACTCCATTTGGCTGTCATTCCGTCTATTGATAGGATTGGTCTGCAAGGTTTTCGCAGAATCAAGACCCCCGCAAACAACTCCGCCACCGCACCCAGAAGGAACTCATTGAAGAATCGATTCGCAGTTATTACGGCAACTCTCATCCTCTCGATCACCGCTTCCGCTGCTTTCGCTCAGGCAGCCGCTGTCCCGGCCGCTCCCGCGGCCCAGAGCCCCGCGGCCACCCCCAACGCGCCCGCCCCGGCTCCCTCCGCGCCGGCCGATCCGCTTCCACAGGCCAACCCCAGGTTCTTCACCGCGCCCACGCCCACGGTCGCCACCGTCAACTCTTTCCTCAATCAGGTGTGGGGCTCCGACACCAATCGCCTCTGGCGCGTCGAGGGCATTCAGACCACCCCCGCTCCCGGCGTCGTCAAGGTCACTGTCTTCATGACCACGAAAGACCCTAAAGCCCAGGTCCAGGCCGCCACCTTCTTCGTCACGCCCGACGGGAAGCACGCCATCGGCGCGAGCGCAGCAGGCGTCGTTCCCTTTGGCGCGACCCCCTTCGCCGATACGCGCGATCTCCTCAAGGAGCGCGCCAACGGCGCCTGGCGCGGCGCACCCGGCAAGGACCTCGAACTCGTTGAATTCGCCGACCTTCAGTGCCCGCACTGCAAAGAAGTCCAATCCGTCATGGACGACATCGTCAAGGACTTCCCCAAAGCTCACGTCGTCTTCCAGCTCTTCCCGCTGGTCGACATTCATCCTTCCGCATTCAAGGCCGCGTCCTTCGGCGTCTGCGCTCAGAAGCAGTCGAATGATGGCTTCTTCAAGTTCGCCGCCGGTGTCTTCGAAACCCAGGATGGTCTATCGCCCACCACCGACGATACCCTGCTCAAAGCCGCCGCCAAGCGTGCCGGCCTCGACAGCGATGCCATCGCCGCCTGCGCCGCCACCCAGGCCACCAAGGACCTCGTCAGCGCCGACATCAAGCTCGCCGAGGACGCCGGCGTCGACCAGACGCCTATGCTCTCGGTCAACGGCCGCCTGCTCCCCATCGCCGGTGTCTCCTTCGAAGCCATCAAGCAGCTCATTCAGTTTCAGGCCACGCTCGATGGGGTCGACTCCGGTGCAACCGCCGAAACCCTTACCCCCAAGCCCGAACAGCCGAAGCTGACCGACCTTCCCAAGTAACCGCCCCACCCCGGACTCCCTCTGATCGCACGGCGGTCAGGGGGAGTCCTCGTTGCGCCGCCCGCCACTGGCCGCCGGGCTTTGTTTCTACCGCCTAAGGGTCATAGACGGCATCCTGTGCGCCGGATAACCTTCTTGCCAGCATGCGACTCCTCCGCAGACGGATCAACACCTTCTTCGCGCTCCAGGCGATCCTCCTGTTTATGGCAGGTTTGCGTGCCCTGGACGACACCAGATTCACGCAGCGCGGCATCTCTCCGCTTCGTCACTGGGCCTTTCTCACCGGCTATCTCCTGCTCTCCCTGGTGTTTATCAAGGCGTGGCGGGTAACGCGCAAGCCCAGCCCGTTTCAGCAGGCATGGGCCATCGCCGCCGCCATCATTTCCATCCTTGCCGGCCTCTATCTTCTCTGGGTCGCGCACTCCACCCACACCTTTGCCGTTCCCGCTCTCACCGTGCTCCTGATCGGCCTGGGGACCGTCTTCCTCCTCTTCCAGGGCCGCACCTCTTCTGATCGCCAGGCCGTAACCCCAGCCGGCCCCGCCTCCACACCTGAGGAACCAGGGCCGCAAACCGTCGCCGAGGGGCATCTCACCCGCCCCGCATCTACATCCGTAGCGTCATAGACATCCCGCGGCACCCCAAATACCCTCCAACTAGAATGCGCGCGCTCCGATCCCCGCTCCACTGGTCCTTCGCCCTCACGGCGATGTTCCTCTTTCCCACCGCCATCGTTCTCTTCATCCATCAGGTAGGTGCCCAGAGCGCGCCTGCACCCTTCGCCTGCGCAACTTTCGCCGGCTTGCTCGCCGCCGGGCTGCTGTTTGCCATGGCCTGCTGGACCACCCGCGACCCTTCCGTCGCCCGCAGCCCCTGGGCCATCGCCGCCTGTCTGGTCGACATCGCCACCGGCCTCTTCATCTTCCGGTTCGCCCGCCACATCACTTTGGCCAGCCCGGAGCCGCTCCTGATCGCCGCCGGCATCGCCGGCCTCATCGTCTTTTCCCGTCGCGACACCGTCTCCGCATCCCCCGCCGCTCCCGCCAAGCCCGCGCCTGTCCCCGGCGACCGCACCAGCCCCTGGTTCGACCGCGCCGCCACCATCCTCTTCATCCTGGCCACCTGGAAGGTCATCGGCCTCTGGGTTCCGTGGGCTCGCGCTCACCATCTGCCCACCGTCTCCGGCATCCTCTGGCTTCTGCTCATCGCCCTCGTCACCCTCGTTACCGCTGTGCTGCACGAGGGCGGCCACGCGCTCGCCGCCCGCGCCTTCAAAATGCATCTGCTCAGCTTCAACGCGGGCCCATTCCAATGGCGCAAACAGCAAGGGAAGTGGAGCCTCCGCTTCAGGACCTCCGGAATCCTCGGCGGCAATGTCCGCGTTCTGCCCACCCATCCCGGCCAGCCCGCCTGGCACGACATCTGCATGGTCGCCGCCGGGCCCCTGGTCAACATCTGCACCGGCCCGTTCTTCCTCTGGGCCGCGCTTCACGCTCAGGGCGCGCCCTGGCAGCCGGCCTGGTTCTTCCTCGCCCTCATGGCCTCTTTCTCCTTCCTCGCCGCCGCCTTCAACCTCCTCCCCTTCCGCTCCGCCACCGGCTCTTACTCCGACGGCGCCCGCATCCTGCAACTCCTCACCAACAGCCCCGTCGTCGAAATCCAGCGCGCCACCCGCCGCTTTGAGCCCTCAACCCCCTAAGCCGCCGGCGTCTGACAGCATCTCCGTTTGAGCTGAAAAGCCGAACTTGCCGAAACCCGACTTCACGGGCAGTTCGCTGATCGGTTCTTGACGTCGAGCTTCTCGAACACGGAGAATCCATGTCGTGAGTCGACTAATGGTAAAACGCGAGGAGCGATGTCGAGAGGCGATGAGTGTTCCGAACCCTTCGATGCGCACTCTTGATTGTGGGCCTGGCGCTTGCGCCCCGTCTCCTGTCGCCATAAACTACACGTGCTGTTGGCTTGGAATAACCCACGTGATGAGATCGGCGAGTGCCAAAGATCGCGACTCGAGACTGCCGAAGCCTGCAACCCGCAGGCTGATTGAGTCGTTCGCTCGACAATTCATTCAGCGAAACTTTCTAAGATCCGCACTGGTCCTCCTCCTGGTCTCGCTTCAAGTCTTCCCAGCGTCTGCATGGGTATTTCCTGAACACCGCGACATTGCCGCCCTTGCAATGCAAAAGCTCGACTCAGACAGACAAGCCCGTCTGCAGACGCTGTGGGCAGAGGCTCGCACCGGGTACGAACAGCGCCTCTGTGCACAGTCCTCCGATCCGGCGCAAACAAGTTGTGTCGACTTCGCAGCATGGGCTGCGATCTCGGGAGACCACTCCTGCTCGGCGCAGGAGATGCTCGGCACGGTTCTCAGCGCCCCCTGGGTCATAGGCGTAGAGAAGGTCAGCGCCCGGCTGAAGGCGCAACTCGCCGCCGCTTCGCGACGCAGTGACCGGACCAATGCAGTACGCAACTCCGATCTCGCGCTGGAGCGTACCGACCCGGAGTATGTCACGCGCGCGAGCTCCAACAACGCGCACTTCTTGCTGGCGCGGCCCGAGATCAACATGGATCCCGAAGCCTATGTGCGTCTCGCACTTAGCCCAAAGTCTGAAGTGAATGCTTTGGCAACCTATGCTTGGTATCACCTGCGAGCGCTCGACAGAGCGCGTACCGTCTCCCGCGGGTTGGTCCCCGCTGAAGCGCACGCGAGTGCAGTCCGGGCGGCGCTCGCCGATGAAGCTTTCGCTTTGCACTTCCTCGAGGACAGCTTCGCGGCAGGCCACATCGCAGGGAACTGGGGAAGGACAGCCCTGCGCAAGGGGACGCACGATTTTTACAGTGAGCACGGCCTTGCACTAACCACGTGGAAGGGCGAGCATTTTGTCGGCCAGGGCGATGCTTTCATGAAGCCGGCTGACGCCGATCGCGCCGCCAATGCCGTTCGCGATAGCCTGGCTCAACTTATCGATTCCTTCGACGGCAAGATCGAACTGACCGACTCCGACGATCCAAACTACGGTCAAGCGGATTCTTTCAACGTCTGTAAAGAAGCGCACTTCCCTACAGCCGCCGGCACGCGCGCGGACATCCACAAGCTAGTACCCATTCTCATGCAAACACCCGTACCTGCATTGGGCCCAGGCGCAGGCGAGCTACCTCGCTTCCGCACCGAACTTGGGGCCTTTGTCGGCTTATCGACGGGGTTCCGGGAGGGAGTGCCGACCCATGGCTTTGGCCCTGAAGAGGCAGGTGCAAGTGCCACCTCTGGTATTGAGTTAGCGGGTCGCGTAGGCCTAGGTCTGGATGGTATTCTCGACGATTCCAGCGACGGATTGGTCTTCGTCGAATTCGGCGTTCGTGATGACACCCATGCCACCGGCGCAGCCACCATCCCCGGTCGCGGCGCAATGAGCGTACGGCTTCGGATGCCTTTCTGGCTGATCCCAGGCGACGTCGCGCTCGCGGCACCCATACTTGCCTTTACATCGCCGACGAAGCTGCAAAAAATGTTAGTAGGAGCAGCCAACGGAGGACTCATCCCCTGGCAAGCCGGGATCGCAACCCGCGCTGGTCGCCTGCAGTTTGTTCTCGGGCGTGAAGTGGGCGTAAGCATTTTTCGCAATGGCAGCGATCACCCGTTTCTGCTGCCCACCCCAGGCGTGCCACCGAGTAATACTACCCTCGTAAACCTCAACTCCCTGCAAGTAGAGTTTCCCATTCTCGAATATCGCCTATTCCGCAGTTTTTCTGTCAACCAGAGTTCCGGCCTAATGCTGCAGCCCTACGTAGGTTTCGACATGCCGACTGCGGTTTCAGTCATCTCACCCGCAGGTGCACCGAGCCCCGATGCGCACACCATCGTGACCACCGGTGTGCGTGTCGTCTTCGACTGGCGACACTACCTCAAATGATCCCGCCGGCCGATTCGCCGCATTGACCCCGTAAGCTGTCGGCCATGTTCTGCGGCTTGCGCGGGGGCACTTCAGGGTCGTCGGCATTTGACGTTGAGAGATGCTAAGGAATGCTTCCAACCAGAAATCAATTCTGTGCGCACCCATGTAAACCTCTCCAAACCTGTCCCACCCGACGCTCACGCGCTCGCATTTGGGCTCCAGGCATTCAACTCCAGAGGGCAGGAGAGACGGAGGCCCGAGGCCCTAGCCAAACTGACCCACCACGTGTGTCAAGAAGGAGCGAAAGCTTCATGCTGTATGAGAGATGGAGGTAGGTCCTCCGGAGCCGCTTTGTAAGAGGAGGCTTCAAACCGCCATAAGCTGCTCAGGTCGAAA